>Ga0182024_10003423_pt1 | contig 37813 bp, 30 predicted proteins | sample P32metaG_FD_120480 | JGI IMG/M metagenome (GOLD analysis project Ga0182024, IMG submission 120480) | Permafrost microbial communities from Stordalen Mire, Sweden - P3-2 metaG (Illumina Assembly) | ecosystem: Environmental > Terrestrial > Soil > Wetlands > Permafrost | place: Sweden: Stordalen...
AATACGGTGTACCCATTGCCCCGCGCCATGAATTTGACCTGAGGATCGATCTGGCCCTGGTTCGCTTCAAACGCAAGGGGAAGAGTTCCCATACTCTCGCGAATCCTTTCGTGCTGTTCCGGGTTCAGCTTTGCAGCCTGCGGCGGCGCTGCGGAAAGGCGCTTGGCGGTCGCGGTTCCGTGGTGCATGCGCGGACCTGCGACACCGAGGACAGCTAACAGGAATACCGCGACGATCCAACCAGCAGGCATGAACATTCTTAGGGCAGATGGCTTAGACAAGACGACCTCCTGTGAGAAACCCTGAAACACCGCTCTGTGAGAAGAGACTCGGCCTGAGGACAAACCAACCCCGAAACTACACGCCTCTTCCCCTGAGTCAGCCAAGTTGCAAGTTTGGGAGCTTAGGCGAAAGTATGGATTGGCAAACGGGCCTTGTCAATGCAGGGGTTAGATAGCAATTCAGGTGCCAACGGTCTTCTAGCCAGGCGATGAAGCAGTGGCTATTCTTTCCGCTTTCGGCGGGAAAGAACGGGGGGCGGCGCCTAAGCCTAAGGTACCGTGACGATCACGCCGGTGCACGGTTTCGAGCCGCGCCTCCGGTAGCTGTGGGCCACGGCTGAATCAAAATAGATTGCGTCCTCGGGCTCCAGAAGGAATTCCTCGCCGGCAATTTTGACGGTCAGCGAGCCCTTCAAAACATAGAGAAATTCGACTCCAGTGTGCTGGTGAGGCTTGAGTTTCTCTACCGGCACTTCCTGGAAATCGGCCAGAAACGCGCTCAGCTTGCGCTCCGTGGCCCGGTAATCCAGGCACTCAAAGTAGTATTGAACATCCTGCGTGCTCGGCCTCTCCGGGAACCGGACCCGCTCCTCTCGCCGCACCACCCCCACCACCCGGCGCTTGCGTTCATCGGTGAAGAAGTATTCGAGCCCGACCCCGAAGACCATGGCAATGCGCAGGAGTGTGGGCAAGGTGGGAAACAACTTTCCCCTTTCCAGTTTCGAGAGCAGGGCCGCCGAAAGCCCGGTATGCTTGCCCAATTCCACCAGTCCCATGCCCCTGCGCAGGCGCATGGAGCGCAGTTTTTCGCCAATGGAATAACGCTCCAGGCCCGCGGAAATCGTGCCCGTCATTCCTGCCGTCATTTCTTTATAATAAAATAATTGTTCGCGGCAGTAAATGTATCCAACAAGAAAAAAGCCATGCGGAGCATGGCTTTCAGCTTTTGCAGTTATTAGTTCAAGCCTACTGCGGCGGCTTTTTCTTAAACAATCCTGTGACGCTATTGACGGGACTCTGCGCGCCCGTAAGGCCTTTGCCGCCGATTGCGCCCTTCAACAGGCCGCTGGCCATGCCCTTCACGTCCGGAAGGAACTTCGGGTCGGACGTCGTCCCCGAGACCGTCACCGGGATTCCCATTCCGCCAACGGCAGCGTTCAATTTGAACGCGAGTTCGTTGGACGGACTCACGGTGCCAGCCCCGGTGACCACGCCGATGGACGGGACTGTGAGACTGATATTGTCGGCGCGGGTGCCCTCCGGAGCCACACGAACATTGGAACTGAAATTCTGAATGGTCGTGTCGTTGCCCGTGTTCTTGCCCGACAATGAAGAAATGGCGGAGAGTTTCGAGCCCAAGTTGAAGTTGGCGAGCGTGGAATTTTGCATTCGGACCGTGCCTGTCGTCACCAATTTATCGACCGGACCCACAATCGTCATGTCGGTATTGAGATCCCCGCCTTTCAATTGTGACTTCGGGGGCAACACCACGCCCAGGGCCGGAAGCATGGCCTCTAAGTCGTCCACGGGCATGCCCTGACCGTTCAGTTTCAAATTGACTGACGTGACCTGGCCGTGAGAGTCGTAGGTGCCGGTCAGGTGCGCGACCGCCTTGCCCATGGAAATGTCGCATTGCGGGATGCTGCCGGTTTCCTTGGCCACGTCGTGCACCAGGGTGTAGTTCACCTGCACGGGTTTGCCGGCCGGCGAGCCCTTCTGAACGACCTGCAAATTCGTGGCCTTCAGAGTGCCCGTGGTCTTGGCTTCCTTCCCGTCGGAGACGACCGTTCCGTTGAAATCCGCGACGCCTGAGATTCCGGAAGCGGGATCAATGAAACCCGACGCTGCCAAGTTCATCTTTTCCACGGTAACCTTGGCGTTGAGCGGGGTACGAGCGGCATTGTTGGCGTCGATGGGGCCAGCGTTGCCGTCGAGTTTCAGACTTCCTCCGGCCGGTAGTTGTGCCGCCATCTCGAAGGGAAACGAGGAAGTGAAGGAGAAGTTGGTTACTTTGATATTGACCTTATCGTAGGTACGAGGCTTCTGTGTCGATCCCGCCCGCGATACCGTAAGCCGCCCGTCAGTGACGCTCAACTTGCCCACCGACAAACTCGGATTACCAGAAGAAGCCGGGGCTGGCGGTTGCGAAGTTGGAGTACTGGCAGGAGTTGAACTCGCGGGTTGCGATGCGGACGTGTTACTTGCGCCCAGGCTGGAGAAATTCCACTTCTCGCCGTTCTCCGATTTTACCAGGCTGATTTCAGGCTGGTTCAGCGTGAGATGGGTCACGTTCAACGTCTTCGAGAAAATCAGCGGGATCAGTTCTACGCCGACTTTGAGCGACTTCGCCTGCACAAACGGAGCCTTGCTGAACGCGGGATCGTCCGCGATGGAAATGTCGTCGGCTGCCACGCTGCCCGTAAGCAGGGAGAGCGAAAGGTTTCCCACCTTGACCTGCCGTCCCAGCGCGGCCGTAAGGTCCGTCTCGATCTTCGGGCGAAACGAGTTTGCGTCAATGAAGAAGGGGATCGCGATGACGATGACGATTACTACGGCAATGACGATGGCTACGATTTTCAGTTTGCGATTCATGATTCGTATCTCCTGCCAGAACGGCATATGGCGGTCGTGTTTGCGGCGGGGTCTGGAGAAAAAGACGTTGCAAGCAACGTCTCTACAAACGCCGAGTTTATTATTGTGGGTCCTGCAGTAGTTCGGGAGACGGGACCGTGCCGTTCTCCATCTGCTTCTCGCGTGCGGCGCGGTGTTGGTTGTCGATATTCACCGCCATTTCCATTTCCTTTTTCGCTTCTTCCTTGCGGCCCATGTGGAGCAGCAGTTGTCCCCGCACGTAGTGGATGTCGGTGCGTGCAGGATCGAGTTTGACCGCGGCGTTGATCTCCACTAAAGCCGGGGCAAACTTTTGCTGACGCTGATAAATTTTCGCCAGCCCCAGATGAGAATTCACCAGTCGTGGGTCGCGGCGCAGCGCCTCGCGGTAACTCGTTTCCGCGTCCCTGTCGTCTTGCATCAGCCAATTTACGTCTCCCAGTTCGTCGTAATCGAGTGCGAGATCGGGCTCGACGGCGGCGTCTTTCAAAAATTCATCGCGCGCTCGCGGATAATCCTGCTTTTTCAGGTAGGTCAATCCCAGGTTGAAGTGGACAAAAGGAAGCTTGGGATCAGCCTCGGCCGCTGCCTGAAATTCCGCCAGAGCCGCATCATACTGCTCGAGGTTCAGGTGATACTTGCCAACGAACAGGCGGTATTCGGGTGAACCATCGCCCAGTTTGATGAGTTGTTCGGTGGCGCGGTTGTCGAGTTCTTTCTGGCCGGCGCGATGGGCTGCGTTTGAAAGCACGTATAAATACGGCAATTGGCCGGATTCCTGGGCCCAGAGCGGTTCCAGCGTGGCGGTCGCGTCGGCCCAACGCTCGGCAAAAAAATAGCAAAGCCCCAGCAAATAGCGCGGCTGCAGCGCGTCCGGTTGGTCGCGCACCACCGATTCGAAAGGCGGCGTGGCTTTCAGGAATTCATTCTGCCGGTAGTAGGCGAGACCGATATTCAGCCGGATGCCCGCGACTTGTGGCATCAAACGCTCCGCCTTCTGCAGCGTTTCCCGTGCCTGGCTCCATTGCTTCCGCCGCATATAGACGACGCCGAGATTGGCATACGCTCCTCCGGCTTGCGGATCAAGCTGAAGCACTTGCCGGAAATCGCGCTCCGCTTCGTCCAGTCGGCCCTGCGTGAGAGCGTCTTGGCCACGCTGAAAAAGTTGCGCCGGATCCGCGGCTGTCGCGTCTCTACGATTCGAAGAAGATGAGGCTGCGGGCGCGCCGCTGCGTCCATTTGCCGACGGCACAGGCGCGGTTTGCTGCGGCGGAATGGTCATCGCCATCCCCGCCAACAGAAGCAAAACAAAACAATGCGATGTGATGGGTGCGCTTGACACTGGTATGACTCTCTGCTGTAGTGTCCGCCAGAGTGCGCTGTCAGTTCAAGCCGCAAGGCGAACGCTGGGAGCGGTGGGTCGTGGCCTTCGGTCCGACCGGACAGCCGGCTGTCCCTACACGGCTTCAGAACTGCTGCGCGTCTCCGTTACCGCGCGAGGGTTGAGATGGTGACTATCCGTGACGTGGCGAAGGAAAGCGGATTTTCCTCGACCACGGTGTCGATCGTGCTTAACAATGCGCCCTTAGCCCGCTATATCCCTGCCGTCACGAAGAAGCGTATTGAGCGCGCGGCACAGAAGCTGGGTTACCGGCCCAACCAGTTCGCGCGCTCCTTGCGCAGCAAGCGCAGCCATACCGTGGGAGTCATGGTCTTCGACATGACCGACCCGTTCTGCACGCTAATTCTGCGCGGCATCGAAAACACTCTCTACCAGTCGTCCTATCTTCCTATTCTTACCGACGTGCATAACGAGCGCAGCCGCTTTGAGCGCTACCTGGAAATGCTGCTCGACCGCCGCATCGAAGCTCTGATTGTTCTGGCCAACTGGCTCTTCCTCGATATCAATCTGCTCGGCGATCTGGAGAAGAACAGCATCCCCACGGCGATGATCGGTTGCGAACTGAAGACGGACTCGATCAGTTCGGTCATTGTCGACAACGAGGTCGGCGGCCACATGGCGCTCGAACATCTGCACTCCCTCGGCCACCGTAAAATCGCCTTCATCCGCGGCCCCAAGGCCCTTACCGACAGTGCTCCGCGCTGGCGCGGAATCCGCACCTGTGCCAAGGAATGCGGGCTGGAACTTGACTCCCGTCTGATCATGGAGCTGCCTGAATCGCGCGATCCCATGTCCAGCTTCGAATCGGGGCATAAGCTCACCGAAGAACTGATCCGGCAGAAGCGTCCCTTCACCGCGTTGCTCGCCTTCGACGACATGAGCGCCTTCGGCGCGATCCGGGCGTTGAGCAAGGCGGGAGTGCGCGTGCCCGAACAATGTTCGGTGATCGGTTTCGATGACGTCGCCACTTCGGCTCTCTATACGCCGTCGCTCACCACCGTCCGCCAGCCCATGGAAGCGATGGGAGCGTCCGCGGTGGGGATTGTGGTCGACGGCATCAACGCGGTGCTGGAAAAGCGGGAAATCAACGCTACCCATCGCAAAGTGGCGCCGGAATTAGTGGCGCGCGAGTCGACGCGCAGCCTGCTGTAGGCTTTCGCGCCTGGCCAGAACGGAGGGCTTGTGATCTCGATCACCTGGGAGAAAGGAATGATGTTGTAGAACGGGTGCGGCGCGACTCAGGGGAACTCGCTTTTTTCTTGACAGACGCTGTCCCATAAAAGCACTATTCATACGTTTTAATAGCCCGTTCTGGGGTCTCAATCCACCGGATGCAAGTCCGTACGAAAATACAGCCCCGAGCCGCAAGGCTCGGAAACACGGCAAGCCGACTGAACACGCGCAGGCCTACGCCCGCGCCACGGGGAGAGCGTGACCATGAAATCTGATCGAGTGCTGGTGCGGATTGCGTTGTTGATGGTGACCTTTTGCGCGGTCGCGTGGGCTCAGGACACGGGGTCGATCACAGGTACGGTGAAGGATGCGAGCGGTGCCACGATTGCAGGCGCCGCAGTCGTGGTCTCCAGTTCCGATCACGGCATCAACCGCGACACGGTCACCAACTCCTCCGGCGACTACAACGAATCCGGGCTACCGGGCGGAACTTACGACGTGATCGTCACCGCCAACGGCTTTAAGAAGTATGAGGCCAAAGGGGTGAAGCTGGACGTTGCGCAAAAAGCGCGCGTGGACGTTGCACTCCAGGTCGGCGCCGCCACCACGGAAATCATCGTCGAGGGCGCCAACGTGGCCCAAGTCGAGACTCAGTCTTCCGATCTCTCTGGAACCGTGACCGGCAAGGAGATTTCGCAGCTCGAGCTGAACGGCCGCAACTTCACCCAGTTGGTCACGCTGACCCCGGGCGTCAGCAACCAGACCGGCCAGGACGAAGGCACGGTCGGCGTCTACGGCAACGTCAGCTTCAGCATGAACGGCGGCCGCGTCGAATACAACAACTGGGAACTCGATGGCGGCGACAACATGGATAACGGCAGCAACGACACGTTAAACGTGTATCCGAGTATTGACGCCATCGCTGAGTTCAAGGTTCTTACTTCCAACTACGGCGCGCAGTATGGCCGCAACGGCTCGGGCACGGTCGAAGTCGAAACCAAGTCCGGAACCAAGGGTTTTCACGGCGACGGTTACGAATTTTACCGCAACAACGATTTTAATTCTCCCGCGTGGTTCCAGGCGGGCGTGGCTCCTGAGTACAAGAAGAGGGATTACGGCTACACCGTCGGCGGGCCCGTTTACATCCCCGGCGTGTACAACAAGGACAAGACAAAGACTTTCTTCTTCTGGTCAGAAGAGTGGCGCAAGGATGTTGTCCCCGGGCAGTCATTCAACCTGCCCGTTCCCAGCATCGCCAACCGTAGTGGCAACTTTAGCGACTTATGCCAGGGCGTTGCGACTCCATTCCAGCGTGTCGATTCGCAAGGCAATCTGCTTCCGAACGCCGACTGTCCTGGAACTCCAGTCCCGGGCCAGCCAGGTTTTTGGAATCCGTATCCTTCCAACCAAGTCCCCTTTAATTCCAGCGACGCTAACGTGGCGGCGTTGCTGACCATGATCCCAGCTCCAACCAACGCGCCCTGTACCTCCGGCACGGCAGGCACGCAATGTCTCTTTAATGCCTCACCGGTGCAAGGAACTAACTGGCGCGAAGAGTTGGTGCGCGTGGATCACAATTTCAGCGACAAGATTCGGGCGACGTTCCGTTACATCCACGATTCCTGGCAGACTACAACTGCCATTCCGTTGTGGACGAACGCCGGAGCCTTCCCCACGATCCAGACCGCATTCAAGGGCCCTGGCGTGGGTCTGGTTTTCCGTCTCACGGCCACAGCGACTCCGACGCTCCTGAACGAGTTCGTGTTTAGCTATACGGCAGATCACATCATTCTCAACGATCTGGGTGCTTGGCAGCGTCCCTCGAACTCGACAATCGGCGACCTCTTTGGAGGCAACGGTCACGGTGTCTTGCCCGGAATCAACCTCTCCGATCCCTACGGCGCTTATGGTGGCTTCGGCGAGGATCCGGGCTATATCCCCAACGGCATCTACAACTCCAACCCCACCTATACCTTCCGCGACAACGTAACCAAAATCGTAGGTCGGCACAATCTGCAGTTTGGTGCCTATATCGCCGCCGCACAGAAGAACGAGTTCGGCGGTGAACTAGCCTCGGGATCATACCCCGGTTACATTACCTACGATCCATCCGTAGACAATGCGACGACCGGAAATCCTGTTGCCGATCTGTTGCTGGGAAATATCTACAGTTTCGGGCAGCAGGATCATCTCCTCAAGTACTACAACCGTTACAAACTTGTCGAGCCTTACTTCCAGGATGACTGGCGCATTACCGACCGCGTCACCTTGAACCTGGGCTTACGCGTCAGCGGATTTGAAACTTATCGCGAGAAGCAGTTGCAGGCGTTCAATTTCGATCCCGCTCGTTACGTCCGGGGCCAAACTTCGATTAACGCCGACGGGAGTGTCAAGGATCTTACGGTAAACGGCGGGCCTATGTCCGTTACCAATCTGCCTAATGGCGTGGTCCAGTGCGGAGTAACTCCAGGCGTTCCCGTGGGCTGCATGAAGGCACACTTGTTCAATCCCGCGCCTCGCGTCGGTTTTGCCTGGGATCCGTCGGGCAACGGCAAGTGGGCCATCCGCGGGGGTTATGGCATCTTCTTCGAGCACACTAACGGCAACGAAGCCAACACCGAATCTCTCGAGAACTCGCCGCCCCTGGCAATCACGGTCCAGCAGCTCCAGATTGTCGGATACCCTAACATTGGACAGAACCTGACGGCGGGGGCTCAGCTCCCCCTGGGCGTGGTTTCCATCCCCGACAACGTGAATTGGCCGTACATGCAGCAGTGGCACCTTGATATTCAACATGACGTGGCCCGAAACACAATTGCGACTATTTCATACGTGGGCAGCAAGGGCACGCATCTGACTCGTCAGAGCGACCTCAACCAACTCCTGCCGGTTCCAGCAAGCCAAAATCCCTATCTGGTGAACCACGAGACCATAGGCCCCAACGATTGCGCCAACGGAAAGACCGGCATGGGAGTCCCGATCACCGGGCAAGCGCTAACTAATGTGTGTGTCTCTAACGGAGTGGATAGTCCTGTACCGCTCCGGCCCTATCTCGGATACGCAACAATCAATCATCTCCAGTTGGCAGCCTCTTCCAACTACAACGCTCTGCAAGCTTCTTTGCGGCGGAGCGTAGGCCAACTCACACTCGGCACTGCCTATACCTGGAGCCACTCGATTGACGACTCTTCGGACCGCAGCGACGGTACACTGGTGAACGCCTATGATTTCGCCGCCAATCGCGCCAGTTCCACCTTCGATCAGCGGCACATTTTCAACTTTAGCTACGTCTGGGATTTACCGTTCTTCCGAGGTGCGGGCGCCCGCCATGTACTCCTGGGGGGATGGCAATTCTCGGGAATCGCAGCCATCTCAACGGGGACCCCATTTAGCGTGCTCAACCCGACCGACAGCGCCGGCGTTGCTGCCGGTGTGGGCACAGGTTCACGCGTTGACATCGTTGGCAACCCGAAAACTGGCTTCTCCCGCGTTGCGAATACCGGCGTCGGCCCCCTCTGGTATAACCCTGCCGCGTTTGCAACGCCTGTGGGCTTGACCTTCGGCGATTCCGGACGCAACGTGCTACGCAATCCGCGCCGCACCAACTTCGACATGGCTCTGTTTAAAAGCTTCCCGATCAAGGAGAGCTTGAGATTCGAATTTCGTGGCGAAGCTTTCAATGTGTTCAATCACACGGAGTGGAACGGTTTTGCGAGCACTACCCTCAACGCCAGCAACTTCCTCTATATCAACAGCGTGCATAATGCCCGAATCCTGCAGATAGCGGCGAAGTTCATCTTCTAGACTTGGGTCAAACACAAACAAAATCCCGGCCTCAGGAATGAGGCCGGGTTTTTTTCTGAGAACTGAGAGCTGGGAACAGCCTCACCCCACCTGCACCGTCTGCCTCACCCCCACCGCCTCCAGCGCCCGCCCCAAATCCTCAATCAGATCCTCCGCGCTCTCGATTCCCACCGAGAGTCGCACCATCTGCCCGGTCACGCCCATCTTCTCGCGCTGCTCGGCAGAGATCATGGCGTGCGAGGTCAACACCGGGATTGACACTAGCGACTCCACTCCTCCCAGGCTCGTCGCCAGCGTGAACAGCCGCATCGCCTCGCTCACCCGGCGCGCGTCCTCGCCCGTACCGTCGACTTCAAACGTCACCATGCCGCCGCCGCCGCTCATCTGCTCGCGCGCAATAGCATGCTGCGGATGGCTCTTCAGAAACGGATAATGCACGCGCCGCACTTTCGCGTGCTGCTCCAGGAATTCGGCGACGCGCTGCGCGTTCTCGTTCTGCCGCGCCACCCGCACCGCCAGCGTCTTCAGTCCCCGGATCAGCAGCCACGAGGCGTGCGGGTCCATGCAATTGCCCAGCGTCGTGCGCGTATCGTGGATCTGCTCCATCAACTCGCGCCGTCCGGCCACTACGCCACAAGTTAAATCCGCGTGCCCACTTAAGTACTTCGTGCCAGAGTGCATCGTCAGGTCGATGCCATACTCCGCCGGGTGCTGGTTGATGGGCGTGCCGAAGGTGCTGTCGATCATGCTGATCAGCTTGTGCTGCCGGGCCAGCGCCGCAGCCTTCTTCAGGTCGACCACGCGCAATGCCGGATTGGTCGGCGACTCCAGATACAGCATTCTCGTATTCGGCCGGATCGCCCGCGCGTGCTGCTCATAGTCGTGGGTATCGACGAACGTCGTCTCAATGCCCAGCCGCGGCAGCCACTGCGAGAAAAACTTCGTCACCCCGCCATAGATGTCGCGCTGCGCGACAATGTGATCGCCTGCCTTCAGCAACGCCAATATCGTGGTGGTGATCGCTCCCATGCCGGAAGCGAAGGTGCGCGCCCCCTCCACGCCCTCGATCGCGGCCACGGCCTGCTCGGCCACCGTGTTCGTCGGATTCCCCCAGCGCGTGTAGTAGCGGTCGGTTGTGGTCACGCGCTGCTGCTCGTCGTTGTCGGTGACTTCGAACGTGGACGTTTGATAGATGGGCGTGCCGACCGGACCATTTTTCTTTTCCAGGTCGGCCGCGCCGTGGACAGCTGCGGTTTCAGGGCGACGAGTCTGCCGTTTCATGGGTGCCTCACTTCCTCCAGAGTACTTGCGCCGATTCGACTGGGGCAAGCGAAAGCGCGCCGCGATAGTAAAGCAGTTTCGATCCTGGACACTCTTTATGAAGGCGTCATCCCGAAACCGGCGCGGTTCAGCCGGTTGAGGGATCTCGCGTGGACCCCATGTGCTGCCGGTCTGCGCGCGAGATCCTTCGCTCCGCCTGAAAAACGGCTCCACTCAGGATGACGCCAGTCGAAAGGGAGGCTGTCGAAACTCAAACTGCCCCACGACCCGCGACGCGCACCATTTATAATCCCTCATTCGCACTCTATGGACTTGGGTCTGAAAAATCGTGTCGCCCTGGTGGCCGCGTCCAGTCAGGGACTCGGACTCGCCACTGCGGAAGCCTTCGCCGCCGAGGGTTGCCGCATCGCGATGTGCGCGCGCAACCAGCAGACTCTCGGGGCCGCAGCAGAAAAAATCAGAAAGCAGCACAATGTGGAAGTCTTCGCAGAGGCCTTTGATGTTGCCGACTCAGCCGCCGTCAGCCGATTCGTCGCCGCTGTCGCCAGCAAATTCGGCAGCGTCGACATTTGCGTGACTAACGCCGGTGGCCCGCCTGCCAAAGGATTTCTCGCGACCACTCTCGACGACTGGCAGCGCGCTCTCGAGTTGAATTTCCTGAGCACGGTTTATTTTGCGCGCGAAGTGATCCCCCACATGCAGCGCAACCACTGGGGCCGAATCATTACCATCACGTCAATCACCACTAAGCAGCCAGTGGCCGACCTTGTGCTTTCGAACGCCGTCCGGGCCGCGGTAGTCGGATTAGTAAAGAGCCTAGCCAACGAGTTTGGCAAAGACGGAATTCTAGTGAATAACGTCGGTCCCGGTTTTACCGCCACCGACCGTCTAAAAGAGTTGGCCAAAGCCCGCTCGTCCGCCTCCGGAAAAAGCGAACAGGAAATTTTCGACGCCTGGGCCGCCGACGCTCCGCTCAAGCGCCTGGGCGAGCCGCGCGAACTGGCCGAAACCGTCGTCTGGCTGGCGTCCGAGCGCGCATCCTACGTGACGGGCCAGACCGTCCTGGTCGACGGCGGCATGTATAAGGGATTGTGAGCATCGTCGCGGTTTCAGTCGTGCCACTAGAGCGGAAATTGCGGTGCGGCTTTAGTCGCTGAGGTTTGCTAAAGCCTCAACTAGAAAGACCGGAAGATCCATGCGATCGATTGCTTCTCGAATGTCCGTCATGAGCGGGGAAGGCGCGCTCTCCGTCTTCGCCCGAGCCAAAGAACTGGAAGCGCAGGGCCGCTCCATCATCCACCTGGAACTCGGCGAGCCCGACTTCCATCCCGGCCAGTCGGTGATCGACTCTGCCGCCAAAGCGTTGGCTGATGGTAAAGACCGTTACTGCGCCGTCGCCGGAGTCCCCGCCCTGCGTGAAGAAATCGCTGCTTACCTGGCGCGCACGCGCAACATAACGGTTTCACCGGCCAACACCGTGCTCGCGCCCGGCTGCAAGATTGCACTCTTCCTTGCGATGATGGCCCTGCTCGAACCCGGCGACGAGGTCCTCTATCCCGATCCCGGCTTCCCCGGTTATCCCTCGATCACGCTCGGCCTGGGCGCGGTTCCGGTGCCTTTCACACTCTCGCCTCGTAATCATTTTCAGCCGGACCCGGCGGAGGTTGCGTCCAAGATCACACCGCGTACGCGTATGCTGCTCACGAATTCTCCCGGCAATCCCACCGGAACGGTCTACACAGACGCGGTGCAGCGCGCTTTGGCCAAACTCGCCGTCAAGCATGATCTGTGGGTGCTCTCTGACGAAATCTACGCGCGCATTCTCTACGCCGGCGAATATCTTTCCATGCTGCGCTATCCCGGCATGGCGGAGCGCACGCTGATCATCGACGGTTTCTCCAAGAGCTTCGCCATGACCGGATGGCGTCTGGGATACGCTGTCGCTCCGCCCGAGGTCGTCCCCGCGCTGCTGATGTTGGCGGTGAACACCTACACCTGTGTCGCCGAGTTCACGCAGTATGCCGCCATTGATGCCCTCCGCGATCGCGAGGGCAACACAGCGCACATGGTCAGCGAATTTACCCGCCGCCGCGAACAATTCGTCCGCGATCTGAATCGCGTGCCCGGTTTCCGCTGCCATCCTCCCGAAGGCGCGTTCTACGCGTGGGTCGACATCACCGGTACCGGCATGAGCGCCGAGGATCTGTGCCGCATTCTGCTGGAAGACGCCGGCGTCGCCGCCATTCCCGGCGCGGCTTTCGGGCCGACCGGCAAAGATTTCATCCGTTTCTCTTTCGCCTCCTCAATGGCGACGCTGCACGAGGCGGTGGAGCGCATCGTGAAAGTGTCGACGGCCTGGCAGGGAACAGCAGCCATGCGGTGAAGCACGGCCGCCGATGTTGATACCTGTTTTGAAAGGGCGCGGCTTCAAGCCGCGCCGTAACGTCAACAAAATCGACCGCGGCTTCAGCCGCAGCGCGATATTAGAGTTGGAAGAGCTCTGAGGAACGTTCATGAGACTTGCACTTCAAGGATTCCTTCTTTGTGCCGTCACCACCAATGCGGCCCTCGCGTCTGCCCAAGCCCGTCCCTTCCCCGGCCCCGATGTCCAGCAAATCTACCAACGCCTACTCCCCCAAATTGAAAAAATTCCCGCCTTCGATCACCACGCGCATCCCGGCTACGCCGACGACCCCGATGTCGACGCCATGGCCGCTCCTCCCAATGCCAGCGAAGCCCTGCGCACACGCGACGACAATCCCGAACTCGCCGCCGCCGCCAAGGCCTTGTTCGGATATCCCTATACCGATTTTTCTCCCGACCATGCGAAATGGCTGGTCGATAAAAAAGCGGAACTCAAAAAGCAACTCGCCGGCACCGCTTATTTCAATTCGATTCTCGACAAGCTCAACACCGAGAGTTCCGTGGCCAACCGCGCCATGATGCCCGATTACCTCGATCCCAAGCGTTTCCCCTGGGTCTTTTTTGCCGACTCTTTCATGTGGCCGTTCAACAATGAGCGTGAGACCGCCCGCAATCCCGACGAAGGCGTCTACATTCCGCTGCAGGAAAAAATGCTGCACCGCTGGATGCAGCAGGAAAATGTCGGCAAACTTCCAGCCACGTTCGCCGACTATCTGACTTTCATCTCCCGCGTGCTCGAAGACAATTCGAAACGCGGCGGCATTGCCATGAAGTTTGAGGTCGCTTATTTCCGGCCGACGACCTTCGGCGATCCTACGCGTGCCCAGGCCGAAGAAATCTATCAACACTCCATCAGCGGCGGAGTTCCCGACGAAAAGGACTACCGCACGTTCCAGGATTTCATCTTTCGTTATCTCGTCCAGGAAGGCGGACGCCTGCATTTGCCGGTGCATATTCACACCGCGATCGGCATTGGAGACTATTTCAACCTGTCGCAGAGCAACATCATGAACCTCGAAAGTGTGTTGCGCGATCCGCGTTATGCATCCACGACTTTCGTCATGATTCACGGTGGCTATCCGCTGGAGCGCGAAGCCGTCTGGCTCGCCGCCATGAAGAACGTCTACCTCGATTCTTCTTTTGGCGAACTCGCACAGTATCCTTCCGCCTTCAAAGAGACACTCAAGATGTGGTTGGAAACTTTTCCCGACAAGATCACTTTCGGCACCGACTGTTTCCCTTACAATCAAGTGCTGGGGGCGGAAGAGAGCTACTGGCTGGGCGTGCAATCGTCGCGCACCGCTCTGGCCGCCGCTCTGGCCGAGATGGTTTCGGAAAACGAAATTACCGAAGCCCGGGCTCTGGAATTAGCCCACGCGTACCTGCACGATACAGCGGTGAAGTTATACGACGGACGAGTACATTGAGTTCGAGAGGTCGATGGGCGAAGACGAAAGCATCATGCTAGAACGCTCCAGCCGCGAAGCGGCGAAAGAACGCAGCCCACGGCGTAAGCCGTGGGACGGCGATGGATGGTAGAACAAGCCCCAGCGGGGCGAAAGAGACAAACCAGCAGGCAACCACTATGGTGAAAAAGAAGCTGAAGACCAGACCGAAGACGAAAACGTCCTCCCGTGCCAAGGCAGAAACCGCAGCCTCCCACACCCGCGCCAAACGCGCCGTCACCAAACACTCTGCGGGCACCGCCACGCTGCAATACGTCCCGTGGCACACGATTCCGCTTGAAGAGCTCAACCCGCTGCTGCAGCGGCAATTCGTCGTCGGCCAGGAAATCATGGTGGCACGCGTGCTGCTGAAAAAGGGCTGCATCGTCCCCGAGCACAGCCACCACAACGAGCAACTGACCTATATCCTCGACGGCGCGCTCAAGTTCTGGATTGACGGCAAAGAAATCGTGGTCCACGCCGGCGAGGTCCTCTGCATCCCGGCGCACATGCCGCACAAGGCCGAGGCGATGGAAGACACCGTCGACCTGGACGTTTTCAATCCTCCCCGCGCGGATTGGATCAACAAGACCGACCAATATCTCCGGGAGAAATAAATCCGGACCATGCCTCCTCTCACCACTCCTGCGCCGGGCGTCCGTAAAATGGCCTTCCGCTGCATCGCATGCGGCGATCTGAGCGACAGCGCCAGTAAGAATTTCCGCTGTCTACATTGCGGCGATCTGCTCGAAATCACCTATCCTCGGTGGAAAGAAGCCGGTCCCGAGGCGGCGAAATTGAAATCGACGTGGCGTAACCGCCGGCTCTCATCGAGCGCCATCGATCTAAGCGGCGTCTGGCGTTTCCGCGATCTGCTTCCCGCGCTTGGGAGCGACGACCAAGCCATCACCCTGCGCGAAGGCAACACTCCACTGTACGAACTTCCGCAGTGCGCCCGCATCACGGGCGTGCCGCGCTTGTTCGCGAAACATCAGGGACTGAATCCCACGGGCTCGTTCAAAGACGCGGGCATGACCGTCGCCGCAACCTTCGCGCGTCTGGCCGGATTTCGCTGGGTCGCCTGCGCTTCCACCGGCAACACCTCCGCGTCCATGGCCGCCTACGCCGCTCGCGGAGGCATGCGTAGCCTTGTGCTCGTTCCTGAAGGCAAGATTTCCTGGAGCAAACTTTCCCAGGCTCTCGACTACGGTGCCGTTACCTGCCAGCTGCGCACCGACTTCGACGGCTGCCTGCGCCTGCTGCAGGAACTCGTTCTGCGCGCGCCGGTCTACCAGTTGAATTCGATCAATCCTTTTCGTCTCGAAGGACAAAAGACCCTCGCGCTCGAACTCCTCGAGCAACTCGACTGGCAGCCGCCCGACCACATCATCGTCCCCGGCGGCAACCTGGGGAACAGTTCCGCGATCGGCAAGGCCCTAATCGAAATGCGCGACCTGGGCCTGATTTCGCGCTTGCCCAAGTTATCCATCATCCAGGCCGAAGGCGCCAACGCGCTGGTCCGTACACTTCACGAAGCCGCCGGCAAACGCCTGATCAGCGTTCAGGCCGAGACCCGCGCCACTGCTATCCGTATCGGTAATCCGGCCTCGTGGAAGAAAGCCGTTCACGTTCTCGAGGCTACTGGCGGGGCGTGCGAACAGGTCACCGAAATTGAGATTGCTCAGGCGAAGGCGGAGATCGGCGCGGAAGGCATTGGATGCGAACCCGCATCCGCGGTTACGCTGGCGGGGTTGAAGAAGCTGGTGAAGCGGGGCTTTGTGAAACGGGAGGAAAGCGTGGTCTTGGTGTTGACTGGAAACCTGCTGAAGGATCCCGACTTCACCATGGGATTCCATCGCGGCGACTTATTCAAAGGCACAGCCGACGAAAGTGCGAGCGCCGCGTTGAATCCGTTGCGCCGTCCGCCGATCGTTCTAGACGCCACGCTGGATGCGGTGATGCGCGCACTGGATCAAGCCGAGGAGTAGATCGGATTTTCGTAGCGCCGGCAAGATGCCGGCGCTACATGGGAACGAACATGCCCTCCAAAATCCCTAACCCGAAGCGCTCCCGGCTCCGCCTGGCCCTTCCCGCCACTTCCGCGAACCTCGGACCAGCCTTCGACGCTGCCGCGCTCGCAATGGATTTCTACATCAAGCTCGACGCCCGTCCAGCCCAGGAATTCTCGATTGCCGCCACCGGCCGCGATCGCGAAATCTGTGGAAAGCTCGAAGCCCACCTCGTCCTAGATACGTACCGCGAGGTGCTGGAAGCCGCTGGCCGGCTGCTCACCCCGCTGTCTCTCAGAATCGCAAACGACATTCCCGTCGGCAAAGGCTGTGGCTCCTCAGCGGCCGCCCGGCTGGCGGGTATTGCTCTGGCGGTGTACTTTGGCGGTCTGCATTGGACGGATGCACAGATCGTCGGTGAAGCTTCCCGCCGCGAACACCACCCCGACAATGCCTCCGCCTGCTGGATGGGCGGCCTCACCGTCGCACGTATGTGTGGGGAGGCCGAAGCCCAAGTGGTTGGCATCCGTCCGAAAGGGAAGTGGCCCCTGCTGCTCGCGGTGCCCGAGCAGAGCCTGTCGACCGAAGAAGCCCGCCGCGTCCTCCCGGCCCAGTATTCGAGGGCCGACGCCGTCACGAATGTGCAGAATTCCCTGCTGCTGCTCGCGGCCTTCACCCAAGGACGTCCCGACATTCTTTCCATAGCCCTTGAAGACCGCATCCACCAGCCCTATCGCGCCGCCCTCTGCCCGTTGCTACCCTCTTTGCAGGAACTAAAAGGAAAGAATGGCGTCCTGGGAGCGGCCCTGAGCGGAGCCGGCCCTTCGGTTTTGATCTTCCTCGATCCCGGCGTTTCCCTCCAGAAGACGCGCCGACTCGTCGCCACTCACCTCTCGCGAACCCGCCTCACGGCGGAACTGCTTCCCGCCGCGATAACCCTTCGCGGAGCACGCTCTTCCTTGGCGAAATCGTGAATCCGATCTACAGAAAAGACAGTATTTACTAGCGTTTTTTTCGACGATAAATTGAAGCTCCCCCCTTGCAAAACCAAGTCGTGAAAACCGTGTTTTTAAGATTATCAAGATCGGAAGAATCAGTGAGGATCCCCAGCAACTCCATGCACTTACGCTCAAGGCTATGCAGGCAGAGGCACGCTGGACGGGGTGTGTTAGAAATGAAGTCCAAAACGCGTCAAGTTCTTAGGGGAGACAAGCGGCTGTCCGGAAACGAGCATGTCCGCCGAGAGATTCAGAGCTTCCTGCATGCTCTCCATTCCTATCCCGACCACTTCGTGAAGGACCCCGGCATCACCTTCGAAGAGCACCGCATTGGCCTGGTACGCGCCGCCAGCACAGCGTCCCGCCGCCGCGTCTAATCGATTACCCGCCGTTACGGCTGGCCGGCGGCACAATCCCGTTCATTCGCAGATATTCCACGATCTGTCCGTAGTGGTCGAAGCCATGCGACGACACGCTCGTTGCCAGGCCCAGGCGCGTCACCGGGGCCTCTCCGAACGGGCTCTTCACGGTTCCCACCAGATTCTTCTCATTGATGGTCGCGATCGCCTGGTGCACGTACTCGAAGGACTCTTTCAGGAACTTCAGAATGTCAGCCTTGCTCGTCATCGACGCCGGTCCTGATTCGTCGCCGATGTCCACCGGAGGCTTCTGCTCCAAAAGCGCGGCCCCAAGTTCATAGTTCACCGCCGCCACATGCTTGATCTGCTGGGCAAAGGTGCGCACGCCTTTGAACTCGCCGTTCGTAGGCGCGAATCCGAACTTACCCTCGGGCATGGCCTCCGCGGCTGGGACGAACTCGTGCTCAAGATTCAGTACCGTTCTGTCCAATACGTCATTGACCGAACGATGTTCCACCTTCGGCTTGTCCGCCTGCGCCGCGGCCGCAATCGTCAGCACCAGCAAACCGCACGCAATGAATGCTATTTTCTTCCTCATGATTCTCCCCTGGTTGGTTAGTCCCGCAAAACTGCCCGAGCCATCTTACTGCATCCGGGTGAACTGCAACCCGCTCCGCCATTCTCCGTGTGTTCCCTGCCCTCTGTGGTTCAAGCTTTTGCTCTTAGCCCTTCCCCAAACGGCCACTCCCCATCCTTCCAAGCCCGAATCATATAAATGACTACGCCCGTCAGCAGAATAATCGCCGCATACCGCACTTCCTTCTGCCAGTTCACGCGATTGAACAGGATGAACAAAAACCCCCCGCTCGCGAGCAGCGCCGGCAGCGGATAAAGCCACATGCGAAACGGCCGCGGCATCTCCGGCCGCTGGATTCTCAGCACAATCAATCCCACCGCCTGCACCAGAAACTGGACGATGATGCGAATCACCACCAGCGCGGCAATCGCGTCCTTCAAGCGCAGAAAACAAAACGCCGCCGCCACCACTCCCAACGCCAGCAGCGAAATATAGGGAAACCGGTGTACCGGATGCACCTTGGCGAACGCGCGAAAATAATTGCCATCGTTCGCCGCCGCATACGGCACCCGCGAATATCCCAGCATGAGCGAGAATACTGACGCAAACGCCGTCCACATCACCAGCCCCGTGACTAGCCGCGCCGCCCACAACCCATAAATCCGCTGCATGAACAGCGACACAACGTACAACCCGTTATTGTTCTGTCCGGCCTGCAACATGTCGCGCCACGGAACCACGGCGAGAATGCAGACATTCATCACGATGTATAGACACGCCACCAGAAGAATGGAAAGCAGCAACGCCCGCGGAATGTTCCGCCCCGGGTCTTCGATCTCGTCCCCCAGAAAGCAAACGTTGTAATACCCCCAGTAGTCGTAGGTGGCGATCAGCATCGCTCCGCCCAGCCCAGTCAGAAATCCCCGCGAAAGCGTGAACGCTCCCGGCGGGAAGTCGAACGCCCGCGCCGCATTAAAGTGCGTGAGCCCCGCGAAGATAATCCACCCGATCGTACCCATCACGCCGATCCAGAGGACTTTAGAAAGCCGCCCAATCACCGTGATCCGCCGGTACAGCAGCAGCATGGTGAAGAAGCAGATCGCAACCGCAATCGACGTACCCGGGGTCACAGTCCAACTGGCCTGCAGCGGCCCCGCCCAAGGAATGTGCAGCACCGCGTCGTGGTGCGCGTACACCGTCTCCAGGCCCGGCCAGTAGTAGGCCGCATATCCGGCGAGCCCGATACAGCCCGTCGCAATTGAGAGGGGCGCAGAAAAGGACAGCTGCCAGATGAACAAGAACGAAATTAGCCGTCCCAGCTTTTGCGGACCGTAAATCTCCCGCAGATACCGGTACGATCCCCCCGACCGAGGCATGGCCGCGCCCAGCTCCGCCCACACCAATCCGTCGCATACCGCGAACAGCGCGCCCACCACCCATCCCAGCATGGCCTGCGGCCCGCCCATCGCGCCGATCATCAGCGGCATGGTGATGAACGGACCCACGCCGATCATGTCGATCATGTTGAGCGCAGTCGCACTCCCCAGCCCCATCCCGCGGATGAGGCCCGGAGAACTCCCAGCGGGTTGCGAGGAAGATTCCATTTCGTAGAGACGTTGCTGGCAACGTCTTCTCACCACCAAGAAGAAAGACGTAGCAACGCTACGTCTCTACGCCTAATTGTTGCTTTTCGCGCTCAATAAATTCACATACAGCCGCACCGCTCCCGGAACGCCTGCAGGCAATTGCCGGAAGAAGGCATAACCGGTATAGATGTAAATCCCCTTGCCATATTGCGCCCGCAGCAGCCCGCCCTTCTGCCCATCTTCCCCCGGATCGTGACACGACAGCAGCGGCGTGAAATGCTCATCCCACTTGTCCATGAAATACAACCCGCGCTCCTGTACCCATCCGTCGAAATCGCGCGCCGTAATCGTATTCGGATAATGAAAGACGGAATCCTGCGGCGCCAGAATTTCCACCATAGCTTCCTCCACCGAAACTCGTGCCCGGCTCAGCTCCGCAGAAAAGGGAGTGAACTTGCCTGCGTTGAAATCGGCGACGCCAGCGTTGTACTGCACCACCAATGTTCCGCCCGCGGAAACGAAATCGAGCAGCTTCTTGTTATTCGCCACAACGTCTTTCTGTGTGTCATAGGCGCGGATCCCCAGCACGATCGTTCCGTACTGACTCAAATCTTCGTCCGCCAGTTTCTCCGGCGGAATCAGCGTAATATCCATCCCCACCTGCTTCAGTACCGTTGGAATGTCATCCCCGGCGCCCATGATGTAACCCACCTTGACATCATGCGGCACCTGCACGTCCACAATACTCACGCGCTGCCGCGCTGGCTGGTAGTAATAGAAGCTGCCCAGATCCTCGCGCGTGGCTAGCGTGTATCCCTCGCTATATTTCTCGCCCTCCGATTCCAGCACGGCGCGCACCGTGGCGCGCCCTTCCTGCAAACCGGTTGTGAAAACCTTGAACTGAAAATCTTGTTTCTCTCCACGCCGCTTGCAGTCCATCGCAAACTGCGCCGGCTCCGAGCGCCAGCCCGCCGGCAGCTCCAGTCGCAGCACGCTGTGTACCTCGCGCGTTAGATTGCTGGTCACGCCCACCGCGACGGTGGAATTTGCACCATTGTGCGTCGAGATCACCTGTGTTCCCGGCTCCAGCATCACCGAAAATGCCGGCACCACCGCCAGCGGACGCTCCTCGGTTTTTCCTGCGTCATCCACAAACGGCGTGACCACAACCGAGGTAATCCCATTCCGTGTTTTCCCTTCGCCCCCTCCGGTCAACGAATACTCCACCCGCGCCCGCAGCGCCGGAGGTGGGAAGGGAAGCGTCGCATATTTCTCGTCATCAATGTGATTGACGGCCTCAGTCTCCGGATCGTCCCGATGCCAATAGGGCCGCGTATACGCCGCATTCTTTGGCACCCGCAGCCGGAAATCCGCGCGCACATCCTTTCTGGAATTAACCGTCAAGGGCTTCGTCTTCCCCTCTACCGTCGTCCATCCCGACGGCACTTCCAGCTTGATGTCGTTGATCACCAGCGTCTGCTTCGAGCCGTTGTGCAACTTCACCGCGACTGTGAATTCTTGGCCCGGCGAAACCGTGGTCAACGCGTCCGTTTCCTTCAGCGCATGCCCTTCGGGTTTGTCATCGGAAGCTACGTCTGCCGTGAGATTGACGCCCAGCGCTAGATTCAGCGCCGTCTCCGCCTGCTGGTGCTTCTCTGCGATTCGCGTCAGCAAATCGAGCTTCATCGTCGCACTAAGCCCACCTCCACGAACGTCATTGCTGATGCGGTTCAGTCCAGCCACGATTTTCATCAGAGGCGCAGCCGCAGTGTCGTTTCCTTTGGCCGCCTCTGCAGCTTGGGTAACCTGCTTCGCCACCTCTGCTAACTGTTGTCGCAGTTGAGAAGGTTTCCTTTCTTCCGATATGGCCCAAGGCGCCAATCCCGGCAACGTTGTATCAATCCCATCAAAGAAACTCTTCTCGTGCCCATCTTTGCCCAACGTAGAAGGCACTACCGAATCCACAAGGCGGTAGAATGTGAACCGGTCTCCCGGATCCACCGTCCCGTTCGCCGCGCCCTGCGACATCTGGTGCCGCAACCCCCGCATCGCGAGCTGCACATACGACATCCCCAACTCAGCGCTGTGCTCTCCCGTATTCAGCTTCAAGGTCCAGTCCGCATCCGGACACGTCATCGCCCCGAAGCCGCACACATTTCCGATGTAAAACTTCTTCGCCTGCCACGGCTTCAGCCCCTGCGCAATCTGCTCCGGAAAGCGCTTTGGATCGGCCGCCGCGCGAAACGCCTCCTTCGCGAGAATGCTCGACGCCTGATGATGCCCGTGGCCATCCCGTTCCGTCCCCGAAAAGCGCGCTACCAGCACATCCGGACGAAACGTCCGAATCACGCGCACCATGTCCCCGAGCGCCACATCATGCCCGCCCCACTTCGTAAACGTTTCCTCCGCGCTCTTCGAAAATCCAAAATCCGCCACGCGCGAAAACCGTTCCTGCACCCCGTAGTACTGATCCGAAGCGAGCAGTTCCTCCGCCCGCAAGACACCCAGCACATCCGACAAATTGCTTCCGATCTTGTTCTGCCCACCCTCGCCGCGATTCAGCGTCATCAGCAGGGTGCTCACGCCGCGGCCGCGGGCCTCCAGCGTCAGCATCCCGCCATCTTCATCATCCGGATGCGCCACCACCTGCATAAGCCGCGCCGTGGTCCCCAGCCGCAGCAGTTCCAGCCGCAACCCGGCAGCGCCGTCATCCTGCGGAATCTCCGCCGGAACGCCCTGGTATAGCAGGCCGGGCGGATCGGCCAGCACATCGAGGTTTGAGGACGCATGGTTAGGGGAACTGGCAGTAGACTTTGCGGCCCGCGTGGCCGCTTTGTTCGCGACGGGAGTCTGGGCCGTCGCGAGGAGAGAAAAAATCGCGAGCGAACAAACGAACTTCGCACCGAAAAAATGCAGGCGCTGAAAGATAGAAGAAGAGCGGCGCCGAGCGGCCCGCAGCAGTTTGAAAGGTCCGGAATGTCTCACGTTACAAGGATGGGCCCTGCCCCCGCTCCGACGCAAATATTTTCCCCAGACGCGTAGCGCCGGCATCAAACGTCACACAAATCCGCTGCCTTTCGCAGCGAAACCAGCGGATCTCCGGTCGGGACAAATTCATGCGCCACATAACCGCGGAAGCCCGCGTCGGCGATCGCCCGCATCACCCCCTCCCACTGAACCTCCTGCGTCCCATCCAGTTCGTGGCGTCCTGGCACTCCGCCGGTGTGGAAATGCCCGATCCACTGCAAGTTCTGCCGGATCGTATCGATGAGATCGCCTTCCATAATCTGCATGTGGTAGATGTCGTAAAGCAACTTCACGTTGGGCGAGTTCACTTCCCGCACTACGCGCACGCCCCACGCCGTGTGATCGCACATGTAATCGGGATGATTCACCTTGCTGTTGAGCAGTTCCATGCAGATCGTCACGCCATGATCTTCCGCGATTTTCTTGACGCGATTCAGGCCGGCGATCGTGTTTCGCGCGCCCTCTTCATCCGACATGCCGCGCCGGTTCCCCGAAAACGTAATCACGTTCGGAACCCCGGCCTTCGCCGCTTGCGGAATGTTCATGCGAAATCCCTGCTCAATCGCGGCATGGTTTTCCACCCGGTTGAGAGCCTTCCCAATGTCTCCGCCGCCCGCATATCCCATCGTGCACACCAGTCCGTAGCGACGCGGGATTTCAACTTCGTCCGGCTGCAGCAAGTCGACGCCCCGCAGTCCGATCTTCGCCGCATACTCCGCCAGTTGATCGAGAGGAATGTGAGAGTAGCACCACCGGCTGACGGACTGACGAATGCGTCCCTTGCGCGCGGTCGCAGCCGCGTCGAAACTCGCCGCAAGCGACGGCACCCCGACAGCCGCCACACCCGCAACCGACGATTTCAGCAACGCCCGCCGCGTAACCTTTCTCATAGCCTAAAAAGTTCTTCTGAAAACTAAGAACGGCCGGAAGCCGAAAGCCGAAAGCCGAAAGCACTTACCGCCCTTCCTTTAGTACCGCCTGGCAATTGCCCGCTGAGGTCAGCACTTCGTCGAACGCCGTGTCTTTCCGCAAGTCTTTCAGCAGCGGATCATCCAGCAATGCCGAGTAAGCGCAATAGTTCTGCTGCACCGCCGCCTTCAGCAGACGCAGTGCCGGCTCATTCTGCCCGCAAGCCGCCATCAGCGAGCCCACGTGGTACCACGCCTCGGCGTCCAGCTCCAGCATCACCGACGCTTCGCTCTCGCGCACAATCTTCGCCAGGTCCGCGGGGCGTTGCGCCGCCGTGCACGCCTCCATCAAATCGCGGTGATAAATGGGGGTCTTCGCCATATTCTTCGCGCTCCCCCGCGCTTCCGCCATATTGCCCTCAGCCAGGTATACATACGGAGTCACCCACGCGGCCCACTCCGTGCCTGCATCCAGATGCACGTAATCCATCGCCCGATCCGTTTTGCCCATCTCCAGAAACGACCAGGCACACGAGCGGAACGTGAAATTCCCGGGATCGAGTTGCCGCGCCGTGTTGCACTCCTGCGTGGATTGATCGAGCATCCCCGCATATCGCAGCACATAGCTGAGTGCGAAGTGGGCGTCGGCACTCTGCGGACGCCGCCGCACCAGGTCCGTCGCCGCATCATAGGCCCGCCCCAGTTCGCCCCGTTCTACGCGGTTCGTAATCAGGCTGCTGGCCGCCATCACCCGGTTGGGATCGAGCGTCACCGCCCGTTCAAACGCCGAATTCGAGCGTTGGAACATATCTTCGCCTCCACCGCCGAACAAAGAGTCGAAATAATATCTCTGTCCCAACGCTTCCCACGCCGGCGCATAACTCGGATCGATCCCCACCCCCCACTCCAGCATCTTGATCGCTTCCTTATTCGGAGCCGCATCATGCGGCACGGCGATGCTCCGCAAATACAAGTCATACGCCTCCTGGTTCTTCGGTCGCGACGCCGCCGATTCCGCCGCGCCCGCAGCGCCTCCCAGAATCGGCAACAACCCATGCTGCACCTGCGCGCTCAGTTGCTGCTGCAGTCCAATCAGATCCTCGGCCTTCGCGGTGACCGTGGTCTGCCACAGCAGCCGCTCGGTCGGCACGTCGATCGCCTCAAGCGTCACCGTCAACTGGTCTCCCTGCTTGATGAAGTGCCCCTGCAGCAGCCGCCCCACCCGCAATTCCTGTCCCACTTTTTTCGGCTCCAGATCCAGGGCCACATATCTTCGCGTGACCGACGAAGGCCGCACCTCCAGCGAGCGCGAATAGGTCAACACGCTCGATAGTTCATCGGCCAGCGCGAACCGCAAAAAGTCAATGTTGTAATCCCCATTCAGGTTCTGCAGCGGCAGCACCGCGATCGCATTCCGCTGCTCCGCGCTCGCCACCTCGCGATGCTTGAACCACCAGGCTCCCACCGACGCCAGCACCGTAACCAGCAGCGCCGCCATCGCCACAATTAAATAAGTCTGAAACCGCGAATTCCTGCTGAAGGTTTTCGACGCCGCCCGTAGCATCGACGAATGACTGCCGGTCTTGATCGTTCCCGACTCAGCCTCACGTTTCAGCACCGACAAATCAGAGCGGACTTCCGTCGCACTCTGATAACGGTGCGCGCGATCCTTCTCCATCGCCTTGCCGATGATTCCTTGCAACTCGATCGGAATCGCCGGATTCAAGTCGTGTGGCGGCGTCGGCTTCTGATGCAGCACCGCGTCCAGCGTCATCAGCGAGTTATTCCCCGTGAACGGCTTCTTGCCCGTGGCCATCTCATACAGCACCACGCCGAACGAAAACAGGTCGCTGCGGGCGTCAATGGTTTCGCTGCGAGCTTGCTCCGGCGACATATAGACGGCCGTCCCGGGAATGATTCCCACCGCCGTCAAGGACTGGTCCTCTTCCACGCCCGTGTTGTGTACGAGTTTCGCCAGCCCGAAGTCGAGCACCTTCACTTGCCCGCTCGGTGTCAGAAAAATGTTGGCCGGCTTGATGTCGCGATGAACGATCCCCTTGGTGTGCGACGCCACCAGCGCGTCCGCCACCTGCACACCCACGTCGAGCACTTCTTCCAGCTTCATCGGTTGCCCCCCGATGTGCTGCTTCAGGCTCTCCCCGTCGAGCTTCTCCATGACGATGAAGGGATGCCCGTGGTTGTCTTCAATGCCGTGGATGGTGCAGATGTTCGGATGGTTCAGTTGCGACGCCGCCCGCGCCTCTCGGGCGAAGCGCTCCAGCGATTTGGGGTCGCCGGCCAGATTCTCTGGAATGAACTTCAGGGCAACATGCCGCCCCAGGCTCAGATCCTCCGCCTCATACACCACGCCCATACCACCGCCCCCAAGTTTGCCAAGGATGCGGTAATGGGATACCTGCTGGCCAATCATGAAAGCGTGGGATCCTGCTCGGCGGTAATGTTAGGCCGCCAGTTGAGTCCGGGTCAACTCCATTGGTTCCCGCGGCCTACCGATGGGTACGTTACGGAGAAACTTGGATTTTGGCCGCGCTGCGCTTTAGTGTGTGCGTGAGAACTGATCCTGGGGAGATCGGTGGAACAGAATCTGCCAAACTCGAGCCCCGAAAGGGGCGGCAGGGGAAAGCCCGGCACGGCAGTGCCGGGTGAGCACGGGAAAAGCAGGCGAGTCCTGCAGGGACGGCCCAGCTTCCCACGCAGTCTCTTCGGCGCTGCGATACCGTGCGCGCTATTGCCCCAGGGCTTCAGTCCATGAGGGAATCCATCCATGCAAACCGCGAATCAAGTTTCCCACCACAGGACTTGTCGGCGGCAATTCCCAAACTTGCCCTCACCTACGTTCTTCCGCGAGATGCCCGGCAATTCCAATCCGGCTTATCGAGTATTATTTGAGCTAGAACGAATTCCCCGATGTTGCTTCCGGCAGAAGGAGAGACGATTTCATGAACGCCGTTGCCAACCCCCAGCCGTGGCCAAACCCTCTGCGCGACCAGCATGAAGCCATCCGTCAACGCGCCGAAGAAATTTACATCCGCAGCGGAAGAATTCCCAGCCGCGATATGGAAAACTGGGCTCAAGCCGAACAGGAAATCCGGCGCGAATCCGCGAAACCCGCAATCCGCAGAGCCATCGTGGTCAAAGTGGAGGGCGCGCAATATATCGGCCAGTACAACCTCGAATCATCGGAGGGCTACGTTCCCGGCGAGTTTGGCACGGGCGCGCCAGTCCCGGTGCGCTTCCACGGCGACAAGATGTTCGTCAAACGCCCCAACGGCAAGATACTGGAGACCACTATCGTCAAGGTCCGCTGAGATTCCTCACAATTCGCTTGGGAGCGTCCTGCCAACGGGTCATCTTGATATATTGCAAAGATGCTGAATCTGCTTTTCCAGAATCACAGGCGGCCGCGGGCGCGGACTTTTACCTCGACCCTTCAGCACTTGGGAGCATTTGGCCTTTTCTTCCTTGCGATTCTCGACAGTTCTCCCCTCCCAACCTTCGGCGGTCTCGATATTCTCACCGCCGTATTGGCTGCCAGTCATCGCAATCCATGGTATGAGTACGCGGTGACGGCCACTGCCGGATCAATCATCGGTGCACTCCTCACCTTTCGCTTGGCTCGCAAAGCCGGTACAGCTTACCTGGACAAGAAATTCACGAAAGGCACGGTCTCCAAGTTTCTAAAGTTGTTCAAAAAATGGGGCACCGGAACTCTGGCGGCCTCCACGGCCATTCCTCTCCCCACTCCAACCAGCATGTTTTTCGCGGCAGCCGGCGCCTCCGATTACCCTCTGCCCAAGTTTCTGATCGTGGTCGCCCTTTGCCGCGCAGCCCGCTATTCCGCCATCGCCTTCGTTGCCGGCTATTACGGGAGTCGCTTCATTCGCGTGCTCCGGCATCCCCTGCAACATTGGGGCTGGCTAGTGATTGCAGTTGCGTTGATTGCTAGTCTGATCGCGGCCGGTATCCTGATTGGCCGCCAACTGGAGACGGCCCCCGCCGACTGAACGCACTTCCTGTGAGAATTACCCCGCCGCCTGTAGCTCTCACTACTCCAAATACAGTCCCGCCGACGCCCCCACCCACTCCATATTTTTATTCTGATCCACGCCCATCATCAGCCCCCGCCCCATGCGGATAATCGTCAGTACAGGCGTCAGCTCTTCCAGCCATATATACATCACACGCACCTCCGCCTTCGTCCCGCCAAACGGAGTCTCAATCACCGGCGCAAAGTGCATCCGCTCCTGCAAAATGTAATACGGACGCTTCTCCGCCGGGATCGCCGCAATATCTTCTTTTGTCGGCGCAATCACCACCCCCAGCCCCGCAAACGAATACAGCGGCTTCAGCGCGTAATTTTCCAGATCCGAAGGAATCTCCTGCAACCGATTCAGAAACCAGGTATTCGGCACCGACGCATGCTTCAGATAGGGAATCGAGAACTTGCTGATCCGAAAATACCAGTTCGGATGTCCCGCCCACTCCACATCGAGTTCGTCGCGCCAATCAAACGCGAGCTGCACATTCTTCCGCTCCAACTCATCCACGATCGTCCGGTTATAAATCCGGCGGATCGGCACGCGCTTTCCGCCGCGCTCATAATAAAGATGCGACCCATCTTTCCTGATGTCCACAATGTCGACGCTCCGCACCCCAAGCATTTTCTCGGTCAGCAGGAAATCCGGCAGCGTCTTCTGCTGCTGCGGATGAATCTCCATCAAAATCACATTCTCCGGATCATGCGTCCCCACAATCGCCCGCCGCAAAAGATCGCGGTAGGAAGCCGTATCCAGCCCACTCAGAAAATACTTCAACCGCCGGTCCAATCCGTACTTTTCAATGTAAGCCTGTGCAAGCGGCCCCTGATACGCATACAGAGAAGGGAAGGCCTGCAACTCCACCAACTTCGGCTGCAGATCCCCCCGCGCATCCCGCACCAGCCCAAAATCCACCTGCAAAAACATAGGATGCGGTGCCTCGTTCGGAACCTTGAACGCTGCGGGAACCGCCAAGTCCGACTGCGCTCGATACGCAGGATTGTCGACCAACTGTCGAACCAGTTCCTGACCATCCTCCGCCATCCGGTCAAGCAGCGACTTAGGGAAGAAACAAGGAGTCTCCGAAATCCGAAACTGCACCTGCGTCCCGCAAGCGTCATCCACCCGCCGCAAGAACGCGCGATATTGATCCGCACTAAATTTCTCGTTGAATTGCTGACGCAAGGAAGGAATCATCAGAAGCGCCAATCAGACTCGGCCGAACCAACTCGCCAAACCATAGCGCCGGCGTCCCGCCGGCTGTCGCGAGGGCGTCACCGCCCTCGCATTCCCATTTGTCAGAAGGATAGTTACAACCAACCCAAAGCCCTGTCATTCCGACCGAAGCGAAGCTCCCACAGCGTTGTCATTCTAGAAGCCCCTACCCCTCCACCAAGAACTTCCCTTCCCGCATAATCTGCACGTCGTCCACCCAGATATTAAACTTCCTGCCCACTACATCAATATGCGTGGTCGAATCCCACTGCGCTCCCGTGTGCGCCCCATATGGATTCCCAAACGCGATATGCACTCCAGGATATTTCTCATCCTGCAGAATGTGCCCGATCACTTCTTTCAAATCAATGTTTGTCCCAATGGCAAACTCGCCCACGCGATCGCTGTTCTCGTCGGTATGCGTGTAATTCCAGAAATCACTCTCCAGCTCGCGATTCTCCGAGTGCGCCTCGGTCAGCCGGTTTCCCTTGATGCGCACTGTCAGGGGATTTTCCTGCAAGTCCCCAAATTTCGCGCACAAATAATCGCCCACCACACCATCGATCACAAACGTCCCATTCACCTCGCCCGGCGTCGTAAAAATCTCCCCACCCGGCAAGTTCCCCCATTTTTCCGGAGTGATAATCCCGCTCGTCTTCAGCCACTTATACTTCGAATTCAAATCCGCCGTCAGGTCCGTCCCCGCCGCCGTCTGCGCCCGGATCTTCGACGCCTTGCGCACCATCTCGACAACTTTCTGGCTGAGCCGGTCCACGCGCTGAAAATCCGCGCGCATCCCCTCCAGCATAATCTGCCGGTTGATATTCACCATGTGCGCATGGCGAATCTTCCTGCGGTTTACCACGTCGGTCATCTGGATCCGCGACCGCAGTTCGTGGGCCTGCACCTGCGCCGCAAAAATCGAAACCTGGCTGCTCTCCAAATCGTCCAGAATCTCGCGCGGCAAATCGGTCATGGGACGCTCCGCCAATTCTTCCAGCACCCACGCATGATACGGCGCGCCCACCTTATCGAGTTCATGCACGATCGACGCCGCAATCTCGATCGTTGCCTCGTCCGTGATCGCACAAACCTGTTCGCCAGCCTGCACCTGCAAGCAAACGTTCACCGCGTTGAACGCCCCCGGTGAATATTCAGGATCAAAAGGAATGTCCAGGATGCCCCGTCTCTCGGTCCTTTGCAGAGACAGTGCAGGGATTTTGACTTGTTCCGCAGGAATGCTCATTATCCGATTTTTCGAACGGCAACCGGCTCTTCTTCCAGCCCCGCTTCCGTCTCCCTAATAATGTAATCGACCACTTTCTCCAAGTCCCCAGTCTCCTGAAACACCCGCAACTGCCGGTCCGCCCCGCTGCCCTTTTCCAGAATTTCGTGAATATAATTCAGCTCTTCGCGCGAATCCAGTTCATCCACCACGTCGTCGACGAACTCCAGATACTCAAGCACCAGATCTCGCGCCGGCACTTCCGTCTGCTTGCCGAAATCAACGAGTTTGCCGTCGAGCCCGTACCGCGCCGCCCGCCACTTGTTCTCCATGATCAAGGCTCGCCTGTACAAGCGGAATCCCTGATTCGCTGTATGCAGCTTATACAGTTTTGCCACCGTAGCCTGAATCAGTGCCGCCAGCGCGATCGTCTCGTCGGCCCGCATCGGTATATCGCACACCCGAAACTCGATCGTGTTGAAGAATGGATGCGGCCGGATGTCCCACCAGATCTTCTTCGCGTTATCGATGCAGTTGGTCTTGATCAGCAGCTTGATGAAGTTCTCGTACTCGCCCCAGCTGGGAAAATAATCCGGAATATTCGTTCGCGGAAATTTGTCGAACACCTTGCACCGATACGACTTCAACCCGGTATTCATCCCCAGCCAGAAGGGCGAATTCGTCGACAGCGCCAGCAGGTGCGGCAGAAAATAGCGCGCATGATTCATCATGTGGATCGCCGTCTCTCGATCCTCAATCCCGATGTGTACATGCAGCCCAAAAATCAGATTGGCGCGCGCCACCAGCTGCAAATCCTCGACAATATGCTTATAGCGTTCGTCGGGATGAATCTCCTGCTCCCGCCAATCCCCAAACGGATGCGTCGCCGCCGAGGCCAGCCGCAGCCCATTCTCCTTGGCCAGTCGCACCATGTCGCGCCGCAGTTTCTTGAGTTCGACCTTCGCCTCTTTAATGCTGCTGCAGACCGATGTCCCCACCTCCACCACCGACTGGTGCATCTCCGCCTTCACCCTCTCCTGAAGAATCATCTTTCCCTTCTCCAGGATCTCGGCATGAATGTGCGACCGCAGATCCCGCGTCTCCGGATCCACCGTCTGATACTCCTCTTCAATCCCGATAGTAAAAGTAGGCTGCATCGCTATTTCTGCTTGTCATTCCGAGCGAAGTCGAGGAACCTGCTGTTGGCCCGTAGCGCCGCTGTTCTACGGGTGAAGAACCAGGCCAGAACAGTATAACAACGACCAAGAAACACAGGACCGAGAACCTCAATCCCACTCTTCATTCTCCGCAACCCGCGCCTTTACAATCTTCTTCACCAGCACGTCCGGCAAAGGCTGATCCGAAGGAAACTGAATCGTCCCCTTGGAAGTAGCGAAGCCCTTGAGTTCCTTGGCGAACTTCTCGATCACCCCGGACCCCGTCGGGAACAAGCTGCAATGATTCTTGAACGCCGCATACCCCACCAGCATCCCGTTGTACTTAAACATCGGAATCCGGTAGCTGATCACCTCGGCAGTCTCCGCCGGCACCACCGACCGAATTACCGCGCGAATATGTTTCAAAGTGCTGCGAGCCGGCTCCGGCACACGCGCCAGATATTCATCTACATTCTTCGCAGGAGCTTTGCCTTGTTGCATATGTCTGTCATCCTGAGCGAAGTGGCAGGTGCGCGAAGCGGACCTGCCACGCAGTCGAAGGATCCCTACCTGCAGTGCGCTGCCCACAACTCGTCAGCGAATTCTCTCACGAAGAATGTGGCATCTATTTCGTAGGCTTCCCCCGCTTCCGCTCCGCCACCCAAGCCGGTTCCCCCTTACCCGCTTGCTTGGAAGCCGTGCCCGCCAAAAACTCCGCCCACCGCATCTCCTTCACCGGACTCTCCCCGCTCACCGCCATCTTCACCGCCATCTCCGCCACCGCATTCACAATCCAGTCAAAATTCTCCTGCCCGACAGAAGTAATCTCCGCATCCGGCGCCGGATTCAGAAAGTCAATCGCATACGGCACTCCACCCTCTACCGCAAACTCCACGGTATTCAAGTCGTACCCCAAAGCCCGGCACAGCGCCAAAGCATCCTTCTCCATGCGCGCCCGCAGCCCCGCCGATGACGGTGCCGGATTCCCCTTCACATAGCGCTCATGATGCGGCGCCCGCGGATCGTATTTCATGATGTGCACTTTTTCCTGCCCCACCACATAGCACCGGTAATACTCGTCGAATACCACGCCGTGCTGCAGCGTCATGCACAAGTCGCCCGTCTGGTTGTAGTGATGAAAAAATTCCTCCGGCGAATGCACCTTATAAACATGCTTCCAGCCGCCTCCGGAATAGGGTTTCAAAAACGCAGGGAATCCAACGTAATCAAACAGCTCCTGCCAGTTCAGCGGAAACATCAAATTCCGCATCGACTGATCCGTAGTGCCCTCCGGATGCTTGTTATGCGGCAGAATCACCGTCGGCGGAATCGCCACGCCCATCTTGTGCGCCAGCGCATAGTTGAAGAACTTGTCGTCGGCCGACCACCAGAACGGATTGTTCACCACAACCGTCCCGTGCAGCACCGCATTCTTCAAGTAGGCGCGATAGAACTGAATGTCCTGCGAAATCCGGTCAATGATCACCGCATACTTCTTCGGCTCATCCATCCGAACGCCGCCCACCCTCACAAACTCCGCCTCAACCCCCTCGACCTTCATCGAGTTGATCTTCTCCACCAGCGCCGGCGGAAACGTATTCTCCATCCCAAACAAAATCCCAATCTTCTTCATCGCAAAACGCTCCGTATCTCCAACTCTTGTCATTCCGAACCGGGCTGAAAGCCCGGCGAGGAACCTGCTGTTGTTTTTGGCTCGAACCGCCCATTTCCTAAAAATATTTCCCCGCCATCCTCACCCAAAGCGGCCAATCATGCTCCAAATTATCCCCCCAAACGTCCAGCCAGTGGGGAATCGCCTTCCCATTCAAAATCGCCGAGAACTTCACGTTCTGATCCAGGCATATATCCCAGTGCGCCGACCCCAGCACAATCTTCATCTGCCGGTACCGGCTCAAGAACCAGTCATCCGACATATTCGGCAAAAAGTCCGGAGGATTGTTGAAGTAACAATCATTATCGTAGTACCCATCCAAAAACTTATGAATATCAAACGCCCCGCTCATGCTCACGCAATGCGTCACCACATCCGGATGCTTCAACGCAAAATTCACCGCGTGGTATCCGCCAAAACTGCATCCCGTCAGCGCCAGCCGCGGCGTCTGATTCTTCCACCGGATAAACGGCAGCAACTCATGCAGAATGTACCGTTCATACTGCAAGTGCCGCATCACGCGCACCCGCGGATGCACGCCCTTGTTGTACCAACTCTCCGTATCTACGGCGTCCGGACAAAACACCTGCAATTCGCCGCTCTCGATCTTCGGCGCCAGCGTCCCAATCATTCCCCGGTCTTCATATTCGAAAAACCTCCCCATCGACGTAGGAAACACCACGAGCGGCGTCCCCGCATGCCCAAAAACCAGCGCCTCCATGTCCCGGTGCAGTTCCTGGCTATAGGCCTTGTGATATTCGCGATTCATCGTGAAGGTAGAAAAAAAGCGTCCCGTCGTAGAGCTGTTGCTTGCAACGTCTCTTCTTGCAGCCGAAATATCTTACCGGATGAAAGGCAGAAAACCCTAGGGAAGCGAGAGTGGTGCAGCTTGAGCTTCGAGGGTCTGTTACCCGTGGGTGTCATCCTGAGCGAAGTCGAAGGGGATCTTGCGCGGGCAACTCTACCGGCTGGCCAGCGCCGCACACCCAAACGAAATGACGCCCGCGGACTACTGCGGTCCACCCGGCGCTTTCGACATATGCACCGCAATAATCTGCCAGCCCTCAGCATGCTTCTGAAACACCGTGGTCATGCGCACGTCCTCCGCCTTCTGCGGAACCTGCATCTCGACGTCCCCCATAAGCACAGCCGTGTCGCCAAAAATCCTCACCGTAGATTCCCTCAACATGCATTTCGGCATGTGATTCGCGCTCATTCCGTCCGCGGGAACCACATCGCTTTTGCTGAGCACGCCTCCGCCGAACGATGTCCCCATGAAGTCTTCGGAAAACATTCTTCGCAATGTGGGCAGATCGGGGATGGACGCTGCGTCAAGCCAGGTTTGTTCCATCTTGCGGAAGTCGTCCTCGCCCATGTTTGCCGTTGACGCGCGAGCACCCAAACGTCCGAATGCAAGAAGAGAAATACAGATCACCAGAGCGAACGCAGCCCGCCTTGTCCTCATAAAACAACTCCTTGTTGATTTTCTTGAGCGGAGCCCGGAACTTAGAGCAGTAGACACCGTTCTCTGTAGAATAGTTCCAGCTGTAAACCGCAATCAATTTTTTCAAGTACGCTGCGCCTGATTCCCATCCTCCGTGTCCCTTTGTGCCGCTGTGGTTAAATGTTTTGCGCTTGCCTAGCAGGGCAATAAAATAAGTTCGCTTCCGAAACCGAATGTCCGAACCTCACCTCACCGAAGCCGACGTTCGTCGCCTCCTCGATCCCACGCAGTTGAGCGCTGCGATCGAGTCCGCATTCCGCGATCGCTATCCCTCCGTCCTCATCCCGCAGCGCACTCAGACTCAACTCCCCCAGGGCATCTTCCTGACCATGTCCTGTTACGACAGAATCTCCAACGTTCTCGGAATGAAGCTTGTGCTGGTTCGAGAGCAAGCTCGAAATCAAGATCAGCACCGCACGGATGACAGCGCTCGCGAAGGCCGCATCCAAGCCACCTATCTGCTGCTCGATCCGGAAACCGCGCAACCCCGCCTCACCATCGCGGCCAACTACCTCACCGACCTGCGCACCGCCGCAACCTCCGCCGTAGCCACAAAATTTCTCGCGCGCCCAGAAGCCTTCGCTCTCGGCATCTTTGGCACCGGACGCCTCGCCCGCGCGCATCTCGCCGTGCTTCCCCTGGTGCGCAACTTTCAGCGCGTGTTCGTCTGCGGACGCAATCCTGCTCGCTCTGCTGAATTTGTGCACAGAGTTTCCACGGAATTTCCGAGGTTGACCATCACCGCAGCCGACGCACGCACCTGCGCCGCTCAATCCGACGTGCTCTGCACGTGCACCTCGGCCTCCGCTCCGCTCTTCGACGGTCGCGACCTGCGACCCGTAACCCATCTCAATCTAGTCGGAGCCTTCCGGCCCGAAACGCGCGAAGTCGATACCCACACGATCCAGCGATCGCGCGTCGTGGTCGATACGCATAGCGCTGCCGCGTCCGAAATGGGGGAACTGTTGATTCCCCTGAAAGAGGGTGCGATCGCGCCGGATCACGTCGCCGCAGATCTTCACCAATTAGTCAGTGGAAAGAAGCAGGGAAGACGCAGCCCGGAAGAAATTACCGTATTCAAGAGCGTAGGCTGCGCCCTGGAGGACCTGGTGGCCGCCGAACTCTTGCTCTCGGCGCATCCCGTTCAAAAAGTTTGACTGGACTTTGCGCAGCGCTTTCAGAGCCTCTGAGTCCAGCCGCGAAGCGGCGAAAGTGCAGCCCTTGGCGTAAGAGGTGGGTAGCCAGTGCAAAATCAACAAGCCCCGGAGGGGCGAAAGAAAAGGCACGAGCAGATGAACCTTGAGGCAAACTCAAAAACCGCTCTTCACACCCCACGCCGGGACGGCCATCCCCGCCTGCGGAAAACTACCTCTTGTACCAGAAGATCGCCAACGCGATCAGGGCGACCGTGATAATCCACAGAATGATGTCTTTGCTGCGGCTTTTTTCCTCGGCCATGAAAGGCAGTACAACACATCTGAAATCCCGGTTCAAGTGCCAATTGAATTCCCCCGCGCCCGTCTACGGTTTAGCTGCGGCGTCTGTCCCTGCCCGCTTGTACCCGGTGAACTTCACGATCTCGCGCATATGGATCGCCTGCACCTGGAAATGTAGTATGTCGTCCACTCGGGTATACGCCGGGAACCAGTGCCCATCCACCACCTGCCGATAGCTCACAAACATGGGACGAATATCCATCGGCTGATTCTTTTTCACGTGGACCACATCGGGCACGCTCTTGCCGCACAGTTTCACGATCTGCAAATCATGCGTGTCAACCCACACTCGCCCCTGGAAATACCGCTTGCCCTTCTCTTCTTGCTTGGGCTCGACGTGGAATACGTAGGTGTCCAAATCGTCCACGTGTTGCTGCCCGGCATAGGTCAGGTTGTAGTGCGGCGATTCCTCCGCAGTCAGCATCCACGGCATGAACACACGAATGTCGTCCATGTCTTGCTGGGACAACTGAATCCCCCGCAGAGTGGACTGCTCGGCAAAGGTCACGCTCTCCGCGCGCTTCCCCTTATCGTCATACGACACGCTGGCGATCTCGTGAAACTGCCCGTCGACCGCTTTGCCGCTGAGCGTCTGCACTAGCAGGTCTTGCGTGTAGACGTAATGCGTCCGTGCCTCCTTGACCTTCGTTTCCTCCACGGCAACTCTCTGGACCAGTTCCGGCGGCGTCATGTTCTTCGGCGGAGTCATATCCAGCACTCCATTCCCCTCGGCGCAGTCGGTCTGCGCCCGTGCGCCCGCAACCAACCCGCACAGCACGGCGATCAGTACCTCCGCCGCCACCAGTCCCATTCGTCCGGCGACCTGCTTCTTCGTTTCTTCAGCACGCGTGCCCATGCGCTCTACTCCGTCTCGAGCTGGTCAGCGGAAACATACACCCCCAAAGCACGCCGCGCAACGCCGGAGACATTCCTCACCGCGAGATGCACAAAACGATTGTCCCCTCCGACGCATCAGACAACTAGCACCAAACCTAAGCAGCAGGCATTAGCAGCAGACCATAAGCATCAGACGATAGAAACGCGTGATTCCGGCAAACAGCCGCTCGCTGTCCGGCCGTATTCGAGGGAGTGTACACTGCCCACAGGGGAGGGAACGTAATTAATGAAGCGATGCAAGCGGCATCTGGCCCGCACGGGTGTGTTTCTCTTATTCCTATTGGCCACGGTCCCCGCCTATTGTCAACGCGGGACCATCGACCTAAACATCGGCGAGACGACCGACAAATTTGACGCATTGGCGCCCGTCAGCGGTGCTGCCCTCGACCTCAACGGCGAGTTGACCGTGAAAAAGCCCTCCGCCAAGAACGGTGGCCCCAGCATCGTCGCCGGTGGAGAAGTCCGCGTCCCCTCCGACAATACCAATCATGCCAAGGAGTTCGCCGTCTTCGGCGGGTTAGCCTTCCCGGTCCGTAGCAATTTCTCCATCGGCATCAACGTCCAGGTCCGCAAGATCGATCTCCCGGCCGCCACGGTGGATAACCAGATACTGGTTCGCGACAATCTTGAACTGGTGGAGACGCCGATCGTGATCAAATACAAATTCGGTCCGGCCCAGCGCGTCTTCATCCATCTACAAGGCGC
>Ga0182024_10003424_pt1 | contig 37811 bp, 27 predicted proteins | sample P32metaG_FD_120480 | JGI IMG/M metagenome (GOLD analysis project Ga0182024, IMG submission 120480) | Permafrost microbial communities from Stordalen Mire, Sweden - P3-2 metaG (Illumina Assembly) | ecosystem: Environmental > Terrestrial > Soil > Wetlands > Permafrost | place: Sweden: Stordalen...
CGCATGGCTCGTTCTCTCTTTTCCAAAGGGTGTTAAAGCGCAGAATGAACGACAGACAAACAAAAATACAAATGACAGCAGACCGGCAGAGTCCATCTTATTTTCTGCGCTCAGTGGTCTAAAAGATGGGGTCCACTTCTTTCTTCAGTGCTGTCCGTGCCTCGTGTATCCCAACATCCTGCGCTCCTGAACGCGCTTTCGGATACCATCAATAGCTTTGCTGAGGCTGGTTCGTTTTAGTTGCCCGACGCCAAGCTCTACCGCGAGTGCGATGACATCTTCTTGCGGCAACGATGCGATGACTGACTCAAAGCCCTGGGGCCCTGATTCCTCGACAGCTTTCAGGATGCGCTGGAAATCCTCTTTGAGTTGTTCCTCCGACTTGGTGGACTGCTGCTGGGCTTGCCCAGGGATCGCTTTGGGTTTCTTTGGAAGGTTCGGGAAGACGGTCCGTAAACGCTTTTCCATTTGCGCCAGCTTCCTGAAAGACTCCTGCATTTCACCCCGCAACGCTCCGATCTCACTGGCGAGACGTGTGATTTCCTCGCCGGGTTGGGGAAATTCACTATTCATTAATAAACCTTTCGATGTTGTTCCAAAGAGATTTGAAATCGTTAACAAATTCGGCGGGAACGCCGCCAGTCGTCACGGCTCTTTTGATTCTGACTCGGTCATAAATCGGACTCTCGAAGCAACGTATCTTGATGCCTGAATTTTTCGAGACCTGTTCGCAAACGTCCTTCACCGAATCCCAGTAGAACCGTGACTCCTTTGTCATGCCGCCTCCGTAGGGTTTCGCCTTGTTCATGAATACGCCGATCTTTGGTACTGGATGAGGCTCGATCTGCATTTGAAGCATGTTCAGAATCAGCGGCACACCTTTGGAAGCGTAGAAGTCGGGGTTGATCGGAATGAGAATTAAGTCACAGACCGAAAGCACTGAATATGAAAGCAGCGTGAAAGACGGGGGGCAATCGAAGAGCGCGTAATCGTAAGCCAAGACGTTTGTTGACCACGTAATTTTCGACAGCAACGAGCGCATGAACGTTTGCATTTTGTCTTTGGGGATGACATCCAGTGCAAGCCAATATAGGTCTTCGACCGAAGGAACGAAATGATAACGCTCGGTGATTTGGTAGATGAAGTCGTAATTGACCCCAAAGTTGAAGTTGTTGCCACCAGTGTATTCCTCGATGGCATGAAAAATCGTTTTCTTCTTCTTGTAGGACTTGTCTGCCCAGGTCTGGAATTGCTGAATCAAAGAGCCGTCCTCGTTCAGAGTGATTGCTTGCGTGAGCGACATCTGCGCGTCGAGGTCGAACAGCAGCACGTTTGATTTTCCGAATGTTGAGAGGAGGTCTCCGAGACACCATGTGCAGGTAGTCTTTCCGACCCCACCCTTGAAATTGATGGTCGCTATGGATTTCGGCGCTTTCTTCTCTTTCATGTTTGTCACTCCTTGTTGTTTGTTGCCGATAATTCGACTTGCCCCGGCAGTAGACGCAGCAACAGCAGGTCGCACCCCCGATCCAAAAAATCTTCTTTTTGCAGGAACACATCCAGCAGTTCAATCATCCGTGAGACGTTCTCGCGGAGGGCGCGGAACTGGTCTGCAGCATCCCAAAAACGCTTTTTCGGAGCAGCGTTGTCCATGTCTTTCCCTGTGGGTGCAATCCAAATCATGCGTCAGTCCTGCTGTTGCTTGCTGGCGTGAAAAAAACCAAATCATCCATTACTCGGAAACCAACTCAATTCTGTCAAAGAGGCGGATTTATATCAAGCACATTATCTCTCATTGATTTTGGTTTTGACCAGGTTGAGGGGGAGGCTTTTGAAAAGTTTGCTTCAATCGGGTCGGAACTTTACACTGCCGCCTCTTGAGCCAGGATACTCATCTGACGCCGATGTTGGCGCAGTACCGCCGAATTAAAGGCGAACTGCCCAAGGATGCCCTGCTCTTTTTTCGCCTCGGCGATTTTTACGAGATGTTTTTCGAGGACGCCCAAACGGGAGCCCAATTGCTCAATGTCGCCCTCACCAAACGCGGCGAAATCCCGATGTGCGGCATCCCCTTTCACGCCGCCACCGGATATATCGCCCGCTTGTTGAAAGCGGGACGCAAAGTGGCTATTTGCGAGCAGTTGGAGGAGGCGCGTCCCGGCCAATTGGTCAAACGCGAGGTGACCCAGATCCTCAGCCCGGGCACTCATTTCGATGAACGTTTGTTGACACCGGATAGAAATAATTTTCTGGCGGCCCTCTGCCCCTGCGGCAAGATTTTCGGCGTGGCCCTGGTTGATCTGACCACGGGCGATTTTAAGACAACGCAGTTGGAGGGCGAAGCGGCCTTGCGCGCTGAATTGGAACGGCTGCGTCCCGCGGAGATTATTTATCCGTCGGCGGCGGAAACTTTGGCCAAGGTTGCAACCCAAGCTTCCGGAATTCTGAATCCTTACGAAGATTGGGTGTTCGCGCCGGAAACGGCTGCGTTCACCGTCCGGGAACATTTTAAAGTCGCCTCGCTGGACGGTTTTGGTTTGAAAGATTCGCCGGCGGCGATTGGCGCGGCGGGGGCGGCGCTGCATTACCTGACCCAGCATTTGCGACGCGACGTTTCCGCGCTGACGCGCCTGTCGTTTTATCAATGTTCCGAGTTTATGGCGCTGGATGCGGTGTCGCTGCGCCATTTGGAAATCCTGGAACCACAACAGCATGACGCACCGCGCCAGGCGTCACTTTACGGCGCGCTCAATCGCACCGTGACTCCAATGGGCGCGCGGCGATTGCGCGATTGGCTGAGCCAGCCTCTCGCCGCGGTGGCGCCAATACTCGCGCGGCGGGACGCGGTGCAGCTCTGGGTGGAAAAGACCGGATTGCTGGACGACTTCCGCCGGGAATTGGCCGAGGTGCGCGATTTGGAACGGACCATTGGACGATTGAGCATCGGTTCGGGCAACGCCCGGGATTTGTTGTCACTGCGTCTCGCGTTGGAGAAAATTCCAGGGTTAAAAAAAATCCTGACCGAAGCCGCCACGCCCGGTCCAGCCCCGGACAATCTGCGGGAATTGCCCATATTAGAAGGAAAAGGCGCGGCAGCCGGTACGCGCGGGCCGGGGTTGCTCGAACAATTGGCAGCCCAACTGGCCGAGGCGCCGGACTTGGTGGAATTGATCTCCCGCGCCATCGTGGACGAACCGCCGCTGGCCCTGAAGGAAGGCGGCATTATTCGCGAAGGCTTCGATTCGAACCTGGACGAATTGCGCGGGGCAATGCGTGACGGGAAGGATTGGATCGCGAAATTGCAACAGGACGAAATCGAGCGCACGGGCATCACGTCGCTCAAAGTGCGGTTCAACTCCGTCTTCGGTTATTACATCGAGGTGACAAGATCGAACCTGGACAAGGTGCCCCCGCAGTACATCCGCAAACAAACCATCGCCAACGGCGAGCGGTTCATCACGCCCGAATTGAAGGAAATGGAGGGCAAAATACTGGGGGCCGAGGAGCGCAGCGGGAAACTGGAATACGAATTGTTTCAGCGCGTCCGGGAAGAAGTGCTCGGACAATTGCCGCGCTTGCAACAGACGGCAGGGGCGCTGGCGGCATTAGACGTGCTGGCGGCATTTGCCGAAATGGCGCGACTGTATAATTATTGCCGGCCGGACATCGGACAGGAAGGCATCCTGGAAATTCGGGAAGGGCGCCATCCGGTTTTGGAACAAACCTCGATCGAGGAGCGCTTCGTGCCCAATGACGCGCAGCTCAACCATACCGCGCAGCAATTGATGCTCATCACCGGCCCGAACATGGCGGGCAAGAGCACCTTCATCCGGCAGGTGGCGTTGATCACGCTGCTGGCCCACACCGGCTCGTTTGTGCCGGCGGCGGCGGCGCGCATCGATCTGGTGGACCGCATCTTCACCCGCATCGGGGCCAACGATGATCTGGCCCGGGGGCAATCGACCTTCATGGTGGAAATGAGCGAAACGGCCAACATCCTGAATAACGCCACCGCCCGCAGCCTAATTATACTTGACGAAATCGGGCGCGGCACCAGCACCTTTGACGGCCTGAGCCTGGCCTGGTCGATTGTGGAGCACTTGCACAACGCCGTCGGGGCCAAGACGCTTTTTGCCACTCATTACCACGAGCTGACCGAGCTGGCCGGGCGGCTGTCGCGTGTCAAGAATTTCAATGTGGCGGTGCGGGAATGGAATGAGCAGATCGTTTTTCTGCGCAAGATCGTGGAAGGGGCCACGGACAAAAGTTACGGCATCCAGGTTGCACGTTTGGCGGGGGTGCCGCGGGAAGTGGTCAGCCGCGCCAAGGAGATTTTATCCAACCTGGAACAATCCGAACTGACGCCGGAAGGCAAAGTACGCCAGCACAACCGGCGGCCCGAGTTGGAGAAGTTGAAAAAGCTCGGCCCCCCGCCGCAGATGGATTTGTTCGGCTGAATAAACTATGCGTGGTTGACTCGGGCTGCTTATCGTAGCGCATTCGCCTCATGCGACGCCGGCACATTTCCGTATCGATTTTCATTGAGTACGGCGTGACGCCAGCGGAAGTGAAACGCGCTCACGCAAAATCTCTGGCCGGAATAAAACACGAGCGGCGCAAAGGAACTCTCAAGCCCTGGCGACCGTAATTTTCACGCACCCCGCGCCCGTGCCAGATCGGCAACGGTTTCCACTCCCAAAAAGCCGGGATGCGTCCCTCCTTTAAGGCTAAAGCCGGAAGACATTTGACCCGATGTTCTATACGTGGCAGTATTGACTCATGCAATGACAGGAGGTTGGCTCGATGGCAGAAGGTGTCTGGACCGGATTCTTCCCGATAATCCTTTGACCTTGGTGCAACTTTTCATATTCTCCGTTGTTTCTATAGTGAAAGACTGATGGCTATTGTTTCGATTAAAGGCATTTTGGCCCGGCACAACCTGGCCACTCCGCAACAGTTTGATGAGTGGCACAAGGCCTGGCGGGTGGCGCAGGAGGCGGGTTCGGCCGACACGTTGATGGTGTTCATGGCCCGCGAACGGGGCAATTCCGAAGAGGCTTTTCTCCAGGAACTGGCCAAAGCCCTCGACTGGCCTTATATCGACCTGGGCAAGACAGAGGTCTCGGCCGAGGCCCGCAAGAAAATCTCCACCAAGGTCGCCTTTCAATACGCCGTCCTCCCGGTCAAATTCGAGGAGGGCCGCCTGACCGTGGCGGTGAGCAATCCGTTCGACGCCGCCATGCTGGGCGCGGTGCAGTTCGATGCCCGCGTGCCGGTGCAATACGGCCTGGCCACTCACACGGAAATCGACAAGTCGCTGAAAAAATTCTACGGGGTCGGCGCGGAAACCCTTGATGAAATGGCCAAGGACGACGAACCGCTGGAATTGCTGATCGAGGACAAGGAAATCACGGAAAGCGACCAGGAAGCCAGCGTCATCAAATTTGTCAATCAGATTATTTGGGAGGCGTTCAAGGACCGCGCCACTGACATTCATTTTGAACCGGCCGAGGACGAGTTGCGCATCCGCTACCGCATTGACGGCATTTTGCATCAGACTCCGATGCCGCCGCAATTGAAGCGTTTCCAGGCCTCGCTCATTTCCCGCATCAAGGTCATGTCGGGCATGAACATCGCGGAAAAGCGTTTGCCGCAGGACGGGCGCATCAACGTGCGCATCAAGGGCGAGGAAATCGACATCCGCGTATCCACCGTGCCGACGGTTTATGGCGAAAGCGTTTCATTGCGCTTGCTGACGCGCGGCAAGATTTTTCTGGGCATGGAGAAATTGGGGTTTGCCCCCACCGAGGAATCGCGCATCCGCGAGATCATCGTCAAGCCGCACGGCATTTTCCTGGTGACCGGCCCGACCGGTTCGGGCAAATCAACCTCCCTTTATGCGTTTCTGGCCACGATCAATTCCGTCACCAAACGCATCATTACCATCGAGGAGCCGGTCGAATACGAACTCAAGGGCATCAACCAGATCGCCGTGCGCGGCGATATTGGGCTGACCTTCGCCATGGGCCTGCGCCATATTTTGCGGCAGGACCCGAACGTCATCATGGTCGGGGAAATCCGCGATCTGGAGACGGCGGAAATTGCCATTCGCGCCGCGTTGACCGGGCATTTGGTCTTCAGCACGCTGCACACCAACGACGCCCCCAGCGCTTTTACGCGGTTGATCGACATGGGCATCGAGCCTTTTCTGGTCGCTTCTTCGGTCGAGGCGGTTTTGGCCCAACGCCTCGTCCGCACTATTTGTCCCAAGTGCAAGACCGAGCAAAAGGTCGGGCGGGATTATCTGCTGCGCATCGGATTTCCCGAAGACCAAATCGATTCGACCCAATTTACAAAAGGGGCCGGCTGCGAGGAGTGCCGACAATTGGGTTATCAGGGCCGCATGGGCATTTACGAATTGCTTTTCATGGACGAAGACATCCGCTCGCTTATCCTGGGCCGGGCCGCCTCTTCCACCATCGCGCAAAAGGCCATGCAAAACGGCATGCGCACCTTGCGGGCCGACGGCTGGAAAAAGGTCAGGGCGGGCCAGACCACCATCGAAGAAGTCCTGCGCGTCACGCAAACGGAAGAACATCTCAAGTCGCTGATCGAGGACAAAACGTCCCATTGGGTGAAAGGTTCGTAATGGCCCGCTGGTATTCCGCGAACGTTCTTCAAACCGGCGCCGGCGGCAGGCGTCTCTGGCAGTTGTCCGCCAATGGCGATCGCTTTGCCGTGCAGGACGAAACCACGCTTTTGTTAACCGAGCCTTGTCCGCCGCTGGTGGTGGGCAAGGATTGGCACACGCTGTTTCGCGGCAAACTCAACATCGCCTGGCTGCCGGCCGAAAAGGTTTTTTTTCGCGCCGTGCAATTGCCCAGCAGCGACCCGGCCGAAATCGCTTCCATGGTCGAGTTGCAATTGGAAAAGCTTTCCCCGTTGCCGGTCACGCACATCGTTTGGAGCATTTATTTGCTGCCGCGTCTGATCGAAAAACCGGACACGCTGCAAACGGTGGTTGTCATCGTCGCGGCGCGGAGCGCGGTCGAGGAATTCCTCGGCCAGGTGGAAGGGGAGAATTTCCTTCCGGACCGATTGGAAGCGCCCGGACTGGAGCAACTTCTGGCCGTAAAAATCAATGAAGAGGGCGTGTGGATTTTTGCCGGGGCCTCCGGCGAACCCGCCCTGGCGGTCTGGTGCTATGGCGGCACGATTCAAAATCTGACACTGGTTACCCTGTCCGCCGGGCCGGAACGCGGGCCGCAATTAAAGACCCAACTAGAGCAGATGGCTTGGGCTGGAGAATTGGAAGGCTGGCTGCCCCCGCCTCCGCTCGTGGCTCATTTGGTGGCGGATCCTTCGGAATCCGGTTTTTGGGAGGCTGTTTTGAAGGAATGGGGCGAATACATCAAGATTGTGCCGGCGGCGTCACCGAAAGAACTGGCCGCTTTGAGCGCCCAACGGTGTGCCAGCGGCACGGCCAACACCAGCCTGCTGCCGCCGGAGTTTGCCGCCCGTTACCATCAACAATTCGTGGACCGCCTCTGGATGCGCGGCCTGGTCGGAGTCGTGGCGCTTTATCTATTGGGCGTTCTCTTTTATTTTGGAATGCTCTACGTCTTTCAATTGAAGGACACCAAGGAGAAAGGATATCTGGCCAGCATGGGGTCCAGTTACACCAATTATTTGCGCGACGTTGCACAGATCGGAATCCTCGAAACTCGCGGGGCGTTGAAGTATGCCGCCCTGGATTGCTGGAAGGCCGTGGCGGAAAATCTGCCCGACAGCATGACGGTGGACACCCTTTTTTTTCAGCGCGGCAAACTGGAATTGCGCGGCACGGTCACAGCCGAGAGCACGCAGGACGTGGGAACGTTTAACGAAGCGCTGCGCGGCGCGACGGATCCCAATCAGCACCAGACTCTTTTCGCCGAAGTGTCGCCGCCGCAGATCGATGTGAGGAGCGGCAAAGGCGATTGGAGTTTTAACTGCACCCTGAAACAAGGAGCCGAAACGCAATGAACAGCAGTTTCCTGGACCAGTTGAATTTGACTCCGCAAGAACGGCGGATTGTGGTCGGTATTGCGGTCGTGGTGTTTGTCGTGCTGAACCTGTTGCTGGTCTGGCCGCATTTTGGCGATTTGGCGCGCGTCCGGCACGATTTGGACGACACCCGCAAAACTATGATGCAGTGGAACCAGAAAATTGCCATGGATGTGGAACCCACCAATGGCATCAAGACGAAATTGATGAAACTCCAAAGCCAGCAAGGCGGAGGGATCGTCAATCAACAAGTCCAGTTGCAAAAATCCGTCTATGACCAGGCGATGAAAACGGGCGTTAACATCAGCGAATACCGGCCCGTCACTTCCACCGGCTCCTCCAGCAATGAATTCTACGAGGAACAGTCTCTCAAAATCACTTTCGAATGCCAGGAAACCCAACTGATCAATTTTCTTTTCAATGTCGGCAATGACCCGGCCATGATTCGGGTGCGCGAATTGAACCTCAGAACGGCTGACGCCAACCGCTACGCCCTTCGGGGCGACGCCTTCCTTTCGGCCAATTACGCCAAACAACCGTCCAAGCCTGCGCCGGTGACAAAGACCGCGCCCCAACCCGCGCCGCCGGGAGCCAAGCCCGCGGGCGCCGACAAAACAATTCCCGTTCCCAAACCTTCTGTCAATCCAAAAATTGCGCCGGGCGCGCGAGCCGCCCCGTAAACTTATGAATCCCAAAACTTTCTTTTCCATGTGCATGGCGCTGCTGCTGGCGCCGGCGTTGATGGCCCAAACAAATACGGGTGTCCCGGCGCAACCGTTCTCAGTCCCGGTGCCAACGCGGCCCATTTTGTCGCCGTCCAGCGTCGCGGTGCCGACCAACAGGCCTGCAACGACTTTTGCTCCGAACCAGACCGTCCCCCCGGGCCGGGCCAATTTCCGGCGGACAGCCCCTAACTTTCCCACGTTGCCGACCGCACCCGCGTTCGCACCCCCGGCTGCAATTTCAAGGCCGATGCTGGATGCGACCGGGCAGCCCGTCGAAGTTGCCGATATCACTTACAATTTTCCCGCTGTTCCCATTGATCAGTTGTTGGACATCTATGCGGATTTGATCGGGCGCACTCTTTTGCGCGCGAACGTCGGCGCCGACTCCGTGCCGGCCACGACCACGATAACCCTCAAGACTCAAACCAAACTAACACGTTCCGAGGCGATCATGGCCCTTGAAACCATTCTGGGCATGAACGGCGTGACCATCGTTCCCATCGGCGAAAAATTTGCCAAAATCGTCACGGAAGCGAACGTGGGCGCGGCAGGCGGCCCAATCTCGACCAACACCAACAACCTTCCCATAGCCGGCAGAGTCATTACTCAGATCGTCCAAGTCAAATATGCCGACCTCAAGGATTTGGTGGATGCATTGACGCCTTTTAGCAAAGCGGCCAAGAGCATCATAGCCATCCCCAGCACGCAAATCCTCATCCTGCGCGACTACGCCGAAAACGTGGCCCGCATGATGGAGATGGTGTCAAAGATCGATGTCCTGACCCCGAACAGCATCAAGCCGGAGGTCATTCCGATCAAATATGCCCTGGCCTCTGACATCGCATCCGCCTTGAGCGCATTGGGAGCCAGCGGCGGCACCTCGGTGGGCAAAAGCTCATCGGGCGCGAACTTCAAGGCCCCCTCCGCCGCTTCTCCCACCTCGACCACCGGCGGCTTCGGCTCGACGGGGACCTCGGGATATCCGGGCCAGCCGGCGTCAACCGGGACCAGCGCCCTGGGCTCGTCCGCCACCAGTTCGCGCAGCGCTTTCCAGCAAAATCTGCAAAGTATTGTCAAGAACGCCGCCAGTTCCGGCCAGTTCTCATTGTTCGGCCAGACCAAAATCATCGCCGACGAACGCACCAATTCATTGCTCGTTTTTGCCAACGACGAGGACATGAAGATGATTAAAATAATTATTGACAAACTGGACGTCGTGCTGCCTCAGGTATTGATCGACGCCATCATCATGGAAATTAATTTGCAGGACACCCGCAACACCGGCGTCAGTTATGCCGCCCAAAATGGAGGCTCGCAACAATTCAACGGCGTGGGCGGCCTCAATAATTTGAGTTCCGGCGCCTCCGGTTTTTTGAACGGCACCACCTCGACCAACAGCACCGCCAACGCCGTGGGTGGAATTGGTTCCACTCTGGCCAATCTGCCCAGCGGTTTCAGCTATTTCGGCAAATATGGCCAGGACCTCAACGTCGTCCTTGAGGCGGTGGCAGGCGACAGCCGGATCAATGTTCTTTCCCGTCCGCGCATTCAAACCTCGCATGCCGTCGAAGCCGATTTGTTTATTGGCAATACCGTCCCTTACGTGACTGGCACGCAGAATTACGGTTATAGCACCGGGCCAAGCTCGACCTATTCGCAGTTGGAAGTCGGCATTACTCTCCAAGTCCTGCCGTTGATCAATAAGGACGGGTTGGTGGTGATGGATATAGAGGCGGACGTGCAACAACTGGGGCCGGACGTGCAAATCGAAGGGGTGGGCGGCGTGCCCACGACGACCGAGCGCCGGGCTGGCGCGAAGGTGGCCGTTCGCAGCGGCGAAACCATCATTCTGGGCGGCTTCATCAGTGACAGCCGCAGCAAATCCATTTCCGGCATCCCCGGCTTGATGAACATTCCCGGCCTGGGCAACCTTTTCCGCAGCACGTCCATCGAGAACTTGCGCACGGAGTTGGTCATGCTCATGCGGCCCACCGTGCTGCCGACGCCGGAAATTGCCGCCGTCGTGGCCACGGAAGAGCGCAACAAGCTTTCCGGTGTCAAACAGGCGGAATATGAAATTCGCAAGGACGAAGCCAGCCGCAACCTGAAAATTGAGCAAGATCTGGCCAGAGATGCCGCCAAGGAAGCCGCCGCGGCGCAGAAGGCGGCCAGGAAGCGCAAACCGGGCGTGGTTGACCCCACCACCAACACCATTCCGCTCAACACCATCCCGTCCATCGAAGACCAGTAGTTTTAGTCACGGTGTAACGGCGAACTCGTCTCCGGTAATGCATTGCCGTAAGATGACCGCATGAGCAGCCACCCATCATCGGGCGATGCGCCCAGGTTGTTTCCGCAAACCCGCTGGTCGCTGGTGCTCGCTGCTTCCCGGCGGGATTCGCCCGAATCCGCCGCCGCGCTGGAAACAATTTGCCGCGCTTATTGGCATCCGCTCTACGCCTATGTGCGGCATTGCGGACACCCTCCCCATGACGCCCAGGATTTGACGCAGGAATTCTTCGCCCAACTCCTCGGCAAACACTGGCTGGAAACCGCCGACCGCGAAAAAGGCCGCTTGCGAACTTTTCTGATCGTCGCTTTGAAAAAATTCATGAGCAAACAATGGCGGCGCGAGTCCGCGCAAAAACGCGGCGGAGGCCAAGTTCTTGCGTCCATGGACACGGAGTTTGCTGAAAGCCGTTACGCGGTGGATGCCTCCACCCAACGGAATCCGGACCAGATTTTTGACCGGCAATGGGCTCTGACCCTCCTGGAACTCACCCTGCAACGGTTGCAGGCGGAATTCACCGCCGCCGGCAAGACTGGCGATTTCGCCGTGCTCAAAAGTTGCTTGATGGCCGAACATGGTGCGATCGATTACGAGGCTGTGGCCAAACAACTTGACGGCAACGCCGGCGCGGCCCGCGTGGCGGTGCATCGGCTGCGCCGGCGGTTCCGGGAATTTTACCGGGAGGAAATCGCCAAAACCCTGGCCGAGGGGGCCGACTTGGATGGCGAACTGCGGCATCTGGCCGCCGCCCTGACCGTGGAAAATATATGAGCCTTTCCGGTAACAATCCCTGGCGCGACGGTAAGTATCCGTCATGAGTACGACATCGGCGAAGAATTGCCCTCAATGCGGCGCGCCCTTGCGGGAAAGCGCCCCCGGCGGCCTATGCCCCCGTTGCGTGATGGCGCTGAATTTCAAAACGCAAACCGTTTTCACGGATGATCCCGGCGCCATGCCCCCGCCGCCCACCCCGGCGGAGCTGGCCCGACACTTCCCGCAGCTTGAAATCCTGGAATGCCTGGGGCGCGGCGGCATGGGGGTGGTTTACAAGGCGCGCCAGCCGCAGTTGGATCGCATGGTGGCGCTGAAAATTCTTGCGCCGGAACGGGTGACCGACGCGCGTTTTGCCGATCGCTTTCTGCGCGAGGCGCGGGCCCTGGCCAAGTTGAACCATCCCAACATTGTCACCATTCACGACTTTGGCCAGACCGGCGGATATTTTTACCTGCTGATGGAATTGGTCGATGGCGTGAACCTGCGGGAACTGTTGCGCGGGGAACGGATCGCGCCCCGCGAGGCGCTGGCCATCGTCCCCGCCATTTGCGAGGCGCTGCAATACGCCCACGACCGCGGCATCATTCACCGCGACATCAAGCCGGAAAACATTCTTCTCGACAAAGAAGGCAAGGTGAAGATCGCCGACTTCGGCATTGCCCGCATGTTGCGCGATCCGGCGACGGATGAAACAGGAGCCGAAACGACTGCCGCTGCCGGGCCGGGATTGACGGCGGAAAGCGTGCTCGGCACACCCAAATACATGGCGCCGGAGCAGATGGACAAACCAGGCGAGGCGGATCATCGGGCGGACATTTATTCGCTGGGCGTGGTCTTTTACGAAATGCTCACCGGAGAACTGCCGGGCAAAAACCTCGAGCCGCCGTCGAGGAAAGTTTATATTGACGTGCGGCTGGATGAAATTGTCTTGCGCGCCCTGGAGAAGAAACCCGAACTCCGCTACCAGCAAGCCAGCGCGCTTCGCAACCAAGTGGAGACGATTGTCACAAACCCGGCAAGCACGACCACGCCGGAGAACAAATCAAAATTCGCCTGGATTGGTGTGTGGCCGACCTTCCGTGGGCCATTTGTCATGAGACGAGAAGGTCTTCGAGTTGTCAACTGGACCGTCATCGCGATGCATCTCGGATTTATTCTGTTTCTGCTTCCGATTTTAAGTCCCTGGCTCGGCCAGGTTTTGGGTCCTCGTATCGCTTCCGAGGAGGTTCTTTTCATCCTCGCGATCATGGCCGTTGTTATGACGGCTGTCCGGCTGTTACACGGTCTCTTGCTGCCGTTGCACCGTCTCCCTGCAGCGGAAGAAATTAACGAAACGGGAGCAAGAAAAGCGCGGTTTTCGGGTGTTGGCTTTGTGCTCTACGTCCTTGCCTTTTTGGTTGTGGGAATCTTTTTGCCGGAGTGGCTTCGAAAGCCCGCCACTCCTGCTGCCCCCGAAGTGTCGGTAGTGGCAGCGGCGGCATATAAAGGGGACATCGCGGATAGTATTACGAGTCTTGGTGTAGTTGACTCATCGAATTCAGCTTCTTTTTCCATTTCGGAAGATTATGTGCAGGAGGTGGTTAAAAGACTCGATGACGGCGAGTTATTGACAGTGGAGGCGGAGGATCGCGCGGGGAAGCCGTTCGGCCACGGCTTCTTGCGGGGAGTCAACAATCAAATCGACCCAGCCACCGGCACGCTCCAATGCAAGGCCACCCTCGTTCCGGACGGAAACCATTTGATGATGCGCGGCCTGGCCTTAAATATCCGGCTGTTGTTGGCCGTGAAATACCGGGCAACACTCGTGCCGGCTGAAACGATCCAGACCGATCCGCAGGGGCCGTTCGTTTGGGCGATTAAATACGATCAAACGGTGACCCGTCAACCCGTGCAAGTAGGAACGACGGACGGAGCCAAGGTTGAAATTCAGCGCGGCATCCGGCCAGGAACGCTTGTGGTCATCGGCCCGGCGCTCAATAATTTGCGCGAGGGCCAGAAGATTCACTACACACTGATGCGAAATGGCGGAGCCGCGCCATCTGCCGCTCCGGCCTCCGCGGATAATCTTTCTCTGTCCTTCGGTCCAACTGTGGAATTCAATTTGCCGGACGGATCTTTGGTGGACTTTGATTCAAACCGGGTTATTAGTTGGGCAGACATCCCACAGTTTCCACGACGCGAAACTTTCGATGAAATGGCGTCGGAGGCATTCGCGTTAGCCGCCGCCGGCAAAACGAATTCTATTTCCGGACAAGATGCAAAACAGGGAACGAACAAGTCCGATGCGCAATTGATGCGTCAAGTGTGGTTGCGGCAGCAGGGATTCGACGCCGCTTTCGACACGATCAGTGGCGAGGATTCTGTCGTCAATCTTGGCATGACACTCCAGACTTTGCCACGCGATGCCTGGGACTCGGCAACTGCGCGGCAACTTGAAGAATACCTTGCCCGCGCCGCCGCCGACGGTGTGCCTCTGGTGCGCATCGCCACCAAGGGCGGCCTTCCGCCGTATGCCTTCAAAACCCGCGATGGCGGCATGGGCATTTTGCAAATCACAAGTTTTGCCACCAACCCGACCGCCGTGAAACTCCGTTACAAACTGGTGCAAAAGGATGTTACTGCCCAACCCATGCCAATCATGAACGGGCCGGCAGTCAAAACAGCGGTGCAAGCCGTCGTCCACATCCGCAGCTTCATGGTATTTGGTCCAAATGCGTTATCTGCTAAATATGATGTAAAATTGCCGCCGGGTTATGCTTTGAAGGCGACTGCCAATGAAGGGCATGTTTTAACGATGTCTGCCAAAATGCCTTCAATGATGGGTGACTATGATACCCATTGGATGGATGATGTTATGCCTAAACTGCCTAGACCAATGCACTTACAACCAGGTCAATTCCAAGATCGGGGGCGTCCGTCTATTAATATACCTGCGCGTGAAGGCCAGGCGCAAAAGGCCGCGTTGGAGGCGCAGTTTCGGGAACTCATGGACCAAGGCCCAATTCCGGTCGTCCTCGGCGAGCCCAAATTAATGTTCTCAATCACAAATGATGCTGGCGGGCTTTACCAAGGCTTTTTAGAATTGGCGGCGCAGGCGCAAACGAACACTCCTCTCCCTCCTGCTGCTCCTTAAGCGTCCGGGCGACAATCGGCTTCTTTCTTAATTCCTAATTCCTTGTCCGCCATAGCTTCGGCGACAGCGGATTACCTCTTAATTTCTTCACAGCAGCCCGGCGTCCTGCATGCGCTGGATTTCGGCGGTGTAACCCTGGCGGAAGGTGGGATATTTGAATTGATAGCCCAGTTCCGCCTTCAGCTTGCGGTTCAGCACTTTTTTATGCGTGACAGAACGTTTTCGTCCGGCCAGAACCGGCTCATCGCCAAAGGGCGGCATGTTTTTGCCCAATGTTTCGGAAAGCCAGCGAAAGAAATGGATTTGCGGCACCGGCTCGTCGTCCACCGCGTTATAAACTTCGCCGGCATGGCCGTTCTTGAGCGCGGCGATGATGCAGTTCACCAAATCGGCGCGATGAATCATGTTGAGCAATCGCTCGCCCCGGCCCGGGATGCGCGCCTCGTCTTTCAAATATTGCAGAAAAAGATGCCCGCGTTCCGGCCCATAAATGCCCGCCACGCGCAGGATGACGGCGGGGAATTTTTTCTCGCGGGCGGCATCGAGCAGCAATTTCTCAGTGGCGGCGAGGACCCGCCCGGTTTCGCTGGCCGGTTCGGCCGTGCTGCTTTCCTTGACCTGTGAGCCGTCGGTCTGGCCATAAACGCTGGTGCTGCTGGTGTAAACAAATTTTTTGGGCGGCGCAGAAGCGAGCCAGTCGATGAGATTCCGGGTTCCCTGCCAATAGACTTGTTTGTATTCCTCGACGCCGCCCTTGCTGGAGGAAACGGTATTAACCACCCAATCGAAAGGCAGCGGCAATTTATCCAGGTCCGGCCGTTGTGAAATATCCGCGCTAAACGGCTGGACGGAATGCGACTTGAGCGCGGCGTGGTTCTGGTCGGAGCGCGTCACGCCGCAGACTTCGTGGCCCAAACGGACCAACTCCGCCCCCAAGGGCAGCCCAACATAACCGCAACCAACGATCAAAACGCGCATGACGGAATTAGAACACCGGCCGGAAGCCAGACCAAGCTTCCTTTTGAAGATGACAAATACCTTTGCAGCTACACGGCCACTACTTCCACGCGAGGCGCAAAACCGAGTTTGCGGAGAAGATCTTCGCAATCATCCCACGCGAGTCCAAACGTGCGCACATCCGCGACGCCCAGGCGGGAGACAACCTGCGAAAGCGCGGCTGCATCGCATTCGGTGAATTCACCGTCCATCAGGGCGCGTTCCGACCAATCCACCAATTGCGCCAGCGTGATCTCGTGATGGAGATACGCGGCAATCTGGTCGGCAACAACACGTTTCGTGATTGTCATGATGTCATTCTACACTTTCTGGTGGCCTTTATCCACCGGGAATTTTTCATGCGTTTCCACCAATTTGCCTATGTCATCGTAAACCTCCCGCCAGCGATTCGGAAATAAAAATATGCGAATATGCGATTGTGCCGACTCGTTTATGTTTATTTGCTGGAGAGACTGTTTACCGCGTCACGAAGCGAACGACGGAAGTCCGCGCATGGCTTCGGACCAACGAGGCTGTAACGCGTGCTTTGCGCCGCCCAGAATGCCATATAAGCGATGTTTCCATGAGCGTCGTGCTTCAATACATCTGTTCTGAAAAACTTCGTGTCACAACCTCCCTGTTTATTCGGAGCGCCGAACCTGCCGCGATCAAGTGCGTCAGCGTCTTTCAGAATGTGCAGTGCCGAGTCGGGGTTCGAACATTGGTCGTCTGGAATACAGTGGTATCGAAGCGCATGGAGACAAGAGGCCAGCCGCTGCTCTGTAAGAAATCCTGCGATTCTTGCTCGATGCGCTTCCATGGCCAGTTGTCCGTGTGTTTCGTCGTCTCTCTCGCGGTAGGTATCATGTATTGAAGCCGCCACTAGAACCACAGGCAATATTTCCTGTTTGGTTGCCTCCTCAAGGTCTTGCATGAGGAACGCGCTCCAAAACATTACCCTCGCAGCGTGCATTGAGCCGTGGTGATCATCCGCCAGTTCAGTGCGCAGATACCTTTCACGGCTGGGACAGAGTTCTGGATGGTCTATCTCGAACTGCTCCACTAGCCTTAGCGCTGTGTTCACCTTTGCTAAGACGTTGGGGTCTTTTTTGGTGCGCAGGTTGAGGCTCTGCATAAATTTCAGTTCTGCATGGAGCAACTCATTTCTTGAGAAGTAAATCGGAACACCGTTCTCGCTCGATAGACGAGCGATGTTCTTTCGAGTGGAACCGAGAAATTCAATCTGTTCTTGAGTCAATTTGCGAACCTGATCTGCCGGAACGATTATCCGATCGACCATCTCGAAAGGGAGCGCTATTGAACCTGTTACATCGGCATTGTCTCCGAGATGGACAATAAGTTCCGCCGATCTTTTTCCGTTCATCTGGGCCTGTAGTTTCCAGTCCAAATTACCATCTGCACCGGACGAGACTGAGAAGATGCTTTTCCAATCGCATCGCGGTGTCCCATCCGGCCAAGTTGCAGCACCAGTAAACTGTTCCCTGGCAAAAGTGGTAAATTCGTTTCTGGCAAGATTCTGCGGTGCAATTGTCCATTTGCATCTGCGATCAAGCAGTAACCGCTCCAAGTTTATCTCCAAAACGCAAATAACTGCGTCATCGGACTTTTTGGTAGAAGCTTCGCGCAACAAGCCATTGCGCTGAAAAGCTCGCATGGTCAGATTAAGCGGATTCCAAAAAAGATTGATGCACTGATGTACGTTCACCTGTTTCCAACCGGCGAGATGAACTTCAACGTTCCGTTTGGCCTGAACACTTTGCCCCGATAAATCTGTTCGCCCTTTAGGCGCAGTGGCATTTGGTAAAATTCCAGTCGTTGCTATCCCACGCAAATTCGTCAACGGACAAATGTAATAAACAAAAAGCTGATTTTCTGCGGACGTCAGGGTTTTTCTCAGCTCTGCCAGTGCGTCAACCAATCCCCTCAGCGTCTGGACGAGAAGTTGGGCGCTCATCGAAGTGCGTCAAAGAAGAGCTGGTTGGCTAAGAGCGGGTTCTTGCAAATGGGCTTTGTCGCCAACAAGGAATGAATAGAGGTTGTCAATCGTCTTCTTCCCCAATCCTCCCAATTCACAAATTTCCGCCAAACTGTTCACACTCCGGTTTCTGACAGCAGAAAAAATCAACGCTGTCGCCGACTCAGTCAGGTCGGCGCGGCGGCGAAACTCCTCGGTAGTGCTGTGCTCCGCTTCAGAAAGCAACTCTTCAAAAAGCGGGTCGCATGCATGCGGATCGAACTCGACCAACTCAACCGAAATATCCGGCAAGTCGCGTAAATATGAGCGTATCAGCGAGTGGACTTCTTCCCACTCCAAGCGACCATTCATCGCACCTAGCCAAGGCATGGCCACACTCCGAATTTCATATTTGCGGTAATTCGCTACGAATTTAGCGAGACAACTCTCGACCCACTCAATTCTTGAAGGGTGTTTCCAGTCGTTCTTGACGGCAAAACTCAGAACCCACGGTTGCCCCTTTCTATATGGTAAAATCTGGCCGGGTCGTAGCGTCCCGGCTTCGCAGATTTGGCGGTATTCTTCAAACATCCTCGGGAAACGCCGACGGAATTCCAAGGCAACTCCTTTGCCCATGACCCCAACGCAATTCACCGTGTTCACCAAGCATTGAGCGTGTGATGCGAAAAGGTTTCCTTTGTATTCGCGGTATGACATTGCGCAATTCTTTGTTTATCTATTGCCTGTAGATACGCTACCAGAATTTCGACCGATACGCCAGCACCACTTTATCTTTATTCTGTTCCTTTCATGTCCAGGGAGAGTGATTCCATGACGAAAGGCATGACGCCGCTCTTACCGCCGTCCAAAATGCCGGCGGTGCGAACCACCCTGGCCGTGATGTTGCGGCCCACCACCCGGTCGCGCGGGATGGCTGTGTGTCTGTTGTTGTTGATGGCGGTCGCCGTGGCGTCTGTCCGTGTGGGCCGGCCCGGCGGCGGCGTAATTGAATCCCTCCGCCTTTTTGCGCACGATGCCGCGTCCGATGAAACGCTCCAGCAAGCGCAATTCCGCATGGTCTTCCGGAGTGACAAAACTGATGGCATCGCCCACGGCATGAGCTCGCCCCGTGCGCCCAATGCGATGAACGTAATCCTCGGCGTGCATCGGAAAATCGTAATTCACGACGTGGGAAATTCCATCCACGTCGATGCCGCGCGCCGCGATGTCCGTCGCCACCAGCACCCGCACCGCGCCGGTTTTGAAATCCTTCAGCGCTCGCAACCGCTGGTTTTGCGAGCGGTTTGAATGCAACGTCGCGGTGCGAACTCCCTTTTGCTCGAGATTGCGGGCGATGCGATCGGCGCCGTGCTTCATCCGGGAAAAAACCAGCACCATGTTCATTTGAGGATCGTCCAGCAGATGCAACAGCAACGCCGGTTTCAAATGCTTCGGCACTTCATAAACCAGTTGCGTGACCGTCTCGGCCGGGTTCGAGCGGCGGCCGATTTGCACCAGCTTGGGGGCGCGTTGAAACTCGTGGGTGAGGGATTCGATTTCCCTGGAGAGTGTTGCGGAGAAAAGGAGCGTCTGCCGTTTGGAGGGCAATTGGCGGACAATCTGCCGGATGGACGGCAGGAAACCCATGTCAAGCATCCGATCGGCCTCATCGAGCACGAGGAATTGCAACCCGGAGAAGTCGCCGTTGCGCCGGCTCGTCAAATCCAGCAAACGCCCCGGACAGGCGATGATCACATTTGTCCCGGAACGCAGCGCGCGAATCTGCGGATGTTCGCCCACGCCGCCAAAAACCGTGGCGATCGACAATGGCAGATGCCGGGCATAGATGCGGATGTTTTCATCAATCTGCAAGGCCAGTTCCCGCGTCGGCGCGACCACCAGCACCCTTGTGCCGCGCAGCGAACCTGGCGGCTGCGCCGCGAGCCTGGTAAGAATGGGCAGCGTGAACGCCGCGGTTTTCCCCGTGCCAGTTTGGGCTATGCCGATGAGATCGTGGCCCGCGAGTATTTGTGGAATGGCCTCCGCCTGGATGGGCGTGGGTTCGGTGTAACCGGCTTCCTGAACAGCCTTCAAAATCCTTGCATCTAACCCGAGTGCGCGAAATGGCATATAAGCCGGAGTGTGCCATGGTTCGGCGGGATAGCACGCTCAAAGAAATATCGTGTTCGATCAGGCAAGGACGTATTGTCTTCGGATGAAATTGTGTCAAGGCCAGGTCTGGAAACAAGGCAAGGAGTATATCCGCATCGTGCGGCTCGAGCGGCTCGAAGTGGAATACAAATCCCTGCCCAGCCCCACCAGCAAGGAAGGCGCAAAGCACACCACCAGCAAAAAAGATTTCTGCCGCCTGTTGAAGCAAGCCCGCCTCCTTGAACAGGCCAAGAGGCCGAAGTCCCTCGCGGCGTGGACGGCTTATTAGTATTCTGTTGCAATCAGCCGCTTGACACTTCGGCTAACCGGGTCAATGGTATCCACGGGAACTATCCATGAAATTGCTGCTGGCCATAATCGCATTTGTTGCGGTCGTTTCCGTCCGGGCGCAGACAGTGGCGACCACCGCCAACGTCCTGCATCCCATCATGAAGGACCCCAGCCAGCGCAATGCCCCGACCAGTTTGAATCAAGGTGATCCCAGCCTGAGCGCTGATCTGCGGGCACCCGTCACGCATGGCGCCACCGCGCTTCCGCTCGCCCGATCCGCCCAGCCCACCGAGATCATTGCCAAAATTGATGCCAGCCTGGCGGCTTCCAAGATCAGCCTCGTCGGCACGATTAGCGGGATAAAGGGCAGGCTTTATGTGACCAATATCGGCTCGCAAGAAGTCACTCCGCTGGCGCAATTCGCCGTTTGCAACCAGAAAGGCCTGCAAATCGGTTCCACCACCAAAACCGGCGCGCCGCTCCAGCCCAACGACGTGGAAAGGCTCGACGTCATAGCTACAAACGCCAATGCCGTTGACTTGAGGTTGATGAAATTGAGCGCCAGTTCCGAGAAAAAATAAACTTGGCACGAATTAGGCTAGAGAAAGTGTCAAGGAGGGCTGCATGGGAGAAATTTCTCCGAACCGGGGCAAAGCTGGAGGTGGCTTGGGGATCCCGGTTCCGAGAAACGTCCTGCGAACCACTTCTCCCTTTGCAGCCTTTCCTTTTTCTTAAAATCCCCGCTCGCCAAACACCATTCCAGTGCGTGAAAAACACGCGCAATGCGTGAAAAAATTGGGGTTTTTCACTCGATTTTCAGCGACCGAATCAAGCCACCGCTGATTTCTCGAAGAAATTTTTCATGGCACGGATTTGGCTATGAGAACGGCAGATAGAGAGGTTGTTTGGAATAAAGAATTCCGCGGTCGGTTTGCTCGCGAGGTGAGGTGGGGATCCAGCCACGGAAAAAGCTCTGTCAACTGGTTCTTTACCCAAACTTCCTCTCTGTCTTCATGGAAAACAGCGCCGGCCTTGGCGCGGTTGGGGAAAAGCGGACCAGTGGCAAAAGCGGAATTTTGCGCCGTCCGGGTTTGACTTGCCCCCGCCGGGCCGATAGGATTGGGTGCTTCATCAAGCATCTGAATAATAAAAGGCTAGTGTGTCCGCCAAAGACGATTATTTGATAGATTTATTGATTGACATGGGTCAACTGAGCGAAGAGCAGGTTGCACCCGTGCGGGAGGAAGCGTCTTCCAACGGCGACAGCCTGGTCCACCTTCTCCTTGACAAAAAAATCATCCGCCCCGTCGATGTCGCCCAAGCCAAGGCCAACCACTTCGGTTACGAATTCATCAATCTCAGCGACATGCGCCTGACCGACGACGTTATTTCCGCCGTGCCGCGCCATGTGGCCAAGCGTTACCGGGCCGTGCCCGTCGCCAAGCACGACCACACGGTGGTCATCGCCCTGGCCGACCCTTCGGACCTGGATGTAATCGATGCCCTGCAACGCATGGTGAACGGCGAAGTCGAGTTACGCGTGGCAGTGGACGAGGACATTGACGCCGCCCTCAACAAATACTACGGCGCGGCCGACGATTCGGTGGGCAAGATGATCCAGGACATCACCGAAGGCGAAGTCGAAATCGGCGCCCCTTCCAAAAAAGACGTGGCCGACGACGGGGCGACCGTCGAAGCCGACGCCCCCGTCATCAAGCTTGTCAATACTCTGATCGTGGAAGCCTTCAAGGCGCGGGCCTCGGACATTCATTTGGAACCGTTGACCAAGACGTTTCGCGTCCGCTACCGGATTGACGGCGTGCTGCACGAAATGAAAAGCCCGCCCAAACGGTTGCAAGCCTCGATCATCAGCCGGCTCAAAATCCAGTCCAACATGTCGATTGCCGAGCGCCGCATTCCACAGGACGGTCGCATCCAGACCCAGGTGGGCGGCAAATTGATCGACCTGCGTGTCTCGTGCGTTCCGACCAATCACGGCGAAAGCATCGTCATGCGTATTTTGGACAAGGAAGGCCTCAAGCTGGGATTGCCGGAGCTGGGATTTTTTACCGACGACCAGCAGACGTTTGAACGGTTGATCGGATTGCCGGACGGCATTCTGCTCGTGACCGGCCCGACCGGTTCCGGGAAAACGACCACGCTGTATTCCTGCCTGAATTTCATCAACCGCCCGGACCGCAAAATCATCACTGTTGAAGACCCGGTGGAATATTTGCTCGCGGGCATCAACCAGGTGCAAGTCAGCGACGTTGTCGGATTGACCTTCGCGGCGGCGTTGCGGGCCATGTTGCGCCAGGCGCCCAATGTTATCATGCTGGGTGAAATTCGCGACATCGAGACGGCCAGCATTGCCATTAACGCCTCGCTCACCGGGCACCTTGTGTTCTCCACCCTGCACACCAATGACGCTCCCGGCGCAGTCACCCGTTTGATCGATATCGGGGTCAAGCCGTTCCTGGTCGCGTCCTCCGTTCGCGCCTTGATGGCTCAGCGGCTGGTGCGAAAAGTTTGCAAAAAATGCACCGCGCCCTATCAACCCAGCGAGAGCGAATTGGAATCTTTGGGCCTTGACCCCGGCAAAGTTTCCGGCGCAACTTTCATGCGCGGCAAGGGCTGCAATGATTGCAATAAAACAAGCTATCGCGGACGCTTTGGAATTTTTGAAATATTTGTGCTGGACGACGAGGCGCGCAAATTGATTTACGACCGCGTCCCCGCTTCCGTCCTGCGCTCTCGCGCGCGCGAAATGGGCATGCGCACCCTGCGCGAGGACGGCGCGCGCAAGGTCATGGCCGGATTGACCACCGCGGAGGAAGTCATCCGCGCCACCGTCGGAGATTCCGAATGAAGATAAAGAGATAAATATTGTTCTATGTCCTACTCCATGTCTGATTTGTTGCAGTTGGTGGTTGAGGAGGGGGCGTCCGACTTGCATATTCGCGTCAACGTCCCGCCGGTCATCCGGGTGCATGGCGTATTGCATCGGGTGGAGGGGCCGCCGTTGCGCCCAGAAGACGCGGAAGAGTTGATGCGCAGCATCACGTCGGAAGATTCCATCCAGCACGTGCGCGAAAACGGCGGGGCGGATTTCGGTTTCGCCTTTGGCGACAGGGCCCGGTTTCGCGTCAGCGTTTTCAAGGAAAAGGGAAACTTCGCCCTAGTCTTGAGGCAAATCCCGACCAAGCTTCTGACCTTGGAACAAATCGGCTTGCCGGCCCACACCATCATGACCCTTTTGAACAAACCCCGCGGCCTGGTCCTGGTCACGGGGCCGACCGGTTCGGGCAAGACCACCAGCCTGGCGTCCATGATCAACATCATTAACGAGACGCGCGATGATGCCCACATCATCACCATCGAGGACCCCATAGAATATTATCACACCCACAAAAAGGCCGTTGTCACCCAGCGCGAAGTCCATGTGGATGTCCCCAGTTTTGCCGAAGCCTTGCGACGCGCCCTGCGCCAGGATCCGGACGTGATTCTGGTCGGCGAATTGCGCGACCTTGAAACCATGGAAGCCGCCATCACCGCCGCCGAAACCGGCCACTTGGTTTTCGGCACCCTGCACACCACCGGCGCGGCCAAAACCATCGACCGTCTGGTCAACGCCTTTCCCATGAACCAACAGGAAACCATCCGTATCCAGCTTTCCACCGTATTGCAGGCGGTCGTTTCCCAGTTGCTGCTGCCGCGCGTCGACAAGCCGGGCCGCATCGCCGCTTACGAAATCATGATCAACACCCCGTCCATCGCGGCGCTGATCCGCGACAACAAGACTTTCCGCATCAATTCCGACATCCAAACCGGCGCCAAGTACGGCATGGTGACGCTGGACGGGTTCCTCATGGAAAAATATCAGCAGGGCCTGATTGCCCGCGAAGAAGTCGTCAATAAATCCCAGGACACTGCCACTGTCATTCAGAAACTGGCGGAATGGGAAGCCGCCCAGGCTGAACTGGCCGCCAACGCACAACCCGAAAAAGACCAATGAGTACCTCGCTTGCTTCCAGTTCCATAGTCAGCCCGCTCCTGGACTTGATCCGGTCCCAAGGCATGTTGGACGACCTCCAATTGGAAGAGGTAAAAGAGGAACACAATCGCAGCGGCAAAAACGTCAGCGAAATCCTCCAGGACTTCGGCTACATCGACATGGATACCCAACTCCAGTTGATTGCCAATCATTTGGGGACCGAGGTCGTTGATCTCAGCCAGCGCGAGTTGACTCCGGACATTCTTTCCGCCATTCCGCCCGACGCCGCCCGCATGTATAAATGTCTGCCGGTCGCGGTCACGGATTCCTCCGTGCATGTTGCGCTGGTGGACCCGATGGATCCGACCATGTTGGACCAACTGGCGTTCGTCGTCCGCAAGGAAATTATCCCCGTGGTCGCCGACCCGACGGCCATCGAAATGGCCGTCAGCAAGTATTATGGCGATTCCCAGTCCAGCGTGGCGGACATCATCAAGGAACTTGGCCAGGACAACGAAATCGCGCGCGAAGCGGCCGAAGCCGCGGCCAGCGGCTCGGCCAATGACTTGACCGATCTGGCCAACGAGACGCCGATCATTCGCTTTGTCAGTCTGGTTCTCTTCCAAGCCGTCCAGGACCGCGCCAGCGATATTCATTTTGAACCGTTCGAGGACGAATTTAAAATCCGCTACCGTGTCGATGGCGCGCTTTATGAAATGTCCCCTCCCCCCAAGCATTTGGCGTTGCCGGTCATTTCCCGGTTGAAGGTCATGGCCGGCCTGGATATTTCCGAACGCCGTTTGCCCCAGGACGGGCGCATCAGTTTGCCGATTGCCGGCCGCAATATCGACTTGCGCGTTTCGACCCTTCCCACTCAATTTGGCGAATCGGTCGTGCTGCGCGTGCTGGACCGTGCCGCGGTCAATTTGGACATCAAGACCCTGGGTTTTCCCAAGGTCGTTCACGACTACGTACTGGAAGCCATTCAACAACCCAACGGCATTTTCGTCGTCACCGGCCCGACCGGCTCCGGCAAAACAACCACGCTGTATTCCTGCCTGCGCAGCATTAACACCATTGACGCCAAACTGCTCACGGTTGAAGACCCGGTGGAATACGACATCGAAGGCATCATGCAAGTGGCGGTCAACGAAGCGGTCGGCATGACTTTCGGCAAGGCCCTCCGCGCCTTTCTCCGCCAGGACCCGGACGTCATCATGCTGGGGGAAATGCGCGATCTGGAAACATCGCAGATTGCCATTCAAGCCTCGCTCACCGGCCATCTGGTGTTAAGCACACTGCACACCAACGACGCCCCCGGAGCGGTCACTCGTTTGATTGACATGGGGGTGGAGCCGTTTTTGATTTCCTCGACTTTGATGGCGGTGCTGGCCCAACGATTGGTCCGCACCATTTGCAAGAAATGCCGCACGCCGTTCGAGCCGACCGAAAGCCAGCTTTCCCTGCTCAATCTTTCTCCGCACGATGTCGGCGACAAGGTGTTCTATTATGGCCGCGGTTGCGCGAACTGTAACGACACCGGCTACCGGGGCCGCCGGGGTATTTTTGAGTTGTTAGTCGCTTCTGAAGCCATTCGTCTGTTGATTAACGATCGGGCGCCTACGGTTGTCATCCGCCAAAAGGCCGTTGAACTGGGGATGACCACCTTGCGCGAGGATGGCTTGCGCGGAATATTCGATGGTGATACAACCATTGAGGAAGTCGTAAAATACACCTGAGGTCTTATGCCAAAATTCAGCTACGTCGCCATGGACTCGAGGGGCAAGGAAACCAAGGGAACCCTCGAGGTATCCAACCAAAACGAGGCCATCGGCCGCATCAAAGAGATGGGGTTCTTCCCCACCAAGGTGGTCGAGGACAAGGGCGCGGCCCCCGTCGCCGCCAAGAAAGTGGTCAAAGGTAAAAAAGGTGGTGTCAATCTTAATTTCCAGATCAAAATTCCGGGCCTGAGCGGCCGCGTCAAGGCCAAGGTCCTCTGCACTTTCACCCGGCAACTGGCCACCCTGGTCCAGGCCGGTTTGCCCTTGTTGCGCGGTTTGCGGGTGCTGCAAAAACAGGAAAAAAGCGCGAACCTAAAAACCATTCTGGGCGATCTGGCCGTTTCCATCGAAGGCGGCAGCACCTTCTCCGAAGCGCTGGCCCAGCATCCCAAGGTCTTTAACCGCCTCTTCGTCAACATGGTCAAAGCCGGCGAAATCGGCGGCGTGCTGGAAGTGGTGCTCAAGCGCCTCTCTGAATTCATGGAAAAGGCTCAGAAGATCAAAGGCAAAGTCATTGCCGCCATGTTCTATCCCTGCGCCGTCATGGTCGTGGCCACCGCCATTATGGGTATTTTGATGGTCCTGGTTATTCCGAAGTTCAAGGAAATCTTTGAAGGCGCCCTCGGCAACGGCGAAGGCTTGCCCCCATTCACCCTTTTCGTCCTCAACATCAGCGATGCCATCCGGATCCATTTCATACGCACCGTGCTCGAGATCCTTTCCGTCTTCATCATTTTTAACGTCTTCATTCGCTTCAAATTCGGACGCCGGGTCTGGGACAAATTCAAATTGATCGTTCCCGTGCTCGGGCCGGTCATCAGCAAAGTCGCCATTTCGCGGTTCACCCGCACTTTGGGCACCCTGGTCAGCAGCGGCGTTCCTATTTTGCAGGCCCTGACCATCGTCAAGGAAACCTCCGGCAACGTCATCGTCGGCAGCGCCGTCAGCGCCATTCATGAAAGCGTCAAGGAAGGCGAAACGATTACCGCGCCGCTCGAAGCTTCCGGGGTCTTCCCGCCCATGGTCATCAGCATGGTCGATGTCGGCGAACAAACCGGTGCCCTGCCCGAAATGTTAATGAAGATCGCCGACAACTACGACGAGGAAGTCGACAACGCCGTGGCGGCCATGACCTCCCTGCTCGAACCGATCATGATTGTTTTCCTAGCCGTCATCGTCGGCAGCATCGTCATTGCCATGTTCCTGCCGCTCATCAAGCTGATGGAAACCGTCGGTGATTCCAGCGACACCAAGCCGGGAGGCAAGGAATAGTCGAATCCCGTTCGCGCGGGCCGGGCGGTTGGGCCGCTCTTCCGCGCGGCAATCCATCCATATTTTTATGAAGCCGAACAAAGGCACAAACCCGCCATCCGCGGGCGCGTGCGCCAGCCCGACGGGCAATCCGCTATGCGCCTTGATTGCAAAACAGCCCTTCTTCAAGGGACTCAATCCGCGTCACTTTCAACTGCTGGCCGCGTTGGCCATGGAACGGCAGTTTAAGGCGGGGGAATACATCATGCGGGAAGGAGATCCGGCCAACCGGTTCTATCTTATTTTGCAAGGCAAGGTGGACTTGCATTTCGAATCCGGTGAACAAGGCCGGATACCCATTCAAATGCTCGGTCCGGGCGATGACCTGGGCTGGTCCTGGTTATTCCCGCCCTACTACTTCCAAGGCACCGCGCAAGCCGTTGAGCCAGTCAAAACCATTTTTTTCTACGGGACACGTTTACGGCAAAAGTGCGAAGAAGATCATGATTTGGGCTACGAAATCATGAAACGCGTCGCGCAAGTCGCCATACATCACCTCAATATCTCCCGGCGCAACCTTGAGCGCGTCAACACCAAAGATCTCCCCACGCGCGCCAGCCGCAAATAAACCGGCCCATGCCGCTACCGCTCACAGTGTGGCGCGGCGCAATCGCAGCGCGTTCGCGATTACAGAAACCGAGCTCAAGCTCATGGCCGCTCCCGCGATGACGGGACTCAGGAGCAAGCCGAAAAATGGATAAAGCACACCTGCCGCAACGGGAATTCCCAGCGCGTTATAGGCGAACGCGAAGAAAAGGTTCTGGCGAATGTTTCGCATCACCGCACGGCTGAGCCTGATTGCCTGGACGATGCCGCGCAGATCGCCTTTGACGAGTGTAATTCCCGCGCTCTCCATGGCCACATCAGTGCCCGTCCCCATGGCGATACCGACGTTCGCGGCCGCAAGCGCCGGCGCGTCGTTGATGCCGTCGCCTGCCATCGCCACGATGCGGCCTTGTTGCCGGAGTTGTTGGATGCGCTGGTGTTTGTCCGGCGGCTCAACGCCCGCTTCCACTTGATCGAGTCCAAGTTTTTTTGCAACGGCATTCGCGGTGCGCTCATTGTCACCAGTGAGCATGATGATTTTCAGACCGAGCCGGTGAAGTTGCGCGATGGCTTCGGGCGTGGATGCCTTGATGGGATCGGATACCGTGAGAATCCCGGCGGCCTTTCCATTGATGGCGACGAATATTGCGGTCTGCCCTTCAGCCTGCAACGCCGTCGCCTTGGATTCCAAAATTCCCAAATCCGCGACACCGCGCTCTTGGAGGAACTTTAGTTTGCCGACAGCGATTTCGCGCCCGCCTATCTTTCCCACGACTCCGCCGCCGGTGACGGAGGTAAAATCCGCCACGCTTGGCAGATTCACGCCACGATTTTTCGCCCCCTGAACAATTGCGGCAGCCAGCGGGTGTTCGCTGTTCTGCTCGACCGACGCGGCAGCCACCAACAAATCATCTTCACGCACGCCGATTGCCGGGATGACCCGCGTGACTCGTGGTTTGCCCTCGGTAAGCGTGCCGGTTTTGTCCACGACGACCGTTGTGACTTTCTCCATGACCTCGATGGCTTCGGCGTTGCGGATGAGCACACCCGCCTGGGCGCCGCGTCCGATGCCAACCATGACGGACATTGGAGTGGCGAGTCCGAGCGCGCAAGGACACGCGATGATGAGCACGGCGACCGCATTGACGATGGCGTGGGCAAAGCGCGGTTCCGGACCGAGCCAGGCCCACCCGATGAAAGTCAAAACCGCAGCCGCCAGCACTGCCGGCACGAAGTATCCGGAAACTTCGTCTGCCAGCGCCTGAATCGGAGCGCGGCTGCGTTGCGCGTCGGCAACCATCTGGACAATGCGCGCCAACACCGTGTCGCTGCCGACGCGCTCGGCCTGCATGAGGAAACTGCCAGTGGTGTTGATCGTCGCGCCGGTGACTTTGTCGCCGACGCTTTTTTCCACAGGCAGCGGCTCGCCGGTAATCATGGATTCGTCCACCGAGGTTTTCCCGTCGAGCACGATGCCGTCCACCGGAATTTTTTCGCCCGGGCGGACGCGCAATTTTGCTCCGGCTTGGACGGATTCAAGCGGCACATCATGTTCGTCGCCACCTTGAACCACCCGGGCGGTTTTGGGCGCAAGGTTCAACAAAGCACGAATGGCGCTGCCCGTTTTGCTTCGCGCCCGCAATTCGAGCACCTGGCCGAGCAATACGAGCACCACAATTACCGCCGCCGCCTCGAAATAAATTCCAACCTTGCCGTCAGGCGCAAACGAATTGGGGAACGCCCCCGGCATCAGCATCACCGCCGCGCTGAACAGATAAGCCGTGCCTACGCCAATGGCTATGAGTGTGAACATATTCAACTGCCATGCGCCCAGTGAATGCCAGCCGCGCTCGAAGAATGGCCAGCCGGCCCACAGAACGACGGGAGTTGACAGAAGGAATTGAATCCAGCGTGATGTGTCACCCATCACCCAACTGGCGTGGCGTAGCGCGGGAATCAAGTGCGCCATGGCGAGCAGAAAGACGGGCAAAGCGAGCGCCCCGCCAATCCAGAACCGGAGTGTCATGTCGGCGAGTTCGGGATTGTCTTTCTCGACTGCCGACACAGTTTTCAACTCTAATGTCATTCCGCAAATCGGACAGTTTCCCGGATGATCCTGTTGGATTTGGGGATGCATCGGGCAGGTGTAAATCAATTTGCCCTGTGGTTTCTCTTCGTGCTTCGCGAGAGCGGGCGCAGATTGAGCATCCGCCAGAAATTTTTTGCGGCAATGCTCGCTGCAAAAATAAAAAGTTTGCCCGTCCCGCTCGGCGCTGAGCGCCGTCGCTTCGTCCACCGTCATCCCGCAAATCGGGTCTTTAGCCATGGCAAATTGTCACTCGATTAATGTTTCTCGACAAGTTGCATTCCGCACTTTGCACAGTGGCCAAACCCAGTCGTCGGCTCACTGTAAATTCTGCAAGCTATCTGGTATTATTCATCTAAATCTGGCCTTTTATGGTTTGACATTCACTGAAAAACTGACACTGCCGCCGCCATCCGGGCCTTCATAATGAAGAGTGGCCGTCCAATCGCCAGCCATGTCCGGTTTCACTTTCGCCCGGTATTGGCCAGGTGTGCCGGTTGGTTCAACCGTTGCGCCCTTGTGCATCACCATGCCGGGCATGTTCATATCGAGATCAAATTTGACCGTGCCAACATCAACGAGTTCGCCGCTGGCCGTGCCGCGGAACTCAATCAGGATGTCGTTCATCGCGTTCTGAAGTTGACCTGTGGAATCAACGAATGTCACCGTGAGGTCTTTCACTTTCTGCGTGGCGAACGATTGCCCTGAAACAGCCGCGCCCGAACTGCCGCCACGCCCAAACTTTTGCCAGGCGAAATATCCAGCCCCAGCGAGTGCGAGCACAATCAGTGCGATGAGAAACGTTTTCCAAGTGCGTTGCGCTTTGGCCGGTTCCGAAATGAATGGCGCAATTGAAGTCTCAGCCGGATTGCCGGGCACGAATTCAGTGAGGGCGGATGAATCGCGAGTTGCTTTGGGCAGATGCCGTCTACGCCAAAATACGTAAATCACAGGATACAGCAGCAATTCCAATATGCCCGAAGTGACGACGCCGCCAATCATCGGCGCGGCTATGCGCTTCATCACGTCCGCCCCGCTTTGCGTGGTGGGCGACCACATGATGGGAAGCAAACCGAACAAGATGGCGCAAATGGTCATCACTTTCGGGCGCACACGATGCACCGCTCCCTCAATGACAGCCTCACGGAGATCGCCCATTGAGTTCATGCGCCCGGCCGCGCGAAACTTGTCCCAGGCTTGGTCAAGGTAGAGCAACATCACGACTCCTGTCTCGGCGTCGAGTCCTGCGAGCGCGATGAGTCCGACCCACACGGCGATGCTCATATTGTAGCCGAGCAGATAGAGAAACCAGAATGCGCCCACCAGCGAGAACGGCACGGCTAGCAGCACAATCATCGTCTTGACCGCCGACTTGGTGTTCAGGTAAATGAGCACGAAGATGATGAGCAGCGTGAAAGGCACAACGATTTTCAACCGCTGCTCGGCGCTCTTGAGATACTCAAACTGACCGGCCCATTGCATGTAACAACCCGGCTGAAACTGCACCGTTTCGTTAATGCGCCGGGAGGCGGCTTTCACATAACCTTCAATATCATCGGTGGTGATGTCCACGAAGACGAAGCCGACGAGCTGGCCGTTTTCGGTGCGAATGGACGGCGGGCCGGTTTTGTAGCTGATGTCGGCCAGCATCGAAATGGGAATCTGCGCGGCAGCCCCCGGCGTATTCATCGGCGCCGGCACGAGCACGCGCTTGAGCGAATCCAAATCTTCCCGGAAGTCGCGGGCGTAGCGGACATTGACGGGATACCGCTCGCGGCCCTCAACCGTCGTGGTGATGGTCTTGCCGCCGATGGCAGTTTCCACAATGTCGTTCACGTCGCCAACCGTGATGCCATAGCGGGCGGCGGCTTCCCGGTTTACGGTGAAATCGAGGAAGTAACCGCCGGTGGTGCGTTCGGCGAAGGCGCTGCGCGTGTTCGGCAGATCGCTCAAGGCCTTTTCGATTTTCACGCCGGCGTCCTGAATCGCGGCCAGGTCCGGACCAAACACTTTGACACCGAGTATGGAACGGAAGCCCGTGGTCAGCATCTCGGTGCGGGTCTGGATTGGCATCCAGAAAATGTTGGCCATGCCGGGAGTTTTCATTTTGCTGTTCATTTCCGCGATAAGCTTTTCCCACGTCATGCCGGGCCGCCATTGCGCGGGCGGTTTGAGTTTGACCACGGTTTCAACCATCGAAAGCGGGGCCGGATCGGTGGGCGTTTCGGATTGGCCGGCTTTGCCGAAAACGCTTTCGACTTCGGGAAATTGCCGCAACATGCGGTCCTGGATTTGCAAAATCCGGGCGGCCTCATCGATGGCCATGCCCGGCACGGCGGTGGGCATGTAGAGGATGTCTCCCTCGTTGAGCGGCGGCATGAATTCCTTGCCCAGCTTGCTGAATGGATAAATCGTCGCCGCCATGACGAGCAGGGCCGCCACGAGTGTCAGCCAGCGGAAACGCAGCACGAAATTCACAAACGGCCGGTAAGCCCATATCAGAAAGCGGTTCACCGGATTCGTTTTCTCCGGCCTGATTTTGCCGCGCACGAAAATCAACATCAGCACTGGAACGAGCGTCACGCCCAGCAGCGCGGCGAAGAACATCGAGAAGGTCTTGGTGAATGCCAGCGGTTTGAACAACCGGCCTTCCTGCGCTGCGAGCGAGAACACCGGAATGAAGCTTACCGTGATGACCAACAACGCGAAGAACAGAGGCCGTCCCACGCTCTTGGCGGCGGCGATGATGACGTCAATGCGTTCGGCATTGGTTGGGTCGCGGCCGTTCTCCTCGCGGAAATGTTCGAGGAATTTGTGCGCGTTCTCGACCATGATGATGGCCGAATCCACCATCGCGCCGATGGCAATGGCAATTCCGCCCAGCGACATGATGTTGGAAGTCAGATGCAGTTGCGACATCGGCAGAAACGAGAGGATGATGGCAATGGGAAGAGTGATAATGGCCACCAGCGCCGAGCGCACATGCCAGAGGAAAACCAGGCAAACCAAAGCGACAACGATGCATTCCTCGATGAGCTTTTCGCGCAGCGTGGCAATGGCACGGTTGATAAGCTGGCTGCGGTCATAAGTCGTGACGACTTCCACGCCTTCCGGGAGCGATGGTTTTATTTCTTCCAGCTTCTTTTTAATGCCGTCGATGACATGAAGCGCATTCTCCCCGTAACGCATCACCACAATGCCTCCGACCACCTCGCCTTCGCCATTCAACTCAGCCACACCGCGCCGCAAGTCCGGGCCGAGATGCACCGTGCCGATATTCCGGACATAAACCGGCGTGCCGCTGGCCGATTTGAGCGGGATGTTTTCGATGTCCTCGACTTTCTTGATGTAGCCGCGGCCGCGCACATAATATTCAGTCGAGCCGACTTCAAAAATCTTTCCGCCCACGTCGCCGTTGGATTTGCGGATATTGTTGACGACCTCGTTGATCGAAATTCCGTAGGCGAGCAGCTTATTTGGGTCAAGGTCGACCTGGTATTCCTTGACGAATCCGCCCACGGGCGCAACTTCGGCAACACCCTTGACGGATTCCAGCGCATAGCGCAGATGCCAGTCTTGCAAGGATCGCAACTCGGCCAGGTTGTGATTGCCGGTCTTGTCCACCAGCGCGTATTCAAACACCCAGCCCACGCCCGTGGCATCGGGGCCGATGACAGGATTGACGCCTTCCGGCAACATGCCGCGCACGGAGTTCAAGTATTCGATCACGCGCGACCGCGCCCAATAAATGTCCGTACCGTCCTCGAAGATGATATAGACAAACGACTTGCCGAACATGGATTCGCCCCGCACGAATTTCACCTTCGGCGCGGCAATGAATTTGGTGGTGATCGGATAAGTAATTTGATCCTCCACCAAATCGGGCGAGCGCCCTTCCCAATCCGTATAAACAATGACCTGCACGTCGCTCAGGTCGGGCACGGCGTCGAGGGGCGTCCGGGTAATCGCCCAAATGCCGCCGGCCACGCCGAACAGCGCCAGCATGATGACGAGGAAGGCATTGCGCGCGCTCGCCTCGATGATTCTCTCCAGCAGAAATGGCTTTCGCTCCATAAGTATGCTCCTTACCAGGATTTTAGAGCGCCTTGCACCGTTGCCTCCGCGTCAATCAGAAAATTGGCGCTGGTGACGACGCGTTCTCCTTCCTTCAGCCCGCTTTTCACTTCGTAGAAGTCGCCGTATTTGCGGCCGAGTTCGACGAAGCGCGGCTCCAGTCTGCCTTCGCCCTTGTCTACGAAAACGATGTTGTGCAAACCAGTCGGCAGCACGGCGGGCACCGGAACCGCCACGCCTTCGCCCATGTCCATCGTCAGATCTGCGTCCACGTACATGTCCGGCCGAAGTTTGAAGTCCGTGTTTTCGACATCAATTCGCACACGCCCCGTCCGCAGCCCATCGTTGATGAATGGGTCAATGACGGAGATTTTGCCGTCGAACTTTTCTCCGGGATACGACGAAGTTGTGATGCCGATGGGCAAACCTTTTTTAAGCATCGGCAATTCGTCCTGATAGAACTGCGCCCACACCCAAACATGAGACAGATCAGCGATGTCCACCAGATGGTCGCCAATCATGACGCGGCGGCCCTGATCCACCAGAAGGTCCTGCACGACGCCCTTAAAAGGCGAGTAGAGTGTCAATGTTTCTTGCGGTTTTCGTGTTTTCTCCAACCCGGCGATTTCGTCATCGGTGATGTTCCACAAGCGCAGCCGTTGTTTGGCGGACTCGACCAGCCGTTGCGTGCTTTCCAAGACGGCTTTGCTGCCCTTCTCGCGCGCCTCATCCCGCGCATTGAGCAAATCGACAAACTCATTCTGCGTAGTCAACAAATCGGGGCTGTAAATCGTTAGCAATGGCGCGTTCTTCTCAACCAGTTCGCCCCGCGAGAAAACGAACAGCTTTTTGACGTAGCCCTCGACGCGCGCGACGTAATCCCAATGCCGCTCCTTGTCGTAGGCGACCATGCCCACCGCGCGCACGGTGTGCTGAAACGGCTGATTTGTAACCGTGGCATACGTGACGCCGATTTGTTGCAGGCGCTCCACCGGCACGGTAAACTCGCTGGGCTTTTCCTCGCCGCTCGTGGGTGCCGCGCCATTGGTTGTCATGCCGCCCGCGCCTTTTTTCATCACCGGCACCAAATCCATTCCGCAAATGGGGCACTTCGCCTTGGGGTCGTGCGATTTGACCGACGGATGCATCGTGCAAGTGTAGTAATCCACATCGCCAGGTTTGGTTTCTCCGGGCTTTTCGTCCGCGCTCGCCGTGGCCGGCGTGGCGACGCTAGTGGTAATCACATTAGTTGCAGCCTTTTTCATCACCGGCACAAGGTCCATTCCGCAAATGGGGCACTTCGCCTTGGGGTCATGCGACTTGACCGACGGATGCATGGTGCAGGTGTAGTAATCCACGTTGTCAGATTTGTTATCCGCGCCCTGCTTGTTGCAGGCCGTGGCCATCAACGCGGCCAAAATAATGACCGGAATAAAAGAAAGGGGATTTTTCATGGGAATCGTTTTAATGTTCATGGTTCGGAAGCAGGGACGGTTCATTCGCCAGCGGGGCCAGGGCTTCAACATTCTCCAACCCGCTCCACAGCAATAATTCGGCCAGCATTTCATTTTCTTCGGCGACGGCGCGGGCGGACATCAACTCGCTGTCGAGCAACGAACGCCGGGCGTCCAGCACATCGCGAAACAGGCCATTCCCGGTTTCCCAATCGGAAAGGCGGCTGGTCAGGGCCTGCCCGGCGCGGATCGTTATTTCGCCGCTGTAGAGCAGCGCCTCGCGGCGGCTCGCCTCGATCTCAACGGACAGATGATGCAATTGCTCCCGCACCATCCATACCTGGTCTTCGCGCTCCGCCTCGGCCGATTTTTGTTTCTCCCGGTCGCGGTCGTACTCCATGCGATATTTGTCCTTGTTGAACCAGGGCAGCGAAAAGCTTAGGGTAAAATCCCCTTCGCGGAAACCGCCATCTCCGCTGTATTGCCGGCCCTCAACACCCAAACTCACATCCGGCAACCGCTTTTGCCGCGTTAACTCGGCGTCCGCCTCCGCCTGTTTGATTTCCTGCTCGGCGACTTTGAGTTTTGGCTCGTTGGCCAGCGCCAGCGAAAGCAGCTTTCCCGAAAAAGGAATCGCCGGAGCGGCGGGGGGCAATTGCAAAACCGGCCACGCAGAATCCACCGGGCGATTCAAAAGCCGGTTCAGATTGAAATACTCATGGGCCAGCAAATGGCGGTCCGTGCGCAGTCGATCATCGCGTTCCGCCACTTCGTTCTGGATTTGCAAAGCATCGGCAAGCGCGGCCTGTCCATCCCGATACTTGGCTTCGACCTCCTTGACCGTCGCCTCCAGCCAAGCCAGGTCTTGTTCCCCGACGTCCACGATTCGCTCATCCAGCGCCGTGGCCAGCAATTCCTTGCTGATGTCGCGCCGCAATTGTTGCGCGCGATAATTGACATCCGCCTGCCGCATGGAAGCTTCCGCCTGGGCGGCGCGGCGTGTCAATTTGGGACGGCCCCACAAGGGCAGCTTCTGTTCAACGCCGTAGGCCAGGTCGCCCTCCTGCGCCGGGTCAAAGCCGCGCGAACTGAACGTGCTGCCGCCCACCATCGCCGTCGGATCCTCCCAGGTGCGAACCGCCCCGGCATTGAGCGTGGCCGAACGGACGCGGGCATCCGCCGCTTTGAGCGACGGATTGTTCGAACGCGCTTCCGCCACGAGGCTGTTGATGTAACCGGTCGAAATGACAACGTAATGGCCGTTTTCGCCGGCCTGGACACTGAGCAGGCCGCCGCTCAAGAGCAAAACTGTTCCAAAAATCTTCATGACAAATCTGAGTTAAGTGGACGTTATATGGACACAATGCGCCGACGGCGTTTATGGCCGGGCACACTACGGGCGGGAAAAGCAAAAACTCAGATGAGATAACAGCAATCGCGCTGAAACAGCGGGATGGCCGTCATCGGAACAAACGAAGAAAATCGCGAAGGACGCCGGGTCGCGGGCAGCGAGACCGGCGTCAGCGGGGAAATGACTGGTGTTGACAGCGCCTGCAATTCATTTTGGGAAGAGGACGGGACGGGGGTGGGCGCCACCGGAGCCGACGGACCTTTGGAGGCGGCGCAACACGGCATATTGCAACAATGCCCGCCGTGGCAGCAGCATGATTTAGCCGCGCATGAAGCCCCGGAAGCAGCCAGCGGAGAAATCGCGACAGCCGGATACGCGGCCAGAATGAATCCCAGCAGCAACGCAGCCGCAATTTTTGTGAGTTTCCAGACCATGTTTTGCGAACCTCCCAAACTCTCGCACATCGGAGCGGGGATACAAGCATCAACGGCGAATATGCGCCAAAACACTTCTCGTCAACTTATGGGCGTTGGACTTACGGAGGCAACCAATGTGCCCAAGGTTTTTCGCCGAAGTAAAAAAACGATTGCTCCCAATGGCAAAGAGACTGAAATCAACCACGCACCATATGGAGGTGCAAATGAACCACTAAAATCAACCAAAGCCATTTTCTCTTTTCAATTTTTGATCGAATACAAAGCACAAGAGCATCAGGGCAGACGCATCTAAATTGTCCGTCCTCTCCCCGACCCTGGCCGAGGATCGTCTGGAGTCGAGGACGGCTCATCGCGGTGAAATGTTTCCGGGCGCGGATGCCATCTGCTATTTTGCGA
>Ga0182024_10003425_pt1 | contig 37809 bp, 41 predicted proteins | sample P32metaG_FD_120480 | JGI IMG/M metagenome (GOLD analysis project Ga0182024, IMG submission 120480) | Permafrost microbial communities from Stordalen Mire, Sweden - P3-2 metaG (Illumina Assembly) | ecosystem: Environmental > Terrestrial > Soil > Wetlands > Permafrost | place: Sweden: Stordalen...
GCCGAAAATGGTGGAGGGGTCGAGTACTACCTGATCGAACAGGAGGGCAGCCGCCTCTCCGAACTCGACACCGCCCGTAAGTGTCTCGATTCCTTCAAGGCCATGAAGGCAGAGGGTAGAAGTTAGAATTTGGGAACTGAGAACGTGCAAGTGAGAATGCGAGCGTCGTGAGCCGGAGGTTACGCACGCGTTCATCTCTGGGGTTCCGGCCCTACCCCTAATTTCCAACAGCTAATCTCCCATGTCTAATTTCTGACCTGGGAGGAGAGAGCGCCGCGTCACCAACTAGGACGGTTGCACGGCGCTCGGGGGTATTGGCGAGTGGGATAGTAGGTTCGCTGTGGTGGTGTTGCTGGTGGGACTTTTTTCTGCGGACGCGCCGACGAGTGCGATCGGTGGCCAGCGTCATACCGCGTTCCGCAGGAATCCTTTCAAAATTTGCTCAACGATTACCCTTGAACGAGGGTGAACACAGCGTTCCGGCCTAATACCAGGCTTCGTTCCAGTGCATTTCGTAGCAATCGATCGAGCGCGGTTAGCATATGCAGGGCGGGTGCCAAACACGCCAGACTGTAAATCCATTATTTTGCGGCATTTCGGAGAAGCACGCGTTTCGGTTGCAGGTCAACTTGGGAAGATTGTCCCGGTGCGGAACAGTTTTTCGGGAGGCCTTCGCCAGCTCCAGACTGGCAAGTCCGATATTCAGAAAGGATCGCACTACCTACGGATTGAAAAGCGCCGGCGGAACCGCGTGCCAGAACGGCGCAGCCCCGGACACCTTCACGCGGCCGCGCCGCCCGACTTCAATTCTTGGCCATCGCGTTTCAAATAGCGGTACAAACTGGTGCGCCCGATTCTCAGGATCTGCGCGGCCCGCAAACGGTTGCCCTGACACATATCCAGAACCCGCTGGATGTGCACTTTGCGTACTTCTTCGAGCGACAGCGGGCGCCAATCGTCGCCGTGCGCAGTGCGCGTCCCGCGATGCTGTAGGCGTTCTGGCAGGTCCGCAAGGTCGATGAAGTCCGCGGTGGCGGTGATGCACGCGCTGGAGATCACATTTTCCAGTTCGCGCACGTTGCCCGGCCAGGGGTGTTGCAGCAGCGCGGCTTGCGCACGCCGCGTCAATCCCGGGATTTTTTTGCCGTAGGCTTCGTTATATTTTTTTAAGAAAAACTGGACCAGCAGAGGAATGTCTTCCAGCCGTTCGCTCAACGACGGAATCCGGATCTGAATGGAGCTGAGCCGGTAGAACAAATCCTCACGGAAGCGGCCGGCCAGTACTTCGGCGCGGAGGTCCCGGTTGGTAGCCGCAATGAGATGCACGCTGATCCGTTTTACCTCCGGCGAACCCACTCGCTGAACCTCACGGTTCTGAATCACGCGCAGGAGCTTGGCCTGCACGGAAAGGGACGTTTCACCGACCTCGTCGAGAAACACCGTCCCGCCGTTGGCGTACTCAAGCAGACCTGGCCGGGTGTCGGTGGCCCCGGTGAACGCGTGGCGCATATGCCCGAATAACTGGCTTTCCACCAGGGTGTCTACCATTGCAGAGCAGTTGCATACGGCCAGCCGCTGCGAGCTTATCGGGCTGATCTGGTGAATGGCCCGCGCCACCAACTCCTTCCCGGTGCCGGTTGGGCCGACCACCAGCACGTTGGTATAGTGCCGCGCTACCTTCCGCGCGAAGTCAAACACATCCAGCATCGCCGGACTCTTGCCCACGATGCCATGAAATTCCAGATCTTTCAGGAGCTGGTCTTCGAGAGTCCGCACCCGCCGCCTCTGCTCGTAGAGCGCCGCGGACTCGTCCAGGGTGTGCTTGAGGCGGTTACGGTCGATAGGTTTGGGTAAGAAGTCGATGGCGCCGCGCCGCAGCGCTTCGAGGGCCGACTCGAGCGTGTACTGCCCGGTCATCACGATGACCTGCACGCCGGGATCGGTGCGTATCACCCGATCGAGAAACTCATAGCCATGAATTCCAGGGTCGGCTAGCAGGAAGCGGCTGTGTCCATGGCGCACACTCTTGAGTGCCTCTTCCGGATCGGAGGTAAGAATGGGTTCGTAGCCAAGCTCTTGCACCAGCTTCGCCAGCGCTTCGAGTTGCGCGGGGTCTTCGTCGAGAATGCAGGGAGCGAGCGCCCTGTCGGGCGTGACCACCGCAGCCGTCCTGGTATAGGCGTGGGCCATCTGCCGATTGCTCGCAACGCGGGTGCCACCCTACGGCCTTTCTCTCCCTAAGCGCTAGGCAGCCCGGAATCCTGCTGGCTACCCCTCGGTGCCAGCTAAGCGGTTGCCTGCTAAGGTTTTGACGATAGGACCGGGTGCCCGTCGATCGTGGAGGGTGAAGTCGAAGCGCGGTCGCGTCGTGGGCTAGGCTCTGGGACCTAAGCCATTTCGAACCCGTGTTCCGATTCGGCGCTAGCCGAGCCTCGCCGCGGGCGATGAGCAGCATATAAGTGGGGTCTACGCCCACTCGCCAGTGCTTTAAAGATGGCCGGTTCTGAATTAAAAATGACTGCGGAGCAATAAGTTGGTCGCGAAGCTTTCTACCGGACCGTAGAAATAACGAAAGGCCAGCAGTCCGACCAGCAATCCGAGGCGTGCGTAGCTGCTGCCGCGAAGCCAATCGAGGTAGCGCTGCGCGGTGCCCCCGTTCATGAGCAGCATGATTGCAGTGCTTCCGTCCAAAGGCGGGACCGGCAGCAAATTGAAGGTACCCAGCAACAAGTTGAGCGAAAACAGTACAAATAGAGTTAGCAATGCGAAGTCCGGACTCTGCCCGGAGCTCCAGTGCAACCAACCCATGGCGCTGCCAATACGCAATGCGGCTGCGGCAATCAACATCAGTGTGAAATTCGCGGCTGGCCCAGCCAGAGCCATCACTGCAGCTCTTTTGGGGTGCTGCCGCTCCCACTGTGGATCGAAGGGCGCGCTGGCCCAGCCGATCATCCCGCGGGTGAACAGAAAAGCCAGGATAGGAATCACGACCATGCCCCAAGGCTCGCGCCGTATGTGCGGCACCGGGTTGAGCGTCATCTGCCCGGACAAGGCCGCAGTGCTGTCTCCGCCCAGCTTCGCGACCAGCGCGTGCGCGGCTTCATGACAGGTGGTGGAAAACAGAAAGACGATGTAGGAAATGAAGCCGTAGACCAGGATTTCGGGTGTGAGATCAGGCATCGACGTACGAGCGTAGAGTCTCGGGCGATTATTTGCAAGCAGCCCCGGTGGGCCAAGGGAACTGTCCGGCACCCTGGGTAGGGAAAGAGAACGAGCCGTTGGAATTTCACGAGCTATATTCGATCGGACCGCGAACCATGTCGGAGCTGAAGCTCCGGCTCTCTACAGAGTCGAATAAAGAATCGAAAATAGAGATCCGATTGAAGGACGCGACCACAATCGAGTGACAATCGACTAAAGAACTGGTTTTCTCCCCCGGCGGAACAGGGCCTGGTCGAGCAGAATCTTTTCGGGCGCCGTTAGGGGCCGCGAAGCACCCTTGGGGAGATCGCCCAGCGCCAGCGGACCGATGGCGACACGAATTAGCCGGAGGACCGGTACCCCTAACGTCTGTAGCATGCGGCGGATCTGCCGATTCCTTCCCTCATCCAGCACGATTTCCAGCCAGGAATTCTTTTCGCCCGAGCGGACGCGGTTCACGCTCTTGACCCGTAACTTTTCACCATCGTTCTCGACTCCTTTTCGGAGCGAGGCCAGCAGCGGGTCATCGGCGACCCGACCGATCTGCACGTGGTAGGTTTTGTCCAGGTGCGTCACCGGCGCAAGGATGCCTGCCGCCCACTCGGAATCGTTGGTCAGCAGTAGCAAGCCCTCGCTCGCTTTATCGAGCCGGCCCACCGGCGCGATCCAGCTCGTTGGGTAGCTGGCGGCTTGCGACGCGTCCCTGGCCGAGCGAAGAAAATCGTAGACCGTTTCGCGGCCCTTTTCGTCCGACGCGGTGGTTACCGCCCCGCAGGGTTTGTTCAATACGATATAGATTTTGTTGGCGGCAACGCCGGGGCGTCCATCGACCTCGATGCGATCCGCCCCGAAATGCACCGGCGTTTCCGGATCGCGTTTCACGGAGCCATTCAGCCGGACGCGTCCTGCGAGGATTATCGCGGTCGCCTGAGAGCGCGAACAGATGCCCATCTTGGAAAGTGCCCGGGCGAGACCTACTTTTCGACGGCCGTCCGGACCAGGGTAGTGAGTGCTCGGTTGAAATTCTCTGGATTTCTTTCGCACGCGGCGATTATAAAGCCATGTGCGCGGCCGCGTGTTGGTGGTTAATCGCATTGAGGGAGGAAGACTACCTGGAGGATTGGTCTGAAGAAGGAGAAGCGTCGCGTCCCAGCCCTACCGCCTCTTTCGAGGCGTACCACGCCGCTCCCCCTCCTCCAACTTGCGAACTTGTTGTCCGCGTGCGAATGGTCGCAGGTGTTAACAGGCATCTCCATACCATGAATCTGGTAATCCGCATTGGGGATTATGTGGGTTTCGAGTCAGGGTTCATCGGGGAAGCCGCTACCGGCTGGGGACGGCGCTGTCGATGGTGATCGGGCTGCCGTCTTGTGGCGATGGAAAACGCCCTCCAACATGTCGGTGTAATATTCCGTCAGGATGTTGTAGCCGCTGTTGTAGCCCAAGTTCACGATCCAGTTCAGAAAAACGCGATCGACGCTGCGATCTTCGGCGGGATAGTAACTGGTGGAAATTCCGCAAGATGCCAGCTGGCCAAGGATTTGTGACCGGTTCAAGCCGCTGGTGCCATCGTCGCGCCGGGTGACGAACGTGCGATTCACCGCATACCACAAGCGGGAAGCCGCCGAGCCGGTGCCGCGCCGGAAATACCGCGGGTCTTCGCGCAGTACCGCTGGAAGGACGCCATAGATGAGCATACTTCCGGAGGTCTGATCGGCTTGCGCCGCCATGAACCGCTCGCCGTAGGCGCCCCACCCACGCCCATAATGCGGCTGGCCGTTGGTGATCTGTTGAACTCCCGACTGAAACGCATCGCCGACGTAGGCGCTGAAATCGAACGACTGGTGCAGGGCCAGCGAATATTTCTCGCGAACAGTCAGAGGATCCTGATCGGCGAGGGTGTTATTGGCGCTCTCAAAATCGGGAATCATCCCGAACATGCGCTTAGGCGGGTCTTTGCTGAGTATCGGATCCGCGGCGGGCGATATTTCTTCAGCGAGTATTTTGCTGGGATCGGGTGGGGGCGGTGCGCAGTTCACGTTCCATGCTGGCAACGATTGCGAAGCCGTGGCCGAAGACGAAGCGTGGTCCAGACAGGAGACCGAGTGGGCGCCGGAAGTTGCTTGTAGAATAGAATTTTCAGTGGCTACGTTTTCTTGAGGCGATTGCGCAAGTGCCGCGCTCGCAGACCAGGCCAGCAAGAACAGGGAAGTCATACCCGCGGCGATGGTCGTTGCTGGCGTGGGCACTGCGTTCTCCAATAGCTGCTACCGCATGGAACCATTCTGGTCCTCCCGGCTCTGCGCGGCGATGGTACGAATCGCCTATGACAGCGGGTTGATTAACCTGCCCCAACGTGCCGTCAGCGTTGCAGGTGGCTGCGCGAACGCTGGCAACCACTCGCGGTACGCGGAACGCTTGGCAATCGTGGAATCTACGGCGGGGCTGCGGGTACCAGGTCCCCGAGCTGAAGTCAATTGCTAGCGGGGCTGGTCGATGCCGAGGATGGCAGAGGGGCGAGCCGCATTTGTTCTTTCGTGAACCAGCGCCGAATCATTTTTCGAGCGGGCTCTTCCCAATAATGAAACACCAGAATAGAGAACAAGATCAGGAGCAGCGGCGCCAGCAATTCGCCGAAACGAACTATCCCGGACGGGAGGCCGGACAGAACAGTCCGCGCTTCAGCAGTAACCGGCAGGCGCAACAGGTAGATGGCGTAACTCGCGCCGCCGAGCAGAACCATCACGCGGGTGGAAAGGAATTTGGCCAGCCCGCTTCCGCCGCGAGCCAGTTCGTACAGCAGCACGGAGAACGGTAGGATCACCAGGGAAACCCAATCGCCCAGCGGCAGGCTCAGGACCGCCAGCGTCCCTAGTACCGCAGGATAGACGCGAAGTGGACGGCTCGCCGGGCCTTGCGCGGTCTTGTCTCGCAGGAAGCGCAGACCCAAGACGGCACCCAGCAGGAACTCCGGGATGCGTAAGACCGGCAGCGGCACGACCCTTTCGAACAGCGCGGCGCTGTGCTTCCAATCCCCGAGCCCCTTCATCGGCGTGTGTCCGACGATGCACGCGGCGAGTAACGCGGCTGTCAGCCAAAACAAGGCGCGGTTGCTCCTGCGCGACAACCAGGGAAGGACAAAGGGAAAACACAGATAGAAGAAAGCCTCGGCGGATAGAGTCCATGCCGGATAGTTCCATGCGCCGGCCATGTCCGGGTTGAAAGGATTCCATGCCTGCAGCATGGTGAGAACGGCGAGGCGCGTGCCAAAGTGAAGGTCGGTGGCGAACGAGTAGGACAGCACCAGCGAAAGAAGATAGACGGGATAGGCGCGCGCAAAGCGGGCTTCCCAGAAACGGGTTCTGCCCGAGCGTCCAGCAATTTGGCCCTCGTAGGTATAGGCCAAGATGAAGCCCGAAAGCAGGAAGAACAGGCCGACGGCAAGATAACCATTGCTTAAGAATGTTGCCAAGACTCTAGGTACGGGATAGCGATGCGCGAGGCCCGGCAGGGCGTGAAACAAGACTACGTACCAGGCCGCGAGGAAACGTACGCCAGTGAGCGCGGGTAATTCCCTACGCCGCACGGGCATAACCGAGCGTAGCGGAAACGATATCGCTTGCGTTGTCAGGCTCCCCTGGGACAGGTAGCACCTCACGCGTGAACCGGCTATGACCTTTGCGAGGGATGCTGCCGCAGGTCCGACCGCGGTGGATCCCGAAGGGGTACATCAAACTTACTTGTACAGAATGCTATCACTTATCAGCATGGCTGTCGATGGCTTGGTTAGCCAGCAACATTCTCGACGCACGCACTAGAACACCTTTACGATTCTTTACGATAGTTACTACGGGCAGCGGAAGCGACGCGCCAAATTGCCCGCAACGGTTTGCGGCCTCAGAGTTGTGATTTGGCGGCTAGTTCCGGAGGCGCGGAGTGGCTGCCACGCGCGAATAGCGTGTGCGGTCCGCCATAAATGAATTCCCGTGCGATATTTCCGCCGACAAACGCGAGCAGGGCGTAGTCGCCCATTCGCAAGCCACCTTCCGGTAAGCCGTCCATTTAGGGTAGAAGTCACCAAGACTCGCCCTGCCCCAGGCATTTTTCCGTGAGCGCGACTGGTTTGAAGATGTTTCTGGATGAAAGGCGCAATGGAAGGCTAGAATGCCGCTTACTTGATACGATCCTTGCCTTCACCAGCCCGGAGGATTTCTTGAATAGACGTCATGGCATCGTGGCCTTGCAGAGCGCTGTTTGTTTACTTGCTCTTTTTTTCTGGAGTCGCCCGCTTCAAGGGCAATCGCCCGCAGGAAAAACTCGCGCTTATTATGTTGCCGCCGACGAGATCAATTGGGATTACGCCCCGACGGGACGAGATGAAGCGATGGGACATTCCTTCGATGAGCTCCAGCAGGGCTACACGGAGCCGGGACCGCACCGCATCGGGCGGATCTACAAGAAGGCGGTCTATCGCGAATACACCGACAACACCTTCACGGTCCTAAAAGAGCGAGACGCCGAACATCAGTACCTTGGCTTGCTAGGGCCAATTCTTCACGCCGAAGTGGGCGATACGATCAAAATCGTATTTAAAAACAGCGCCACACATCCTTTCAGCATGCATCCGCATGGAGTTCTGTATCAGAAGGATTCCGAAGGCGCGGATTACAACGACGGGACCTCGGGCACTGATAAAAGCGACGGCGCCGTGCCTCCCGGCTCCGAGCACACTTATCTATGGCAGGTACCCGAGCGCGCTGGGCCTGGACCGTCGCATCCCAGCTCGGTCTTTTGGCTCTATCACTCGCACGCTGACGAATTGCAGGACATCGCTTCCGGCCTATTCGGTATGATCGTGGTGACGCGGCGAGGAATGGCGCGTCCGGATGGGCGGCCGAAGGACGTGGACCACGAATTCATGAGCATGTACATTGCGATCAATGAAAACGAAAGTTGGTATTTGGAGGAAAATATTCGAGACCACACGACGGATCCGAAAGGAGTAAATCGCACGCAAACTTCCTTAATCACGCCGAGCGGAATGGCGGGAACCATCGCCGGCACGGGTTTCGTCGACACGAACATCAAATGGTCCATAAACGGGTATATTTTCGGAAATATGCCATTGATGACGATGAAAGTGGGCGACCACGTGCGGTGGTACGTCGCCACGTTGGGAGACTTCAACAATGCGCATACCCCACATTGGCACGGCAACACCGTGCTCGCAGGGGGCCAACGGACGGATGTTCTGGTTGTGACTTCGGCCCAGATGGTCACGGCGGATATGAAACCCGATATGGCCGGCATTTGGTTGTATCACTGTCACATCAGCGATCACATGTTGGCAGGGATGGTCGCGCGTTACGAGGTGAAAACACGCTAGGTTGGGAACCCTAAACAAGAACGATCGGAAAGTGGCGCGCCCGGAGAGATTCGAACTCCCGACCCTCTGCTTCGAAGGCAGATGCTCTATCCAGCTGAGCTACGAGCGCGTCTTGGCTACTCTTTTGATTCTACTGCATTTGCCCCATGAATTCGAGCTTCACTTTGCTCACCAATTCTCGGAGCGAGTGCGGCGACCGACACCGATTTCGTGGGCATCGACCGATGTCGTCACGGTCCTCTTGTCATCCTCGTCGTTCGAAGTTGGCAAGAGGCACGAAGTCCGATCCGTCGTCCTCAATCGTTCATGGACCAAAGCCGAGGGGTCTCTTTAATGCGCCGGAACGGCGCGTTGCAGCCTTTCATTTATCTTGCTTCGCGGGGCCCTGATTCTCGGAGGTTACCGGCTTTTTGGCATCTTTTGGCCCGATGCTGGTCTTGACGCCCGTAACGTCGTTTCCCTCCACATTTTGCAGTTTTTTATCATTGCCCAGGTCGCTGTTTTGTTTTTTATCTCTGTCCATTAATAGCCTCCCCAACAGTGATGGCACCGACGACCGGCGGCGAAAATAGGGACTTTCAACTACTGGGCTTGATGAAATGCCGCAGACCAACTACATCGAAGACATCTTGATATAGCGAACCAGTTCGGGGAGGGTCATCATCAGCGCAATCAGAATAACCAGTCCAATGATCCCTGCCAGAACTATATCCACATAGCCGAACATAGGCGTCGAGTTCATCGAGCGTTACCTCCAGCGATGAGATGCGGGCCGGGGTTAAAAGGGCGGCGAGCTGAACATGATGGGACCCTCTCAAGACTTGCAAAGAGTGGAGGTTAGCGGGTCCGATGATTGGAGGTTGCAAACTCATTTTCTGGGTTGTGCCGCGAGCAAAGCACTGTTTCGACCAATCATCGGACCCGCAAAGGGCTGTCTTGCGTAGCTGTGGAATCGATCAAGCGAGGCCCCTCGGGCCGTCTTGGTACATTGGAGCTTGCTTGATGGTTAGGCGCTTTCTGGGGGCGTGGCGATGACTTCGAAGTGCAGCTCTTGCTTGCCTAGTTTTGGGTGCGTGGCCGTTAGCTTCACCATGCCGGGTTGCTCTTTGGCGCGGATCCAGATGGCGCCGGTGCCGCCGATCAGGGCGAAAGGGTTGTCGCCGATGATTTCGGCGGGGCCTTCCAGGTCGAACGTGACGGCGTCGTTAGCGAAGGGGCGGATGGCACCGAATTCGTCGATTACGCGTAGGACTACGCGGGTTGTGTCGGCGCCGTCGGCTTGCAGCTTGGTATCGTCGGGTAACAGCGTGAATTTCTGGTCTACGCCCCGGCCGGACATGGTTTTCTCGATTACCTTTTTGTCTTGGATGTAGCCCACAATGCGCAGGTCGCCCCATTGGAAGACGGCCTTTTCCAGGTCGGCGACGAACGGAGGATAACGCAGGTGGGCGAATTCGGTTTTGTTGGGATCGACTTCGGCTACTAATTTGTCGGAGATATAAAATTTCAGGTGGTCGCAGTTGGAGCAGACCCAGGCTTTGGTAAAGCCGATGGATTCGTCGCCGCGGGCCCAGTGGAAGGCGGGTTCGAGTACGACTTCTTCGGCGGGATCGCATTGCGATTTGTAGAAGCCGGCGGCGGGCTTGGGTTCGCGGAAGATGTCGGTTACGCCGTGGTAGCAAATGCGGTCGCCGGAGCCGAAGTCGGCGTGGGTGTTGTAGTCGAACGCGCACCAGCCCAGGCCGCCGGCATATTGCGGGTTAGAAGCCAGCTGATCGTGGATGCGGGCGTGGCGGAGCATGTGTTCTTGCAGGCGTTCGACTTGATCGATGGTTTTGGTTGGGTAGGTGTGACCCACGAATTCGGTGTTGAGATATCTTGGGTGGTTCGGGGGCTTCAGGGGGAAGCCGAAATCGTTCATGGTGAAGACCTCTTCGAGGAATTCCGAGGATTGGAAATAGCGGATGCCGCAGGTTTGGCGGGTGGGATCGAGGTTGTGAGCCATGGCGTTGGTGCGGACGTAGAAGTCATGGTCGTCCTTGGATTCGTTGATGCGCACGCCCCAGAGGATGATGCTGGGGTGATTCCAGTCGCGGCGGACCATGCGGGAGACGTTGTCGACGGAGATGTCTTTCCAGGGTTGGTCGCCGATGTGCTGCCAGCCGGGGATTTCTTCCAGAACTAGCAGGCCCATCTCATCGCAGGCGTCGAGAAAATGGCGGGACTGCGGGTAGTGCGAGGTGCGCACGATGTTGCAGTGCAGTTTCTTGCGGAGGATGTAGGCGTCGCTGCGCTGCGGACGTGCGGGCATTGCTTGGCCCACGAAGGGGAAGGTTTGATGACGATCGAGGCCGCGGAGCTTGATCACTTTACCGTTTAGCTCGAAGCCGTGATCGGTGAATTCGGCGTGGCGGAAACCGATTGTGCGTTTTTCGTGATCGATGAGTTGCGTCCCTTTCAGCAGGCGCACGTGCACGTTGTACAAATTCGGATGCTCGAGTTCCCAGAGCTTGACTGCGGCTAGCCCTTCGAGATGGATGGTGTGGGTCGAGGGCTCGGCTGCGGCGGAGGTTGCCGGCACGCGTTGCGTCGCTTTGGCTACTACCCGATCAGCGTCGCGCAATTCCACTTCGAGCGTTAGTGGATCGCGCGATGCCTCCAGGCGCTGTACATAGCAGTCCACATCCACGGTGGGCTTGCCGCTCAAGACGTCTTTCGGTTTGGCAAAAATATTCTCGAGGAATGTTCCCGGCACAATGCGGAGCGAAACTTCGCGGTAGATTCCGCCGAAGGTCAGATAGTCGATTTGATAGCCGAAGGGCGGGATGTCGGGCCGCTCGGTGGAATCGAGATCGACGGCCAAAACGTTCTCGCCGTCAAAATCGATGTGCGGGGTGAGGTTGAAGGAGAATGGCGTGTAGCCGCCTTTGTATTCGCCAAGGTTTACGCCGTTGATCCAGACCGTGGATGCGGTCATTGCGCCTTCGAAATCGACGAAGACGTGGCGGCCGCGGGCTTGGTCTGGCAGTTTGAATCGCCGCCTATAGATCGAGACGAATTCGTAATCCTTGTCGTCAAAGCTGTGCCACGGCAAGCGCACGTTCGTGTGGGGAATTACGACGCGCTCGAATCCAGAATCGTCAAAGTCTTTCGCGTGTGCACCCTGCGCGAAATTCTTGCTATAGCGCCAGTTCCGGTTGATGGGAATGACCAATCGGCCGTCGCTGGCGGACGCCGTTGGGCGGGCCGCCAGAGTTCGTGGCGCCAGGGTTGCGCCGGCAATCACGGTGCTGGTCGTCTTCAAGAAATCGCGGCGGTCCATGGGGTTCCTCTGGCGATCGGCTTATCGAAAAAGTCGCCTCATTAAAATTGCGAAGCGAATCTTAACAGGTTAAGCGCGTAACCTCCACCGCGATCGACGATCGAATCGCGATCGAATCGCGAAGCCGTTCGATCGGTGTGAAAAGGAACGAAAACTCCTTTAGCGGCGTTCTAGGGGGCGGCTGTTTACATCGGTATCGGTTTCTGGCTATTGCGCTGGAGATACCAGCACGGAGTGTCGCCCAGGTGCGGAAACAGGGAATGGACGCAGGGCGTGGCGACCACGGGCTGGTCCGCGTCGAGTTCGTAGTCGGTCTTACCGTCCTTCATGGGGATGGCCAACAGGCGGTACATTTGAACCGTTCCAAATGCTTGGCCGGTAGCGGGATGGGCCATTTTCCAGCGCACCGCCAGATAGTCGCCTACATATAGGAGCCCGATCAACAGAGCCAAGGCGATCACGGCGCGTTCCGCGATGAGCGACGACCGGCTCACGGATCGCGTCTCTCGGCGACCGGCGATCTTAATGAGTGGCGGGCCGACGCGGTCATTTGTAAAAGGGCATTATCCGCGGCCTCGATAGCCGGGTCGTGCTTTCTTTGCAGATCGCTGAGGGTCGGAGCGACGTTCTGGTCCGGTTGAACGCCGGTTCCTTCTAGCCTGCGGCCTTTGGGAGAAAACCATAACACTTCGCTCATCTCCAAAACGCCGCCACCCTTCATCACCCGAGGTTTGGCGATTCCCAACACGCAGCCGCAGCTTTGGCTGCCGACGATTTTCGCTCGGCGCGAATCCTGCATCCCCGCGGCAAACACTTCCGACGAACTCGCGGAGCGCGCGTCCACCAGAATCACGATCGGCCCGGAATAAATTTGGTCGCCAGGCCGGCCCACGTACAGTTCCAGCGGCAGCCGAAAGATTCCGGCGAACTCCGACAGTGGCTTGCCGGAACGCGTTTGGTCTTTCGCGAACAGTGTCTTTTTATCGAAAAAATAACCCGCAATCGGAAGCAGCACCCCCAAGTCGCCGCCGCCGTTTCGACGGAGATCGATCACCAACCCCGGCGTGTTCCGGAATCGCTCGAGCGCTTGCCGGAATTCTTTAATGATCGAAGGCTGAAATCCGTCAAAGCGGATGTAGCCGTTTCCGGACGGCAGCACGTCGGTTGCGACGTCCGGCACGGAGGAAAAGATTTGACGCTGTAGAGTTACCTCAAAATGAGACCCATCCGCGCGTTCCAAACCCAGCTTCATTTCGCTGTCCGGTGGACCGGCAAAGAGCCGGCTGTAACTGAATATCCGGGTCGCGCGGTCGGAAGAAGACGATGGCTTACTTTTTTCGACCTCGACAAAGCGATCCTCGATAGCTTTACCGTCGACGCTGATGACCACCATGCCGAGCTCGATAGCTGCGCGAGCCGCGCTCGAGTCGCGACGGACCGCGGTGATTACGGTCTTCCCATCGATCTCATCCACGCTGATGCCTGAGCCCACTCCCTGTTGTTTCTTATAGTTTCGCCACTGTTCGGGCGAATTGAATCGGGTGTGCGCGTCGTGCAGTTCGCCGGTCATCCGGCTCATGAGCGCGTAGAACTCCTGATCGTCTTGGACAGCTTCCAGCAGCGGGCGATAGCGCGTCCGAATTTCGTCCCAGTTCACGCCATTGAAGGCTGAGTCGTAATAGTGATCGTGAATCTCTTTCCAGACTTTCTCGAAAATTTCTCTGCGCGCGTTGGGGGTTAGCCGCTGGGGCCCTGCCGAACTGCTGTGCTGGGGAACGGGCGACGGCGTATGGGCCGGTGCAATCCGTGGGCCCGCCGTCGCCGCCAGCGCGAGCAACAACACGCTGCGGATTATCAAGAGACCTATGGACGTGCGAGGTCCGGTCATCGTGGTTGGCGGGATAGGCGACAGCATTCGAGCGACCCTACCTGGGTGAGTGGGATTATAAGGAGTCGCGCCGGCCGGCGCACCCAGAAGTTGCGAGAAAAACAGTCTTTTCCCGACACCTACCAATCGGGGCAGTCGGAGCGCTATGCGGGACTCGTATCGGGGGGTTCGTTAGCGAACAGGCGGGCCAGTTCGGCGTGCTCCATGACCACTGCGGGATCGCGCTGGATGGCGTCGAAGTAGCGCTTCTGGAAGGCATCCCCGGATTCCGACGGGGCGAACATCTTGCGGGCCAGCATGATGGCGCTGCGCGTATCTTCCGGGGTTACGGGCACTTCGCCCGCGAGCGTTTCGTCAAGACGTACCACAAATTCAGAAATGTTGTGCAGCCATCCGAACTGCTCGTGGTCGATCACCAAGCGGAACAGTTCCCCGGTGTTGACTTTGCCGTGGGCCCGCTCGTACTCACGGCGTTCCATGTCGAGCAGCGTCTTGTGCAAGCGCAGCAGCGTCAGGCGGAGAGCTACCAGCTTCTCGCGCGCCGGGTTGGCGGGCCCGCCGGTATCGGCTGAATAGGGATCGGAAACGGTCATGTTTGCCGCGACGTCGGTAGTGACAATTTATTGTGCGACAGGATGCTGCTGATTGCCAAATGCGGGGTCACAAGACACAGCCTGAGGAAACAGGCACAACCGAACCATCCGGGAACTACTCGTGATACCGCTGCTCGCCCACCGGGAGGGGAATTGGCAATCGATTGCCCGGAGGAGGCAGTGGGCAAGTAGCGTAGGGTGTGTAAGCACAGGGCGGATTCTCAAGGTGGTTGAAATCCAGCACCAACTCGCCGGGTTGGTCCAGTCCGCTGGGCGGAAGTGCCGTGTACAGGAAGCGGCAGGCGCCGTAGGTCGTGGTTGTACTGGTGGTGTCGCGAAGAATGAAGAAAAGTTTCGTCGGAGGATTATCCTCAATGACCGGCTCAAGTTTGTAGGTTTTTCCGCTCAACATGAATTCGGCCGCACCTGGAACGGGCCGGTCGTAGCTGGTGCCGATCAACGTCGCGAGCGTGAGGGTTTTCGGCGGAGCAGAAGGAATCCAATGCGCCGTGAGGCGCAAGGCCGGATCCGGCGGATACCATTTGAGACCGTGAAAGCCCAGCATCGCCGGAGATTTCGCATCCTTAATTCGCAATGCAAAACGGTCGGCGCGCCGCACCACGTAAAAGTTGAGCGTCCCGACGGTTATGCGCGGATTGCCTTTGTCGGTATCGGCTCCGGTGCGGAGTTCCTGAGACGCTGCTGGCTTGCCATCGATGAGCAGGCCTGGGGGTAATCCGCTCGGCGGCGGCAGCAACGTAACGGTCATGCCCTCGAGGTGGAGAATAACAGCGTGCGCCGGGCCGCTGGCTGGCAAGTGAATCTTGTTCTCGGCGGCCGAGCCAACCGCATTGTCGCCCGGCACCAGCCACTCCAACCCGGTAAGAGACAGCCAGCCGTCAGGTTTTTGCAGATCGGCGGCGTGCTGTGTGCGCCAAGCTGCGAGTTCGTGTTCCCAAGACGAATCTTGTGCCCGAGTCGCCGTGGCGACCATGGCGAAGGTCAACAAAAACGTGGCCAGTGCACGAAGCGCCGTAACCAATCGCATCGCGAAAGTATAGTGCGTAACGCGCATTGTGAGTAGCGGAATGGAGTGTGCAGTACGACGTTCGAAGCGATTCGGCACTTACCGGTGTCTAATGTCGGGCGTGACCCTTCCTGCCAGCCGGCGCTCGGTCTCTTTGTTCCTGCAAGCGACCGAGTTGCCGGTCGAGAATGACCTCCGCGGTTTTCGGAGTGAAAAAAGTTCCATCGGCGCAGATGGCATTGACGGCAGCGATTAAATCGCGTGCCGCATCGGATTTGAGAACGAATCCACAAGCGCCAGAATCCACCAAGTCGGCTAACACGTCCTTAGAGTCGTAAACAGAAAGCATCAGTAACTTCGTCCGCGAACCGCTTGCCAGGATCTTCCGGGCCCCTAGCAGTCCATCAACCACGGGCATGCTCACGTCCATCAAGGTGATATCCGGTCTGCAGCGAGTACGCCTTGAATGGCCGCTTGGCCGTCAGCAGCTTCTCCGACCACGCTCCAACCGGACTGTGTTTCCAGCAAAGCGCGGAGGCCACAGCGCACGATTTCGTGGTCGTCGGCCAAGAAAATGCGGAGAGGTAACATCAACGCCATGAATGCCGTCTTAGTTTCGCGTCACCGCTCGCGAAGCGAATCCGGGTCTTGAGACCCATACCAACACAGTTGGGCGCGGAACAGAAAGCCAGGTGCTGAGCAACCCGCAGTATCGGTTTAGTACCACCGAAACTAGCTCCGAGGATATCGGGGCATTTACTGGATTAATCCGTCGCGTGGAAGCAGGCTCTGCTTTTTTGAGGCCTTGGAAGAAACCGATTTTAGGGGAGTTCAGGTGAGAACGAACTTCGCTCGCAGCCTACGCTGTAGGCCGAGCTCCTAGGGGGCGATCCACTATCGGGCTAAAGCCAGAAGCCGCGTGTTCAGCTCCACCAGGTCGGCGTCTACGCGATAGTAGCCGCTGGGCCATTCCGCGCTGGCTTCTGCGGCGCTCACCCCTACGATTGCAAAATCGCGCGTTTGTCCGCCCTCTTGGTGAACCCTTGGAAAGTGGTCCCCCAAATATTTAGCCGGGCAGGACGCAACTAACTGATTGCAGTCGGCAAGCGAAATCACCGCGCGTAACATTCCTTGATTTTGCGCGTGAGGCTGGCAGAAGTAGAGATTAGCCATAACATGATGATTATCGGCGCAACCGTGACAAACTTGAATGGTACGCAGGTTGAGATGGGCGCACTAGTCGGAATTGGTTGGGATCGCGACCACGTGCGTCCAAGCCCATCCCCAAATGGGAATTCGCAACTTGCGGGGAGTCGTGCTCTGGGCCTTCCAGAGCCTGCTATTTCGATGAATTCATCACAACTAGATTATTCTTAACGGAAAAGACATTGGGGACGCTATTGGCACGCACCCCGGCAATGTTCTTGTCAGCCTCATTGTCGACGACGCCTTCGAGCGCGACGTTCCCGTTTTTCACGATGATATGGATCGACGGAACTGCGGACTGGGCATAGCGAGACAATGCCGGTTCGCTATAGATGGCGCGAAACAGCGCACGCCGCAACTGATCGTCCATCGGTGACGGCGGCAGCACCTCAATATTGTTTTCGACGCCGGATACCCCTTCGATGTTCTTTACCACCGCTTCCGCGTCGGATTTCAACGTCGGGCGTACCACCTGGCCCATCAAGATGACTTTGCTGCCCTCGACTCGAAACGAAAGATTGTCAAATACGGAGTAATACGGCAACAGCACCAGCTGATGTCGCACTTCTCTGATCAAGTTTTGTTCGCCCTTGGGCTCGGTTTGGTTCTGCGAAGCCGCAGCGCGGTCCAGCAGGGAAGGGAAGGGCGTCAGAACGAGGAGCACAGCGAGCAAGATTCGGCGGTTGGCAGCCATTTTTTCTCCTGGAGATTAAGATTCCCTAGGGTACGACTTTAGATTCAAGGTACACACGAAACGACTGCCAGGGCCACCTAACGACGGCGGATGTTAGCATAGTTTCAGGAAGGGCGAGAATGATTGGGTGCGGCCCCGGGCTGTTGTCTGGAAACCTGAATCTCCATCCTCCTTTACCGCGCACTCCGGACTGAATTCCGGACGAAAAGGAAAAAGAACTGTGCTGGTCATCGCGCATCGTGGGGCCTCAGGGCACGCGCCAGAGAATACACTGGCAGCGTTCAAGCGCGCCGTAGCACTGGGGGCGACGTTCATTGAAACCGATTTGCAGCTTTCACGGGACTCGCACTTTGTGGCGATCCACGACGATACGGTGAACCGCACCACCAATGGTCAGGGCGTAGTCCACGATCTGTCCCTTGCGGATTTGCGTCGCCTGGACGCAGGTTCCTGGTTCGGTAGCGAGTTTGTCGGCGAGCGAATTCCCACCCTGGAAGAAATTCTGGAGTTCTCCAAGAAGCACGATGTTGTCTTTTATTTGGAACTCAAGCCCGCTGGCTCCTGGGGTGGGGAACAGACTCTGATCGGCGCTTTGCGAAGTTCCGGGGAGATAGCCAGAACCATCGTCATCTCGTTTGATGCCGGAATTCTGGGGGCCCTGCGCAAAATCGAGCCAACCGTGATGACCGGACTTCTTTTCGACGGCCAAATCGCGCTGCCCCTCCAGCGCGCCGTAGAAGTGGGAGCGCGGCAATTGGCGGTACGCGGCGATTTGGTCACGCCGGCTTTATTAGCGGAAGCGCGCCAACGGGACTTGCAGGTGGTTTGCTGGACGGTAAATCAGCCCGCGCACATGCGCTTGCTGATCGAAGCCGGCGTGGATGGCATAATGAGCGATTATCCGGATCGGCTGGTAGCGGCGCGGCCACAGGAAAAGAAAACGCCCTAGCGTAGCTGCTCGACGCACCTTCCACCGTACGGCGCCTTGGTGGCGGCGAGCTTGACTCGCCACGTTTCTTTTTGCCGATTCACGGTTTGCAATTGCCCGTTGCAGCGTGGCTAGACGGCGAACTTCGCCGAGCTAGCTCGATCGAGTTGGACGATCGAGGCCGCGTCCAGCTTCAGACTGGTAGCCTCCAGTAAGTCTTTCAGTTGTTCAACGCTGGTCGCACTCGCGATCGGCGCGGTAACGCTGGGGCGCGCAATCAGCCAAGCCAAAGCTACTGCCGCCGGTGTGCAATGGTGAGCAGCAGCGATGTCGTCGAGCGCCCGCAAGATACCCAGACCCCGGGGATTCAAGTACTGGCTCACCAGTCCGCCACGCGCTTTGCCCTGGGCATCTTCTGGTGTGCGATATTTGCCAGTCAGAAAGCCAGCCGCCAACGCGAAATAGGGAATCACGCCGACATTTTCCTTCAGGACGATTGGTTCCAAAGTAGTCTCGTATTCCGTGCGTTCCACCAGGTTGTAATGCGGCTGCAGGCTCTGGAATCGCGGTAATCCTTGCTCCTGGCTTACGCGCAGCGCTTCAGCGAATCGATCACCTGTGTAGTTGGAGGCTCCCATAGCGCGCACCTTTCCCGCCTGAATCAATTCGTTGAATGCGCCCAGCGTTTCCGACAGCGGCGTTTTCGGATCGTCCTCGTGGGATTGATAAAGGTCGATGTACTCAGTCTGCAGCCGTTCCAGGGAATCTTCCGCCGCTTGGCGAATATAAGCAGCCTTCAGGCCACTTTTACCATGCCCCATGTCCTTGCCGACTTTAGTCGCCAGCACGACTTTTCCGCGCTTAGCACTCTTGGAAAACCATTTTCCCAGCACCGTTTCCGATTCGCCGCCTTGGTGCCCTGGAACCCAACTGGAATATACGTCCGCAGTGTCGATGAAGTTGCCGCCGGCATCCACAAACGCGTCAAGGACGCGGAACGAGGTAGCCTCATCCGCAGTCCAGCCAAAAACGTTGCCTCCGAGCGCGAATGTGGAAACATCTAATCCCGAGCGTCCAAGTTTTCGCCGCTCCATTTGTGGCTCCTTCGGTGGGCACTTGTTCTGTGGCGGGCAGCGAACGCCGCCTTGTGGTTGGATGGATACGGTCAGGCCGAAGTTACATCTCGCCGATCCGCTCATCTTCTCGTTGAAGCAGCCGACGCAGAGCAGCGAATAGTGGCACGCTGAGTTGCTCTGCGCGGGCGTCGGGCCGCAGGCTCAGCCGCTCGAGAGTGTCGCGAATTTCGTCGGGATTAAACGTTGACCGCAGATTGTTCAGTAAGGTTTTTCGTTTTTTCGCGAAACACAATTTCACGAAATCCAGAAATTCCCCTTCACGCGATAGCCCCAGCTTCGCGCCTTCACCGGGCAATCGCAGGGTGACCAGCGCCGATCCAACGTCCGGCGGCGGACGGAATGCCTCCCGAGGGATGCGCAGCACAAGCTCCGGCCGCGCATAGAGTTGCGTCGCGACCGAAAGGTAGCCGTAGGGCTTGCTGTTAGGCTCTGCGGCAAGGCGTTCGGCGACTTCCGTCTGAATCACGATGTGCATTTCGTCGATCAGATTTGCGAACCTAAACAAATGGTGCAAAATCGGCGAAGTAATGTAATACGGCAAATTGCCGTAGATGCGCACACGTCGGCCGGCAGCAATCCCCGCAATATCGGATTGCAGAGCGTCTCCAGGAACGATCGTGAGATTGGGAAATTGCTGGGTCAGGCGCTGCAGCTTGCGCGCCAGCGTCGCGTCCAGTTCGATCGCATGGACCGGCACGCCATTTGCCGCCAGGTGTTCGGTCATCTCCCCGTGGCCAGCGCCGATTTCGATCCAGCAATAATCGCGCGCCGGCGACGTTGGCGCCAGTGATGGCGACGAGACGCGAATCGCCCGCGCGATCTGTTCGCGCCAATCTAAGTCAGCGAGGAAGTGTTGCCCGAGACGTTGACGAGCCATCCGGGAACAGTGTAACAAGGCGCGGACCCTGAAAGAATCGCGCCGCCCGAAACAGAGAAGCCACGGCCCCGGAAAGATAAGAAGACAGGAAGCAGCCGGCGAACAGCACTAAACACAATGTGGGCGACAATACGAACAAATCGACAAGGAAATTTTCCGGTTGTGCCAGTGCTGCCAGCGCGCCGCTCTTGCCATCCGGAATGGTATTCGTCTCCACAGCTTTCCAAACACCACTAGGACGGGAAAGTTGCATCCGCGTTTCTGGGCAGATGGTAGTTTGGCGGCGGAATCGCCGCGGTTCACCATGCTTGACGCGCTGTCAGGGGTTGGATAGCGTAAATAGATCGTCAGATATCGCGATGACAATACTGTGAAAATTCTCTTCGTGGCATCCGAAGGGCTCCCCTTCGCGAAGACCGGCGGCTTAGCCGATGTCATCGAGGCGCTTCCGAAAGCCCTAGTGTCCCGCGGTCACCAGGTCGCCGTGGTGCTTCCCCGGTATCGCGGCACCAAAGTCGCCGGCGTGGTGATGCCCAGCGTAACGATTTCGATGGGCGGCCAATTGCGCTTTCCGGCGGTCGCCGACGGCGGTGTCCTCAGCGGTGTGCGCTATTTCTTCGTCGATGACCCGGCCTATTTCGATCGTGACGGGCTGTACGGTGGTCGCGGCGGCGACTACCCCGACAACGCCGAGCGTTACAGTGAATTTTGCCGGGTAGCCATCGAAATCGCCAAGAATCTCTGGCATGCCGATGTGATTCATTGTCACGATTGGCAGGCCGCTCTGCTGCCAGTCCTATTGCGCACCGCATATGCCAACGATCCCGTGGCGCAAAACCTACCCGTCGTTTTCACCATCCACAATCTGGCGTATCAAGGACACTTTGGCCGCGACATCCTCTCTCGCGCCGATATTCCCGTCAGCGTGTTTCATCCAGGCGGAATCGAGTTTTATGGCGGCGTGAATCTGCTGAAAGGCGGGTTGGTATTTTCAGACTACCTGACCACTGTAAGCCGCAAATACGCACAGGAAATTCAGACGCCGGAATTTGGCAACGGCCTCGATGGCGTTGTCCGCGATCGTGCAGACCGGCTCGTCGGAATCCTCAACGGCGTTGACTACACCGCCTGGAATCCGGATAAAGACAAGCTGATCGCCGCCCGCTATTCCGCCAAGGATTTGAGTGGCAAGCAAGTCTGCAAACAAGCACTGCGGAAAGTTTTTGCACTTCCGCAAGAGGAATTGTCTCGCCCAGTGGTGGGAATCGTCTCGCGCTTCGCAGACCAGAAAGGCTTCGACCTGATCGCCGAGCGCGCCCACGAACTAATGCAGGAGGAAATGACGCTGGTCGTCCTCGGCACCGGCGATGGCAAGTACGAAGATTTATTCCGCACGCTAGCCGCAACGTATCCCGACCGCGTAGCCGTGAAGATCGCCTACGACGACACCGCTGCTCATCAAATCGAAGCCGGTGCCGACATGTTCCTGATGCCCTCGCGCTATGAGCCCTGCGGCTTGAATCAGATCTACAGTCTGAAGTATGGTACGGTCCCGATTGTGAGGGCCACCGGCGGACTTGATGATACGATTGAACCGTTCGACTTGCAGCTAGGCACCGGCACTGGATTCAAGTTCGAAGAATATTCCGGTTCGGCGCTGGTGCAATGCGTGAAGCGCGCTCTTCAGCATTATGAAGACGAGCGCATCTGGAAGCGCATCCAGCTGAACGGCATGGCCAAGGATTTTTCGTGGAAGAAGTCCGCGGCAGAGTACGCCAAAGTTTACGCAGCAGCGCGCGAAGCAAGAGGTTCAGGGCCAAAGGCTTCGAGTGGCGAGCCCGCCGCCGCACGAAACCAAATGCCTGTAGCAACATCTAATTGAGCTGTTACAAGGAGAGATTTGACGGCGAGCTGCAGCAAGCCGTTGAGGACAAACGATATGGCTGACACCAATAAAACAGAGAGCGCCCAAAGCGCACCCAGTGGCATTTTGGCGATTACCGACGGTAACTTTGAGGCGGAAGTTTTGACGGCCAGCAACACCCAACCGGTGTTGGTCGACTTTTGGGCGGAGTGGTGCCGCCCATGTCACATGTTGGCCCCCACCGTCGCGGAAATTGCCCACGACTACGCCGGCAAGCTCAAGGTCACCAAGCTCAACGTAGACGAAGCGATGAATTCCGCCGGTCGCTACAACATCCGCGGCATCCCCACGCTGCTGGTCTTCAAGAATGGGCAAGTCGTCGAGCAGATCGTTGGCGCGGTTCCGAAAGAGCAGATTACGAAAGCACTGGAACGCCACGTAACGTCGTAAGCGTCGCGCTCCCGCGAAAATCGGACAACGAACAGGGCGGATCGTGCAGTAAAATACGACCGCCCAGTTTTGTGTTTGAGCGAGGCGCGCTCGACAAATCACGCGATAGCGACAGTCGTTACGACCACAGCGGCGGATAACATTGGCCCTAGCCGAAAAACCAGCGACGTCTACTTCCTGCGTTCCCGATCCGGCCACCGACACCCCGCGTTCCGCACTAGACCGTGATCCCAGACCAATGTCGCGCCCGGGCCTGAATGAAACTGTCCTCAAGATCCTGCAGCCGCTACCTCGCGGCGCGATCCTCGATTGCCCCGCAGGCGAAGGGGCGTTAGCCAAAGATTTAGTCGCAGCCGGTTTCTCGGTCCGCTGCTGCGATCTCTACCCGCAGTTATTCCGCCTGAAAGGCGTGGAGGTCAAATCCGGCGATCTGGCCGGCACGCTACCGTATTCCTCAGGCTCCTTCGACTACCTCACCTGCCTGGAAGGCCTCGAGCACATCGATTCGCCTCCGCAGGCCTTCCGCGAATTCCAACGCCTGCTAAAACCAGGGGGTCATTTAATTATCAGCGTGCCCAACATAATGAACGTAGAAGAACGCCTGAAATGGCTGCTGTTCGGCTACACCTCGCATTTCAAGCCGCTCTCCCTGCAGTCGAAGGCAAAGATCCATGACACCAGCCAAGGCTTGGACGAAATCGCGGTTCACGCCAACCCTCTAGGCTACAGCGAGCTGCGTTACTACCTCGAAAAAAACGGCTTTACGATTCTAAGCATCCATCGCGATCGGAAAAAAGGGAACCAATGGCTCTATTGGCCAATCGTAGCGTTAATAAAGTTGTTAGCGCGACTAACCAGCGAAACGCGCCGAAAAGATCGCTGGACCAAAGATCTATCCTCCGATCCGGTGTTGCTGGGCGGAAACACTCTAATCATTCATGCAATTAAGCAGTTGTAGTGGCCACCGACCGCGGCGGGCGCTTTTTCCGATGAACAAAATCTTCCAAATGACCAACCACCCACAAAAAATCATCCGCTGCCGCTGGGCAACTAGCGACGTAAACATTCCGTACCACGACGAAGAATGGGGCGTTCCTGTCCACGACGACCATACCTGGTTCGAATTCTTAACCTTGGAAGGCGCCCAAGCCGGCCTAAGCTGGGACACCGTCCTAAAGAAACGCTCCCACTACCGCCAAGTCTTTTCCAAATTCGACCCTAAAAAGGTAGCTCGCTACAACGCCAAAAAAGTAAAAGTCCTGTTAGCTGATCCCGGTATCATCCGCAACCGCCTGAAAATCGCCGCCACCATCGGCAACGCCCAAGCCTTCCTAAAAGTCCAAAAAGAATTCGGCACTTTCGACACCTACATCTGGCGCTTCGTCAACGGCCAACCGAGACAAAACACCCGGAAAACCCACGAAAAATTACCCGCCCGCACCCCCGAATCCGACGTCCTAAGTGAAGACCTACAAAAACGCGGCTTCCGCTTCGTAGGCTCAACCATCTGCTACGCCCTGATGCAAGCCACCGGCATGGTCAACGACCACACGCTCGACTGCTTTCGATACGCTAGTCTTTCGAGCCACGCTTCCTAGGGTCCGCGTTCTCACCTTGTTGGAGCATCTGCTTACGAGCTTTGGCATCTTTTTGCCGCTCTGTTAACCCCATGCGATTTCGTTGCGGCTCAAAAGCGGTCGCCCGTGCCAGCTGCTCCCGATCGATTTGAAATGGGCGTTCGCACCTTTTTCGATTGCGGCCCGCCATTAGATTTCTACCAGATCTTTTTGGTTACTCCTGCTTCCTACAGCGCTGTCGTTGAATAGAGCAACCCTGGCGAGACGCGCGATCTTGCGTTGGAAAGCCGCCGAGCTTACGATTAGAAGTCTGCTCGAATGTGGTTTTTCCCAACAGTAGGGATTGCAAGTCATCAGTCAGCGGACGTGTGCGGTCCAGGAGAAGGCCCGAATGAAATCGGTGGTGGTCGTAGGCGCCCAATGGGGTGACGAAGGCAAGGGCAAAGTCGTCGACTACCTGGCCGGTTCATTCGACTACATCGCCCGCGTAGCCGGCGGACACAACGCCGGCCACACCGTGATCATCGGCAAAGAAAAGTACGTCCTCCAGCTGATCCCGTGTGGCATTTTGCGCCCCAAGCAACACGCCGTAATCGGCACCGGCGTAGTCATCGATCCCGGCGCGCTGGTAGCCGAAATCGAAACGCTCGCAAACGCCGGCATCAACGTGAAAGGCCGCTTGCACATCAGCAATCGCGCCCACTTAATTTTCCCGTATCACCGCGAGCTCGACAAAGCCGCCGAAACCGCCCGCGGCGCCAACAAAATCGGCACCACCTCGCGCGGCATCGGCCCCGCCTACGAAGATAAAATGGCCCGCCGTGGCCTGCGCACTTGCGACCTGCTCGACCCCGCCTTATTCCACGAGAAAGCTGCGCGCGTAGTAGCCGAAAAAAACCGCCTCGCCAAGGGCGCCTATGGTGCCGACATCGATTTCTCCCACGAAGTCGAAGAAACTCTGCGTAGAGGAGAAAAAATCCGCGAATACATCTGTGACACCGCCGAACTCATCAACCACGCCCTCGACCAAGGCAAATCGGTCCTCTTCGAAGGCGCCCAAGGCACCATGCTCGACATCGACCACGGCACCTACCCATACGTCACTTCCTCCAGCGCCATCTCCGGCGGCGCCACGGTGGGAGTCGGCGTCCCTCCAACCAAGATCAAGAACGTTTTAGGAATCTCGAAGGCGTATACGACTCGTGTTGGCGGCGGCCCATTCCCAACCGAAATGCCCGATCTCGACGCCCAGGAAGTCCGCAAACGTGGGAAAGAATTCGGCGCGGTAACCGGACGCCCCCGTCGCTGCGGCTGGCTCGACCTGGCCGTCCTGCGCTACGCCAAAATGATCAACGGCATCGACTCTCTGGTAGTCACGAAACTAGACGTCTTCGACACCCAACGCGAAATCCAGGTCTGCGTAGGTTACCAATACAAAGGCAAATCGCTCCAAGAAATGCCCGCCCTCTCCGAAGAATACGAGCAAGTAACGCCCGAATACAAAACGCTACCGGGCTGGTGCCAATCCACCTACGGAGAAACCGACGCCGGCAAACTCCCCAAAGCCGCGCTAGACTATCTCCGTTTCATCAGCGATTTTTTGCAAGTAGAAATCGGCATGATCTCCACCGGCCCAGAACGCGACGCCACCATCGTGCCAGAAGGCACACTGTTCGCAAGATGGCTCTAGCGCCGGCAATGTTATCGTAACCTTGTAGGGGCACAGCACTGCTTTACCCTGAGCTTCGAAAGGCGCCCCTTGTCCGCGAGATTGCAGCTTGATTAGGAACGCCGAACCAAGACCATGCTCACCCACGAGCAAGCCCGCCAAACCGTAATCGAGCATCTGCAAACCAAGAAAAGCCCCCGCGCCACAACCGTGGTCAGCGTGTGGGAGGCCTTAGGCTACGTCCTAGCCCAAAATATACAAACCGATCGCGCATACCCACCCTTCGACCGCGCCACCCGCGATGGCTATGCCGTCCGCGCATCGGACGCGACCAACGGAGCCGACCTCCGCTGCGCCGGCGAAATCAAAGCCGGCGACACCGCAACCACTCCGCTGGCCCGCTGGACCTGCGTACAAATCATGACCGGCGCCGCCCTACCGCCGGGCTCCGACGCGGTGGTAATGCTCGAGCACGTCCAACGCGAAGGCGACAATATCCGCTTCGATCGCGACACCCGCCCAGGCCAGAACTTCGTCCCCCGCGCCAGCGAGGCAAAGTCCGGTCAAGTGATCCTTACGCCCGGCACTCGCCTGGGATTCGCGGAAGTCGCGCTAGCGGCACAGGTGGGACAAACCGAATTGCTATGCGCCGCAAAACCTCGCATAGCCATCCTCTCCACTGGCGATGAAATCGTCCTGGTCGACCAAAAGCCGGGCCCCTTCCAAATCCGCAACAGCAACAGCGTTTCCCTCGCCGCACAAACCAAGCTAGCCGGCGGGGAGCCGATCTTGCTAGGCAATGCCCCAGATCGGGCGGATATCTTGCGCACCAAAATCGAGCGCGGCCTGCGAGAAGACGTCCTGGTAATCTCGGGCGGCGTTTCGATGGGGAAATACGACCTCGTCGAAATGGTGCTGAAAGACCTCGGCGCCGAATTCTTTTTCGACGCCGTCGCCATCCGTCCCGGCAAGCCAGCCGTTTTCGGCCGTTGCCGCGACACCTACGTATTCGGCTTGCCGGGAAATCCCATCTCCACCATGGTTACCTTCGAACTGCTGGTAACCGCCGCCATCGATCTGCTCAACGGCGCACCGGCCCGCGCGTTGCCGATAGTTCAAGCTCAACTCAGCGAGCCGGTGAGAGAGAAACCGGGCCTAACCCATTTCCTGCCTGCCCGCGTGCAATGGCCGGCCTCCGCGCCTGAAGTGAAGCCTCTACCGTGGCAAGGTTCAGGTGACGTAGCCGCTTTAGCTCGCGCCAACTGTTTTCTAATCGTGCCACCAGATCGCGAAGAAATGTCCGCAGGAGCAATCGTTTCCATCCTACTCCGCAAGGACGTAGTATGACCGGCCGTCTCCGCGCGCTCTGCCCTCCGGCCTCCGCGTCCTCTGCGTTAATTCCTCTTTTCTCAGGGGATTCGGACCCGGTAGTCAGCGCGTCAAACTGACCTAATCCGATGCCCCAACTCTCGCACTACACCAAAAAAGGCGAAGTCCAAATGGTAGACGTCTCCGCCAAGCAAATAACCTCCCGCACAGCCGCAGCCCAAGCCCTTGTAAAAATGAAACCCAAAGTAGTAAACGCGCTCCGCCGCATGAAAAACCCCAAAGGCAGCCCCCTGGAAGTAGCCCGCATAGCCGGCATAGCTGCCGCAAAACGCACCGCCGAATGGATACCTCTTTGTCACCCACTCCCCCTAACCCACATTGATGTGACCGCAACCCTGTGCCAGAATGGCGTGGAACTTCATTCCACGGTGGTAGCGACCGCCCAGACCGGCGTGGAGATGGAAGCCCTGGTCGCCGTTTCAGCCGCAGCCCTCACGGTCTACGACATGTGCAAAGCCCTCGACAAAGGGATGGAAATCACAGACATCTGCCTGGTCACCAAGACCGGCGGAAAAAGCGGCGATTTTCACCGTAAAGCCAAGCCGAGCTCGCCAAACTCGGCAAGCGCTCGGACGAAAATGTCGGCGCAACGGCGGAGTAGTGCGCGATGAGTGCAGCGGCGGCAGCCGGCGGCAAGAACATTACGCTGCTTCTGGTCGATGACAATCCCCTAATCCGCGACCTGATAGAGAAGGGCCTGGAGTCCGTGTGCGAAGTTGCCATCGCTGCCGACGGTGCCGATGCCCTGCTAAAGGTGATCGACGAACCTCCCGACGCAATCCTCTGCGACTACAAAATGCCGGGCCTCGATGGTCGGCAACTTTTCGAGAAATTACGTGGACGCGACAAGACCCGCCACATTCCGTTCTTATTCATGGCCGGCCGCGCCGATATCGAAGAGCGCCTGCGCCCCCTGGTCGATGGCGTAGAAGAATTCATTACCAAACCATTCCTGATCAAGGATTTGGTCCGCATCACCAAAAAAGTTGTGGACCGCCTGCACTTGGAAAAACTGCAAAAGACTGCGTCACGCCCGGGCGTCATCCAAGGCCGCCTCGAAGAAATGAACATGACCGACCTGCTGCAATCGCTGGAGATGGGGCAGAAATCCTGCCGCCTGATCGTGCGCAAAGCCGGGGAGCAAGGTGAACTCTATTTTGCCAGCGGCCAATGTCGCGACGCCAAGATCGGCACCGTCGAAGGCGATGACGCCGTCTACAAAGTGATCCTTTGGGCCGAAGGCGAATTCGAGATCGACTTCAACGCCGCCCACCTATCCTCGCGCACCACCACAACCCGCAACACCACCGGCCTGCTCATGGAAGCCATGCGCCTGATGGATGAATCCAGCCGCGACGCGGTAGAGACCCAGTAGCCGCCGAATGCGAGTAGCCGTCCTAACCATCAGCGATTCAGTAGCCACCGGCGAGCGCGAAGACCTCTCCGGCCCCGCGGTAGTAGCCTTCTGTCGCGGCCTCGGCTGGGAGGTAATGACCGGCCTGCGCGTCTCCGACGACCCCGCCGAAATCCGCCAGCAACTACGCGAACTAGCCGACTCCGGCCGCGTCGACATAATCGTCACCACCGGCGGTACAGGCATCGGCCCCCGTGACAACACCCCCGAAGCCACGCAAGCCGTAGCCGACCGCGTAATCCCCGGCATAGCCGAAGAAATGCGTCGCAAAGGCGCCGAGAAAACGCCAACAGCGATCCTGTCCCGCTCAATGACCGCCGTCCGCCACAAGTCTCTCATCATAAACGTCCCAGGCAGCCCCACAGGCGCAGTCGAATCGCTGGAGGCAGTCGCGCATCTCCTTGCGCATGCAGTACATGTCCTTCACGGCGCGCGCCATGACTAACGTCAGCCCCTGCGGGTTTTCGCGAAAACTGTCAACCTGAGGGCGTCCGATAATTATGCCCGAAGGATCTCAACCAAACATGGCCGAGGACCGAACCATCAGAGTCGCGGTAATCTCGCGTTCCCCCGCAGTGGGCCGAAGTCCGGGATCAGTCCGGCATCTTCGGTTATTTCCATGCGGAATCCCGGCTCGGCGGCGATGCGCTCCACTCCGGGCGAAACCCGATCGCATCTCGCAGCATCGACCCAATGTCCGAATTCCGCCGCCCGGACGGAGCAGTCTTCGTACCGCCGTGATGGGAAGGCCAAGCCATAGCATCGGTCTCATGTACGTGCTTCGTGGATTAACAGAGCGCCACTTCAATCGCCAAGAGTCAGACCTCGCGAATCTGACGTTGACCAGATGGCGGAACCCGTCAACAATGTCTGCACCATGACAGAGAAGCTTTCCGACAAAAAATTAGCCGTCTTAGGCACCGGCAAGCTCGGCGGTATTCTGCTGCGAGCCTACTTGAAGCAGGGGCTGTTCGCGGCCAACAGAGTAACCGCAACCGTGAAGCACTCGGAGAAAGCCACGTCGCTCGCGAACGAGCTCGGCGCCGACGTGACCACCGACAATCGCCAAGCAGTCCACGGCGCGGACATCGTGCTGCTAGGCGTAAAACCCCAGGTCGTAGGCGAAGTCCTGAAAGAAATCGCATCAGAGCTGAGCGAGAAAACGCTAGTCATTTCGGTCGCGGCTTCCGTGCCCACCAGCTACATCGAGCAGCATGCCGGCGCGAAAGTCCCAGTAATCCGCGCTATGCCAAACACGCCTTCGACGGTCGGTTGCGGCATGACTGGAATTTGCCGCGGCTCACATGCCAGCGCAGCCCATCTGGACATCGCGCGCGCGATGTTCGACGCGGTCGGTCGCACGGTGGTCGTCGACGAGAAACACATGGATGGCGTAACCGGTCTCTCTGCCAGCGGTCCGGCGTTCGTGTACATCATTCTCGAATCGCTAGCCGAAGCCGGAGTAAAAGTCGGTTTGCCCCGCGATGTCTCGACGCTACTCGCAGCCCAGACCATGAAGGGCGCCGCCAGCGTAGTCCTTGAAACCGGCGACCATCCTGCCCTACTGAAAGACGCCGTGACCACGCCGGCCGGCTGCACCATCGACGGCATCCTCGAACTCGAAGAAGGCAAGCTGCGCGTAACGCTGATCAAAGCTGTAGTGAAAGCCACGCAACGCGCCGGCGAACTGCTTTTCGAGAAATGACAAAACGCGGCCGACTGGCGACATTGAAAGTCGAATGAAACGGCGCTGGACCACAACGTTTTTATTCCCACGGAGATTATTTTCGCGGGTGCCGCACCCTTGGGTTTTAAGGGTGCGGGTTTTGGCCGGCAGGGGGCGCGCTCTAACGCGCCCCCGCCTGGCTGGTAAGCAACCGAACCAGACGGAGATGCGCATTGAACGAGCAGCCCAACGAACCGAACTCCCCGTCGCCCGATCCGAAGGCCAAGAAATTTGTCGGCAATGCCGCGTTGGCGATGGAGCTCCCATTCACCTTGGTTGGCGCGGTAGTTCTTGGCGGCTTGCTCGGTTTCTTTCTCGATCACTGGTTGCATACCAAAGTAGTTTTCACCCTCGTGCTCGGTGGCGTTGGATTTGCCGCAGGCCTAAAAGAAGTGCTGCGGCGCCTCGGTTGAAGCCGAAGTTGAATCAACGCAGCTGGTAATGGACCCGCTTGTGGGCGGTAAATTCGATCCCGAACCTGGCCCGGGCAGCCCAGCAGGTGGCAGCAGTCCGGGCACCGGCGGCGCTCCGGGCGCGGCCACCGAGCAGCGAATCGCTTGGTTGACTCTGGCGATCGGAGTTGTTGCGGCCATTTTTACAGGCCTTTGCTACCGCTGGATCTGGGCTGCTGGCTTGTTGATCGGTTCGGTGTTGGCATATTTCAACTTCCGGTGGCTGGCGCGCGGGATGGACGCGTTGGTGGCGGCCTCCACCGCTCAGGCTGCTGCGGTGCAGCCGCGTGTGCCCGTTGGAACTTACTTTCGGGCGCTGTTTCGCTACGGGTTGATAGCCGTGGTCGTGTATGTTATTTTTAAAGTACTTGGTATATCCCTTGTGAGCATGGTGCTTGGTTTGTTGACTTTAGGAGCGGCCGCGGTTGCGGCCAGTGGGTATGAAGTGTGGCATTCGATCGAAACTGAGAACAAAACCTAGGCCGCACGAAGCCTAAAATAGGGACATGGAACAACACGTAAGCTGGATCACACAGATCTTTAATCGCTATCTCGGCGGCGTTACGCTGGCGCTGCTTTCCGCTCTTCACATCAAGCCCGATCATCCGAATATGCCCATTCCCGAGCACGTGGCAATGGGGTTCTTCGTGATGGTTGTCGGCACCTTGCTGGCCTTGGTGGTTCGGTCGCGATTGTCGGTGGATCGTCCCGGCCCGGCGCAACAGATTGCGGAACTCCTGCTGACGAATAAAGAGGGATTCGGGATCAACGATATTTTGTCGGAGAATGCCGGGCATCATTGGCGGGAGTACGTGCCGCTCGTTGGCACGATTTCGCTGTTCATCTTGCTGGCCAATTTGTTTGGCGTGTTCCCGGGATTCAGTTCGCCGACCGCGACCGTTAGCGTACCGTTGGCTTGCGCGGTTATCACGTTCGTCTATTTCAACTGGCAGGGCATTCGTCATCACGGGCCTTTGGGCTATATAAAGACGTTTACCGGCGGTCTTAGCTGGCCCCTGATTCCGTTGATCTTTCCCGTGGAAATCATCAGCACCTGCGCGCGATTGCTTTCTTTGACGGTGCGTCTGTGGGCCAACATTTTTGCTAGCGACTTGATCTATGGACTCTTCCTTGGCTTGTTCGCGGCTCCGGCTTTGTGGGGTTGGACTAAGCATCCGCTGATTGGCTTGGCTTTGGGCATTCTTCCCGCGCTCATTCCCATTGCCTTTATCGCGCTGCATATTTTCGTTTCGGTGGTGCAAGCATACGTGTTCACGATTCTGCCCGCGGTCTATATCGGGTTGGCGACGGCGGAGGAACATTGATGCTGGTGTGGTAACCCGCGACGGCCCGGCAGGATGCCGGCGCTACCAGGGTTCTGCGAATTTGTTAGCCGTTTCAGTGTGAGCCCGGCTGCACGGTGTCCGGGAACCACCTCCTGGCGGCAATTCACGAGGAGGCAGTGCATGAAGAAAGCAGCGATGGTATGCATGGTGCTGCTGGCGGTGATGTTGATCGTGCCAGCGGCGTTTGCGCAGGGAAGTGACCAAGGCGGAAAAGCGCCGATTAACACTACGACGCTGGTGATCGCGGTAGGCTTTGGCGTAGCCGTCGCGGCCTTCGGCGGCGGACTCGGTCAGGGCAAAATCGCGGCAGCCGCCTGCGAAGGCATCGCCCGTAATCCGGGAGCGGCAGGCGGTGTCCGCGCAGCCATGATTCTCGGCTTGGTGTTCGTCGAGACGCTAACGCTGTTCACGTTCGCTCTAGGCTTCCTACTCTATCTAAAACTGTAACCACATTTAGCTCAATGAATTTCAGCCCAGCCCGGGAGCCAAATCCTCCCGGGCTTTTTTTAAGCGTTCCCGGGAAACGATTCTTCCGGGATCCGGCGACGGATCTTTTTCCCTTCCTGCGAGTCCTGCGACGTTGTCGCGTCCTTCTCGGATCCGTTAGATCATCCAGAATCGACATTTGAGTAAGTGCAACAAAACAACCTCTCTTAGACATCTTTGGAAACAACAGGTGTGAGAATCGGCGAGGGCGACGTCTTAATCCTCCCCATGACCATTCCACCATCACCCGCGCTTCTCGTCCTCTTTCTCAATAACGAGTAAATAGGTTAGCGCCCAGTAAGTCGGAAGCTTGTTTTGTCACCGCCGCCCTTGCAGCAGCGCTACCGAGCGTTTCTCGTCGATTAGGTGGCGGCGGCCATCCTCGCTGGTGGTGGCGCCTTGTTGGATTAGGGCGATCACTTGTTCCGGGGTTAGCGATGGGTCCAGCGCGAAAAGTTTGGCGGCCAGGTTAACGACGTTGGGGGAAGCCATCGAGGTGCCGGATAGTCTCAGGTGTGCGCCGCCGGGGACTACGCTGTCCACGTTGTAACCGTCGGAGTCGACTAGCACCGTGTCGCCGTAGCTTGTGAAGGAGGTTTCGTCTCCGGCTTGGTTTACAGCTCCTACCGCGATGAGATTCGGGAGATGTAGTGAAGCGGGGACACTTTCGATGAAGCCGGCATTCGAATCACTGTTTCCCGCCGCCGATACGAATAGCGTGTTGGGTGCGCCTTTGATGGCGTTTTCTACGTTCGCTTTCCAGATGGCGTAGAGTTCGGCAGCTCGTTTTTTGCGTTCGGCGGGATCGGCCCCGCCTCCTGTCTTTGACAGCCATTGCTCGAATTCTCCTGGGTCGTCACCCCAGCTCATGTTGACCACACGTACGTTGCGGTTACGGAAATAGTCGGACATCTGCTGGAAAGCGGCGCCCATGTGGTGGGCCCATTCGGCAGTTGGCGGGAAAGGGAGTTCGGGCAACTGGTCATTGAAGCGGGCCACCACCAGGCGGGCGGCAGGATTGCCGCGGACGGCGATGCCGGCGCAGTGGGTGCCATGGATGTAAAAGTCGAGCACCTTCTCCAAGTCGAACATCTGGTGTATTTGGTCCGCGGAGAGGGTGCTGAATTTTTTTTGCGCAGATTGAGCTTCGGGAGAGTCGACGCCATTTTGCAAATCTAGAAAACCCTTAATTTCGTCCCGGAAGCCCGGATAAGCCTTTACTAACTCGGGCGTCAACGGATACAGCCAGGTAGTGGCCGGGTTCCCTTCATCGTCGAAAGCCAGACCGTGCGTGCCGCTGGGCGTGGGATGCGGGTCGGTGAAAAGCCGATCGGGGAAGAGCGACACATCGACGCCGGAATCCCAGATGGCGACCAGTACGGGGGTGAGTTTTTGATCCGTCGAGAGAGTAACATCGCGGGCGGCCCAGATGTCGGGCTTAACGACATTGTGAGCAGCAATGTACTGCTTCAAGACCTCGGCACGAACGGGTCCCAGAGGGATGGAAAATTGTATGAGGTCGCGCGCGGAGACCAAATCCCAGGCTTCGGCATTGTCCAGCGATCCGGATTTCTGGACGGCGGGATCGAGCTCGGTCTTCACCTCGCCGATGGCCGCGGGCTTGGTGAAAACGCGCGCGCCAGCGTAGGAAGCTTTGATGGTGTCCTGCACGACGTCCCAAGGCAGCGGGTCGACGGCCAGTTTGTAATGCTTGGCAAAGGCCTGTTCGTAGGCTGCGCCGCCGGTGCTGTTCGTGTCCATGGCGGCGTGCAGGCGTGCGCGGGCGTAGAGACCGGTGGTGAGCTTGGCGGCCGGCTTTTCTTCGATAGCGCGTAAGGCTTCCACGGTTTGCAGCGCGGCAGCATATTGACCGGAAAGTTCCTGGAGATCGAGCTTGGCCCCCAGCAGCGTGCGCATCGTCGCTTTGTCATCGATCTCGTAGTCGCGAAGGATGGAATCCAGGTCGGCGCGGACTTTAGAAGCGAAGGCGTTGAAGGTGGCGTCGTCGGCTTGGACGAGCTCGGAGGCGGAGCCTTGAATCGCATAGCTGAAGCGCGGAAGGTCGGCTTGGCTGGCGACTTTTTTCTTCGCGGTGGCTTGTGGGCAGGAGATTGGCGCGAGCAGCAGGGTCACGGAGATCAAAAGGCCGGAGGCGATATTATGGCGCATGCGCACTCGGAAACCTCGCATTGGGGATGTTTATATCAAATGCTCATACCGGGGTTACGTGCGAGAAAGTCTACCACCTTCGGGAGCACAGAGGACCATGGCCCGACCCGAACCCGCTATTTGGCGTAAGACTCGCGGCGCTTGTTTGCGCCGCGAGCCCCCGTCCGAGTGGTTTCTGCACTATTTGTTTGGGAGGTAGCTTAGGGTGGCGCGGAATTTGTCGATCTCGGTGGTGACGCTTTCAACGGAGGCATCGAAGCGCTTGTTGAGGGAATCGGCTTCTTCGTTTCCGAAAGCGTCCACCAGCATTTGGCGGAAGGGTTTCATGTCGGGCTTGCCTTCGAAGTCGGCCCAGCTTTTGTGCGGCCGGATGAGGACGTAGGTACCGCCGCCGCCGCCGTTGACCAGGGCGAGCCAGAGGTAACCATTGGCCCATTTCGTTTTCTGAATCGCTTCGTGGGCGCGGGCGAGAGCGCCGTTGAATTCCGATTCTTCGCCGGCGCGCACGTGGTAAACGATGATTTCCGAAAACTTGTCGGTAGCCTTGGTGTCGCCGGAGCTGCTCACCTTGGGCAGGAACTCATAGTATTGAGTCCACCGGGATTGCACCGAAGCGCCGATGACCTTGTTGTATTGATCGAGGTCCGCCTGATCGGGAACTGAGGGTTTGTCATAATCAGCCCAGTGCTGCTCTAATCTCCCGACGATGTAGGTGCCGGTGTGTTCTCCGCTGACAACTTCCCATACGTAGAGGGGTTGCGTGTCTTTCTGTTGCTTGTGCCATTCCAATTTTTGTTTGCGGCCTTCTTCGTACTGCTTGACCATTCCGTTCTTGGGAGTCTGGAATTCCAACGCACTGATGGTGCCGGGTTTCTCCTGTGCCACACCAGAGACGGCGGTCAGCAGGGAAATTCCGAGAACCGACACGAGTTTCTTCACATGCATTTTAGATTCTCTCCTAGTTAAATTCTTGGCACCTGAGTTGGAGAACCGACTTGGCCCGACCAAGATCGCGAAGCAGCATCAACGGCTCATGGACGAGCGCTGCGCTACGGCGACCGCGTGGTGTTGGATGCGACTAAATGCGAAGCAAGCGATTCGTGCAATCGTCGAGCCGTCGAAGCGAACGGCACCTACGCTTGATGGTTCATTTCTTGGCGGGATTGGAAACTCGCACAGGAGTGCCTATGCTACTTAGTGGCCTAGGAGATTGGGTTGGAGGACGAAGCTTAGGACTTGGTTGGGGAATAGGCCGAAGTAGACGGTGCCAGCGGCGGAGACGATTAGGACGACATTGACGGCAAGCGGAAAAGGAGTCACGGGAGCGAACGTGACAACGCCACCGAGATGGGCGCCTTCATCGTGGTGGCCGACTTCGACGCCGGGTTCGCGCATATACATCACGACGATTAGGCGGAAATAGTAGTAGGCGCCGATGATGCTGTTGGCGGCCATCAGGACGGCTAGCCAGATCAGGTGAGAGTTCACGGCGGCTTTGAAGACGTAGAACTTGCCGAAGAAGCCTGCGGTGACTGGCAGGCCCAGGAGCGAAAGCAAGAAGAGGCTCAGGGCTGCGGCTACTACTGGTTGGCGACGGCCCAGGCCTGCGTAGTCGTCTAGCGAGAGGTGTTTTTCACCTGCGCCGCCTAGTTGGGACACGATGGTGAAAGCACCTACTTTTACCAGGGCATAGCTTAGCAGGTAGAACAGGACTGCAGCGTAGGCTGCGGCGCCGCCAGTGTCGGAGTTGCCTTCCAGGTAGGTTACGGCGGCGAAGGCTACCAGGATGTAGCCTGCGTGGGCTATCGAGCTGTAGGCCAGCATGCGCTTTACATTGGTTTGCACCAGCGCGCCGAGGTTGCCTACGAACATGGTGAGGACCGCCAAGATCCAAAAAGCCCAGAACCAGAAATGGGTGGCGGCGGGGACGTCGGCAAAGATGCGGAGGAGTAGGGCGAAGGTGGCGGCTTTGGGGCCGGCGGAGAAGAGCGCGGTGACTGGGGTGGGGGCGCCTTCATAGACGTCTGGGGTCCAGAGTTGGAAGGGGGCGGCGGCTACTTTGAAGCCCAGGCCGATGAGGATCAGGGCTAGGCCTAGTTTCAGGATATTACTGCTGTTGTCGGCATTGGCCATCAGGGAGAGATTGGTAGTGCCGGTGATTCCGTAGACTAGGGCTATGCCGTAAAGGAAGAACGCGGTCGCGAACGAGCCAAGTAGGAAATACTTCATGGCGGATTCGCTGGACTTGACGGTGTCGCGGCGGTAGCCGGCCAGGATGTAGCTGGAGATCGAGCTCATTTCCAGGCCTATGAAGGCGGTTAGGAGTTCCTGGGCGGAGGAGAGCACGCCCATGCCTGCTGTGGCGAATAGAACCAGGGCAAAGAATTCGGCGGATTCCAGGTGTTCGCGTTCTAGGTACGGGCCGGAGATTAGGACCACTAAGATTGAGACTACCCCTACTAGCAGGTGGAAGAAGATGCTGAAGGCGTCCAGTTGGATCAGGCCGTGGAAGGCAGGGCCTGCGCCTACAGTGGTGTACGCGTAGATCGTCGCGGAGGTGCCCAGGATGGTGCCCAAGATCGCAAAGAAGCTTAGGATGTGGCGATTGCGGGTAAAGGGTTGGAGAAGCATCAGCAGGACGCCGAAGAGGCACCATATGGCTTCTGGGAGGACGCGGATTAGGTCTTCAGGGCGGGGGATCATTTAGCGGGTCCGGGCCTTTCGGGAGCGATGATTAATGGCGCGGCGGAAAGCGAAAGCAGATTCCTCGCTTCGCTCGGAAGGGCATCGTGCTTGGGTTTTAGCTCCGTAGTGAGGTGTTTCGTTAGAGGCGATGAATGGGACGTTTGTTGCTGTACGGCTTGGGTTGAGGCGGGGTTGACGCCTGCACAGGCAGGAGTGCCTGTGCTGGCTCCGCACGCTTCTTGCGGATTGGTGCGCTGCATTTGGTCTAGGACGCTTTGGCTGGAAGCGGCGAAACGGTGGGTAAAGGATGTGGAGCCGACGCCC
>Ga0182024_10003426_pt1 | contig 37798 bp, 37 predicted proteins | sample P32metaG_FD_120480 | JGI IMG/M metagenome (GOLD analysis project Ga0182024, IMG submission 120480) | Permafrost microbial communities from Stordalen Mire, Sweden - P3-2 metaG (Illumina Assembly) | ecosystem: Environmental > Terrestrial > Soil > Wetlands > Permafrost | place: Sweden: Stordalen...
TCCCAGTAGCCCCAAAATCACGCCCATTATAGAGGTAGCGTTCATTCCCGCTCTGCAGACCAGTACTCTTCCGTACTGATCTGTGCCATTACTTCCGTCTCTGCGTCGGGACATGCACCGTCAGGTTTATCGGATAACTGACGTAAACCGCCGTCAGAGCTCATCTGCCCGAACGGCGACTACGTATCGTACTCGCCGCTGTCCCACGGTTCATGGAGAGCCATGTAGTTCCCCGGTTGCAGTTCAACCCACCACCCATCGCTCTTCTCTTCGGGAGCACGCGGCACGAGACCAAACGTCGTGCCAAACCGCTCGATCGCAAAAGGCTGCACCACTATGCGGCCATAATCGATTGGCCCCAACTCCGACATTCTTTGTTCAAGAAGTCGACGGACCTGTTCCCGGTCCAACTCAGAACGAGGACCGAGATCGTCAATCCGTGCGTCAACGAGTTTACCCTTCGGGTCGAAGATATAAACCGCAATGAACTCCCGGCCCATCTCATCGCCCGAAGCAGGCACAAATGGCGTGGTGACGAAGACCTGCAAACCATCCTTGATGCGGCCGACACGGCTGGCGTAGTGTTCATCGTGGTCAATGGCAATCAGAACTGGAGGCTGGGCTGGCATCAGGCACGCTGGATTATCTTAGATCATCAGACTGAACAAAATTGAAACGCTTTCCAATTCAGTACATCAAACGACTTACTCACATTACCGCACCTGAATCTCACGACGACACGAAACAACCGATCAAGCAATGGGAGAAAATTAATGTCAACAAAACTGGAAGGGAAGACTGCACTCATTACCGGTGGCTCGCGCGGCATCGGAGCCGGCATCGCCAAGCGCCTGGCCGCCGACGGAGCGAACGGGGCCATCACCTACACGAAGGGTGCCGACGCCGCGGCGAAGGTCGTCAAAGAAATTGAACGCTCCGGCCGCAAGGCCATCGCAATTCAAGCCGACGCCACCGATGCCGCCGCCGTCCAGGCCGCGGTCGAAAAGACCGTCGCCACTTTGGGCAGCCTCGACATCCTCGTGAATAATGCCGGCACAGCCGTTCCCAAAAAATTCGAAGACGCGACGCTCGAAGAATTAGACAGCCTGATCGACCTCAACATTCGCGGCTCTTCATCGCGACCCACGCCGCCCTCAAACAAATGAAGAACGGCGGCCGCATCATTATGATCGGTTCCTGCGTAGGCGAACGCTGCATGACTCCCGGCCTCGTCCCCTACTCCGCCACCAAAGGAGCCGTCAAGATGTTCGCGCAGGGCTTGTCCAGAGAGGTCGGAAGCCGCGGCATTACCGTCAACAACATCCAACCTGGCCCGATCGACACCGATCTGAATCCTGCCTCCGGCGAGTGGGCCACACCCCAGAAGGCCGCGACCGCGCTCGGCCGCTACGGATCGGTCGACGAAGTCGCCGCCCTGGTCGCATTCGTAGCCAGCCCAGAGGCCGCCTACATCACTGGCGCGAATCTGACCGTAGACGGTGGCACCAACGCGTAATTCGACGCAGACAACGTGTCGCCGACTGACAGAGACGGGCACTCGGCGGCGACGTGCGCGATGAACCCACGGTGGAGGCGTAATAGACACTGTGCCCGGGTGGGTGTCCGCCTCGCTAATTTCCCTTCTTAGTGAAGATCAGAAAATAATCCATACCGTCCGCTTTCACGAAATCCTGCGAGTCACGCAGTTCATATCCGGCCTGGCCGGCTTCGCGAACCACCACGTCTTTACTCACGCCGTGATTTTCCCCATTGCCGTTGCGATCAATGATGCCAACCCTGGCTCCTGGTTTAAGCGATGAGCGAAGGTTCCTGAGCAGCACCACCGGATGCGCTATCTCGTGATAGGTCTTGAGCAGCAGCGCGGCGTCGATGCTGTCGGCCGATAGCTGCGGATCGTCAGGCTTGCTAAGGATCGTCTTTATGTTATGGAGTCCTTCTTTTTTCGCGCGGTGGTCAATGTATTGAATTGCCTCCGGATTGATGTCCACCGCATAAACCGTGCCCGAATCCGTGACGCGCCGCGCCGCGCGCACCGTGAACCAGCCCGATCCCGCGCCGATGTCGGCAACATTTTTGCCCGGCTGAATGCCAAGCATATTCATGACGCGGTTGATCTGCAGCCGCTCATCGCGTCCTGGAGAATCGAAAATGGAGAGATCGCCAGTGTAAGGAGTACTAGTCTTGCGTTGCGTCGACGGCGCTGCGGAACCGTCCTGGGCACGAACCCGAGCGGGTCCCCACAGCCCTGCGACCAAAAGCCCCGCCAACAAAAGCCGCGCCGATAATACTGAGATCGGCTCGATCCATCCGAGGACTCGGCCAAAAGATCTCCAATTCATTATTTCCCCAAGTGCACGCGCCGAACCATGCGCCAAACCCATGCCGCCAAATAAGTTTACGCGAGAGCCGCGACGGCGCCGTGCCCGCGGTCGAATTGCGAAGGCAGAGATGTCGACGGGAGGCACTGGCCTTCCTGTCACCCGTCACCCGCGCCCTGCTCTCAGTTCTCGCTCTCCACCGGAGGCGCTTTAGGCGCGGGCAGGGCCTTCAAGGGCTTTCCCGGGTTGGGTGGCGTGAATGGTGCAACCGGCCCGGCCGTGGCTCCGGTCGCCTTGCGAATTTCAATCGCTCCATGATCGCAATTCACCGCGAGCCGCGGCCCATTTGTCCCAATCGATCCGCTGGCGCTCGCCCCCCGCTCTTGGCTCTCGACTTTGATCTCGCTGAAGTCGCTCTCGATCTCGCCATCCTTCGTCCGCGCCTCCACCTTGATCGCCGTATTCGGAGGAATCGAAACCTGCACATCTCCCTTGCGATTATCGATCTGTATATTCCCCGGCTTGCGCACCGCGACGTCGACCGATCCGTTAGAGTCCTCAAGCCTCAGATCGCCCGACAATCCCTCCAGCGCAATGTCTTTCGATCGTGTCGTCAGCCGCATCGGCCCAGTCAGCGTATCCGCCCGCAAGTCGCCCGAATCGAGATCCAGCCGACCATCGAGTCGCGCAAACTCCATCTCCGTTCGCGACGAGTGGAAAGTAATCGTCTTGCTGATCCGAACCAGCCGCAAACTCTCCTGAAACTCTCCATTCAAATGCAGCGTGCCGTCGACATCTTCCAGCGACACTTCATTCGCCTTGCCCTGAATCGTCACGTCGCCTTTGATGTGCTGCAGCCTCGCCGAACTTCCATCCAGATTCAGCGACACGCTCCCCGTCTGATCGTTGACGTTTACCTCGCCCTTCCGGTGGTTGATCTCCAACGTGCCCGTTCTCCCCGCCACCGTGACATCGCCGCGTCCCGACGTGATCGCCAGCGACATATTCGCCGGAACATAAATATCCATGTCCATGGTTACGCCCTTGTCGCCCGCGCCCTGCGTGTTGGCATTCAACACGATCATTTTGTCAGCCGTCGTCACCATTAGATCGGTCTGCTTGTTATAGCGATCCGCCTCGTCCTGTTTTTCGGCGTGCACCTTCTTCCGCCACGCGATTCGAATCTTCTTTTCATCGGACACGTTTACCGTAACCGTCCCTCGATCATCGTTGATACGAAGGGTGTCTGCGCCCGCCGGAAACGGGCTGCTCGTTTCGCCGCTGTAGTTGAATGTCGATCCCCCGAAGATCTCATCCAGCCCTTCGTCATCGCCCAGTTGAATATGTTCACCGAGATTCTTCCAATTCACGCGCGATGCCTGCGTCGCAATCAGCCCGGCGCAAATCAGAAAGAACATCAGAAAAATTCCGCCCACTCCAATGCCCCGCGCCGGTTGCCCCGCACGCTTCGCCTGCTCATATTCCATCAGCTTGAGCAGGCCCCACAAAATCAGCAACGCTGGCCAGAAGCGCGCAAACAGCCTCCCGAGACTATGTATCTCGAGAATCCCCATCGTTCCCATCAGAAACAGCACGCCCATCAGAATCAGGACGACCGGTCCCGCAATCGAACGGTGTGGAGGCCGAGGAATTGGCGGCGGCATCACAGGGCTAGCCACGATTCACCTCCTCAGTCGGCGGAACAGGTGGTGTCGGCGGTGTCGGCGGAATCGGAGGCGCCGGAGAGATCGGCCCTCCCGGGTGACTTGCGGAGGCTGCCGGGGCCCAAATGTGTCCCTCGGACGATGCCGTCCCTTGGAATAGTTTGACGCCTCCGACAACCAGTAGAATGGCGCCAGCATAGCCGAAGATACCCACGTCGCGGAAGGCGTCCACCAGGCCTACCACACCAACCGTGACGAGTATGGCCGGTCCCATAAGACACTGGGCTCGACAACGGTCGCAAGGGCAGCCTCTTCTGCCTCCAGTCCGCCCCCACCGAGCTGCGAATAACCACGCGCCGATCAGAATTGGAATCAGACCCCAGTAATGATGGAGGTTCAAATCAAGGCCAACCGTGTTCAACAGGAGGATGACGCCCAACAAGATGAGCACTATCGCGCCCATCGGGAACTTATGGGTATCGATTTTTGTTCCGCTGCCAAATGTCGCCGCTAGGCCAAAAGGATCCGGTATCGGCTGCGCCATCTGGATTGCCTTTGCCGATCGCACCGAGTCAATAATTTGGTAGACGTAAAAGAAAAGCAGACTCAGGACGAAAATGGCAGTCATGCCATCGCTGTTCCGGTTGCCGCTAGCGACCGCCCCCGCAAAGAGTAAGGAGACGATCACCAGGTGCGCCAATCCCTTCGCATATTGCCCCGTATAGACCGCGCCCACCCCAAAGGGAAAAAATCCCGCCAGAATTCCAGCTACCGTAGGATTCGGCCCACTGCCGCTGCCAGCAGACAGAGGCGGAGGAATCGGGCGAGTCGCTCCCGGCGAAAATCCCGGCGCCACAAATCCCGCGCTACTCGCCGAAGCGCCAGCATAGCCTCCCGCTGACGCAGCGCCCGCCACCGGAGCTCCCTCCATCTTGGCTCCCAGGCAATCCTCGCAATAAATCACTCCCCGCACCGGACGCGTGCAATTCGCGCACAACGCCTTCCCGCATGTCCGGCAATACGCGATTGCCGGCGCATCCGCATGATTCGCGCAGTTCATATCAGCCTCCTGTTCGTGGTCCTGGTCACGGCAGGTGGCCCATTCAGCGCGGCTAACATCGGCTGGTTATACTCCTGGGAATAATTTCGATCCTGTCTCTGATCTGGCTGCCCACTCGTATCGTTGTTGTTCTTCCGTTCTTTAGGCACGTCTTGCTGATATGCAGGCGCAGTCTCCGCCGGAGCGTTCGCCCGCTTCAACTCGCGCACCTTCGATTCGATCTCATACACAAACCGTATATTGTCGTAAAACTTCACCACTTTGATTTGCGCGTCATTATACGCATGACGCAACGCCGCCGGCCGCAGATCCACCTTCGCCACGTCCGCCGGCTTCACTCCCGCGATACTCAGCGCCAGCGAAAACGAGAAGAAGATCATCCCAAACGACATCACAAATCGCGGCTGCCGCACAAACGACGTCACCGGACTAAAGAATGAATCCCACCACTCCCGCGCCCGCTCCACCAACGGAGCCGTCCGCCCGTCCGCCGAAACCGTCCGCCGGCTCTCTACTCCGCTCGTCGCCGCCAGAATGTTGTGCACCAAATACGCCGGAGGCTCAACCTCCTCAAGCGTCTGCAGAAACTGCTGCCCCGCCTGCGCCTCCGCAAACATCGGCCCACATACTGTGCACACGCGCCGGTGCGCCTCAAACTTTTCTTGGCGATCAGAGCTCAGCCCGCCGCCGTCAAGCGCGTCGCTAAGCAGCGCGTCAAACTCCGCACACGCCATCCCGTGTTTCATTTCCTCTGGCATCAGATCACCTGCCTATATGTACGTTGTAGGAGCCGTGCAAGTTCCGCCCGTCCCCGGTTAATTCGTGACTTGACGGTTCCCTCCGGAACCCTCAAAGCCGTAGCAATCTCCCGATAGTCCATATCCTGTAAGTCCCGCAAAATCACCGCCTCCCGCAGCTCCGGAGACAGTTTCTGCAAGGCCAAATGCACCATCTCCCGAGTCTCCCGCGACTGCACCGAAGCATCCGGAGGAGGCGCCCGGTCCGCAATCCGCTCGCTCAAAGGCTGCGCATCTTCATGCTCGGAAGGTATTGAATCTAAAGAATCAGTGACCCGGTCACTCTTGGTCTTCCGAAAATGATCGACCAGCAGGTTCCGCGTAATCGTTGTTACCCAGGTCATGAACGCCCCCTTACCGGAGTCATAGGTATTCAATGTCCGGTACATTTTGATAAAGACCTCTTGGGTGAGGTCCTGGGCGTTCTCCGCATCCCCCGCAAACCGGTAGCAAACGTTATAAATCCGCCGGTGATACCGCTGAACAATCTCCTCCCAAGCCGCAGCATCGCCCGAAATGCAGCGACGGACAAGCAATCCGACAACCTGGGCATCATCCAAAACCAACTCCGTGGGTTGCAGCAGTAGAACGCCTGCCGCCGGCTGCAACGCGCAATCTAAACGCAATCTAAACTATGTTGTCATCCTGAGCGAAGCGAAGGACCTATGCATTTCCCTGTCGTGCGCGAATCTTCAACAGCACACCACAACTACGTTTCTGTAGGGCAAGAAGTTCCCTCGAATCATAAAGCTAGCGATTGTAGCAGGAGAAATCAGAATTAACGCGGGGAGTAGGCATTGGGGGAAGTCCAGGTTTTACCGCAAGTTCAGACAAGGCACTTTCCCCAACGCCACGACGCAGATGAACTGGATGCCCGTAATGCGCTTGTCTGGAGTTCTTCTAATGGCTCTCGGCAGATCACTTCCTCAGATCGGCTTAGGCCCTTTCGTTGCGACCAGCAGGGCCAATACGGTCGCACTGTTGCGTACATTTCCCGCAATGGTTATGAGTGCTCCTGACAGGGACCCATGTCGCTCCGCCAACCCCTCAAGCCGCGTGCTGACGTTCTGGAGTTGTTCGGCTTCGCGCAGAATCGCATTGAAAGGCATGAGCATACCCGCTTTCTAGCTAAACGCCTAAGGTGGGAGAACTTCAGATGGACTGGCTTAGGTCAGAAGACCTGAAAGAGAAGGTGGCAACCACCCCGGTGTCACTGTAACACGCCAGAGAGTGTTGGCTTGCTCAAAAATCGACTCGAGTGCGGTCGCACCCGCGGGCAAACGCATGTGGAGCGGACACTCCTGTCCGCTGCCTTTGCCTTCTGGTCGGCGTCCCTGTTCCGGCACGACCCCGCGCCACAGAAAATTATTTCGCCACCTCTGAGGGAATCCACAGGAATCCGTCGCTCTATAGAGATAGAGTAAGGGGGAAATAAGGGTACGAGATCGCACCGGCTAGCCGCATCTCGCACCCAGAATTCTTGAGGACGAGAAATCAGCCGAGAGGCACCAGCCGTTAAGCAACTCCGCGACTTTCCTGAGAGCAGCGCGGGGTTCGCTTTTGGGTAGCGCAGCGGTTCACCGCTGCAAAGAAGGCGTATCTAGATTGCGGCTTCAAGCCGCCGAGGGCTCCTAGTTGGGCTTGCGGAACTTACTGTCGGCCAGGTAGCGCAGCATGATGGCGTCAGTCGCGCTCTGAAACTGTTGCTCCTTTTCCGGAGCCTGCAAAGGAGCTTCCTGGCGCAGCGTCTGCCGGAATTTCTCTCCCATCTCCGAATCGCTTGTGACCACTTGCATATAGAACCACAGAAAGTGCCGCATCTGATCGAGCGCTGATTTCAACACCTGAATCGATTCCATCTCCGGCGGGTCGGCGAGCGCTTCCATCAGCTCCGGGTCGGTAGGCGCCTGCATGGCGGCGTAATTCAGTTCGCGCTGGATCACGCGCAAGTCGTCGGTGATGCGCAAAATGCGAAGATGAATGTCCTCCATGCTCTCCCGGTTCTCGCGATCCATATGGCCCTTTCCGTCCCGACGCAGCATTTCCCGACCCATGCTTCCCTATCAAGATCGCATCCCGCAGCCAGACCACAAAGATTCCCCGTGTGCATGAGCTTCGGTAATTGAAGTTACTTTGGGTCGGAAAGCCGCGCTAGGCAGTCGATTTCAGCGTGGAGTCAAAGTCGTCTTGCGCGCCGCTTCCCGCGACAGGTGCACTCCGGCATTGCGAATCTCGGGAACCTTTGCAATACGCGTGCCCTGCACCGGCGATTCCACCGCATCGATCAGGGCAAGAATCAGCTCGTCTAGAGTAACCAGCCCCAGCCGCAAAGCGGCGTCCCGCGTGAAGGGAAGCCACTCCGCTACTTTATAAAAAGGCAGCAGCAAATAGGGCCAGCGACGTCCCGGTCCGAGCACATACCACGGCTGAAGAATAGTGCAGTTGAGGTGCCGCTCCTGGATTGTCCTTTCACACTCCGCCCGCACCGCGATAAAGTTCTTCATGATCCCCAGCGGCGCCGGATGCGCGACGCTCAGATAGATGAAATGTTGCACCCCAAGTTCGCTGCAAGCCGACGCAGCCTCGCGCACCGAAACCAGATCAATAGCACGAAACGCCGCCGCCTTGGCGCGAGAAGGATGCGCAACGCCCACCAGGTGAATAAAAGTGTCGGTCGGCCGAATCAGCTGCCGAAAGCTATTGGCGTCCAGCGGATCGCCCGAAACAACCTCGCATTCCGCTGGCAGTTGAGCCTTCGACCCGGGACGCACCATAACGCGCACACGATGTCCACGCTCCAGGAGGATCGGCAGCAGCGCGGTGCCAATATAGCCCGTTCCCCCCGCGATGAAGACGCGCCGGAAATCGGCAGACTTAGGCAAAGATTTGACTTTGAGCAAGAGCCTGATATCGGAGATCGATGCGGCCACGTCGAAGTACGCTCCCATGGGCCGTTTTGGATGTTTGTCGCTCCAAAAAGCCCGTGAAGAAGTTTAATCTAAGCGGGGGCCGGGGTGTGATACAAACAATTCTCGATGAAGGCATCGCAAGCTGGCCGGTGCAAATAGGCCGTGTCAAATCAGAATGATGCAAACTCGCACCATGCAAACTGGCCGGACGAACACTGAGACCGGGAAGACTGGCCTGCGGCAAACTGGCTTGGTGCGCGCCATCGGCCGTTGGAGCCTGGCCGCGCTCGCCGTCAACTCCATCATCGGCAGCGGCATCTTCGGATTGCCCGCCGTCGTCGCCGCCCTACTCGGCAAGCGCAGCGTGCTCGCCGTCTTGTTTGCCGGCGCGGCCATGGGCGTGATCATGGCCTGTTTCGCCGAAGTGGCTTCGCAATTCTCCGAGGCCGGCGGCCCCTACCTCTACGCGCGCACCGCCTTCGGCCGATTCGTTGGAATCCTCGTCGGTTGGATGTTCTACCTCGCGCAGACTGCCGCGCCAGCGGCAAACGCAAATCTATTTGTCATTTATCTGGCCGAATTCTGGCCGGCCGCGAAAGAACCGTGGCCGCGCTTCGTGGTCCTCACGGCATTGGTCGGATTGCTCGCCCTCATCAACGTCCTCGGTGCGCGGCAGGGAACTGCCGTCAGCAACGTCTTCACCGTGGCCAAAATTCTCCCCTTGCTGATGGTCGTGCTGGCAGGCGCCGCAGTAACTATCGTTCATCCTGCGATTTTCTCATCGGCGATCATGACCTCTCCATTCCCCGCAAGCGCATGGATGAAGGCGATGGTGCTGCTCATCTTCGCCTACGGCGGATTTGAATCGGCGGTAGCACCCATGAGCGAAGCCAAGAATCCCACGCGCGACGCCGCCTTTGCGCTGGCCGTAGCGCTCATCGCCTGCACCGCAATTTATGCCTTGGTGCAATGGGTAGTCGTCGGAGTTCTCGGCCCCGGAGCCACGACCGATCGTCCTCTAGCCGAGGTGGCGCGCGTCACTATGGGCAATCGCGGGGCGCAGTTGGTCGCAATCGGTGCGCTCGTTTCGGTCTATGGTTATTTAAGCGCCAAACTGCTCGGCATGCCGCGCGTTACTTTCGCGCTCGCTCAACGCGCCGACCTGCCCAAGATTTTTGCCGACGTCAGCCGCAGGTTCCACACGCCCTGGTTCTCGATCCTCTTCTTCGCGGCGGCGGTATGGGGCCTCGCAATCGGCGGAAGTTTTGCCTGGAATGTGACGCTGTCGGTAGTCGCTCGCCTCTTCTACTACGCTGTAGTCTGTGCGGCGCTGATCGCTCTCCGCCGAAAACAGCCGCTGGCCGCTGGTTTCAGGCTCCCCGGAGGGCCCGTGCTCGCCGTTCTTGGAGTCTTAATCGCCGCCGGAGTCGGTATCGCTGCCGTGCTCACGAAACAGACTCCTTGGAGTAAGTCGCTCATCCTGGCAGCAACGGTGGGTGCTGCGTTCCTGAATTGGTTGTGGGCTAGACGCTTTTTGCGAGACAGATGATTTTTGGGTGGCGCAGCGGTTCACGGCTGCGATAACTGCCTGCCCTTGAATCCGGCTTTAGCCGCTGAGGGCTTCTGGCGTTCAGCAAGACTCCTGCAGAGCTCATACCGATTGAAAATGCAGTAAGTTATTTTATGGACGGAATCATGCCTATCCAACAATCATCCCTGGTTTACCAAAGCGGCGGCAAGCCCATCCGCCTCGACGCCTACTTGCCTGAATCGACCGGCGCCCGCCTTCCTGCCGTAATCGCTCTCCATGGCGCTGGAGGCGGCGTTTCCGGCATGGAGCCCTATGCCGCCCTGCTCGCGGCCCAAGGCTTCGCCGTCTATATTCTTCGTTATTTTGATCGCACCGGCACCGAATCCGCCGACAAGCCGACCATCATGCGCAACTTTCCGCTGTGGATGAAAACTTTGTGGGACGCAATCAGCTTCGTCGAAACCCAACCTCAGGTCGACAGTTCGCGCATCGCTCTCCTCGGTTTTTCCCTCGGAGCCTATCTCTCACTCGCCAACTCCGCCATCGACCCTCGCGTAAAAGCCGTTGTCGAATTCTACGGAGGCATGCCGAAAGAAATGAATCTCTTCATGCGCCGCCTCTGCCCAGTACTGATCCTGCACGGCGAAAACGACGCCACCATCCCCGTCGAGGAAGCTTACAACCTGAAAAAGCTGCTGGAGAAAAAAGGAATCCCCTACGAAATGAAAATCTATCCCGGAGCCGGCCACGGCTTCGAAGATCAAACCATCTGGCGAGATGCAGGAGAAAGAAGCCTGCAATTTCTGCAAGAATATCTAGCCAAGCCGTGACTCACGCAGCGACGGCGGCCTCGGCCGTTCATCCGCAATCCATGTGCGAAGCTACCGCGAAGGCGCTCTAAGCGAAAGTCGCCAGCTAAATTCGCGACAGCCGGAACGGAGCGCTAAGGAGGCGCGCAGGCAGCATCACCACTGCCCATATCAGGGCGAGAGCCCCGTGGACAGCAATCCCCACCACCCGGAAAGGCAGCAACATCAGCCATACAAAGGGATAAAGCACCAACGCCAGTAGCGCCAACGGCCAACACAGCAGGAAGAGAAAGCACCAACGCAGGAAGGCAATCATTGAAGACAATCCTCCTGAATGAAAATACGCAACAAATAAGAAAAAGTTTCGTGTGAGCTGAACCAGATGTAAGGCCAAGAAATTTCTGATCTCTGACCTCAAACTTCCGCTACATCGTTTTCAAATCGGCGCTCACGCGCAATTTCGCATCGGTAGCCTTCTGCACATCCTCAACTGTCAGCCCCGGAGCAATCTCCTCCAGCACCAATCCCTCCGGCGTCACTCGCATATACGCCATCTCCGTAACAATCGTGTCGACCACTTTCACTCCAGTCAGCGGGAGCGTGCATTTCTTAAGAATCTTAGGCTGCCCATCCTTAGTAGCGTGTTCCATGGCTATGATCACGCGCCGTGCGCCAGCCACAAGATCCATGGCTCCGCCCATGCCCTTCACCATCTTGCCCGGGATCATCCAATTCGCAAGGCTGCCCTGCTCATCGACCTCCATTGCCCCGAGCACGCTCAGGTCAACGTGCCCTCCGCGAATCATGGCAAAAGAATCGGCGCTGGAAAAATACGCCGTGCCCGCCATTTCGCTGACCGTCTCTTTGCCCGCGTTGATCAAGTCCGCGTCTTCCGTCCCTTCGACCGGATAGGGCCCAATCCCCAGCATCCCATTCTCCGATTGCAGAATCACATCTATCCCCGCCGGAACATAATTCGCAATCAGCGTCGGCAATCCAATGCCGAGGTTGACATAGAATCCGTCGCGCAATTCGCGCGCGATCCGCTTCACGATGCGCTCGCGTTTGTCGGTATCCTTTGGCGCCTTTGGTAAAGTTGACATATTTTCTTCAATCCCAATTCATCCATAGGTCATTCGCCTAATATGGATTGTCATCCTGAGCGAAGCGAAGGACCTCTGTATTGTTGCTTGCAGCCCTGAATCATTCAATCTATCGAAGATGAGGATCCAAATTATTTCTGCGACCGGAGCGATATCACGCCTAAACCGCCGCTGCCTTCCGCACCGTACGCTTCTCAATCCGCTTCTCAAACAACTCGCCTTCAAAAATCCGTTTCACAAAGACGCTCGGCGTATGCACCATGTCGGGATCCAATTCTCCCGGCTCGACCAGATGTTCGACCTCGGCGATTGTGATCTTGGCCGCAGTCGCCATCATTGGGTTAAAATTGCGCGCCGTCTTCCGATAAATAAGATTGCCCCACTTATCACCTTTCCACGCCTTGATAAACGCGAAGTCCGCGCGCAGCGCGTGTTCCATGATGTAAGTGCGCCCGTCAAACTCGCGCGCTTCCTTACCCTCGGCGACCAAGGTTCCCACGCCGGTAGGTGTAAAGAACGCCGGAATGCCAGCGCCGCCCGCGCGAATGCGCTCTGAAAACGTCCCCTGCGGAACCAGATCGAGTTGCACAGTTCCGTCCAGCACCATTTTCTCGAGCAGCTTATTTTCGCCAACGTAAGTCCCAATGTGTTTGCGAATCTGCCCATTGGCCAGCAGCAGGCCGATGCCAAACCCATCGATGCCCGCATTATTGCTGATCGTAGTGAGGTTCTTGACGCCCTTCTTGGCCAGCGCGCGAATCAGATTCTCCGGATTTCCGCACAGTCCGAAGCCGCCTACCATAATGCTTGCGCCATCCAACACATCCTGAATCGCCTCTTCAGCGTTCGCGACCACTTTGTGCATAGCAGGAGAATTCTATAGCGAGAATAAGTAATTTGGTAATCGGGTAGTCTCGTAATTTGCAATCCAAAACCGTCAAAAGCGTTTGGTTCCTGAATTACAAAATTACCGGGTAACAAAAATTACGCCATTCCCGCCACTCACTTTTCTCGTAGCGGCTTCTTCCTCAACTGATGCGCGCGCTCAAATTCGTCCGCCAGTTGCTTCGAGTCCAGATTTTCTCGAATGTGCGCCAGTCGCTGCTCCAGCTTATGCAGCGCGTCGCTAAGATTTTTCTTGTTGGTGATGGCAATGTCGCGCCACATCGAATAAGGGCTGCCCGAGATGCGAGTCATCTCGCGCAGCGCTCGCCCGCCGATATCAAGCACCGGCGCATCCGGACCAAACTCATCAACCAGCGCAGCCGCCAGCGCCGTTGAGATCATCTGGGGCAGATGGCTGATCCAGGCGCAGAATCGATCGTGATCGACAGGATCGACGACCGCGACCTTCGCGCCCATCTTCTCCGCGCAATGAATAAATTCTCCGCAAGGTCCCGCATGAACATTCTGTCGCGGCACCGGCGTAAATAGCCACGCCGCGCCCTCAAACAGATCGGCATCCGCAAACTCCACCCCCGCGTGCTCTTTGCCCGCCATCGGATGCCCGGCAAGAAATCGTTGGCCCGCGTTCCGTCCGAAAGATTTAGCCGCGCGCTCGACAACTTCTTTCTTGGTGCTGCCCACGTCGGTGACCAGCGTTTTCGGCGGCAGTGCCGGCCCCAGCCGGTCAATCAAATCAAGAATCGGAATCACCGGCGTAGCTAGCACCACCAGATCGCTGCCGCGCACCGCATCCGCCGGATGAGTGCTTCCCGATTCAATGGCGCCGCATTCTACCGCCCGCTCCAACACCGGAGCGCGGTCGCACCCAATGATTCGCCCAGCCAAATGCCGTTTTTTCAGAGCGAGCCCAAGCGAGCCTCCAATCAAGCCCGTTCCGATTATGGTGACTTGCCTGAAGGCCATGGGAAAGTTGGAATTTGCAATTGATAATTTGTAATTTTGCTTTCCAATCACAAATTACAAATCGCAAATGCAGTTCTACGCAATCTCGCGTCCCACCGCCGGCGCGATCATGCGAAGCTGATCCATCAACTTCGAAAATTGCTCCGGATAGAGCGACTGCGCGCCATCGGAGAGCGCCTTGTCCGGCTGATGATGCACTTCGATCAGCATGGCGTCCGCGCCGGCCGCGGCCGAAGCCAGCGCCATCGGAGCGACCTTATCGCGCCGTCCCGTGCCGTGCGACGGGTCGGCCGTCATCGGCAGATGCGAGAGCTTATGAATAATCGGAATCGCAGAAATATCCATCGTGTTGCGCGTATAAGATTCAAATGTGCGTATGCCGCGCTCGCACAGAATTAGCTCGTAGTTGCCGCCCGCCAGCAAATATTCCGCCGAACATAAGAGTTCTTCAATCGTGGCTGCGATGCCGCGCTTCAGTAGCACCGGCTTCCGTACCTTTCCCAGTTCGCGCAACAAATTAAAGTTCTGCATGTTGCGCGCGCCCACCTGGAAAATGTCGACATAGGGCAGCATCACTTCGATCTGCGAAATTTCCATCACCTCGCTGATCACCAGCAATTTGAATTGGTCGCCCGCCTCGCGCAACAGTTTCAACCCATCCAGCCCCAGCCCCTGAAATGAATAAGGAGAAGACCGCGGCTTGAATGCGCCCCCACGCAGCACCCGTGCTCCCGCCTTCGCGATCAGCCCTGCGACCGTAAACAGTTGCTCGTGCGATTCCACCGCGCACGGTCCCGCCATCACCACAATTTTCTTTCCTCCAATCTCAATCCCGTTAGAAAACTTAACGATCGTCCCCTCTGGACGAAAATTCCGGCCTGCCAATTTATAAGGAGAAGTGATGCGATGAACTTCCTGCACCCCCGGCATCATTTCGACTTCGCGCGTGTCGAAGTCATGCGGAACCCCCACCCCGCCGAGCACGGTCTGCCGCGCTCCAGTCGAGCGGTGAACTTCAAAGCCAAAGTGAACCAGTTGATCGATCACCCGCTGGATCTGATCTTCACTGGCGGCGTCTTGCATTGCGACAATCATCAATTCACTCGTTCTTCGGTACTTCTACACCCATGTTCATACACCTAATGTTCAGGCCAAAGCTATTTTGGCAGGCAGTCCTAGAAGTCTTCTAATCATTCAATTGCGAATCGAGATCGCTGCTCCCAGAAGCTACCTCAGAATCCGGAACGATCTCGTGCTTCTGAATACTGCGCATCACGTCCATGATTCGTTCATAGATCTGCCCCAGATCGCGCTCCGCTAACGGGCCGGTATTCGAACGCTGGACGTTGGCGATTACCTCGCGTTCGCGCTCCGGCTCATAAATCGGGAGGCTGGTGTTGCGCTTCAATCGTCCAATTTCGACCGCAGCTGCCGCACGCTCATTGAGCAACGCCGCTAGTTGGCGATCCAGTTCGTCGATTTTCTTACGCCAATCCGAAATGTCCATAGAAGCTTCTGGCCTTTAGCTCTTGGTTTTTCGCGCAAACTTCGTTTCACCCGACAGCGAAGAGCCAACAGCCAGCAACTGCCCTACGAATTCTGCCACAGACGCGGCTTCCCGTCCCGGATTTTGTTCAATGATATGGACAATCGCGCTTCCGACAACGGCAGCCTCGGCGAACTTACCTACCGTCGCGAACTGCGCCGGTGTCGAAATCCCAAATCCCACCGCGACCGGACCCTGGGTGAAGCGGCGTATGCGCTTCACCAGAGATTGTGCGTCCCCCGTCATCTGCTGGCGCTCGCCCGTGACTCCTGTGCGTGAGATTGCATAAATAAATCCGCTCGAAACCTGCGCAATCAACTTCAAACGCTGATCGGTAGATGTAGGCGCCGCCAGAAAAATAGTAGCCAGATCATTCTTGCGGGCCTCGCACAAATATTCAGCCGCTTCTTCGACAGGAAGATCGGTAATCAGGGTTCCGTCAACTCCCGCCAGTCGCGCCACCTGGCAAAACTTCGCCAGCCCCATGCGCAAAATAGGATTGAGGTAAGAAAAGATCACCAGCCCCACCGATTGCGAGTGTTCGCGAATTTCAGAGGCGAGCGTGAGCACGTTCTGCAGCGACGTTCCATGTTTAAGCGCCCGCTCGCTAGCCCGCTGAATAACCGGCCCATCGGCCAGCGGATCGCTAAAAGGAACGCCCAGCTCAATTACACTCGCACCCGCATCGATGGCGGCCAGTACGACTTCGCGGGTGGTAGCAAGGTCAGGGTCGCCGCACATTACATAGGCAATGAGGGAAGGCTTATTCTCAAAATGAAAAGGCATTAGCGGCGCTCGGTCGTCTGTTGCTGGACTAACCAGATTTCTGTTCCGTCTGGAACATCCGATCGCGTGAGAGGTGACGGCAGCACAATCGCCAAACGAGTTCCATCGACTGTTTTCGCAAATTCGACCGCGCCGATACACGTATCTAGAACTCGTCCTTCCGGAGTGCGAAGCTGAATCGAGTTCCCTGCGCGAATGCGGAAATCCACATTCGAGGCGCCCGGTATAATTGCGCACCCTCTGCCGCCTACCGAGAAACTCGTTTCGACTTTGGTCCACAGCATCACAGGCCAATCTCCGCAAATGAACTCATCAATCCAACTTCAAATTCTCCCGCAAAATCCCGACATCCTTATCCCCGCGCCCGGAAATATTGACAATCACGACGTCCGACTTCCTCATCTTCGGAGCCCGCTTAATCACTTCAGCGACAGCATGAGCAGACTCCAAAGCAGGAATAATCCCCTCCGTCCGAGCCAGCAGAGTCGTTGCCTCCAACGCCTCCGCGTCCGATGCAGGAACATATTCCGCGCGCCCCGTATCTTTCAGCATAGCGTGCTCTGGCCCAATCGACGGATAGTCCAGCCCGGCGGAGACAGAATGTGTAAGCGCAATCTGCCCCGCCGCATCCTGCAGCACGTAAGAATAAGTTCCCTGCAAAACGCCCGGTGACCCGCCGCGAAACCGCGCTGCATGCTCGCCCAGCGCCAAGCCGCGCCCGCCCGCCTCAACTCCAATCAACTTAACTTTCGTATCCTTGAGAAAGTCATAAAAGATCCCAATCGAATTCGACCCCCCGCCAACGCAGGCAATAATGGCCGTCGGAAGCTTGCCTTCAGCCTTGCGAATCTGCACCCGCGCCTCGCGCCCAATCACGCGATGAAAATCCCGCACCATTGTCGGATAGGGATGCGCCCCGAGCACGCTGCCCAAGAGATAATGCGTGGTGCGCACATTGGTCACCCAATCGCGCATGGCTTCGTTAATGGCGTCTTTCAGCGTGCACGATCCAGACGACACGCCGCGCACTTCGGCGCCCAGCAGGCGCATGCGAAAAACATTAAGCTCCTGCCGCCGCATGTCCTCCGTGCCCATGTAGACGACACACTCGAAGCCAAGCAGCGCGCAAACCGTAGCCGTCGCAACACCGTGCTGCCCCGCGCCCGTCTCCGCGATCACGCGGTGCTTACCCATGCGCTCGACAAGCAGCGCCTGCCCTAGGCAATTGTTGATCTTGTGCGCGCCGGTATGAAGTAGGTCCTCGCGCTTGAGATAAATCTTCGCTCCGCCCAGTTTCGCCGTCAGCCGCCGCGCGAAAAAAAGCGGCGTCGGCCGTCCCGCGTATGTCGTCAGCAGCAGATCAAGCCGTTGCTGAAATTTCCGATCGCGCTTCGCTTTTTCGTATTCGCGCTCCAGTTCCTCGAGCGCAGCCATCAACGTCTCTGGAACATAGCGTCCGCCATACGCGCCAAAACGCCCCGCCGTGACGGCGTCCGGCGCATGTTTTTTCGATGAACGTGTTGTGATTGTTTTCCGAGCAACTGCCGTCGCCATCAACCAGCCTCTTCCATCGCCCGCACAGCCTGAATGAAAGCGCGGACCTTTCGATGATCTTTTTTCCCAGGTTCGCTCTCCACGCCCGTTGAAACATCCACGCCCCACGGATGCAGCAGGTGAATCGCCTCCTGCACGTTACCCGGCTTCAGGCCGCCCGCGACAATCAATTTGCTGATGCTGTTGATGATTCCCGCCCACGGCTGCACCCGTTCCCAATCGAACGGCTCGCCTGTGCCGCCCCGTTTTTCCGCCGTGGAAGAATCGAGCAGCACGCCCGAAACCACGCCGGGACGAAAGCCGTGAGTCTCAAGAAAAAGATCGCCGTTCTTGGCGACATGAATCTTGTGCACGCGTTTTCCTTTGTAGGCCTCGTCCGGCTCAACCAGTCCCGCCGCCACCGGATCCCATCCCACCGTTTTTTCCGCCGGAGTGTCAAAAATCTTGGCTGGCCACGCGCGAAAAATCTTCGGCCGTGCCGATCCATTGGCCATGACCTGAAACAGCGCGCGGCTGAATTCCGTGCTCTCGTCGCCATGCAACTGTACCGCGCTCAGTCCTAACTGCTTCGCCGCATCGCGCACTTGTTCGACCGTCTGATTGACGAACACGCCAACCTTTTCCAACGACTCTGGCAGCTTCGAAATAAACGAGCGCGCGACTTCCAACGTAACATGGCGCGGGCTCTTCGGAGTGAACACAAACCCCACCGCATCAGCACCCGCATCCGCAGCGGCGAGCGCGTCGTCAAGGTTCGTGATGCCGCAAATCTTGATCCAAGTCATAAGAGCAGCTGCCAGCTCTCAGCTTTCTGAAAATTGATTACCCGCTCGCTACCACTCTTGCTTCTGTCATCAACTCTGCCAGCGCTTGGCCGGGATGGTCCGCCTTCATCAATGACTCGCCAATCAGAAATGCTTCATACCCCGCCGATCGCAGGCGAGCCACATCAGAGCCCGATTGGATGCCGCTTTCCGCGACCCGGACGCAATCCGCGGGAATTTTTTCCGCCAGTTGCAAAGCAGTTTCGATATTAACTTCAAACGTGCGCAAGTTCCGGCTGTTGATGCCGATCAAGTCACAACCCGCGTCCAGCGCGCGCTCCAACTCGGCTGCATCATGCGCTTCGCACAAAACGTCGAGGCCGTGCGCTCGCGCGCTTTCGGCCAGCGCCACCAGTTCTTCCTGTTCCAGCGCGGCAACAATCAGCAGAATCGCATCCGCGCGGTTCGCCCGAGCCTCGACAATCTGCACCTCGTCGACAATAAAATCTTTGCGCAGGCAGGGAAGAGAAGTGCTGGCCGAGGCCGTGCGCAGATCATCCAGCGAGCCCTGAAAAAATTCTTCATCGGTCAACACTGACAGCGCCGCCGCGCCCGCCGCTTCGAGTTCACGAGCCAGTTCAGGCGGCCTGAAATCGGCGCGTATCAACCCCTTTGAAGGCGAAGCTTTTTTCAGTTCTGCGATCACGGCGATTCCGTCTTGCGCCACACGCCGCAACTGCTTCCTAAATCCACGCGGAGTGTAACCGGCCGCCGCGCGCTCCAGTGACTTTAAGTCGTAGCCGCTCCCGTTCCCAGCTTTTCGCTGAGAGATTCGTCGGCGCGTGGCCGCGACAATCGAGTCAAGGGCTGACATAACGGATGGTTAATTATACGGAAGCGCGCCAATTCAGGCAGAGCCCGGGCGTTCAACTAGGAATCGCCCCTCGATGCGTTGCCCTTGATTTTTCGATCACCCGATGGCCCGAGCATCCCCCGATCATCCCCCCGATCATCCCCCCGATCATCCGATGACCCGATTCCTCCGCCCTCTGTGACCTTCATCATTGACCCGCCTTCCGCCAAGGTGCTATAAACGAGTGCTTCGTGCCGAAATATGTGTGGCTGCCGGTTGGCCCGCGTATCGATCGGCACACGTTTTCCGACGCGGCCAAATCGGCAATCCTCTTTATTATTATGCCTGGCGGTGGAAGCGTGATCGGAAACCGGCGGCAGCCCTCCCCGCGGCGGATTAATATCCCCCAACGGACGGTCAACCCGCCAGAGCAATTCACACGTTGTGACCCCAGAAGGATCTGTAGGAGGATTTTTATGCGCACTAGGAACGTTAGTTTTGTGTCCGTCGGAGGCTGGTTTGCGAAACACTGGTTTGCGAAAGAACGCCTCGCCAGAATCGCCGCAACCCTCTCCACTCTGCTGCTTTTGACTGTCGGCCACGCGCTGGCCCAATCCACCGAAGAAGCGGGCGGCGAGGCGGCCCTCAAACTCCCCGACCTCTCCACCGTCTCTTTCCTCGGCGTCGACGGCCATCGCCTCCTCATGATCGGCCTTCTCTTCTGCGTCTTTGGCCTCGGTTTCGGCATGGTCATCTTCATGCGGCTCAAGAATCTCCCCGTCCACCGCTCCATGCGCGAGATCTCGGAACTCATCTACGAGACCTGCAAAACCTACCTGATCACGCAGGGCAAGTTCCTGATGCTGTTGTGGGTTTTCATCGCCATCATCATCGCCATTTACTTCGGCGTGCTGCGCCATTTCGAACTGCCTCGCGTGCTCATCATCCTGGCCTTCAGCCTCGTCGGAATCGCCGGTAGCTACGGCGTCGCCTGGTTCGGCATCCGCGTCAACACCTTTGCCAACTCGCGCACCGCCTTCGCCGCCCTGCCCGGCAAGCCGTATCCGGTTTATCAAATTCCGCTCGAAGCCGGAATGTCGATCGGCATGATGCTCATCTCCGTCGAACTGCTCATCATGCTCTTCATCCTTCTCTTCGTGCCCGGCGACTACGCTGGCCCTTGCTTCATCGGATTCGCCATCGGCGAATCGCTCGGCGCCGCCGCTCTCCGCATCGCCGGCGGCATCTTCACCAAGATCGCCGACATCGGTTCCGATCTGATGAAGATCGTCTTCAAAATTAAAGAAGATGATGCCCGCAACCCCGGCGTCATCGCCGATTGCACCGGCGACAATGCCGGCGACTCGGTTGGCCCCTCCGCCGACGGCTTCGAAACCTACGGAGTCACCGGAGTAGCCCTGATCGCCTTTATCTTGCTAGGCGTTAAAGATCCCTCGATCCAGGTGCAGTTACTGGTCTGGATCTTCGTCATGCGCATCATGATGCTGGTTTCGAGCGCGCTCGCCTACTTCATCAACGGCGCCATCGCGAAAGCTCGCTTCGCGCACGCCGACAAAATGAATTTTGAAACGCCACTGACCACGCTGGTCTGGCTAACGTCGATCGTCTCCATCATCGCCACCTACATCGTTTCCTACTTCATTATCCCCAACCTGGGCGGCGATCTCACGCAGTGGTGGAAGCTGGCTTCGATCATCTCTTGCGGAACGCTGGCTGGAGCGCTGATTCCTGAACTAGTCAAAGCCTTCACCTCGGTAGAATCTCGCCACGTCAACGAAGTAGTGACCTCGTCGAAAGAAGGCGGCGCGTCGCTAGGCATCCTGTCGGGTCTTGTCGCCGGAAACTTTTCCGCGTATTGGCTCGGACTTACCATGGTTGCTCTAATGTCGGTTGCCTACTTCTTCAGTCTGATGGGCTTGGCCGTGGCCGCCACGATGATCGCCGCTCCCGTATTCGCCTTCGGATTGGTAGCCTTCGGCTTTCTCGGCATGGGTCCAGTGACCATCGCTGTAGATTCCTATGGTCCTGTCACCGACAACGCTCAATCCGTCTACGAGCTATCGCTCATCGAGCAGGTGCCCAACATTCAGGGAGAACTCAAAAAAGACTTCAACATCGACGTCAATTTTGAGCGCGCCAAGGATCTGCTCGAAGAGAACGACGGCGCCGGCAACACCTTCAAAGCCACCGCGAAGCCCGTGCTGATCGGGACCGCCGTAGTCGGCGCGACCACCATGATCTTCTCCATCATCATGGCCCTCACCAATGGCCTGACCATGAACGTGGAAAAACTCTCGTTGCTCCATGCACCATTCTTCCTCGGCCTGATCACCGGCGGCGCCATGATCTACTGGTTCACCGGCGCATCCATGCAAGCCGTAACCACCGGCGCGTACCGAGCTGTCGAGTTCATCAAAGCCAACATCAAACTTGAGAATTCCGAAAGAGCTTCGGTTTCCGATAGCAAGAAAGTAGTCGAGATCTGCACCAAGTATGCGCAGAAAGGCATGTTCAACATCTTCCTCGCCGTCTTCTTCGGCACGCTGGCCTTCGCCTTTGTCGAACCGTTTTTCTTCATCGGCTACCTCATCTCCATCGCGATCTTCGGCCTCTACCAGGCCATCTTCATGGCCAACGCCGGAGCCGCCTGGGATAACGCCAAGAAAATCGTAGAAACGAAACTAAAGCAGAAAGGCACGCCGCTGCACGACGCCACTGTGATCGGCGATACGGTGGGCGATCCTTTCAAGGACACCTCGTCGGTGGCCATGAACCCGGTCATCAAGTTCACCACCCTCTTCGGATTGCTAGCCGTCGAACTGGCCGTCTCCCTAACCCGCGATCAAGGCATTGGCCTGACCCACGGTCTGTCGATCGCCTTCTTCGCAGTGTCTGTGTTCTTCGTCTACCGCTCGTTCTACGGTATGCGAATCAGCTCGGAATAGTCAGACTTACTCGTGTAGGACGAAACCCACTCATCGCATAAAACGTGGTGAGTGGGTGAGCCCGTTTGTCTCTAATTGAAGGTCCCGCAACAAACTCGCGCCCCAAACTTGGCATCTGACCTCCTTTCGAGAATGCGGGAATCTATACTAGAGGGCGAAAAACTGGCCGACCGTCGGGATCGCTAATCGGTAGTGGAGCTCGATCGCAAACGACAACCGACCAACGACCATCGACCAACGACCAAAGACGAACAACCCATGTCCGCTCCCACCATCGTCGACGTGCAAGGCCGTAAGCTTAAGCTCACCAATCTCGACAAAATCCTCTATCCCGCGACCGGTTTTACCAAAGGTGAGGTAGTCGATTATTACGTCCGCATCGCCCCCGTCCTGCTGCCGCATCTTATCGGCCGTCCTCTAACCATGAAGCGCTATCCCGGAGGCGTAGGCGAAGATCAAGAATATTTCTTCGAAAAAAACGCGCCCAAGTTTCGCCCCGACTGGGTGAAGACTGCGCCCGTCTGGAGCGAAGGAAATAACCGCACCGTCAATTACATTCTCGCCAACGATCTACCCACGCTGGTCTGGATTGCCAACCTGGCCTCGATCGAACTCCACCCTTCTCTCTCATTGGCCGCCGATCTAGAGACGCCGACCATGATTGTTTTTGATCTCGACCCCGGCCCTCCCGCCAACATCGTGCAATGCGCCCAGGTCGGCCTCTGGGTGCGCGAGATCTTCAACCACTTCGGCCTGCAAAGTTTTCCAAAAACCTCTGGGTCGAAAGGAATGCAGATTTATATTCCCCTGCATACCAGAACCAGTTACGACCAGACCAAAGCGTTTGCCAATGCCATTGCCCGCCTGCTCGGGCAAGAGCATCCCGAGCTCGTCGTCTCCGACATGAAAAAGGCTGTGCGCACCAATAAAGTTTTCGTCGACTGGAGCCAGAACGATCGCCACAAAACAACCATCTCCGTATATTCCCTGCGAGCGCGCGAGCATCCCACCGTGTCGACGCCCGTTACCTGGGACGAGGTCGAGCAGGCGCTGAAGAAGAAAGATGCGCAGCGGTTGGTTTTCGAAGCCAAAGACGTCTTGGCGCGCGTCGAAAAAATGGGCGACTTGTTCGAGCCGGTACTGAAGTTAAAACAGAAGCTGCCGCAGTTAGCCGGCCTCGCCGCGGCATCAGAAACAGTCGACAAATCGGAGGACGAAACGGTGGGAGCCAGCAGCTCGTCAGAAGCGCCTCGGCCCAATAAGCCAACAAAGAAGAAAACAATAAAGAAAAAGACGGCAACGGCGAAGGCGAAGCCGTCCGCGGCCAAGCGCCGCAAGTTATAATCCCGCCTGTTATGGCAACTCTCTACGTCGGAACTTCGGGATGGGCTTATCCAACCTGGAAGCCCGCTTTCTATCCCGAAAAGCTGGCGCAGAAAAAATTTCTCAATTTCTACGCTTCCAAACTCAACGCCGTCGAGGTCAACTACACCTTCCGCCAGTTAGTTAAAGAAACGACCGTCCGAAACTGGATCGCCGACACGCCCGACCATTTTCGCTTCACCATCAAAGCCCACCAGGTGCTCACCCACATCAAGCGCCTCAAGAACTCAGACGAATTTCTCCAGCGCTTTCTCGGCACGCTGGAAAATTTAGAGCGCGCCAAACGCCTCGGCCCGCTGCTCTTTCAACTGCCGCCGAATTTCAAAGCCGATCAGGCTGTCCTCTCCGACTTTCTAAAAACCCTGCCTCGAACCGTGCGCGTGGCCTTCGAGTTCCGCAACGAGTCATGGCTCACCGACGCCACCTGGGCAACGCTCTCCGAGCGCAACGTTGCGCTCTGCGTCGCTGAAACCGAAGAGCGCAAGACTCCCGACGTAATCACCGCCGATTACGCCTATTATCGTTATCGCAAACCGAGCTATACCGCCGAAGAACGTCAGACGATGATCGCGCGCATTCGCGAACATCTCGCCGCTGGCCGCGATGTTTTTGCGTACTTCAAGCATGAGGAAACGCCCGAAGGCGCGCTCTATGCCGTCGATCTGTTGGCAGGTGGTCGAGTGGTCTAACCGCTTCGCCAGCGTTTCCAGAACCGCGCGGCACCTGCGCGCGGTCAACTAAATCCAACTACGGAATCCACTGTATTGCGTGCTCCCGGTCAGGCAAATTATTCTAATCGTCTCAGTAGGAATCTCGGTAAGGTCCTGTACCGGAACGTCCTTTCAGAATGGATTACGCTATGTCTGTCCAATTACATCCCGTGTGGCATGACGTTTACAAGGCGGCAATCCTTGAGCCAGATCGCCAGAAGGTTCCCGATCGCGTGCAATGTGCTCGCAAAAATCTCGCGGACCGCTGGCGCGAACTTGACCCGAAACTCCCCGACCAGCGCTGGGAACTGGACCGCATTTCAAATGCGCTACGCATGCTCGCCTTGCTCGATAAAACCTCGGCTGCGGAAGCCTGCGCCTCCGAGGCTGCCTGAGCCTCGCTCCGCCGAATTAGCCGAATTACGATCAGCCGAGTTACGACCAGCGGAGTTACAATCATATAAATCCCTGTTGTTCCCTCAGACATTTTTCCGCGCCTGAGATGCTGGGGAATTCCGTCCGCTCGCCAAGGGGACGCAGATGTTCACGAAAACGATCGGCAATTCGTTCCCTCGGTCAGTCGTTCAAAAAGCTCCTGTCGTTAACGTTAGCGTTAACCTCAGCGCCAAACCCAGCGCGAAAGCCATCGTCATTTTCAGCGGCTTTCTTCTTGCCTGCCTCGGTCAAATTGCGTTTGCTCAATCGGCGCTGAACTTCTCTACGGGCCTCGAACTTCCTGCAACGATGCAGAAGACGATCGTCGCCGGAGTTACTCCGGTTGGAACCGTCGTCCAGGCCAAGCTTGAAGTCGCTACTCTGGTCGACGGCGTTGTGGTTCCTGAGAACGCCATTTTGTCGGGAGAGGTAACCGAATCGGCCGCGAAGTCTGCCACCGGTCCGTCGCGTCTGGCGATTCGCATGGACTCCGCGCACTGGAAGCATCACGGCGCTCCTCAACTGCTGACGCTCACGAAAAAAGTTTATCTGACCGCATGGTCTTACCCGGCGACTGCGTCGACGATTCCCGATTCCCTTTATCAGTCGCCAACCGACCTTCCCAGTTCGAGAAATATGACTCGCCTGGGTTCTCCCTCGCCGCCGACAAGACGGCTTCCAGACGCCGACGACAGCTCCGACAGCCCAGCCAGCACCACACAGTCTTCCCCAACCACAACCTCCAGCGCCGCGCCGCATCGCGTGTTGATGAAAGATGTAGAGTCGACCCGCGCTCGCGATGGAGCAGTCAGGCTCACCTCCAGGCACTCCAACATTAAGCTGGATAAGTCGACCACCTATGTCTTCGCCGGCGGCGGACTGGCGGGTGGGCCGGTTTAGCGTCTTGTTTACTTTTCCTTCGTTCTATTGCGTGAGATCGTATCTTCGGTAACCTTCACGAGGCAGCACTCGACGTGTAGCTTCAAGGTTAGCGATCCTCTGATCCGAGTCAGAATTTCTATCCGGTAGAGAGTTCTTCTTTTAAAGGACGTACCTCCTCTATGTCTTCCTCTACGAATGGCGTACCGAATCCAGCTCCTGCTATTCCCCGACCCGCCACCGCCGCAGCGACAGCCGCTGCCCCTGCCGCTGCGCCATTTTCGACTCCGGCGCTGCTGACGGCAATGCTCAACTCCTCGGAGAAGATCAGTGACCTCTTCTTCACTCCGGGCAAGCCGCCGCTGGTCGAAATCAACGGAAAGCTCACGCCCGCAGGCGCGGCTCGCGCCCTCACCACGGACGACACACGGCGCATTGCTTCCGATCTGATGGGCAACAACCAGCATGCTATTGAAAACTTGAAGGAGCGCGGTTCCTGCGACGTGTCCTACAGTATGCCGGGGGCCAATCGCTTTCGCGTCAACATCTTTATGCAACGCGGCACGTGTGCCGTAGTGATGCGCGTCATTCCGGCGAAGGTTCCGGACCTGGAATCGCTCCATTTGCCGGCCGAACTGAATAAGATTGTCGACCTGCGCAATGGCATCGTACTGGTGACAGGGCCGACCGGCTCTGGGAAATCATCCACGCTGGCGGCCATCATCGACAAGATCAACAAAGAGCAGTTCTATCACGTGCTCACGATCGAAGACCCGATCGAGTTTCTCCACTCCCACAAGAACTGCATCGTGCATCAGCGTGAATTGCACAGCGATACCCCGAACTTTGCGTTGGCCTTGAGGGCGGCGCTGCGCCAGGCTCCCAAAGTGATTTTGGTGGGCGAGATGCGCGACAAAGAGACCATTGAAATCGCGATGGAGGCGGCCGAAACCGGTCACCTCGTCCTTTCCACACTGCACACCATCGACGCCTCGAAGACAGTCGAGCGCATCGTGGGCGCTTTCCCGATGGCCGAACAGCACACGCTGAGAAACCGTTTGGCCAAAAGTTTTCGTTACATCATTTCGCAGCGCCTCGTTCCTCGCAAGGATGGCGCCTGCCGCATCGCAGTAATCGAGATATTGAAGTCCACCCTGCGCACCCGCGAGTACGTCGAAAAGGGAGAAACCGACGGCAAGACCCTACTGGACGCGATGCGCGTCGGCGAACAGGAAGGCATGCAGACTTTCGACGGCGACATTGAGAGGCTGATCCGCAATGGCACACTCGACATGGACACCGGGCTGGCCTACGCCACCAACCCCGGCAATCTTCAACTGGACATGTCGGACCTTAAACTGGAGGCAGAAGCCGATCCGCTGCTCGAAACCACGGAGACCTAAACGGTATTGGCTAATTCCGTCCTTTCCTTTTCAATAACTTAGCTCCGAACAATGCCCTAGATTGCCTTTTAACCCCGTTTTTCTCCTGTTCATTGGCTTCTTCGTGCCTAAACGGTGCCGATTCAATAGCATCAACCTGACACACTCCACTTGGCGAAACTTCTGGGTTGGGCCGGGTTTCTTTGTGGATAGGTTTTTTTCGTGGCTCAAATCATGTCATGCGTGACCGCGGGGACAGTTCTAACTCCTGGAGTAAGAAAGAGAGAGCAGAATGCACAAGCCGATTAAATATGTTGAAAAAGCGGTGACGATTGCCGCTACGGGTGCGTGGGCGGTGTTTCAGCGGCTGAACCGGATTGCCCCAAACGACGCGCCGGTGCCGAAGTGGTCGGACAAGCCGCTGCTCAAGTCGTGGGAGAAGTCGAAGCCGCCGCTGGGTTGGCCGCGCTCGACCGATTCGCTCTGTCCGAAGTGCGTCCCCGAAATTCGCCAGCAGATTCTCGATGGTCATCTGCCGGTCGACGTGCTGATGAATGAAAAGGTCGGCGAGATCAAGGCGCAGATCGTCGAGCGCGATGGCAAGATTTGGATGGTCAAGGATTGTGTGAAGCACGGGCACTTTGAAGATTTGATGTCGATCGACACGGAGTTTTCGCAGCATCTGGAAGACGTTTTTCCGGGGCGCGACATAAAGGCGCATAACGACGAAAAGCTGCATCACCATGGTTCTTCCACCGTGAAGTACGGACGCGGCTCTGTGCTCACCGTCGATCTGACCAACCGCTGTAACATGATGTGCGATCCCTGCTTCATGGACGCGAACCAGGTGGGCTACGTCCACGAACTAACGTGGGAAGAAATCAAGACCGTGCTCGACAACGCAATCACCATCAAGCCGCGCCGCCAGATGTCGGTGCAGTTCTCCGGCGGCGAGCCAACCTTGTCGCCGTATTTCCTGGATGCGGTTCGTTACGCCCGCAAAGTCGGATATAACAGCGTGCAAGCCGCTACCAACGGGATTGAATTCGCCAAAAGTTTTGAATTCTGCCAACAGGCCGTGGAAGCCGGAATGCGTTATGCGTATCTCCAGTTCGACGGCATCGGCAACGCCGCCAACGATCATCGCGCCGTGGGCAACTTGTTCGATGTGAAATTGAAAGCGATCGACAACCTCCATCGCGCGGGCTGCGAAATCGTTCCGGTAGTGACCATCATTAACGGCATCAACAACGAACAAGTCGGACGCATCATTCAATTCGCGCTCGACAATCCCAAAAAGATCGGCTTCCTCAGCTTCCAGCCAGTTTCATTTACTGGCCGCGACGAAGCCATCACCGACGAGCGCCGTCAGGCGCAGCGCTACACGCTGGCTCACCTCGCGCACGACGTCAAAAATCAAACCGGCTTCGGAGTGCCGGCGCGCGACTGGTATCCGATATCGTTTATGAGCACGTTCAGCGATTGGGCGGACGTGATGCACGCGCAGGATAGCAACAACGATTGGGGCCAGTTGTCGTGCGGCTGCCATCCGAATTGCGGCACGGGCATGGCGCTGATGATCGACAAAGAGACCAAGGAAGCGGTGCCGGTCACGGCTTTCCTCAAGGGCGATCAGCTGGCCAAGGACATTGCCAAGGTCAACGATGCGGCCCGCTCCAAATTCTGGACGGCGTTCGGCATGGCGCTGTGTCTGATGAAGAATTACGACTCGTTCCAGTCGCCTACGCATTTCAAGATGACCGACCTGCTCAAGAAGTTCGATAAGAACTTTAATGCTACGGGAAAGAACTATGGCAAGGTTGGTCCCGACCGCACGATTGAAGACGTGATGAAGCGCCGGCAGGATCGTTGGAATTTTCTCTTCATCGCCGGGATGTGGTTTCAGGATCTGTTTAACTATGATTTCCGGCGCACCGAGCAGTGCATCATTCCTTACGCCACGCAAGAGGGCGAGATCAGCTTCTGCGCCTACAACACGGGCGTGGGATGGCGCAATATCATCGAAAAGATGCACATGACTTCGACCCTCACCAAGTGGTACGAAGAGCATGGGCGCCACGAGATTTTCGCCGGCGGCAAGAAAGTGAAGATGGAAGACGCCGAGCACGCGCTCTATCTGCGCGAAGAGATCGTTACCCACGAAGTGCAGCACGATCTCGACAAGCTCGGAATCGCGAAGACGGCGCGCGAAGAGAAAAAGCGCGCTCGCGACAGCAAGGCCGAGAGCAACAAGGTTAAGAACGATGCGGCCTATGACGCTCGCATGGCTCAGCTCTATCGCGAAGTGGTGTTGAAGGAGAAGCCGGCGACTTCGAATGAAGGCGGATTCATTCCGCTCGGCTCGCTCATTCCTCCCGCGCTGATTCAAACGATCGCTCCGGCCAATGGCGGCGCCAAAAAGACTGTAGACGTTGGCGAGCCTGTGGCGGGTGACTAGAGCAGCTATTAGCTTTTAGCAGTTAGCCCAAGAACCTGGAGGCCGCTCACGATGAGCGGCCTTTTATTTTGTCGTGAACTCTCCTGCGTGTTGAAAACCATCAGAGCTTAGGCACCCGGTTGCCTGCGTTTTGCATCTCTCTGGTTTTAGGCCACAATAAATCACGGTTGGAGTAGGCTAGGTGAACTGCGACCACCATTGCTTATTGCGGCGAATATCTCTCTGGACAATCTTTTGCTTGTTCGGCTGTTGGTTATTCGTTCGCCCGTCGCTGCCCGGCTTATGCTGGGCGCAGTCTGCGTCCGATGATAGCGGCAGCATCCACGGCGTAGTGATCAACAGCGTTACTCACGAGCCGATTGACCGCGCCTTGGTTTTTTCTCCGGACAATCGCTTTGCCACTCTGACTAACAGCGAGGGGCGCTTTGAATTTGCATTGGCGAAGACCGATCCGGCAAACGGAGGTTCCAATCGTCCCTATACCCTGATGGCGCGAAAGCCAGGCTTTCTCAGCGACCCCAACCAGCCGGCCAACCTTCTGAACGACCCATCCTTCGACGGATCGAAATATCTGACGCTCACGCTTACGCCTGAGGCCGTGCTCGCTGGGACGGTCACTCTGCCTACGTCAGAGGCGCCGGACAGCATTACTCTTGAGCTTTTCCGGCGGCAAGTGCAGGATGGCCGCGCTCGCTGGGTTCAGGCTGGCGCCACGCGGTCCATGTCGGACGGTCAATTTCGCTTCGCCGACCTTCAGGCCGGCAGTTATAAATTGCTGACCAGCGAACTGCTCGATACCGATCCGACCAATACTGATCCAGCCAATAATGACCCGCTCAATTATGATCCTGTCCTGTCGGCGCGCGGCGATGCCTCTGGTGGGCGTGGATCACTCTTTGGATATCCGCCGGTCTACTATCAGGGCGCAGCCGACTTTGAATCGGCTAGTGTTATTCAGTTGGCTGCGGGTCAAACGCAGACGGTCAACCTTTCTCTGGTGAAGCAGGCATATTACCGGGTGAAAGTGCCGGTAATCGTGCCGGGAAGCGACCAACCAGAATATGGGCTCCAGGTTACGGTCTATGCCCATGGGCACAAGGGGCCGGGATTTTCTCTCGGCCATAACCCGGCTCATCACGCGATTGAAGGCATGTTGCCGAACGGAACTTATACGGTCGAAGCCACGGTCTTCCGGCCTAACGGGACATCCATGACTGGATTGCAAACCATCACGATCAAGGGAGGACCGATTGATGGTCCAGCGATGGTGCTCGCGCCAAATGGATTGATTGCGGTGAATGTGAAAGAGGAATTCACAACGGCCGACCAGATGCCGCTGGCGACATTTTCCGGCGCAAGTCACAGCACTGTGTTGAAAGGCCCGCGCCGTTATTTGAACGTGACGCTGGAGACAGCCGACGATTTTGGAACGGGCAGGAATGCTTCATTGCGGAACCCGACCGGGCCCGGGGACGAGGCTTTGGTCATCGAAGGAGCTTCGGCGGGGAGCTACTGGGTGAAGGTTTATTCGTCACGCGGCTACACGGCGTCGATCCGTTCCGGCAACCTTGACCTTCTGCATCAGCCGCTGGTGATTGGTGCGGGAGGCGCCACATCTCCGATCGAGATCACCATGCGGGATGATGGCGCGGAGATCAGCGGCACAGTTGAGGGCATTACGTCACCTGCGCAGGGAGCCGGCAGCGTCGGCACGGGGCAAAGCCGCGTGCATATCTATTGCATTCCCCTTGCGGATAGCAGCGGGTATTTCAGCGAAATTGGAGTGCAGCCAGATGGAAGTTTTGACTATCCAGGGTTGCCACCGGGGGCGTATCGTTTGCTGGCATTCGACGGGGCGACCATGGATCCGACGCAGATCGAATATCGGAATCCTGAAGCAATGCAGGCCTATGATGCGAAGGGGCTGGTGGTTCACCTAACCAGCGGTCAGAAGGAACGCGTGACGCTGCCAATGATTGCCACGGAGCGCTAGCCGTCGCGTAACACGCTGCGCCACCGGGAATCTTCGGCGAGCTAATCGAATGCAGATGCGACTGCCAATCCGATGCTTAGGATTATTAATCGCTGGCTTAGCGGCGATCTGCTGTTCGGCAATGGCGCAGGCGCGTAATGCTGAGCGCACGCTGATTCCTACCGGCCCGTACAGCATCGCGGGGATGGCGGTAAATGCAAGAGTTGGAAATGCGCTCGCACGTTGCCGCGTCACCATCGCCGATGCGAAGAATCAGAGGAAAGTGCAATCCGTTATCACCGGCGACGACGGGCGCTTTGAGTTTCATGTGCCTGCGGGCAAGTTCTCACTCGGCGGCGCGAAGCGCGGATTCATCAGCGCTGGGTATAACCAGCATGACGAGTACGCGACTGCGATCGTAACCGGCGCGGACCTCGACACTGAGAACCTTATTCTGCGGCTGGCCCCGAACGCGGTGCTCACCGGCCGTGTGCTCGATGAATTCGGCGAGCCCGTCCGCAATGCGCAAATCATGGTCTATCGTCGACAACACTTCGAGGGTGTTGAACGGACGTCTCTTTTTCGTAATGCCATGACGGACGATCAAGGGCGTTATGAAGTGACGCCACTTAATGAGGGGACTTACTTCCTTTCGGCTAAGGCTTCGCCATGGTATGCGGTACATCCAACCTCGAGCGCCGAGGGTGCGGCGAGCTCGCCCGCTCAGGTGGATTCCTCACTCGATGTAGTTTATCCCGCTACCTTCTACGGAGACGCCACCGAGGTCGACGGGGCTACTCCGATTGCAGTCCACGGCGGTGATCGTCTGGAAGCTGACATCCATCTGAATCCGGTGCCAGCACTACATCTGATCTTCCGCGTGTCTGAAGATCTCAACCGGGGGATGATTCTCCCCCAACTGGAAAAACAGGTCTTCGATGGCACCGAGCACGAGAATGCCGGCAACATTCAAAGCATTGCCCCTGGCGTGGTTGAGATGGCGGGGATCGCGCCCGGCCGTTACTCAGTTCGGATGCCCGGCTCGAATGGCCAATGGAAAGAGCCCACCGAAGTCAATCTTGAGAGCGGCGGTGAACTAGACGTTTCTCCGGGTAGATCGACGAGCCAGATTAAGCTGGCGGTTCAGATCGAGGGCGCGGCCACTCTTCTATCACAGCTTCAGATTATTCTGCGCCCTAGCAATGGAAAAACGGACTATGGCCAAATGGTGGATGCCAAGGGCGCGGTCGATTTTTCGGATGTCATTGCCGGCACCTACGATATTTTGGCTGCGTCCTCAACCCAACGTTATTCAGTGGTTCGCATCGCTTCTGAGGCTGGGATAATTTCCGGACACTCATTGAACGTGCCGGCGGGAGCGTCGCTCACGTTTGCATTGTCACTGGTCGCCGGATCGGTCACAGTCGACGGCTTCGCGAAGCGCGATGGAAAAGCGGTTTCGGGGGCGATGATCGTTCTGATTCCGAAGAATGCGGAGGCAGATCGAGACCACTTTAGGCGCGACGAGAGCGATCTCGACGGAAGTTTCAGTTTGAGCGGTGTGATTCCCGGGTCGTATACGGTCATCGCGATTGAAGACGGCTGGGATCTGGAATGGTCCGCTCCCGCTGTATTGGCGCAATATCTCAAGCGCGGCCAGACGATCGAGGCGGGTAATGGGCCGGCGATGGCCATGCACTTAGAGGATGCGGTCGCTGTGCAGGCTAAGTAGACCGGGACCTCTGTGGCTGGGAAAAAGTCTTCACCACAGAGGTCACAGAGATTCACACGGGGGAAAAGCTAATGCAACGTGCCCCAGCCCTAGCAGCCCCACTCCGCTTCGCCGGGCTTAGCGAAATAACGCCTTGAGTCTTCGTCTTCGGCAGTCGTCGAAGCCACCTCCAATATAGCGAGACGGGCGGCAGCCACCCTGCGGCTCCTTTCAGGCGTTGATACTTGATCCCATGACTCTGGTGTGGAGGTTGTGTTGCAGCCAAAATCTGGCGCGAGCGCCTGTTGATAATGGTGAAAAAGTTGTGCGAGCTGTTCCGCTGATACTTCCTGGATGGACATCTGAAAACTTTCCTCCATTTCGCAGTGAGACCCGGTGCTCGGTTGCGCGTGACGCCATACTCATGCTCATGACCGTCGCCGCCGCAGTTCGACCCCTTACTCACTGCTTCACCTTATTTGATACAGGGAGCGATAAAATTCGCATAAGAGGTTCATAAGAAGTTCGTAAAGGTAAAAGCAGGTTGAATCGGAGCGGTAACCTCTCATCCCACGTAATAGTTTTGTAATGTAACCACGATCACGGCGCATTCCTCGCGTCCGCACTATTCTTCAGCTACAAACCCATGAAAAATGTTTCTATGGATACGCATCCCAAGGGAAGTTCTGCGCGCGTGCTGCTGAGTTCGGTGTTTGGGCCGTATGCGCAAGACGACGAATTTGGCAGCCGGGCGATCAATCCAATGGAGCTCTACCACAACCAGGTCACGCGAGCGCAGGGCAGTTTTTCGCTGCGCATGTTTCATCGCTCCTGGGGAATCATGATGATTCAGCAGAATATTTCCGCGCCCTGCAGCGTGCTGGATTTTCCTACGCGCGAAAGTTTTGCGCGCGAATTGACTGCGCATAAATACGACATCGTGGGCATCTCATCGATCATCGTGAATGTCGGCAAGGTGCGGGAAATGTGCCGGATGGTCCGGGAATTGTCGCCGGATTCGACGATCGTAGTGGGCGGACACGTTGCCGCAATTCCCGGCGTCGAAGAGATGATCGATGCCGATCACATCGTCCGCGGCGAAGGCATCTCCTGGATGCGGCGGTATCTCGGCGAAGATGAGAGCGCCCCGATTCGGCATCCCAACATTGTCTCAGGCCTCGAGACACGGATCATGGGAATCCGCCTGCCGCAGCGCAAGGGCGGAACCGCCGCGACTATTATTCCTTCGGTGGGCTGCCCCATGGGTTGCAACTTCTGCACCACATCAGCCTTTTTTGGCGGCAAGGGGAAGTTTGTCAATTTTTACGAGACTGGCGACGAACTATTTGAGGTGATGTGCAAGATCGAGGCTGAACTCGAAGTCCATTCTTTTTTTGTCATGGACGAAAACTTTCTTCTGCACCGTACACGCGCCCTGCGCCTACTGGAGCGGATGAAGGAGGCAGGCAAGAGCTGGGAGCTATCCATCTTTGCTTCAGCCAACGCAATTCGAAAATACACCATGCAGGAACTGGTGGAGCTGGGCGTTTCGTGGGTATGGATGGGCCTCGAATCTCCGCGATCGAGTTATAGCAAGCTACAGGGCGAGGACGCCACCCAACTTACGCGCGAGCTGCGCCAACATGGCATAAGAGTGCAGGGCTCGACCATCATCGGGCTGGAGCATCATACGCCCGAGAATATTGTCGAGGAGATCGAAGCGGCGGTCGCCTATCAGACTGACTTTCATCAGTTCATGCTCTACACGCCAGTGCCGGGCACTCCGCTCTATAAAGAAATGGCGGAGCAGGGGCGATTGTTGGACGACGTCGACTTTGCCGACGTGCATGGGCAGTATAAATTTAATTTCCAGCACAGTGCGATTTCGCGGAACGATTCGAAGCGATTTCTGGATTGGGCGTTCTGGCGCGATTTTGAAAATAATGGCCCCAGTCTCTATCGCATGTGCCAGACCATGCTGCTGGGCTGGCGGCGCTATAAAGATTATCCCGATCCGCGTGTGCGCGAGCGGTTTGCGCGAGAAGTGAAGAAGCTAAGCAGCGCCTACAATGCGGCCCTGTGGGTGATGGAGAAGGAGTTCAAGAAAGTAAATCGCGAGGTGAGCGACCGGATTCACAAACTGCGGCGCGAGGTTGAAAAAGAATTTCCCGTCGCGGCGCGGCTCACGGCGGCGGCGCTGGGGCCTATCTTGTTGTGGTCGACACGACGCGAAGAAAATCGGCTCGCGAAAGGACGCACTTATGAGCCTCCGACATTTCTGGAGCGGCGGAATTGGGTCGCGGCGGAGTAGTTTCAGGCGGCGTCGGAGGGCGCTTCGTTGAGCAACGTCTTCATGGAGGCGAGCAGATGGTTGATGCCAACATCGGTTTTCGAAAGAACCTTCGTGATCCCTACCGCTTCGGCTTCTTTCAACAACTGACCTGAGTATTGCATGGTGAACATCACCATCACCGGACGAGGAGAAACACTGGCTATGCGGCGCGCTGCCTCCAGGCCATTCATGACGGGCATCGCCAAATCCAACAGCACCGAATCAGGGTGAAGTTCGCTGACCATGCGAACCGCGACCTCGCCGTTCTCCGCCTCACCGCAAACCTGCCAATCCGTTTTTTCCTCTACGCAAGAGCGCACCATGCGGCGGAGGGCAGAGCTGTCATCGACAATCAAGATCTGCTTAGGCAGATAGCCTTCAAGGCACTGCTCACCGGTCATCGTGCAATTTTTTACAGATAAAGTCGAGGGTGAGACTGGATACCGTCCGTTATCCCGAGATATTTACGCTCTGCTGGTGGAGAAGCAGAGAATGCATGGGCGAGTTGAGTTGACCAAATCCATCGCTCGAACAGCGGCGGTTGAGATAGGACAATCTAAGTCTACGACGTGTGGCAGAAACGTCCATCGGGTAAACACTGCACGCTAGCGCACATAGCTTGGGTGGGGTTCTTTGGGCGTGGTTGCGAGACTTGCCTGACTCGTTTGGCAACTGCCCAGCGCCCCGTGGGATCAGCAAACAAATCTTCACGAACAAATCCAAAAGCAAAGTTCTTGTGCAGAGAGACCTGCGCTTGACGGGCGGTGACGAGATGCCCCGCACCCTGCGGTATCCTTGCGATATGCCTTTGCGGCGATTGCCGGCCGGCGATGGAGCGCTGCTCCAGATCGTGGATGTTGCGCTCGCGGATACAGCCCGACGCAGCGGCGAGTGGCTGGCGTGTCGTCCCGGATGCACGCAGTGTTGCATCGGCGTGTTTGCCATTCATCAACTGGATGCGTTGCGCCTGCAGCACGGGCTCGCGAAACTCGAAAAGCTAGATCCCGAGCGGGCGCGGCGAATTCGCTCTCGAGCACAAGATTCGATTGAGCGACTGGCATCCCAATTTCCAGGGGACGTAAAAACAGGCGCGCTCGATGCGGAGGTGTTCGAGCCCGGGTCGAAGGCCGAAGAACGCTTCGCGAAATTTGCCAATGATGAGCCCTGTCCGGTGCTCGATCCCGAGACAGGCTTGTGCGAACTCTATGATGCGCGGCCGATGACTTGCCGCACGTTTGGTCCACCGGTGCGGTCGGAGGGTGGGCTGGGCGTGTGCGAACTGTGTTTTCACGGTGCGACGGATGAGCAGATTGCGGCGTGCGAGATGGTCGCTGATCCCGATGACCTGGAAGAGAAGCTGCTCACGCAAGTGGAAAAAGCGCGCGGAAAGGGCAGGCAAACGATTATTGCGTTCGCAGTAAAGTGACAGTTCGTGGGTTCCCACACTTTCAACCTTCATTTATTAAAGCAATCTTAACTTTGAGTTCGATACCATCGATACTTTCGCGGCCAGCCGGAAAGGTGCTAGTTTCGAGCTGCGGTAGACGACACGCTTATGCAGGCTAACGAATACGACTTGGTGGTGATAGGCAGCGGCCCAGCCGGGCAAAAGGGCGCAATTTGCGCGGCCAAGATGCGCAAGAAAGTTGCGATCATCGACCGCCGGTTGACGATGGGAGGCGTGTGCGTCCATACCGGGACAATCCCGAGCAAGGTGCTGCGCGAGGCGGTGCTCTACCTGAGCGGCCTGCGGCAGCGGTCATTCTACGGGCGCGGTTACGTAGTCAAAGATCGGATCATGATGTCAGACCTCGTACTGCGCGCCACGACGGTGATGACGCGGGAAGTCGATGTCATCAAATCGCATCTCTGACAATGTCGGCGGTGTCAATCACTTTTTGAGCGTGCTACTCCGTGCACTCCGAGGAGCGCGCCATTTCGCTCTCGTTGAAGCTTTTGCTGTTGCTCTTGCTTTTGCTCTACCAA
>Ga0182024_10003427_pt1 | contig 37782 bp, 30 predicted proteins | sample P32metaG_FD_120480 | JGI IMG/M metagenome (GOLD analysis project Ga0182024, IMG submission 120480) | Permafrost microbial communities from Stordalen Mire, Sweden - P3-2 metaG (Illumina Assembly) | ecosystem: Environmental > Terrestrial > Soil > Wetlands > Permafrost | place: Sweden: Stordalen...
AAAAAGAGAAAATCCCCCTCTGGACACCCCCAAAGAGAAAAAATACTTGCGGGTTAAGAGAGAATCTTTGTGCAAAAAGCGCACAAAGGATGGGGCACCCGAAGTTGTGTTTACAATTGAATCTAAAATGCGCTAGTGGCTGACACCGGAGGCGGCTACGAATCCCTCGGCTTGCGTGGGAGCGGCGACTGCCGGAGTGGCCAGGGTGTTGAAGTTGGTTCCATTGCCGGCATTGATGGCGCCGGAGTGATTGGGACCGAGGCCCAGCTTGATCAGGGCACGGGAATCCGGGGTCAGCTTGGTTTGCCAGCCCTGATCTGCCTGAAACTTGAGCATGGCGGCCTGGGTTTCTCCGTCCCACTTGGCGCTGGGTTCACCGGAAAGGTAATGCTCCCGGATGAGGGCCGTCTGAATCGCTGTAACTCTCGATGAATCAATGGCCTGCTGGCCGTGGAGCTTTTTGGCCTTGGGGGCGGGAGCGTGACGGGTGGAATGAGCATGTCCGCTGGTGGGTGCACGGTGGACACGCGATGCCATTGCCGGAACGGCGGCAACTGCGACTGCCAAAGCGATTGCAAATCCTGAACGAAGTTTCACTCGAATGAGTACCTCATAAAATTGGCTGCCTGGCGATCTCTGCACAAGTCTATGGCAGGAAATCGCTACGTACAAGAAAAACCGCAGGAAAAAATGCGGGATTAAGGAAAATTGCAAAGGGGTTTGGAGGGCGTTTGCATCCAGCCCGGTCCATAACCCCCAGCAAGTTGAGGCAACCAAATCGATTACGGCAGTGTTCCGCCAACGAAATTGATACCGTCCGCAGGACGCTTGGGATTCATGATTTCGAATACCACGTCCTGTCCGGACTTGAGACCGGAGACTGCCTGGTCGAACTGGGCTTTGGTTCCGGTGGGGTGCTTGTTGATCTGGGTGATGACGAGGCCTGGCTCCAGACCCTGCTGGTCGGCAAAGCTGCCGGGCCGCACAGCCTGGATAACCATGCCGCCGACGCCGAGCTTGGCCGCGGTGGCAGGGGTGACTTCGCGGACGGAGATGCCGAGCTTGTTTTCGGCGGCTTCGCCCTTGTCGGCTGGCGCGTCTTCCTGAACGGATGCCTGATCGGAGAAGACCTTGTCGCGATCGCCGATGGTGACGGTGGTATCTGCCTGCTTGCCGTCGCGCAGGTAGCCGATGCGCACTGAACTGCCGGGATGGCGGCTGGCGATCTCGGAGACGAGGTCGTTGCCGTCCTTGATGGAGCGGCCGTCGATGGAGAGGATGATGTCGCGTCCCTTGAGGCCGGCCTTATCCGCGGGGCCGCCGGGGGTCACGGTATTCACGAGGACGCCATTCTTGAAGCCGTAGACACGGCCCACCGCGCCGGAGAGGCCCTCTTTGAAGGAGATGCCGATCGAGCCGCGAGTGACCTTGTGGGACGGCGAGACGAGGTCGTTATAGACCTGCACCACCGTGTTGGAGGGCATGGCGAAGCCAATGCCCATATATCCGGCGGACTGGGTGAGGATGGCGGTGTTGACGCCGATGACTTCGCTGTTCATGTTGAGCAGCGGGCCGCCGGAGTTGCCGGGATTGATGGCCGCGTCGGTCTGTATGAAGTGTTGGAACTGGCCGCCTACGCCTTTTTCAATGGTGCGGTTTTTGGCGGAGATGATGCCGGCGGTGACGGTCTGCGAGAGATCGAATGGGCTGCCGATGGCGATGACCCAGTCTCCGACTGCTGTACCGTCGCTGTTGCCGAGCTTGACGGTGGGCAATGGCTTGTCTGTCTCGATCTTGATGACGGCGAGGTCGGTGGCCTTGTCCACGCCGATGACGCGAGCCTTGCGGCCGAGGTCGGTGGTGTCCGGGTCGGTGGAGAGCTTGACGTAGATCTCGTCAGCCTTATCGACTACGTGATTGTTGGTGATGATGTAGCCCTTGGCGTCAACGATGAATCCGGAGCCGAGGGAGTCGTGCTCGGAGCCGCCATCATCTCCGTCGCCGGGGCCCTGTCCGCCGAAGAAGCGGTTGAAAAAGTCCTGGAAATTGCCTTGGCCGCCCTGGCCACCCTGACCCGGCGCCTGGCCCGGTGCCTGATCCTGGCCGTCGCCCTGATCGTCGTCATCGGGTTGCTGGGGCACGGGAACGGCGCGGCCGCCGTGGGGATTGAGGCGCCTGTTTTTGGAGACGTCTTTAGGCAGGATGCGGGTGTTGATGTTCACGACTGCCGGGCCAACCTGCTTGGCGATCTGCGCAAAGGCATTGGGAGCGACGGCGGAGGTGGGAATCTTGAGCGGCGTGGCGTCGCTGCTGTCGCTCTGCTTCTCCTGGCCGTGAACACCGTGCGCTACATAAGACCCGACCAGGATTGCTGTGGAAAGGGAGGCAAGTATGGCAAATGTCGACGCCAGACGGCGTTCCTTTAGCCGGGCGAAAATTGAAGGCATGGATGGCATAAGTCGTTCAACCTCGGGTTCTTTCATCTGCCACTGGGGTGGCCTGGCGCGGTGCGAACGGGTCTGGGGCTCGAAGCGGTCTTATCGCTGCGCTTCGTCCTGCCGGAGCACGTCACCGCGTGTCATTTCTTAGTATAGCCAGTTATCTCCGGGTTTTTTAGTTCCAGGGGATACACCGCCTTAAAGATAGACGTAATTTTGGCCTGAGAGTCGCATCTGGAGGGAAAACCGGCTTTTGCGCCATGCTAACATCGGGCATGTTTCGCGCTCATCTGAACCCTCCCTGCCCCTCTTTCAGTGTCCGGAATGCCCGGATTGCCCGCTTTGGCGTGAGTTCTGTGCTGGTTTGCGCTGTCGGGATAGGCCCGGCTCTTGTGGCCGCGCAAAACACGCCGCCTGCGCCTGCTCCTTCTATGCGCGACCGCATTATGGCGCGGATCATGGGAACGGGAAAGAGCGCGTGGACTCCGGAACAGATCGCGACGATGGGCAGGCTGCGGGATGCGGCGATTGCCGACCCGTATGCGCTGGATGAGCTGCGGCATCTGACGTTCAACATTGGGCCGCGGCTGAGCGGGTCTCCGCAGGCGCAGGCTGCTGTGGAGTACGTAGCGGCTGAGATGAAGGCGCTGGGCGCGGAGGTGACGCTGGAGAAGACTTCGGTGCCGCATTGGGTGCGTGGAGCGGAGACGGGTGAGTTGGTTTCGTGGCCGGGGCAGACGCCGGGAACGACGCAGAAGGTCGTGGTGACGGCCCTGGGGCCGAGCGTGGCGACGCCTGCTGAAGGCATCACTGCTGAAGTTGTTGTGGTGAACAACTGGGCTGAACTCAAGGCTCTCGATCCGGCGAAGGTCAAGGGCAAGATACTGCTGTTTAACAAGAAGTTCGATAAGCCGCTGGCGGCGCAGCAGGGAGGCATCTACGCTTACGGCGATGCGGTGGTGTATCGCGCCGCCGGGCCGCTGGTGGGAGCGACGGCGGGTGCGGCGGCGGTGTTGGTGAGGGCGGTTGGCGGGGCGGATTACCGGATTCCGCATACGGGGCAGACGCAGTATGCGCCGGGTATCGAGAAGATTCCCGCGGCGGCGGTGACGGCTGAGGATGCGGACATGCTGGCTGACCTTGCGAGTGAGGGGCCGGTGAAGCTGCATCTGACGCTTACTCCGCAGACGCTGCCTGATGCGACGAGCTACAACGTGATTGCGGACTGGAAGGGATCTGAGCATCCGGAGCAGGTGGTTGTGGTCTCAGGGCATCTGGACTCGTGGGATCTGGGGACCGGGGCGATCGATGATGGGGCTGGAATCGTGGTTTCGATGCAGGCGATTCACCTGTTGCAGAAGCTGGGGATTCATCCGAAGCGGACGGTGCGGTTTATTGCGTGGATGAGCGAGGAAGAGGGTTCGCAGGGCGCGGCTACTTATATGAAGGATCATGCGGGCGATGTGGCGAATCATATCGGCGCGCTGGAGTCGGATCTTGGCGCGGGGCATCCGGATGGAGTGGTCTGGGCGGGAAAGCCTGAGCTGGGCGAGTGGCTGCAGCCGGTGGCGCAGGCGCTGGATCCGATCGGGGCGCAGACGTTTCGGAGTTCGCCGGAGACCGGCGAGGATATCGACGGGCTGACGCAGAAGGGCGTGCCGAGCTTTGCGCCTTCGCAGGATGGACGGTACTACTTCAACTATCACCACACGCCTGCGGATACTTTTGACAAGGTGAATCCGCGAGAGCTGGCGGAGAATGCTGCGGTGATGACGGTGGTGGCTTATGCGCTGGCGGATTCGGCGGAGCCTGCGCCGCGGTAGTGGGTTCGCGCTTTGCGCGAATAAGAACCCACATCTCAGAGGCGAGATGTGGGGCACCCCCACCCTCATTCTTTCTTATACAGACCCAGGCCACCCGCCCGTCCACGGCTTAAAACTGAACTGAAATGGGATCGGTCAGAGTCATCGTCACAACCGCGCCTGGGAAGTCGCCATAAACGAAGTAGATCCCGCTCACGGTCTCAATCGCAACGGGCGTAAAGTTCCCGTGGAGCGAGGGCGTTGTAACAGCCACATTATAGTTAATTGGCCCGTCGAGGCGAGGCGCCGTGAGGGTTATTGTAACTTCCGATGAACCGGCTGAGTTAGAACCGGAGAAAAAGGCGGGCTCTAAGAAGATCTCCATTCCCAGGCGAACCTCCCTGGCTGGCGTATATAGCAGAATTCCAGGCGACTCCACCTGTGACGGCAAGGGGATGTTCGAGTAACTAACGCCCGAACCCTGGATCGTAAAGAGAACCTGGATCTGCACTTGCTCTACCCCTGGTTCTGGCACTGGAAGGGCTTCTGCTGCCTGAAACAGGGAAGCCAGAATGCTGGGGGAAGGAGGATGAACCAAGTCGTTGATAAGGGCTGATGTCGGGGTGCCCCAGCCACTGGCGAGATCGTAGCCCACGGTTGCGTTGTAGCCGATATAGCCAGGGCAAGGGGGCGATGACTTCTGGCTTCCGCCGCTTTGAATGTCGTGGAAATCTCTGGCATACACGGGGGGCATTCTCCCGATTGTGTAAATGATCGGGTTGATGAATCCGAGGGGATGCTGGCCGTCCAATTGCGCCTGCTGATTCGCCAGCGCCATGTAACCCGCCCAAAGCGGGGTGGCCGCGCTCGTACCACCCGTAGCACCTGGCACGACGTTGTTCGAGAATATGAAAACATTGTTGGAGACCAGCGAGACGTCGGGTATATTTCTCCATTTGTTGGAACCACCGTTGGCGGCAGTGGCCAATCCCAATTGGTAACCCGGAATTGGCACGTTCGTCTGAACGCCGCCACCATTCGACGCAGAGATTTCCGACTCCCACGACAACACACCATCTACGAGCGCGAGAGACAGATTCGTGCCACCAACAACGGTCACGTAAGACAAGGCCCGCGAGCCCTGTCCAATTTCGGTGGGACAGAGTGCACGCCCATCGCCGGCTACTACAAAAAAAGTCTGCCCCTGCGCGGCCATTTGGTTGACAGATTGCTGGGATGCGGCAGTCGTTCCGAACGTATAGGATGCGCTAAGTTGCAGAGACAACGGAACGCCGCTGGGTGGCGACGCCATTGCCGCCAAAACGCTGTCGACGTTGCTGCCCTCGTAGACGACGACACTCTGCAGCCCAGGCGCCATGGCCATCGCCATCTCGATATCGAGTGCGACTTCAACGTCGTTTACGGGAGTGCCATTTGGGCCCGACTGCGTGGGGCTTTGAGAAAACCCGGGGAGCGTTACAACTTGCACCGGCACATTCATGCCAAATTTCGCATTGTAGGCGTTGGGGTCTGCAGTGAAGAATCCGTCCAACTGAAAAAGACCAACTGTTTGCCCCTGCCCAGTGAGTGTGACGCCTGGGGCATAGGCACTGCGAAAATCCGAACCACCAAACTCACCGTTTGGGCCGGAGCCGGCATGGGCGCGCGGCAGGGTGTAATTGTCGAGACCGGTGACGTGCAAGACGGGCGTATCCAGGTCGAGCGACGGCTCGCTGTCGGGCGCATAAAACGTACTGCCGTCGGGCCGGAGACGAGTATTCAGCTTAATGTGAAACGCATCTTGGATAGCGGAAGCGGTGCCGGAGATATCGAGCACGACGCCGTTCGCGTGGGTGTGGGTAATAGTCAGGCCCTCTGTTCGTTCGATAAACGCAGCCAGTCCTTGATGATCCTGATCCGTCGGGCTGAATTGCTCTGCGAACTGAGCCGGCGTCAGGTATTGTCGGAACTGCGCACTCTTCGGATCACTGACCTCCTGAAGCAGATTGTCCAGTTGGGAGGGGTTCCTCAGCGGGAGGGCGATCGCGAGATGGAGTTGAGTGGCACCGTCTAAGTCGCCGATCAAGGGCGCTTCCGCAAACTCCGACCGTAAGTGACCCTGCAAGCGCTGCCTGCCATGCCCCTGATTCGATTGGCGACCGCTTTCGAGGCCATCTGTAGTCATAATCGCCCCCTTCGCCATAGCTATCCGCGCCGGCAGAATTTGGCAGCGACTATAGCACACCACTCAAAAGATCGTATCTACAAATCAAGCGGGCCGGGATCATGCGCCTGAGTGGACGTCCCAATCACCATCAACCCACGCAGATTCGCAAGAGCCGGCGATCTTATCTATCATTCCTATTTGCGGATTCCTGTTAACGGATTCGTGTTCATGAGAGGAATATGCTCAGTCAATCAAATCGCGCGGTACGTTGCTTCAAGAGACGACAGCAATGACCGAATCCATCACTGTCTCCAAAGAGGATTACCTCAAGGCCATCCTCGAAGCTGAGTCTGAAGGCCACAATGTGATTCCTGCGACGCTGGCTCACTGGCTCTCCGTCTCGGCTCCGGCGGTGACGATGGCTCTCAAGCGGCTGAAGCGCGACGGCTTTGTCGACGTGAAGGCTGACGGCATCGTGCGGCTGACTGCGAGCGGCAAGGAGACGGCGTACAAGACGGCGCTGCGGCACCACCTTATCGAGCGCATGCTCTCAGAGGTTTTTGGCATGGAGTGGTACGAGATCCATGCGGAGGCTGAGCGGCTGGAACATGCTGTCTCTCCGGCCTTTGAGGCGCGGCTGATTGAGAAGCTTGGCGAACAGGGGACGTGTCCGCATGGCAACACTGTGCTGCCGGAAAGCCCGGCTCAGCGGCGCAAACGTGGGCTCATCCAGCTCTCTGAGGGCGCGGAAAACACGGACTACGTGGTCACGGCGCTCTACGAGCGCGACCCGAAACTGCTTGTCTTTCTGCATCAGTCGGGCATCAGTCCTGAGACACGGGTTCGGCTGCTGGCGAGGAATTACGACCGGACCGTATCCATCGAGACACCCATCGGAATCATCACCCTCGGCCACCCCGCCGCCGAGCGGATCTGGGTGAAGCGGGTCGCGAAGGCTCATAAAGAAAAGTAATGCGGCGTATGGGACAAGAAATTTATTAACCATAGTTAACGATCTGTGCCATACTGTCGCTAAGGGGTATTCCTCCCTTTTCCACCATGGCGACACAAATTACAGATACGGCGAGACCGGCGGGAGAGTTGCAGCGACCCTCCATGCCCGATGTTTTCTCGTCGGTGCACGTGTCGAGGTCGCCTCATCTGTGGCGCCGCCTGCTTGGTTTCCTGGGGCCGGGATTTCTGATCTCCGTGGGCTACATGGACCCCGGCAACTGGGCTACGGACCTTGCTGCGGGGTCGCGCTACGGATACACGCTGCTTTTTGTGATCATGCTGTCGAATCTGATGGCTATCCTGCTTCAGAGCCTGGCTATCAAGCTTGGCGTGGCGACTGAGCAGGATCTTGCGCAGGCCTGCCGCTCGAACACCAGCAAGCCGGTGGCGATCGGCCTATGGGTGATCGCGGAGATCGCCATCGCTGCATGCGACCTTGCCGAAGTGATCGGCTCGGCTATTGCGCTGCAACTGCTCTTTCATATTCCGCTGATGATTGGCGTGCTCATCACCAGCCTCGATGTGCTGATTATTCTTCTGCTTGAGCATCGCGGCTTTCGTTATCTCGAAGCGCTGGTGATTGTGCTGATCGGCACCATTGCTGCGCTGTTTGGGGTGGAGATTATTCTTTCGCGCCCGGAGTTTGCTCCCATTCTGCATAGTCTTTTCGTGCCGTCGCGCTCGCTGCTCACGAATCCTGAAATGCTTTATATCGGAATTGGGATTCTGGGAGCGACGGTGATGCCGCACAACCTTTACCTGCACTCGTCGATTGTGCAGACGCGCAACTACCCGCGCACTCCGGAAGGGAAGCGGGAAGCTATCCGGTTTGCCAACTGGGACTCGGCGGCTGCGCTTACCATGGCTCTCTTCGTCAATGCGGCGATACTTATCGTTGCTGCGGCGGTCTTTCATCGCAGCGGCCATACTGAGGTGGCGGAGATTGAGGATGCGTACCGGCTGCTTTCGCCGCTGCTTGGGGTCGGTGGGGCGAGCGCGATCTTCGCCATCGCGCTGCTCGCCTCCGGCCAGAACTCGACCATCACCGGCACCCTCGCCGGCCAGGTGGTTATGGAGGGCTTCCTGCACATCCGATTGCCGCAGTGGCAACGCCGCCTTATTACGCGGCTACTGGCCATCATCCCGACGGTGATCGTCGTCGCAATCTACGGCGAACACGGCACGGCGCGTCTGCTGATCCTCAGCCAGGTTGTTCTCAGCATGCAACTAAGTTTCGCGGTCTTTCCGCTGGTGGCATTTACGAGCAACCGCCGCATGATGGGCCAGTTTGTCAACACGCGCTGGATGAAATATCTCGCATGGCTGGTAGCTATCGTCATCGCAGGCCTGAACGCATGGCTGCTTGTGCAGATCTTTCGAGGTCAATAAGCCCAGTTGCCCTGGTCTTCGGAGATGATTCATGACGCTGCGTAAACGCATGGTCCATATTGCATTTGCCTGCATGATGACGCACATTCAGGCGGCACTGTTATGGGGCCAGAGTGGGACTTCCAGTGCGATTTCCGGCTCGGTGACTGACAGCAGCGGCGCAGTGGTTCCAAATGCTTCCGTGACCGCCATCGAGGTGCATACCCAGGCAAGCCGCTTCGGGCTGACCGATGCAAGCGGCTACTATCTTTTTTCGCAGGTGAATCCTGGAACTTATCGAGTTGTCGTGGAGGTAAAGGGATTCGTCACGGCAGCTTCAGAGTCCACGTCTGTGGGTGTCGGCCGCAACGTGGCGTTGAACTTCACCGTCCGGGTGGGTTCCGCGTCTCAGTCGGTTGAGGTGACCGCGCAGCAGGGCCTTTTGAGTCTGGACAACCCGAACATGACGACCACGCTCGAAGAGAAGACTATCGCGAGCCTGCCCAATCCCGGCCAGGACCTCACCTATATCGCACAGTTCGCCCAGGGCGCTCTGATGAACACAGCCGGTTCTTCCAACGATGCGAAAGCGGCCGGCGGCTACGGCAATGTCGAGTTCAACGGTCTCCCGGCAACGTCCAACGGCTACATCCTCGATGGCTACGATACCAACGATCCCTGGCTTGGGCTCAACATCGGCCTGTCAACAAATCTGGTGATCGGCCTCGATGCTGTTCAGGAGGCGACAGTCAACACCAACTCTTTCTCCGTAGACCAGGGCCGCTACGCCGCTTCACAGGTCAATTACTTTACGAAATCCGGAACCAACGCATTTCACGGCGATGCATACGAGGTATGGAACGGCTCTCTCTTCAACGCCCAGGACTACTTTTTGCATGCCAACGATGGGCCGGGCAACGTCGCACGCAAGCCCCGCTCGACCGTGAATGAGTTCGGGGTCAGCGTCGGCGGCCCGATCCGGAGGGACAAACTATTCTTTTTCGGGCACTATGAGGGCATTCGCATCGCCCTGCCGCTGGTTTCGCAGCTCACTTTGCCCTCGCCGGCTTACCAGCAATACGTGCTTGGCCAGCTTGCCACGGGGGGAACCGACCCTGTGACCGGAGCCGTCTATCCAGCACAGCCTGCCGAGATTCCCTTTTACCGCAGCTTGTTTTCGCTCCTGCCCGATGCCGGTGGCACGCCGGTCGAGATCGTCGGCTGCCCGCTTGGGGCAAACCGAGATGGGTGCGCCAACCAACGTCAGGCTTCGCTCAACAACTCGGATAGCGAGGACCTTGTGGTCGTCAAGATAGACCACACTATCGATGTCAAAAATAGTGTCTGGTATCGCTTCCAGCAGGACACAGGGCTGCAGGCTGCCTATACCGATCCGGTAAACGCAATCTTCAACGCCTACTCTCCGCAACCTCAGCGAACGCTCGTCGTCGGGTACACGCACCTGTTCAGCGACAAACTCGTCAATCAGTTCAACCCCGGTGCAAGCTGGTACTCCAGTATCTTCGAGCCAAAGAATTACGACCGGGTGTTGCAGACCCTTCCGATCGTCCTGATGGCGGGGAGCAACGCTATCCCGTTCACCACTCTCGGCGGCAACGATCAGACCTACCCGCAGGGCCGTAAGGTCACTCAGTGGCAGATCAACGACAACCTCACCTGGACGCAGGGCAGGCATACGTTCAAGTTCGGCATCAACACACGCCGGCTCGATGTGAGCAATTACGATCTCGGTGAGGGCGCCGTGCCGGCGGTTACGGTTGAAGATCTGGCGCAGTTTACTTATGGCGCAGCCTACACCGCAAGCCAGACCTTTCCAGCTTCGTTGAAGGAGAGCGTTGCGGCGGGCAATCTCGAATACTACGCAATGGACGCATGGAAGCCTTCCCCCAAAGCAACTGCCACTTATGGCATGCGCGTCACCTGGAATACCAACGAAACAAGCAAGCGCGGGCTCTTCGCTCGTCCAGCCGGCTCGTTTCTCGATGCTTCGCACGATATAAATCAGCCGCTGAACCGGGTCATTCTGACGAACCTCCACGACCTCTTTCCCGCAACGCCGTTGTTCATCTATCAACCCCGGGTATCGATTGCCTATCAGCTCTCGCGCCGAATGGCTATTCATGGCGGCTTTGGCGTCTTCAACGACATTATCCCAGCCCAGGTGGCCGACCTCGGGGCCGACAATCCCCGGTATGCCCCTACCTTTGTTGGCGGCATTGGTGGCCAGGTTGGCGGTACCGCCATCGCTCCAGGCGTGCCGGGCAGCGCCGTCGATGCAGCGGCGAACGCCAATCGATCTTTCCAGTCGAGCTTCGCTTCCGGCGAGGCGCCGTGCGGCGGAATTCAGCTGGGCGAAGCGACTTGTCCACTGGCTGTCGGGTTGAACGCCTTTCCAAGCGGCACGCTCAAAACGCCCTACTACTATCAATACAATGCCGGGATCGAACGGCAGGTCGGAGCCCGGGGAGATATCCATGTGGATTTCGTCGGAACTCGCGGTCTGCACGAGCCGTATCAGGTTCAACTCAATGGCTATCAAACTGTCTGTGCCGGGTGTTTCGCTCCCTACCCCTATAAGCGTCCGGTCGATCCACGCTTCGGCAGTGTCAACGAGTTCCGCACGGATGCCAACAGCAGCTATGCCAGCTTGCAGACCTCGTACTCGCAACAGATCGGGAGCCTCACCGTGCGCGGCAATTACACGCTGAGCCATTGTCTCGATGAAGTCTCAAATGGAGGGCTGCTGCCGTTTTCTACTCAGGGTATTCTCTCCCCATTGCCGGGGCAACTCCGTCGTCAATATGCAAACTGCGACTACGACGTGCGTCACAACATTTCGGCGTTTGCGATCTTCCGGATTCCATTTCACTCCAGCCATCTCGCGCTCCGGGAACTGCTCGGCGGATGGTCGATTTCCGAGACGGCATTCTTCCATACGGGCTTGCCTTTCAGTGTGCTCAGCCAGCCGTACACCGCCAACAACGACGGTATCTTTCAGGCCAGCGGACCCCAATATGCCCGCCGAATGACCGGAGTGCCGGTCTATCGGAAAGCAGCATACCCTGGAGTCACGATCGCCGGCACGAGACAGTGGCTCAATCCTGACGCCTTCACCTCCGTGGTCGATCCCACCACCGGAGGTTGCACAGGCGGCGACTCCGTTGCGAATTGCCAGTTCGGCGACTCGGGCCGCAACTCGGTGCGAGGTCCGCACTTCACGGCCTCGGATATCTACGTGACCAGGTCCTTCCCGATCCGGGAAGGCATCACGTTTCGTCTGGATGCTCAGCTTTTCAATGCCTACAATCATCCAAACTTTGCTTTGTCGGGCAATGTGCAGGCCGGAGTCCCGGGAACCTCGATTCCTGCCCGTTTCGGTACGCTCGAGAGCACAATATCGCCGCCAACCGGTTTGTTGGGCGTTGGGCTGGGTGGCGACAGTTCGCCTCGCATGATCGCTTTTCAAGGCAGGATCGAATTCTGAGCGGCGCGGCCGAATGGGGATGAATTGGGAACCCGCGTCGCGATACCGCACGCATCGCTGCTCCACTCCGCTATGCCTTCCGAGGCATTGCTTTAGCAGCTTCGCATTGGCCGGAAAGGGAAGTTTCCAGTCTCCCGCTTTGTGCTACTATTTCGCCATCGCCTATGAACGTCTCTCGCTAAATCCGAGCCGCAACTGAGCGCCTCACTGCCTTCGCAGGCGGTTCTGAAGCTGCGCGCAATTTTCGATGCTTACCCGGAAAGCCGGCAAATTTGAAAGCGAGAGAAATGATACACAATCCTTTAGACACAACTTTGTCTGGGCCTGTTTCGACTCCAGTATTTGAAGACGTGGTAACTTCGCGTCTCGATCTGATTCCTGTCAGCGTTGAATCGCTGCTGTGCCAGAGAGAAAATGCCTCGGATATGCGAACCAGACTCGGCGCGATCCTCAATGCGATCGTGCCCGATGCGTGGCCGCATGAGCATTGGGAGCCGCATGTCTATGAGTATCTTCTGAATCTGATTGCTGGGGATTCAGAGGCCGTTGGCTGGTGCCGCTACCTTGCCCTGCGCGACAACAACACATACGGCCGCACACTCATCGGTAGCTTCGGCTCCGGCTTTCCGAAGTCTGAGACCGGCGAGGCGGAGATCGGTTATGGGTTGCTTCCCGACTGGCAGAGGCACGGCTTTGCAGTCGAAGCAGTCGATGCGATGCTTCCGTGGCTGCGGGGCAGGCGTGAGATTCGCGCATTTGTCGCGCAGACTTTTCCGAATCTGCGTGGTTCGATCCGCGTGCTGGAAAAGTGCGGGTTTCAACCTGCGGGCGCAGGCTTTGAGGAGGGAGCCGTTCTCTTCCGAAAAGAGTGAGAGACAATCATTCCATCGGAGTAGAAACGCGATGGCGGTTGTTGGAGTCACCTTGCTGCGGAAATCACCAACCTTGTGCAGGGCGCTTGCTGCTGCGGCATGCGCCCTGGCCCTGCTTCCAGCCACCGCTCAATCGACGAGACCGGTGAACATCACCGTGCATGCGGACAAGGCGACCGGCCCGTACAAGCCGCTGTGGAACTTCTTTGGCGCCGACGAGCCGAACTACGTCTATGCACCCAATGGTCAGAAGCTGTTGGGCGAACTTAGCGCGCTGAGCCCGGTTCCGGTCTATTTTCGCGCGCACAATCTGCTTACTACCGGCGACGGCGAAGGCTCGCTCAAGTGGGGCTCGACCAACGCGTATACCGAGAAGGCAGATGGGACGCCGGTTTATGACTGGACGATCACGGATCGCATCTTCGACGCGATGGCGGCTGCGCATGTGCGCCCGCTGGTCGAGATCGGATTCATGCCTGAGGCGCTCTCGTCGCATCCTGAGCCTTATCGCCATACCTTTCCCAAGGGGGACATCTATACCGGTTGGGCCTATCCGCCGAAGGACTACGACAAGTGGGGCAAGCTGGTGCACGCCTATGCGGAGCATCTGAAGTCGCGCTACGGCAATCAGATCGACGGCTGGATGTGGGAGGTCTGGAATGAGCCGGATATCGGCTACTGGCACGGGACTCCTGAGGAGTATGACCATCTGTACGACGTGACCGCTAATGCTATTCGCACCGTGCTTCCAAAGGCTCGTGTCGGCGGACCGGAGTCGACGGGCGTAGCCTCCAGTCGGGCTGAGGCTTTTCTGCGGCAGTTTCTCGAGCATTGCGCTCGTGGGGTCAACACAGCAACCGGAGAGACTGGCGCGCCGCTCGACTTTATCAGCTATCACCCCAAGGGCCGGCCCATGACGATCAACGGTGCGAATGGCGCTCATGTTCGCATGGATATCGGTCACCAGCTTCGCGCAATCGACCGCGGCATGCGGGTGATCGCTTCTTATCCGGAGTGGAAGAATACTCCGATTGTTCTGGGCGAGAGCGACCCGGAGGGCTGCGCGGCGTGCAAGGGCCCGGAGAACGGGTACCGCAACGGCCCGCTTTACGGGGTGAGCGTCGCCGAAGCTACGATGCGCACTTATGAGCTGGCGCGTAGGTACGGCCTGACTGTCGAGGGCTCTGTGACGTGGGCTTTTGAGTTTGAAGATCAGCCGTATTTTGCGGGCTTTCGCGAATTGGCGACTAACGGGGTCGACAAGGCGGTTTTGAATGTCTTTCGCATGATGGGCAAGCTGGGTGGCGAGTGGGTGCAGACTGATAGCTCCGCGGCGTTGTCTGTTGATGACATCGAGCAGGTTGGCGCTGTCTGGTCGGCTGATATCAACGCAGTTGCGACGGTTAACTCAGTCAACGAGGGTAAGCACGAAGTCGACATTCTCGTGTGGAACTACCGCGACGATGACCTACTGGCAGGTGAGGCAGAGATTCACCTCGACGTCACGGGGCTATCCGGTGCGAAAGGGAACCTGGTCAGCGCTGAGGAGTTTCGCATGGACGCGAGCCACAGTAATGCTTACGCGGTCTGGCAGCAGATGGGGAGTCCTAACGCGCCAACACCTGATCAGCAGAGGAAGCTTGAAGCTGCGGGAGGTTTGGAGCAGACCGTTGCGTCCCACCCGATATCCGTCGAGAGCGGAGCAGCTTCTATCGCGCTCAGGCTTCCGCGGCAGGGGGTGGCGCTGGTCCGGCTGAGATGGTAGGCGTTCGCCTTTACACCCCACACCCCAAGCGCGGACAATAGACCTTGAACCAGCCAGTCTCAATCAATCGCGAGGATCCCCATGCCACTCTCCGGAGAAGCTATCCGCCTGATGAACTACATCGATGATGTTTCCGTAACTCTGCGCCGCATTCTTACCGGGGTTGCCACGCTGGACGATGCGGAGCGCGGTCTGGTCTCAGAGCACCTCGCCCTGGCCAAACCCAGCGCACAGAACGTTCTGGACGCCCTCGCCGCCAAGAGTCCTTTGAAGGAAACGCTTTAGGCGCTACTGACCACACTCCGACCCTTCCGACGCGTCGTCTTAGCGGACGAATCTGAGGGAACGGAAAGCCGAGCAAGACCAGTGTTGTCCAGCCCCTATACAGCCATCATTACCATCGCCATTATCGGAGCAGGGCCGCTGGGCCGGCGGCTTGCCTTGCGCGCGGCGCGGGCGGGTTTCCGCGTCATCCTTGAAGACGTGATGCCATCCAGCCTGCGCCACGCGGAAGAGGCGCTGCGCCAGGAGCTAAATCCAGCCGCGATGCCCATGGTCAGCTTCGCTCGCACAGTCGAAGAGGCGGTGCGCGAGGCGGATCTGGCTATCGACTGCGTTCCGGATGAGCTGGAATCGAAGCTCGAGATATTCAGTCTGCTGGATCGCATGGCGCCGCCGCGGACTGTTTTTGCCACGCCCACGACGAATCTTTCCATTGCCGATCTGGCGCGTTGCACCTACCGTCCCGGCCAGTGCGTGGGCATCGCCGTCAACGCGCAACAGCTTTCGCTGGATACGGATGCGGCGGGGCCGATCGAGATTCCGATCCGCGTCACTACGCGTACGACCGCGGAGGCGCAGGACCTGGTGTGCGATTTCTGGAGCCGTCTTGGCTACACTCCTGTCGTCGCGCTCGACTCGGCGGAAGCCATGCTGACCTGAGTCCTTGCCTGCATCAAAGCCAAAATGTGACGAGTGGCAGGTAACCGGCGGTTAGCCCACCAGTCAAACCCACAAATCCGAACAAATCCGGCTTGGCTGAGCCGGGCCGATGGAACCGGCCACTCAGGTTCTGCGTACACCCATTCAGGCGAAATGCGCCCAACCGCGCCAACCGCCTACGGACCCCATGCAAAGCTTTGTTGACATTCTCGGTGAAGTCTTCCGCGCCATGATGGCCAACAAGCTGCGCACCTTTCTGACCATGTTCGGCATTGCGTGGGGGGTGGGTTCGCTGCTTGTGCTGGTTGGCCTCGGAGAGGGTTTCAGGTCGGGGCAGCAGCGCAATCTGGCCAGCGTGGGCAACGACGTCATCATGATGTTCAGCGCGACCATTCCTGCCCTCCCCAATCAGCACACGGCCATGCGGCCCTACAAGCTCACGCTCAAGGACGAAGCCGATCTGCGCAGGCTGCCCGAGTTGCGCGCGGTTACGGCGGTGCTGAATCGCAGCGATCTTTACGAGGTCAGCGCATGGTCCAATACTTCCTCGCAGGTTCTAGGCATCGAGCCGAACTTCTCCGGAGTGCGCTTCATCCCGCTCGCTGAAGGGCGTTTCATCAACGCCGCCGACATCTCCGAGCGCCGCCGCGTGGTCGTACTCGGCGTCAAGACCGCGCATCTGCTGTTTCCCGGGCACCCGATGATTGGCGAGACCATCACCATCAACGGCACGAGCTTCGCCGTCGTAGGCCGCGTCGCCACCATCAGCCGCGGCAACAACGACTTTGATGATCAGAAGATTTACATTCCGCTGAGCACCATGCAGGAACTCTATGCAATGAAGGGCGAGAACATCCCCAAGGATGCCCTGAGCTCCCTGCAATATCAGCCTACGACTAAAGGCGAGGACGCGGCCGCCCTGCTCGCAGCACACAAAGTCATCGGCGCCAACCACGGATTCGACTCTTCGATGAAAGAAGCTTTTGACGAGTGGGATACCATCCACACCTCGCAACTGGTGGGCAAGATTTTCGACGCCATGGATGTCTTTCTTGGCGGCGTCGGCATTGTCACGCTGGGGCTGGGGGCGGTGGGCATCATCAACATCATGCTGGTCTCGGTGACCGAGCGTACGCGGGAAATCGGGCTGCGGAAGGCGCTTGGAGCGACCAGCAAGAGTATTCTGACGCAGTTCTTTCTGGAAGGTCTGATTCTGACTACGATAAGCGGCCTGATTGGGATTGGGATTTCCGCGGGCTTCATGGCCATATTGCAGGCTTTTCTTACCGGCCAGATGCCGGGCTTCGACCCGCCGCAACTTGTCTGGTGGTCTGCCGCGCTGGCTCTCGGTTCGCTGGCCATCTGCGGCGTGGTTGCCGGAGTCTACCCCGCGAGCATGGCCGCCGCACTGGAACCAGTCGAAGCTCTGCGCAGGGAATAACGGGAAGGGAATCGCGATGTTCAAAGACATCCTCATGCAGGCCTGGGAGGCGATGGTGTACAACCGTCGCCGCACCACTATCACTATCGTGGGCATGGCCTGGGGCATCGCTACTGTCGTGCTGCTGCTGGCTTATGGAGCGGGGTTCAGCCGCGCTATTGAAGCGATCTTTGCGCAGTGGGGGACCACGCTTGTCGGTGTCTTTCCCGGACGCACGAGTGAACAGGCTGGGGGCGACAAGGCTGGCGTCAAGGTGCGCTTCACGCAGGACGATGTGGACGCGATCTGGAACGGGGTTCCTAACCTGATCCACATCACGCCGATGGTCAGCAAAGATGTGCCGGTGCAGGACGATCTGCACACCTTCACCTGGACTGTTAACGGCGTCTATCCGGTGGCTCAGGAGGTCATGCATCTGCCGACGGATGTGGGCCGCTTCTTCAATGGCGGTGAAGAGCAAGAGCGCGTACACGTGGCCGTCATCGGCTCCGAGGCCAAGACCAAGCTTTTCTCCGGCGCCTATCCCATCGGTGAATCGATTCGGTTGAATGGCATCCGCTTCACCGTAATCGGCGTCATGGAATCCAAGATGCAGGAGGGAGACAGCGACTCGAATCGCCAGATATACATCCCCTTCAGCACCATGAGCGATATCAAAGACACCAAGTATCTCGACGGCATCTGGATGAACTATGCGGGCGACCACATGCAGGTGGAGAAGAATCTGCGCGCCACCCTCGCCGCTGCGCATAACTTCCGCCCCTCCGACCGCCGCGCAATCTTTGTGGCCAACCTGATGGAGGAGTTAAGCCAGTTCCGTATTCTCTCGATCGCCCTGCAAGTGTTGCTGGCGCTCGTCGGAGCGCTCACGCTCGGCATTGCCGGCATCGGCCTCATGAACATCATGTTCGTCGCGGTGCAGCAGCGCACGCGCGAGATCGGCATCGAGAAGGCTCTGGGAGCGCAGAAGAAGCACATCCTTACCCAGTTTCTCGCTGAGGCCTTCGTAATTACCGGGGTTGGCGGGGCGCTGGGGATTATTCTGGCTGAGGTTGTTTCGATCTCGATAGGGCGCATCAAGTTCTACAGCAATATCGCCGATCACGCCGACGCTGCGGATATCTACCTGCGTATCTCCATGTCTTCGGTGCTGGTTGCTACTGGCATTCTGGTGGTGACGGGTCTGGTCAGCGGCATGATCCCTGCGGTCCGCGCGGCTAATCTGGATCCGATTGAGGCGTTGCGATATGAATAGGGCAGGGAACAGGGAATGGCATCTAGAAGGTCGTTTCCGTCCGCGTTCGAGGTTCTGAAACGTACCCATCCTGAATTGTTTGGATGTATCCGGGCTGTTGGTGGGGTTCCGCTTGGAGGTTACTTGTCGCGCGAAGACCCAGGTCTCAAAGGCGAGACCTGGGGCACCCGCATTTTCTTAATTTCAGACCTGGGCCACGCCAACGGCAGCTTACTCCTGGCTCGACGGGTCATGGTTGTGGTAGCCGACAATAGTTTGTATCGAAGTTTCCCCTGATTTCCGGATGTGCCTTGAGGTACCTAAACAGACTCGGTTTGAAATCGCAGAGTGTGCTGCATGAGATAAAACCTGTGAAGCAACTGCGATTGAAGTCGTAGGATATTTGTACTTGCTCATGTGTCGCTAGGGGCGTAAAGGATTCGTCCAGGCCTGAACCACCATTTTGTGCAATGTTCAAAAATGACATTTCAACGGAATAGGCACTCGATGCCTCGTCAATTCCAGCCAGTTTGTGCCAGCTATTTCCAAGCCATCCGCTGCCACCTTCGACGAAGGCATCGCCACTTACAGATTTGACACGCCCGTTTTGAACATGTACATCCACTGTGACGAGCCAGTTCCGCAAACCGAGGAAATCTCGCAAATAATTTGGCATGTAAGCCATCAGGTATGCAAGCGCGCCATGCCCATTAGAAAACACTTGAAATGGCGACTGCTTCATGTCATATGAATAACTTGCGCTGTTTACCTGCGTAGGCTCTGGGTACCACTTGGTGCCGCCATAACGAGCAATGAGCGGCAAGACTGATTCCTCATTATCGTCGACCTTAATCAAAGTCGCATCAGACAGCAGGGACAGCGCTCGGTTCACCGCATACCGCGAGTAAGTGTGAAGCCCGACACAACTGATGAGCAAAACGGCTAACAATGACAGAATGATCTTCAACATCAAGCCGGATCGCTTGCCAACAGCTGCTTTCATTCCAGTCAAAAGTTTCATGCTATACCACCCATATCCTTCGCCGGGTGCCCCACATCTCGTTTTAAGATGCGGGATCGTGCGCAGCACGAAGCGTTACACCGGCGGTAACGCGTCGACCACGGGCACCCCAGCCGGTGGCGCAAAGTGAAACAGACTCTCTGGGATCTTTGCGTTTGGCTCTTCATTGGTGAAGGTGAAGCTGGTCTTCGCTCCATCAACTTCATCGATCTCGATGCGGCGAATCACGCCGTCACCGGACACCGACAGCGAGAGTTTGGAGATACGCTTCTGCTGTCCTTTGGGCACGCCGGTAAGCACGTACTGCTCGGCTCTGCTTACCTGTTCGTACATCTCGATCTTCAGGCCCTCAAGCTCGCTCTCGATCTTTGTGTGGCCGAGCAAAAACCGCAGGGGAGAACGCAGGTCGTCGAGCTGGTTGGCTCCGATTCGCTGGACCTGGCTGTCGCCGGGGGCGTAGAACCAGGCGTACTTGCCGTCGAGGACGAAGAGCTTTCCGGGAGTGCTCTGGTAGTCCCAGCGCATGCGGCCGGGCTTGCGGAGGAACATCGTGCCGGACTCGCTACGCTTCATTCCCAGGCCTTCGTATTGCTCGTTGAATCCGGCTTTAAGGGACTGCAGGCGGTTGTAGTGTTCGTCGACCCGTTTGGCTATCTCGAGCGCCGTTGGAGCCTTCTGCGCGTGGGCTGCGGCTGCTGCTTCGGCAAAAAACAAAAGCAGAAGAGCGAGGCGGGAAGTTATTCCCCTCGCTCTTCTGCCTGTTTGCCTGTTTTCCCGCGATCCGATTACTGCGCCAGTTGCGTACAGTTCGTGCCCCCTGAGGGATCTGCTTTGATCTCGCTGTCGGCATCGAGGCAGAATCCGCGATTGCCGGTCTTCGACACCGACTGCGGAACAGCCGAAACCTCGTAGCTCACGATGCGCTCCGAGTTGGGAGCCTTGGTGCAATTGGTGATCGTAAAGATATAGCCCGCCTTGGTGCCTGAGGGCAGGTCGCCCGAAAGCAGTCCCGAAGCGGCTGCGGTTGCTGTCGTCTGTGTCGGATCTTTGCCGAGCGCCTGGAGGGTGCAGGCGTATCCGACGGAAGGATACGTCTGGTTGTACATCAACTGGGCCTCGCGAATCGCGCCCAGCGATTTCATCGCTGAGCTCTCGTTGGCCCACACCTTGGCTTTGTTGTAGTTAGGAATAGCCAGCAGCATCAGGATCAACATGATGCTGATGACGATGAGCAATTCCATCAGCGTAAAGCCGTTTGGGCGTTGGCGGCGGGTTCTCTTTTGCAAAGTGTTCATAAGTGTCCAAAGCCTCTGGGATGGAGCCGTGTTTTCAGCAAATCCGTGCAGGTCGGGCTCGCGGACCCCTCGAAAAGAATCCTAACTCTCCCCGAGCCAAATGGAAAGTCCGGAGCAGGCAACAATCAGATATCTGCCACAAACGCGGAATCCGCCCCAGTCGATAGACGCAGCCGGCGTCAAATCCGCTTGCGCAAATTGCTGAGGGTCTTCAGCAGACCAGCCGCTTGCGATTCACCTTGAGGCCGTCGAGCCGCCCCAGCAGGGTTACTGCGATTCGTTCTGAGACAAAGAGCTTCTGCGCCATTGTCTGCACCTGCCCGGCGGTGACGGCGTCGAGCCGCTCCAGCACCTCTTCGACGCTGAAGAAATGCTTGAAGTACATCTCCTGTCGGGCAAGATTGGACATGCGCGAGCCGGAGCTTTCGAGGCCGAGCAGGATATTGCCCTTGACCTGCTCCTTGGCGCGGTGGAGTTCTTCGGGGGTCAGCGGCGTCTCTTTCAATGCGCTGAACTCAGCCATGACAAGGTCGAGCATTTCGAGCGTCTTGTCGGACGAGGTGCCGGCGTATACGCAGAGAGATCCGGTATCGCTGTATGGGCTCAGGTCCGAATAGATCGAGTAGGCCATGCCGCGCTCTTCGCGAATGGTCTGGAAGAGCCGCGAACTCATGCCGCCGCCAAGGACCGTGTTCAGGATGAGCGTTGCGTAGCGATTTTCATCGGTAATCGGCGGCGAAGGGACGCCGAGGCAGATCTGCACCTGTTCGAGCGAGCGCTTGTTGCGCATGATGATCGGCGCGCTGACTTCGGGAGATTGGAAGGCCAGCTCGGTGGTGCCGGATGCGAGCGACTCGAACTTCTCGGCGACGGAGGCGACGAACTCATCGTGATCGAGGCGCCCGGCGGCGGAAAACACCATGTTGCCGCCGCGGAAGCGGTCTCCGTGATAGTCGAAGAGGGTGGTCTGCTGCAATCCCGAAACCGTCTGCGTCGTACCCAGAATCGGCTTGCCCAGCGGCTGATCCTTCCAGAAGTTCTGGGTGAATATCTCGTGGACCAACACGTCGGGATTGTCTTCGTCGATCTTGATCTCTTCGAGAATCACGCCGCGCTCGCGCTCGATATCCACATCCGCAAACGTCGGATTGAGGACCAGGTCGGAGAGCACATCAAGGCCGATCGGCACGTGGTTCGAGAGCGCCTTGACGCTGAAGCAGATCGTCTCCTTGCCGGTGAAGGCGTCGAGATTGCCGCCGATGGCGTCCATTTCACGCGCAATGTGCTGGGCTGAGCGGGATCGCGTCCCCTTGAAGAGCATGTGCTCGACGAAATGGGAGATGCCGTTGATCTCCGCGGCCTCGTAGCGCGACCCGGATTTAACCCAGACGCCCATGGCAACGGAGCGCAGATGCTCCATGCGTTCGGTGAGTACAATGAGGCCATTCGGCAAGACGGTGCGGCGCAGGTTGCGCTCGGTTGTCGGGTCGGTACCGGGATTCATTTGAAGGTGATCGATCGTCATAGTCAATCTCTGATTGTAGTCTTCTGCGCGGCAACGCGCCCAACCGGCTGCGGCCTCCGGTCGGCCGGAAATTCATGTCACTGGTATCCTGAAAGAAGTCGGAACCCATTTTGGACATATGCCGGACACGTCTATGACCGATTCAGTCCACAAACCGGAAGCACTCGTCACCCTCGACGGCTACGCGCCCAGCGATCCCGGGGCGGGTACTTCGATGGCGATGTTTCCGCTTTTTGGCCTGGATGTGGCGGCGCTGACCGAGATTTTTACCAATCTCGGCGAGAAAGCCTACCGTGGCCGCCAGCTCGCGGACGCGCTCTACAAGCAGCGCGCGACCGATCTCGACCAGATCACGACCCTGCCGCAGGCTCTGCGCGATCGCCTGGCTGCCGAGGGCTGGGAGGTGGGCCGTCCGCATATCGCGGAGGCTTTTCGCAGCGTGGACGGCACCGAGCGCTACCTGGTCCAGACCGGGCTGCAAACGGTCGAGACCGTCTGGATGCCGGAAGGCGACGGCGGCGCTGAATACAGCGATGATTCAGACGAGGAATCGACCAAGGAATCAGCCTCGGAAGGCTCGCGCAGCCCCTCCGCCGGTTTTCGGAGGGCGACGATCTGCGTGTCGAGCCAGATTGGGTGTGCGGTCAACTGCCAGTTTTGCCTGACGGCGAAGCTTGGATTGCAGCGCAATCTGACTCCGGGGGAAATCGCCGGTCAGGTTGTCTCCGTGCTGGACCGGCACAAGGTTGAGTTGAATCGGAACCGCGTCAACCTGGTTTTCATGGGCATGGGCGAGCCGTTTCTGAACTACGACAACTTCATGGCCGCCGTCAACCTGCTTATTGATGAGGTTGGCATTGCCGCTCCGCGCATGACAGTGTCGACGTCGGGCATCGTGCCCGGCATCCTGCGGTTCGCCAAGGAGAAGGTGCGTCCAAAGCTTGCCATCAGCCTCAACGCGCCTAACGACGACGTCCGCGAATCGATCATGCCCGTCAACCGCAAATGGAATATCGCTGCGGTGCTCGACGCTGTGCGCACTATCCCCTTCCGCAATCGCGAAAAGGTCACCTTCGAATACGTGATGCTTGGCGGAGTCACCGACCAGCCTGAACACGCCGAGGAGGTCATCCGCCTGGTGCGTCGCGCCAATCTGCCGGCGATGGTCAACCTGATCGCGTGGAATCCCGGACCGGGGATTGCTTTCAACAGTCCGACTTCAGAGTCCGTGGCGGCGTTTCAGCAGCAGTTGCTTGCTGCCGGCATACAGACCTATGTTCGGCGGCCACGTGGCCGGGATATCTACGCCGCCTGCGGCCAGCTCAAGCGCACTACTGAAGGCGCGGCCCTCGCCAGTTAGCTGGGTCGGCGGTACTCGTCGTCATTTCGCTGAAGCATCGATCGGCTTGACGCTGCCGCAATCCGCACCTTTGTAGGTGGATTCGCTCTCGATGGTCATTTCAATGGGTTTAGGGTTCGGTCCCATCTGGATCGCGCCGAGCAGATGGATCTTTGTCTTGCCATGGCCATCGGCTGTGTAGGTGCTGTCTACCGTTCCCTTGCTGGCCATTCTGCCCGAGCAGGCGACCTCGGCGGTGAAGCCGTCTGCCTTCTTGACGACATTCGATACCTGGCACTCGCTGCGGGTCTGCGGAGGCACGCCGTTATACTTGTCGAGTTGCTCCTGCGTGACGCATACCTGGGTGGTCCGCGGACCTCCTCCGCCCGGACCGCCGCCTCCCGGGCCCATTCCCGCAGGGAACGGCGATTGCTGCCATGTCGTTGTGGCGGTCACTTCGTAGAGGCCGGCTTTGCGTCCCTGGGCCCAGGCGATGACGGCAAAGGCGAGAACGCCGCAACAGAGAGTGATCCAGACGCGAGTGAGCCTGATGTGAGTGATTGAGACGCGAGAGCTACGCATGCAATCTCCAGTCCAAAAGTGGTTTGAACATCGCTGACGGCCACCCCACTGTACGAGATCAGCCGGGAAGTGGGGAAGTAGATTGTGGCGTAATTTTCTTGCCCATCCTGCCCAGTTCCATTAAGGCTCCTGTGACTCGGTCGCTGGCATGGCGCAGGACGTCACCTTCGCTGAGGAAATTGCCGACGATGCAGTGCACGCCCATGCTTTCGACGCGATCCACATCCGGGGCGATGGGCACCGCACCTTCGGCTGCGTAGCGCAGCAGCATCTGGGCGGAGACCGGCGCGGTGTTGAGGATCGCGTAGTCGAAGATCGGCGCGCCCGCGTGTTCGTAGATGCGCTCGATATGCTGGGAGGCGCTCAGGCCGAGGCTCTCATTGGCCTGGGTCATCAGGTTGCAGATAAATACGCGCAGCCCGCGCGCCTTTGCCAACGCTTCGGGAATTCCGCGGACAAGAAGATTGGTGATCAGCGAGGTATACAGCGATCCCGGCCCGACGGTGATCAGATCAGCCCGCTCGATTGCCTCGATAGACTCCGGCAGCGGCGCTGCGTCGGGCGGGTCGAGCATCAGCTCGACGATGCGCCGCTTGCTGGCGGTGATGCTGGTTTCGCCGCGAACCAGGGTGCCGTCGTCCATCCTCGCAACGAGCGTCGCGTTGGCGGTCGTTACGGGATAGATCCGCCCCCGCGTGGACAAAATCTTCGAGGCTAACTGAATGGCGTGGGCAAAATCTCCGGTAATCTCGGTCAGCGCTGCTACGAACAGGTTGCCGAAGTTGTGCCCCTCGATGTCGCCGCCACTGCGAAAGCGGTGACGGAAGAGCTGCGCGAGCACATCTTCCTCTTCACTGAGGGCCACCATGCAGTTGCGCAGATCGCCGGGCGGAAGCATGTTGAAGCCCTTGCGCAGACGGCCCGAAGACCCGCCGTCGTCGGTCACCGTAACCAGCGCGGCCAGATCGGTGATCAGGCACGGGTCGCAGTCTGCTCCGGGAATCACCCCAGGGGCCGCTACGTGCTTTCGGAGGCCGCGCAGCAGGGTCGAGAGGCCCGTTCCGCCGCCAATAGCGACCACCCGCAGGGGCACGGGTGGCACGCTGGTGGAAAAGGAACTCAATTGGCCTTCTTTCGCAGGAAAGGGAACGGACGCGGGGTCGCCATCCGCTAGAGGATACTACGGCGTTTCGGGGTAAAGCAGTTCTGTAAAGCGCGGATCGTCCTGCATGCTCTGAAAGTCGTTATCCGTTCGCGCCTGCAGCCGGTTCCGGGGGTTGAACTCGATCGATTGCGCGAGGTGCTCCAGGCACTCTTCCACCTGACCGGTGATTGCATCCAGCACGGCCAGCCCGTAGAGGGCAAAGTCGGCCGAGGGATGACCCTGCAGGATAGCGTTAAATTGCTCCCGCGCTTCTTCGTAGTAGTCGGTATTCAGCAGCGAGACGGCATAGTCGTACTGTTCCTCGGGAGAGGCAAATACCAGTTTCGACTTGCTCAGTTCGCGGTGGCATGCGGTCAGGTACATGCGGCAGCGCTCAGCCAGCGGCGGGGGAGCTGTTCCGAGCAGCTTTTCAAAGGCGATGAGAGCCTTGTCAAACTTGGCCTGCTGCAACAGTTGCACGGCGGCTTGATAATGCTGGAGCACAGCGGCGTCATGCTGCGCGGCTGCGCGGCTTCCGGGGCCTGAATGAGTCGTTCCGGGTCCACCGGGGTGCGTTGTCGGCTGGGTCAACTTCCTGCGGGTGGACAAGGTTGTACGGGCCTCGAGCATAGTGTCTATCGGCAAGCCATGTGAATCGCTTTTTCTGCGCGCAGACTTTTTCCTCGTCCACTCGCAGAAGCGATTGTAGCTTCAGGCCCCCTTTATACGCAGAACCCCGCCCTACGTCAACAACCCCGGGCTGCGAAAGCCAACCCGCATCCAAAGTCGCTGCTCTACGGACAGTACTATTCTGCTCCTGTTCCCGGACGCATCCTGTCCTTTTCGCATCCTAAGCTCTGTGCAGTTTATCTCCCGTGGATCGGGATAAGAGCTGACAGAGGAGAAGCAATGACAGACGTCAAGAAGTGCGGTAACCCTGCCTGTAACTGTGTTCCCGAGAAGGGCGAGAAATTCTGCAGCGCTCACTGCGAGGCTCTCAAAGGCTCCGTGGAGGTCTTGTGCAAGTGTGGGCACCCTACCTGTGGGGGAGACGCGGACGTCTAGCTCGCGAACTCAGTCCCGGCGTTCGTCCCCCGCCGCGCTCCTGTAAACCGCGGGATTCAACGCCGGGTCGTTATACATCTTCAACTGCCGGTATAGTTTGAACCGCCGGGTGCCTGCCAGTGTCTCCTCCCATAAGCGGGCTAGACAGATGGCCAGGTCGCTCCTTTGCTCCGTGAGGATCGATAGCCGCTCCCGATTGCGCTCCGCGTGCCCTTCAGGCGCGCCCGGACGCTCCATCTCTTCGCGGGTATGAAAGATTTTCAGCGCGAGAATCGACAGGCGGTCGATCATGAGGCCGGGCGACTCGGAGTTCAGCGTCGTGGCAGGATCGGGCAGGCCCTGCTGTGCCAGATATTCCAGCAGGTGTATATCGATCTGCTCCGAGAGATCGTTGCGCCGCTGATTCGTTTCGTCGATACGCCGCTTGACGCGGGCCAGATCGGCGTCCGTTGCGCCCGGAGTGCGGGCCGCGTCCTCGGTATGCCACAACTCAAAGTTCGCCAGGTGCTGGCGCACGACCAGCATGATCCACTGATCCGATGGCGGACGCCATGCCTCCAACGCCTCAACATGCCAGCGGAGCGTCAGTTCGTCGTGCAGGTCGGGGATATTTGCGAGATTCAGCATTGCGCTCGAAGTCGAGTGTACCGCTTCAGGTGTGCAGCCTGCCGCCGATCCAGGCTTTGCGGGCAGTTATGGTAGAACTATCCACACTTCGGTTTCATGTTCGCCAGAGGACTTTGCCGTTCGTCCTCGGCCCGATCGTCACCCTAGTGTGGGAGAGAACAGTATGCCTGAAAGCAGCCAGCGGTTTTTGTGCATTACCAGCTACGAAAAAGGCCACGACTTCATGCGCCAGCTCGCCGACCTCGGCGTCAAGCCGACTCTGCTCACCATGGAGAAGCTGCGTGACGAGCCATGGCCTCGGGACATCCTCGAAGAACTGGCCACGATGCCCGCCGGTCTCACTAACGAGCAGATTCGCAAGACCGTCACCTGGATGGCACGCGGGCGGAAGTTCGACCGCCTTGCCGCGCTTGATGAATTCGACATGGAAGTCGTCGCCGAGCTGCGCGAGCACATGCGCATCCCCGGCATGGGCGTCAGCGCCATCGCCTACTATCGCGACAAGCTGGCTATGCGTACCGGCGCGAGGGACAAAGGTTTTCTCGTTCCGGAATTCACCGGCGTTTTCAACTACGACGATCTGCGCGACTACATGGATCGCGTTCCCGCTCAGTGGCTTCTCAAGCCTCGCTCTGAAGCGTCGGCTCTTGGCATTAAGAAAATTCAGGAGCCGGAAGATCTGTGGCGTGCGCTCGACGAACTGGGCGACCGTCAAAGCAGCTTCCTGATGGAGCAGTTTGTGCCCGGCGATATCTTCCATGTCGACTCCCTTATCAGCGAAGGCAAGGTCGTCTTCTCCGCGGTGCATCAGTACGGCCGGCCGCCTATGCAGGTCATGCACGAGGGCGGAGTCTTCACTACGCGCACTGTCAGCCGCAAGAGCAAAGACTGGCGGTACCTCACTCGCCTCAACAACAAACTCGCCCCTGCTCTCGGCATGAGACGCGGCGTCACCCATGGCGAATACATCAAGGCTCACGCCGACGGGCGATTCTACTTTCTCGAAATTGCCGCGCGTGTAGGCGGAGCCTTCATTGTCGACCTCGTCGAGCACGCCACCGGCGTCAATCTCTGGCGAGAGTGGGCAAAGATCGAAGTGGCGCACCTTCGCGGCGAAAAATATACGCCTCCGACGCCACGCGAGGATTACGCGGGGAGCGTTCTCTGCCTGGCGAAGGAAGAAGAGCCCGACACGTCAGCTTTCAACGCGCCGGAGATTGTCCACCGCATGAAGAAACATCATCATGCGGGGTTGATCGTGCGTTCTGACAAGCCGGAGCGGGTTCAGCAATTGCTTGAGGAGTACAGCCAGGCATTCATGCAACAGTTCATGGCCTCCATGCCGGCGCCTGATCGCCCGACGGCGTGAAGCCTTCAACGTCAGAGAGATAGCGTCACCCTGAGTGCCGACCGAGTATCCCGTGCGGTCGGTCCGCGCAAACGGGCCTCCGGTCACTCTGACGGTGTAAAGTCCTATTGGAAAGAGGGAAGCAAGAACATGGCAGAGAATACAAAAAAATGGCAGTACCCCCACCGCCGTTGGAACCCCCTGCGCCGCTCATGGGTGATGGTTTCTCCGCATCGCACGCAGCGCCCGTGGCAGGGCGAGATGAGCAAGACGGCGGCGCCGGAGACCCTGACCTACGATCCCGAGTGCTACCTGTGTCCGGGAAACAAGCGCGCCAACGGAGAAACCAACCCCGTCTATGGAGGCGTATTTTCATTTGTAAACGATTACGCTGCCGTTTTCCCGACGCCTCCCGAGCATGTGGATCAAACGGCCTCGCCGCTGCTGGCTGCCGATCCGGTGGAAGGGATCTGCAAAGTCCTTTGCTTTCATCCCGATCACAGCCTGACTCTGGCGAAAATGCACCGGCCAGATATCCGCAAGGTGATCGACGCCTGGGCAGGCGAGACGCAGGAGATCGCGAAGAACGACTGGATCAAGCACATCCAGGTCTTTGAGAATCGCGGGGCCTTGATGGGCGCCAGCAACCCCCATCCTCACTGCCAGATCTGGGCGACCAGCCACATTCCCGACGAGGCGGCGCTTGAGACCGAGGCCCAGCAGGCCTATCTCGCCGAACACGGCCGCTGCCTGCTTTGCGACTACCTCGCCGCCGAGCGCGACCCTGCCATCGGGAATGGCGAGCGTGTCATCGTTGAAAACGAGCACTTCACCGCTGTCGTTCCGTGGTGGGCTGTCTGGCCTTTTGAAACCATGATTCTCTCCCGCCGCCACTGCGGCCTCTTTCCGGAACTGGCGAGCGACGAGCGTGATGGCCTGGCCGACATTCTCAAGCGCGTAACCAGCCGCTATGACAATCTATTCAACGTCAGCTTTCCGTACACCATGGGCTTCCACCAGTCGCCCGTAAATGGGGAGGCGCATCCGGGTTCCCACTTCCATGCGCATTTTTATCCGCCGCTGCTGCGCTCTGCTACTGTGCGCAAGTTCATGGTCGGCTTTGAAATGCTCGGCATGCCGCAGCGCGACATCACTCCGGAGGACGCGGCAGCGCGCCTCCGAGCGCTACCCGAATAGCTGGGCCGAACAGTTCTGCCTGAATGGAAGAGCTGCGTTTTCAGCCTCATTTGTTGAACTATTCGAAATGTCGGGGGTGCGCCCGCACCCCCACCTCATTCTGTGCTATTCTCCTCGGCATCCCCCCGGATAATTCGTCGTCTTTGCGGCCCCGGTGCTTTTCTCGACGGCTGTTGGACGGTCAGACTCGAAATCGGCTCAATCGCTGATTTGTTCGCGCGCTCTGGCGAGACATGTCAAAGGTAACCGCTGTCTGGATTGGCTGCGCCAATCGGCTTGATGGGGCGCGGATTGAGGAGATTCGGTGAAGGCTCAGAAGGCAATGCAACTGGCGCTTGGCCAGATTCGCTCGGCGATAGCCGAGGAGGCTTATCTCTCGACGGGATGGGACTATTCGCGGCCGACCTCGATCATGGCCAACATCAACGAGGTCTGCAACTTCAAATGCCCCATGTGCATGCACTGGCGGCCGGAGTTCGACCGTCACCGTGAGATCTCCGTTGCGCAATGGAAGCAGATTCTGGACAGCCTGCGCGAGTTTCTGGGACACTACCTGATCGCATTCCTCGGCGGAGAGCCCTTCATCAAGCCCGGCTTCCTCGACATTCTGGAGTATTGCCACGAACGCGACATCGACTTCACCACCACGACCAATGGATCGCTGCTGCTGCGCGGGGATACCATCGCGAGGCTGGTGAGGTCTGCTCCGGTTCACCTCAACATCTCGGTGGATGGGCCGGACGCGGAGAGTCATGACCGCTCGCGCGGCGTGCCCGGGGCGTTTCAGAAGATCGAACGCGCCATCCACGCCATGCGTGCGGAGCAGGATCGAACCGGGCAGCGGTTTCCGATCCGGATAAAGCCCACCGTGCATCTGTGGAACTTCCGCTCGATGCCGTCGATGGTTGAGTGGACGCAGCGCATCGGGGCGGATACGGTCGATTTCGAACCCATGCGGCAGTGGACCACCGAGAGCATCAACGATATGTGGATCGGTCCCGATCAGATCGGCGACCTGAATGGGGTGGTGCAGGAGCTGGTGGCGCAAAAGCGGGCTGGGGCGCCGATTGAGACCAGCGAGCGCCGCCTGCTGGGCATGCCGAATCACTTTGGCGGCGGAAATGTGGAGCCCGAAGTAACACCGTGCCGCGTGGGGCTGAGGCGATTTGCCATCGCGCCCAACGGCGACGTGACTACCTGCTGGTTCTACGACCCGATAGGAAATATCGTTCAGCAGAGCGCCCGCGAAATCTGGACCGGGGCAGTGGCGCGGCGTCGGCGCGAAGAGACAGTCGCCTGCAAGAAAGCCTGCGCCTACTCATGCATGGCTCAAAAGCCGTTGAAGAACCTGCTGGAACGGGGACAACTGCTGCTCGCCGCGGAGCGAAAACGGACGGCGCTCACAACCATCGCGTCCTGAATTCGCGTCCGGGAATTTCGCTTGCAATCAAAAAGAGGGGTTGGCGGACTGCGGAGTGGTGAGCTCGCTGGGAATCGAACCCAGGACCCACGCATTAAAAGTGCGTTGCTCTACCAACTGAGCTACGAGCTCATAACCTAGTTAAGTTTTTTGTTATGAACTACTTACTACCACTTTCGCGACTACCTTAGAAGCCCTCTTTTTGGTCATGTGTCCGTTTTGGGGTCACTTTTGTACCGGAATCACCCGTCTCGGAAACGGGCACGAGAAGCTCCAGCGCAGCCATCTTGTGAGAGGGTGCGAGGTGAGCGTACCGTGCCGTCATCGTCATGGTTTTATGCCCCATCAGTTCCTGTACTGTCTTCAAGTGTACCCCAGCCATCACCAGGCGTGCAGCGAAGGTGTGGCGGAGCGTGTGCCAAGTGACGCCCTCAATCTTTGCCTTAGACATAGCGGTCTCGAACCACTTGCGTGGGTTTGCAATGGTGCCGTGATGCTGGGATACGAAGATGGTGGTGTCCTCGGGGAGTCCGAGGCGGTCATGCTCCTCCCGCATCCGGGTCAGGATCGCCACGGTGGTGGAGTTAAGGTGGATGTACCGGCTGCTCCCATTCTTCGAGTACTCCAGGAAGATGTACCGCTGGTCCAGATCCACTTGGGGCCAGCGGACGGAGAACTGTTCCCCCTTGCGCATACCGGTGTACAGGGCGATGTCAAGCTGGGGGATGCAGACGGGCGGTATCTCCTTCCGTAGCCGAATCTCCTCAGAGGGCGTCAGGAAGCGTATTCGGCCTTCGGCCTGCTTTACCCGGCTGGTGTTACGGGCCGGGTTGTGGGTGATCTTGTTGGACCGCATACCCTGCCGGAATACGGTGCTCATGGCGGCACGGATGCTGTTCTGGGTCGCACCAGCCCAACCGCGCTCCTCGGCGGTTGCAGTGAGCCAATCCTGGATCTCCTTACCGATAATCTACTCGGCCCGCCGTGGACCAAACACTGGCAGCACCTGATTCAGGCGCTGGGTGAGGCCTTTGGCATCCTTGAGATTCTTGTCGGCGTAGAACTGGAGAGCGTCGGCGACCAACTCTGAAAATTTGACGTCACTGTGAGTCGTGGGCGGGTTGAGGATGCCGGCCCGGATGTTGGCTTTTTACTTTCTCGTAGAGGGCGATGGCGGCCGAGTGTGTGCCAACGCTTACCCGGATTTTTTTCCCCTGTGCGTCGAAGCTGTGATGGAAGCGAGGCGAATTCATCTGCTCACATGGCGCCTTACGAGTTGGCGGATTCGATCTGGGCGGCGAGTATATGATTCGCGATCGCGAAACCGGCGACGTACTCCTGTTCCACAATGGTGCGTTGACGGCTGGCTCCAGCAAGTCCGGTGAGAATTCCACCGGCTGGTAGATTCAGCGAAAGGATGCGGGCATTTACGCACTGGTGTATGGGGCTCTGCAGCGGGCCATTGGAAATGACGAAGCAGATGGACGGGCCAACCTTGTTGATGTGGCCTCAGATGCCCAGAAAGCTCATACCCTCTGGAGAATACGGCCGGTCGGCAATGGCACATTCTCGATCGTCAACAGTTCAACCGACCTCGCATTGGCGAGGTAGCAGCCGAAGTATCGCGATCCTCTCTCGCACAACTACAGTACATGGGCCGGGATGCTCAAAAATGGAAGATCGTCGGGAGGGACACTGCGGCCAAATAGCGCCTCACATCTTGTGCGGTTTTTCCACGCACCGAAAACACTTACCGGAGTGCTGGTCCTCCTTCGCCGGCAGGGCACGCGCAAAAAACTGCCGAGCCAATCCCGAAACGTGTGATAATCCGAGGCGGGTTCCACGTCGCCCTTAAGTTCAATACCGGAACACCCTTGGAGCCAGCCAGGCGACTCGAGCACGGAAACCCAGAATTTACGCTTGGCGGCTTTGTTGCGCTTCCCCGGTCGCCGTAAGCCCGGCCGTTAGTGCCCGGACTCCGGAGCGTTGGTCTGGAGTTCCCGTCCAAGTCGCGAGGAGGCTTTCGTGAAGATTGCCATATGCGCTTCCACAGTGTTAATTCTGCTTGTAGCGGTGCCCCTTGGAATCGGCACTGCGCAGTCGGCGCTCCCTTCTGATCCTCCGCGAGGCACTCGAATTCTGCAAACGTGGTTGGACCAAACAAGGCTTTCGGACCACCTGGAGCTGACGAAGCTTCGTCTCAGTTCGTCCCCGTCGCCCCTTTTGAATGACAAAGACGAAAGGTCCCTGCAGCTCGACCTCCGGTTTCGCGGAGCCGATACCAAGCCAGATGAGGCCGTCAAGCAATTCACCACTTTTCTGAATCAGTACCAGGCAGGGAAAGGCGTTTCGCTTCCGGAAGCGGTCTTTTACCAGCTCATCCATTCCTGCGATTGGCCGCGCAATGATGCAGTTGTCACCTTCATTGTTGTCGAAGACAGGTTCGACATCTCTTTGGACCCTGACTCGCACGAACTGGTGTTCCACCAAACGCAGCAACGGGGCCCGGTCCGGCAGGTCATCAACATTCCATTGCTGGCCGCAAGCAAAGCTGGGGGGTCGAACCAGATTACTGTGAAGTCCACCAAGGCGCCAAGCGCCGACGCGTTGCCCCAGGAAATCGAGAACTTCCTGAAAGGGTACTTCGTCGAGGCAAACAGGGCGGCGCACCTGAAGGATCCTGAATTCAGTTATGAACCCCAGGAGCCCGACTATCTGGGCATGAAAGTGAAGGGCGTGAAGGGACAGGTGCTGGCATCAGACAAGTACTGGGAAAAGCTGGAAATCTCATTCGAACTCAAGCCGGCGCCCGACGGGCAAAAGTTGGTTTGTTACCTCAGCGGCGAATACGCCTCCGGGATCTTCGGAAGGCTACCCAGTGATGATGATTACGCCGCAATCGACGAGGCCAAACTGCGCGATTTCACGGGCAACTTGCTACGCAAGCTGCAGGATCACCTTGCCAGGAGTTCGCCATGATCGAATCCGATCTTCGCAACAAAATCAGTATCCTTCTCATTGTTTCTCACGTCCTGATTTTTCTTTTGCTCATCGTCATGTTCGTCATGGGGGGCCTTACGCAACCCGAGTTCACGACCTCGCTCTCGGTGGTGGTTCCGATGCTGGCCGCGTTGACAGGGCTTGCGATTGGCTACGTGACCAGCGTGAAGAAGAAATCCCAGTTGAGCGCATTTTCCGAAAAGCTTGCCGGTATATATGTGTTCACTTCGTTTCTGCTTCCGATCGTGTTCGTGCTCGCGATTGCCGCAGTGATCGTCGTGAAAGTCATCAACTACGTTTCTTTCGAACAGTTCAAGATCATCCTAGCCGCGTTGGAGACAACCTTTGGAGCCTACACCGGCAAAGTGATGGCCTCACTGTTTGAGAAACAGCAGGAGGAGACCAAATGAAGCGAGTGATTCTCTTGACCGTATTGATAGCTGCGTTCATTTCGACACAGGCGAATCGCGCGCAAGAGAATCAACCCGACGATGCGGAGAAGCAACTGAAGACGCTCTACGATGAATGGAATAACTCGGCCGATCCGAGCACGTGGTTTGCCAAGAATGAAGCGCGTCTCAGTCCCGAACTTGCCAAAAAGGCGCACGAGATCGCGGGAGCGGTTCTTCCTCAGCAGCAGTTCAAAACTGCAAATCAGCTTTACCTCTTCGCGGCCCTCACTTACCTCCACCTCGGGGATCGAGGCGGTGCGCTGAGTGAATACATCGACAGCCTGCAAGTGCGGTTTATGACGGCGGAGAAGTTTGAGGAATACCAGATCCTGACCAAAGAGGTCTTCGACATATCCGATAAGGCGGAGTCCATTGGCCGCCACGACCTGCAGTTTGAGGCCGCCGTGATCGCGGCGGACTCCGCGTACTTCGGAAGTCAGACGAAGACCGGGCTCGAGGCGGAGAAACCGATCGCGGAGACGCTTAAAGACTGTATCGCAGCTCTCAAGACCGTTCAGTACGCCTCGGATCGCCTGTACCTCGAGCGTTTCGTCAGCTTGCTCGCCGCCTCGATTGAGAGCGCCACGAGCGTTCCGTTCGTTGCCACCGACAAGGCGCAGTCTGAAGTGAACGAGCTTCTGAAACAGATTGCGCAGGGCGCCGAACAGTCGATTCCTACGGACTTTCAATACAGCGATCCGAAGATTGGCTCTCCCCAGAAGACAATTGAGACAGCGTATATCCTGGCGGACGTCTCCTATCGGTTTGGAAGCGCATCCTCGGCCAGCGCGCGGCTGACAATCGCTGCGCAGCGTGCGCGCGAAGCCGGGGACACCGATACATGGCTGCGCATGGTTTCGGCTCGATATTCGGGTGAGCGCAAGGCGGGCGTTCCGGCGGTGTTGCTCGAGAAGTTGCGCGATGAAGCCTGGGACTCGGCTCAGCAGCTCCGAGCTCAGTATCGATCGCGCGCAGGCCGCATCTGGGTGGCGTACCGTACCGATCTGTTCTACGCAGACATGCTCAGTGACCAGCTGCAGTTGGGAGCGGCCCAGCCGGCAAAAACGTTTGCGGCAGCAGAGATGCTGAAAGCCCGCACGCTGCTCGACGCAATTCATTCCAAGCCGGGATCCGGCATTCCGTCGAATGGAGAGCAGTTGCAGAACGCCGTGCTGGGTTTCAATGCTCCCAGGACTGGTACCGATGATATGTTCATGGGCGAGATGCGATTGGTGAGCCAACTCTCGCCGTTCAATGCGATGGAAGACGAATCACGCAAGCGCCTCAATGCTCTGACCGAGTTGGAGAAGAGCTACAAGAGCGATAACATCGGATTCACTGAATCGGCGCCGATCGTGCAACTTCGCGAGGTCCAGGCGGCGCTTCAGCCGCACGAAGGAATTATCGAATACACCATGCCGTTTCACCCGTTGGACCCTGCGCACGCCTTGTGGATATTGTTCATCTCCAGAAACGAATTCCATGCCATGCGCGCGCCGCTCGAATTGTTAAGCGATAAAGGCATAGGCTTCGTCGGGCGCATAAGCGTGGACGGTGAAGCTCCAATCGACTCAAGCCCGCTGGATAATCTGGTTGTTCAGGCTCGCGCAGCCGTTCGGGAATCGGATGAGAAGACGGCGAAAGCGTGTCTTCGGAATCTGTACATACTGCTGATCGGCCCGCTTACTCGGGACGGTGTACGGCTCGAAGATTACGAGCGGATCGCTATTGTTCCTCATGGAATGCTCCACTATGTGCCATTCCCCGCGCTGCTCGATGAGAATGGCGGCTTCCTGATTTCAAAGACCGCGCTCTCCATTGTGCCGAGCGCATCCATCTGGCTGGCTCTGCTCCAGCGGGGAGGCCTGGCAAAACAGTTCGTCGGCGTTGGGAACCCCGCGTTGGAAAAGGACGCCGCGGAACTCCCGTATTCGGGCCAGGAGTTGGAAGCCATCGCCAAGGAGGTGGCCTCCGCCACTCCCAAGGTAATCGAGGGGCCGGACGCAACTAAGGAACGGCTGGTGAGCGAAGCGCCGGCGGCAAACATTCTCCATCTCGCGACCCATGGACTGTTCCCGGATGACAGGGCCATGGACGACCATGCGGTGATCCTTTCCGCCGCAAAAGGTGATGGCGGCACTCTGATGGCATCGCGAGTTCGCCAGATGGATCTGCATTCAACCAGGCTTACCGTTCTGAGTGTGTGCAACGGAGGACTCTATCGGATCGGGCCGGCGGACTCGCCTTTCGGCTTGATTCCCGCATTCATCGAGGCCGGTTCTCAAAACGTGATGGGGACCCTGTGGCCGCTGGATGATAAGATCGGGCGCGACTTTATGATTGAGTATTATTCGCATCTTCTTCAGGATGGTCCCGCAAAGGCCTACCAGAAGACCGCGATGCGCTTCATTGGGAGTGATGAATACATTCGCAACTGGGCGGGGTTCGTGCTGGTCGGACCAGGTCGCCCATTCGCTGCGGCGCAGAAGTAGTGTCCTTGGACAGAACCGGAGCTATAGGGTTCGGGTCACCACAACAGGACGGTTGAAGGTTAGTCGAGGCTCGCTGCAGCACCAGGCGATAAACCTGTCGATGGCGTAGTCATAGCTCCGCCGTTAGTGTTCAGAAGCGAGCGTATTGAGCACGGCCATCTTGGATTGTTCCAGTTCAGGGATGGTGAGGGTCGCGGGGCGAGTTGTGGAATTGGGCTACCATTTGGGTCACACAAAAAACGGCTCCTTTCAGCCGTCTCTAGAGTTTTGCGCTTGCGGAAGCTCAGCACCAATCAGCCGTGCCGGAACTGAATTCTATCCGCCTTCAGGAGGGGGAATTGGGGTTGTTGATGTGAACGTTCTTTATCGTTCATAGCCTTGGTTGGTGCTGAATACAATTCTGCCAACCGCGACAATCATCCAATGCTGCCATGAGTTGGAACGTTATATTACCACCCAATGCAATGGAATCCTGCCACCTAGCAGCTGAGAAAAATCCAAAGTATCGTCCACGTCGAAGGCATGCGGGACTGTTATTCAACTGGTAACTGACGAGTCGGCGGTGATGCACCGGAACCTCCAATTCCACCCGAATGAGGCTCGATGAGCGCATTGGCGATTTGCATGAATCGAAGCTGGTGTTTGTCCAGAGCATTCTGTCAGACATCGAATGCTCACCTTCGATTTGTGCAATGAAGTCGGCCACCTTGCCGGGATTTTATGACCG
>Ga0182024_10003428_pt1 | contig 37778 bp, 39 predicted proteins | sample P32metaG_FD_120480 | JGI IMG/M metagenome (GOLD analysis project Ga0182024, IMG submission 120480) | Permafrost microbial communities from Stordalen Mire, Sweden - P3-2 metaG (Illumina Assembly) | ecosystem: Environmental > Terrestrial > Soil > Wetlands > Permafrost | place: Sweden: Stordalen...
GTCGGTCGCCAAGAATTCGAAATGCTCGGGCGCAGCACCCGGCTGCCGTTGCAAGTGTAAACTCCACTGGAACGGAATCGGATCGTAGGGACGCATCCGGGCAAAGCGAGGGATCGCGGGATTCACTGTCTCAAAATCCATGAAATAGAGCGGGTATCTCAGCCCCTTTAACTCGCCCTTCAGTTCAGGGCTGAACCAAGGCTTTCCCATTTGCACGCTGGCACACGCACGACGGAGCCGTCCTGTGAGCGGGTAGTCCTCGGGGATGTCGTGAATGGATTGGACGCCGAGAGCGACGAGCTTTGCGACCGTGCTGGCATGAATTCTGGGAAGACGCAGAATGTGATCTTCAGGAATCGGGGGATTGCAACGATCAAAAAACTCGCAAGTGAATGGATCGCTGCACTGCCGTCCAGCGGGAATGTCGGGAGCCTCAGTCATCGCGAGGACTCGAAATTCTGAGCGAAGTTGAACCGTAAGCTCGGGCTGCAATCTTTCAACTTGCCGGGTTAGGTTCCGAATCCTGAAGAAGCGGCTTGCGTCGATAGGGCCGCCCTCGTACACGTAATCCCGACTCACGTGCGCCAAGCACGATGCCGCCAGATCGACTCCGGAGCGGGTCACGACGCGGTGTTGGATTGCAACATCGTCTACATGGTGCTCTTTTGCGTCGGTGGTCGATTTGACCTCGATGAGCCGCCAGCGTTGGTCTTGGCGGCGGTGGAGAATATCTACTCGGACAAAGACGTTCTGCGACTCGAACGCGCCCTCGAAGATCGCCGGAGCGTCCCAGTTTGCGATTAACTCCTGAGTCGCTCGGATTGCCTCTTCCCGACTTTTGGACTCAACGGCCACACCGCCCGGAAACATCTGGCGTGCCAGCAGCCCGACTTCTCGTCCCTGTTCGATGATCGCTTGATCCGACTCGTCTGGCTGTGCTGCCAGTTCAGGCGCGTGAATGCTCATGTGCAGGCGCTTGAGGCACTGGCGACCTGCCATGAATTTAGATTTGCTGAGTTTGATGGTCACCGGAGCGCTTCCTCTTGCATCAACTTCACAATACGCTCGGAATTCTGATCACGCGGGCGATTCCCTCGCGGCTCGACCATGCCGTCCCTCATGCGTCCGCCCGAAGCCGCAAGCCGCCCTCGATTAGCCTCAACTTGTACTGGTGAAACAGCCGGATGCTGCGGGGCGAGCGGTCCCCGCCGATGAAAATTTCCTTCAATCGGCTGTCGGCGAGCGCCAAGTATTGGAGGCATCTCCACCACTCAATGCCAAGCTGAGCGCCGGAAGTCGCGGCGACCGACATGTCGATCTCCCTGAACTGACGCCACGACCGGAGAAGGTCGGTGACCGCAGCTTTCGCTTCTTCGGCGTCCATGTCCGCGACGGTCTGCTCGTCCGTCACGTAGGGCTTGCCATTGACCATGCGAACTTCCCTGATCTCATCAAGCATTTCCATCACTCCTCCTCGCTGTGTCCCGGCCCCAAGGGTCGGGCTGCGGTCATGTCCGAGCAGCGGCGGAACGCCTTGTCCGTCTCGTCACCGACGCCGAAGTACACGTTCAATTCCCACGCCATCGCCTGAGTGAAAAGCATCAGCGGGCACTTGTGCTGCTGATCCAAAACGCAGCACGCGTGGCGCTGTATCAATTCCAGCAAAGCCTCGGCGGTGATGCGCTCGGGGTGCTTCTCGGGCTTCTCCGTCCCCGAGCACATCGCCACTATCTCGGCTGCGAGCCTCCTCTTTTCGGGGGCGGACGCCTTCGGAGCCAACACGGGAAGAATGTCGAACATGAGCCAAGTCCGCATGCGGGCGGGATTCATGTGGATAGCCTTCTTACGCACGGCAGCGCCTCCATAACCAGCAAAAGCCCAAGGGCGAATAGGTGAAGAATGGAAGCAGCGCCCTGCCGGACGGCGAGGGACGGACAAGGAAGAGCATCAGGAACTCGGCGACGTAGCTAAAAAAGAGACCGCCAAACATCCATGCCGTCGCCCTCATCGACGTGTGCAATAGCCCGCCGTACGCCGCTCGCCACTGCCTCACGTGCTCCGCGCCGAGCCAGAACTTCGAGGCGGATAGCTGCGAGTAGAACAAGACCAACACGCAGCAACTCCAAGGCCCCGTCCAAAAGAGAAACTGGGCACCGCCCGGCGTCCGGCACAAACTCAGGGCGCAGAAAGGAAGCGCGACGGAGAACGGCACGAGCAGCGCGGCGATCAGCAAGGACTTCAGAAGCCACTTCAGCATCGGGTCTCCTGTGTTACGGCACCAGCAAGAGGCTGGCGGCAGAGCTTCGTGCCATCGGGCTTAGTGCTCGTGATTTGTAGTCTCAAAAACTATTCCTTTTGGGCACTCATTAAGCAGCGAGTCCCTGTCTAGTGAAATCAGCAGCTTGCGAGGGCTGGAGAATTACCCCTTGCTGGCTACCACCTATTTCCTTCATCAAACGGCAAACGCTTGCTCGCGAGATTCTATGTTTCTTGGCGACCTGCGTTAGCGACATCCCGGAGAGACGGTCGCTGATTAGCTGTTCGCGGTCGATTTTCAGTGGAGCACGCCCAATCTGCCGACCTTCTATACGTGCCCGCCTCATGCCTGCCTTGACCCTTTCCACAATCGCCTGCCTTTCGACCTGAGCTATCGCGCCAACAATGACAACCATCGCTCGGCCAAGTGGGCCTCCGGTATCAATGTTCTCCCGCAAGCTGACGAACTCGATGCCAAGATGATTGAGTTCGTCGAGCACCTCAAGAAAATGGCGAACGTTTCGGGCGACCCTATCAAAAGCAGCGACGAACACGACATCGAAATAGTGCCGCCGAGCGTCCGCTAGAAGCTGGTCGAGTCCGGGCCGCTTCGATTTTGCCCCGCTGATTTGGTCGGTGTACTCGCGGGCGACCTCGTAGCCCCGCTGCTTCGCCATCACGCGCAGATCGAGAAGTTGAGTCTCTAAATGCTGATCCATCGTGCTAACGCGGGCGTACAAAGCGGCTCGTTTCATATCGTCTCCTCTTGGCTGGCTCACTTGGATTTCCCAGAATCTGACGGCAGGAGTGGTGTACCAAAGAATGTTTTTGATTCGACCTTCCCGGTCGTCCTGTCCCTCGTCGTAATCGTGCTGATGTTCCGCGTCACGGAGACATTCACTGTTTCATCGGCGGAAAAGTAGGTCTCCCGCCAACCGATGATGTTGCCGTCGTTATCCTTGCTGACTAGCATGATTTGTTTCTCCTCTCGTGCTCGATTCTTCGTTTCCGATGGGGTCTTCCTGCATTCAAAAAGGGCATCGCGGCGGACGTAGATGGCTGCTTTCACGCGATTCACCTGAACGTGTATTCTGTCCTTAGGGCATATTATCAAGTCCTTCCCACGATGTCAAGAATAAACTGTCCTTAGGACAGAATGCTGTATAATGGCGGCATGGGCTGGAAGACAATGCGGGTCGCCGTCTGCGACGTCTGCGGGCATCGGTGGATACCGGAAACGGAGAACCCGCCAAATTGTCCCTCGAAAAAGTGCCGCTCAACCTTGTGGAACAAGGGCGGCGTGGACGGCAGGACGCGGGAGGCGCGGATCAAGGCGGGGAGAAGCCGCAGGACAACCGCTAAGAGGCAACACTCATAAGCATCGTTTACGCAGTGGTGTTGCCCTCGACGCAAGTGAGAAAATGCTTGCGAATCGATGGCTGCGAATCATTCGCCTTCTCCTCGATGCCCCTTGCAGGCATGCAAGGATCGGCGGCGAAATTCCTTTTTCGTGACAATGGGAGTTGATGATGACTGAATTTCGAGACGCCCGGTTGAAGGTAACACGGGCGACAAAACACATTGAAGACTTGAAGGCTGCTATTGTTGTTCTCGAAAGCACCTACGTCTCAAGAATCGAGCAGCAACCACAGTTCAACGCGCAATCGCTGGTACACGAGGTTCCAGACGTTGAAAACGCTCTGGCTGACCTGTCCTTGATTGTGGGAGATGCCATTCACAACCTGCACACCGCTTTGGATTTCGCATGGTACGCCACGGTCAGTACGTATCTTCCCGATAAAATTTCCGACTCCACCAAATTCCCCGTGCGAGAAACCCGAGAACAACTTGAAGCGGCGCTCCATGGGATCGACGTGGACACCCGATGCAAGCGCCTATTTGATTGCATTGTGACTGAGATTCAGCCCTACAAGAGCGGGCACAACGGAGTTGTCTGGACGATTCACGACCTAGATATCCGCGACAAGCATCTTTTGCGTCTCGTCCTAGCTTCGCAAGCAAATATCCAAGGGATTGTTGTGAGAGATAGAAATGGCGAGGTTCACCGGGGATTTACGATGGCGATTGAGAGTCCCGGCCCGTATTTTGTCGATTATGAAGCAGGGATTCGGATTGAGGATAAAGGAAAGCTCAACTTCGCGATCACTTTAGCAGACGCGGGCATGTGGAACGTCGTTGAAGTGAAAAGCCTACTGTCCAGCTTCGCCCAATACGTCGCCTACGTCATCGGACTTTTGGAGAACGTAACAGCGACGACTGTGAACGCGGAGGTGGCCGTGTGAATCAAAAGGAAATTCGTCAAAAGCTGGACGGCGCGATACAACAATTCATGGAACACGACTTAGAGTTGCTTAGCCGCGATGTGAATGAGCGCTCGATTACGCACAGGCTGGCGATGTTCTTACAGGATGAGTTTGCGCCAGAATGGATGGTCGATTGCGAATTCAATCGCTACGGCTTCGACTCCAAAAAGGTGCTGGATTTTTACCCTCATGGGACCACGACTGATGATACAGAAGCCAGAACCGTCTTTCCTGACATCATCGTTCACAAGCGCGGTCCAGAGGGGCCAAACCTCCTTGTTATTGAAGCAAAGAAATCAACAAACAATGATGGCGGTCTGGATGTTGAGAAACTGAAGCGGTACAAGAGCAGTCCACATTTGCATTATGAACACGCCGTTTTCTTGGTGTTCCGCACTGGTAAGGATCATCCCGGTGTAGAAGTGCTGCAATTCATTGAATGAAAGCAGAGATGCGCACGGGCACGGCTCCTCACCTGCATCGCCGTGTTTCATGGAGAGAAAAACTGGAGCCGCAGCGTATCTCGATAAGTAAGATCAGCAATGTTTCCATCTTGGTTCTCCTGCCTCATGGTGAGGCTCCTTAGATTAGAATTCGGTATTCGAATACCAATCCGAATGTCGCAGCCATCTACTTCAAGAAAGGCATCTCTTGCCTACGTTTCCTTGACCACGGTTTGCGGATTCTTGTCATCACGCAGCGCCACAAACTTGGAATGACGAAGCCTATCGGCTCCCATCCACTCCAAGAATTCCACCTGAAGAACAGCCTCGGGACGCAACCAAACGCATTTCTTCATCTTCTCAGCAGTCAATTCATCACCTCAAAACAAAAAGCCCGCCTGCACCCAACGCTCTCGCGAAAGGTACAGACGGGCTTAAAATTCCGTCTGCTTGGCCACCACCCGGATTATCCAGCCCGGTGACCCTGCTTATTCAATTGTCCTACTCTTCTAATATATCAGATGCGCCAAACCCGAAATTCGCCGCAGGAGAGTCGTCAAGCCGAAGGCCGTTTCATCAAAATCCTCAAACCCTGCATCGAATAGGTATGCGGACTTGAAGGAGGCCGCAAACCATGAAAACGATGGCCGATTTGATTCAAACCCTGTACTACCTGCCCAACCTACCTGACACCAGAACAACGAAGCAGAAGGTGCCACTCACCCGATTGCAGGTCGTGGCTCTGGCTCGGGACTTCGCTGTTGAGCGATCCCGTGGCACTAGCGACGTTGGGGACATCCTCACATTCGCTGACGGCAGCTACACTCACACCGTTGGGGCAGCCAAGTTCACGGCTGGCTGCGCAGAAAGGGATCACAGACTTCGAGTTGCGGAGATTGAACAGGCGTGGGAAGCGGAGCACGAGAAGGAGCTTGATGCCGACGAGGAGTTTCATCGGAACCACGACGGAGCAGATCAATCATGAACGAGAGGATCACTAAGGAAGACGCAGCCTACGAGATAGACAGGATCGTCCAAGAACTGGACGGTGTCCTGTACATCATGAGAGAGGTTCACAAGTCGGGTGCTGACATTGGCCCCTACCTGCGTAATCTGGCGAACATAGCCGAGAGGCTGAGAAAGTGAAGCTGGCGACCCTGTAAAGCAGTACTCCCGTTCTCAAACGACGGGAGCCTCCCCACCGCGATTTCTCCTCTCTGAATCAAGCCCATGCAGCCTCAACGGCCGTTTGTAGGCGGTCGTGGTTCAGCAACCCCATGTAACGCTGCACCGACGCCAAACGACGTGCGCCGCCGTGAGAACAGGTTGACCCGGCCCGATTTAACAGCGATGGCTCTGTAGCCATCCAGCTTTATTTCGTAAAACCATCCCGGCCCATCGAGCAGGTTGGTGACCGAGGCGCATTCCATCGGCTCGATGAATTCGGCTCTTCGTTTTGGCAATGCCGTCAAGGAATTGACTTCTGACGTTGTTTGGCTTCCTTTTCAGTTTTTATGTTCTTTCCGCCGCTCCTCCCGCCAGCCCATAATACCGAACACGGCGACAGCTACAACTATGATTCCGGGAATGAGCCAATTCATCGGACGATGGTAGTAAAAATTGTGTGAGACCATGAACCATAGGGCAAAGCAGATAGTCAGGATCACCGAAACAGCTTCTTGGGGAGTGCAGTAAGGACGGTCTTCGGGTACGGCTTTGACGAAGAGTCGGTAATGACCAAGTATTGCGAATGGATAGCCTGCAAGCAAAATCAGGGAAAGACTAAGCCCCGACGCCGCGCTCTGCTCTGTTGGGTGGTAGACGAAGACATAGCCAACTAACACTAACATAGACACTAAGTTCAAATAATCGGCAATCGGGAACCAGTTCTCTTTCCTAGGGTGACGCGTCATCAATTCCGCTTCCCTAGATAATCTCCATGCAAAGCTTATCAGCTGAAATCCAATGACGACTGCGGCTGCTGCCCAAACTTCTCCGAGTTTTAGCGGACAATCCATGAGCATCTCCTCCTAGATAAAAACGAGATTGGCCCACAGCATCTAGAGTGGATTTGTTTGGACTAAAGCCGACGCGTCATTTGCTCGGACTGTAGCATTAGCCAACGGAAAAACACCATCACAAACTCATCCCGAGGCTATTTGATGATGGCTCGCAACCTATTCTTCCGACTCTCGTCACGCGGAGTCCTTCCTTGCCTGTTCAGCCACTCCAGCATCCTCCGCACATTCACGCGATGAATCGTTGGCTCTTCCCAAACCTCAACCGCAACCGAGCCTATCTGCGATCCATCGTTTTCCCACCCGACTCGTTCTAGCTTCTGCAATCCCCTCAGTGCCGCTTCGTAAACGGATTCCGCCCGGACTCTGACACTGTGCTCTACACCGTGGTCGTCAACCAGCTTCACGACGCAATCTCGCGCTTCCGACATGTCACTCTCTGGAAAAAGGAAAATCGAGGTAGAGGAAGGGGGACTCATTTTACTTCTTTCGTTCCACAAATCATGGAAGAGACCGACCGTTGCCGAGATGCTGCTGTCGAATTGACTGCACATCATCCTAAAATGCCCGCTGTCGATTCCATTTGTGAGTTGCCAAAGAGAATTCGCAACTCTGGAGACGATTGTGGGAGAACCAGCAAAGAAGGCGTGGGTCAACACCGAAGCTGCCGAGCAGAAGAGCACGATGCTAACCGCGCAGGTTTTGTGGGCATGCCATGCGTGGAACGCGACGCCGGAGGAAGCAGCACGACAGGTCGTCGCCGATCTCTACGAACATCTGTCACGCGGCGGTCCCGTGCAAGTGCATGTCGAGGAATTGGACGGCACCGAGCACATGCTGGAGGTGACGGCGAAGCGGTGATGATGAGCGGCACGGCTATCCCCGCCGGATAAATCCACCGAGTACGTGTTCAGCCGCAAGGGATTTCAGCACGCACCGAAATACTTGCCCCATTCGCCAGCGAGGAAGCAGGTCAATCGCACGGAGATTCTGACTACGAGGTTCCGTCCCGGTTGGCGTTCAGGAACCTGTTGCGTTTTCTTTGCGTGCTCATGTTCATATCTCCTTAAAGTTCGCTCGCCGTCATAGTTCCTCAGTGTGGTCGTAGATAGCGCCCTTGTATAGCCACAAGTTCCGCTTGTCGTGGAACAGGCAGACCGGGCGAGCGGGTTTACCCGCCATCATCGGCGTCCACATCGTCTCGGCTTTACGGTTGCAGCCGATCACTTGGCACCCCGGTATGTGGCCCCACTCGTTCTTAATCCCAAAACGGATCGCCGTCGTCTTCGCATTCGTATCCATCATCGTCTCCTTCGCAGTAATCGCCTTCGTCATAGTCGCCATCTTCCTCGGGGTAGAAGGTGCCGTTGCGCTTCGCTTCGCGAATAGCGTCACGCTGAGCTTCCCAGCGTTCCTTCCAAGCCTCGTCGTGCTCCACGTACATCGGCTTGTAGCCCTCGCATACGTGGGCAGGCTCGCCCCAGAAGATCGTCGCCTCGCGACACATCCAGCACTTGGGCTGCTTGCCGTGACCCGTGGGGTACCACTTGAGCCACTGGGCGTACTTCTCCGGGTAGCGGTCGCGGTTTAGCAAGGGCTGGTTGGCGCGGCGGATGGCACGTTCTTGGTTTTGCCGTTGCTTTTGCTCTTGTCTTCGCTTCGCCTCCTGAACCACAGGGTGGGTTGTTAGCGAGTCATCAAAGAGGATCGTACCGTCTGGTCTCATAGCGTGAAGCCCCTTGAGTTTTTGTATTTGACTTCGCCACTAGGAACCACGGCAGTACCCCTTCGCGCCCGCAGGGCGCAAGTAGCTGCATGTCGTCGCTGTAGAGTCGTAGCTGCAAAATCAAATCTAGCGTCGCTTCGCTCCTTAAAGAACTTAATCGCACCTGAAAGGTTTATATCTACCTTCAACCACAACTCACGTGTGCTGCTTACACGTGAGAGGTTAGCTGGTCTGACGCGTGAGTTGTGGGTGGCTCCTACACGTGAGTTGTGTGCTGCCCCACACGTGAGTTGTGGGTAGCTCTGCACGTGAGAGGTTAGCTGGTCAACACGTGAGTTGTGGGGTGGTCTATGCGTCATCTTCGTCACCTGCCGCAGCAGATTTAGCCCGCACGGGCTGGTTCTCGCTGGAGAAACGCCCACGGCTGGAACTCTTTTCCTTGTACCGTTTGCGCCCCTCATACTCCGCTTCCTGCACTGGACGCTTGCGCTCCTTGATCACCTCTGGAACGACGCGGTACATCAGGTGTGGCGTCTTGGTGACCGGGTCAACCCAGCCCCGAGCCTGCACCACGCCGTCGCGGCGGAACATCGCGATGTCCTGCTGGACTTGCTTCTCTGAGCAGCCGCGACGGGCTGCGAGACGGGACTGGCTCATGTCGCACCAGCCGATGCACTTGTCCGCCTTGTACTCAGCGGGCAGCCCGTCAGGTAGCCAAGCCTTCTCGTTGTTGCGCTGTCCACGCGCTATGATGCTCAGTAGGTACCGGGCACCAGAGTTGAAGTCGTACCAGTCGGACTCATCAATCATGATGGGCAGGGACATCCGCTTCTTCTTAGCCGAAGCTATTAACTTTTCCTTGGTTTCTTTATCCATACAATCCTCGTGTTTTACCGCCCGCGATTGGCTCGCGGGTCGTCTCACCTTTTATCCTCATGTTTGCCTTGCTGAAGGGCGGCTGGGAACCGTTGTGCGGTAGGTAAGGGATGAGCCAACCTACCCCCGGTTTGAAATCGTCTTGCGACAACCCCGACATATCTCTAGTTCTCACCTTCTCCGCTTTCGCGGGCGTCTTCCCCTCGGTCGCCGGGGTAGGTCTAGCTCCTCGCGCCACGCCGTGACCGTCCTCTCGCTGATGTTCAGCGCCTGAGCGATTTTGCGGAACGTCCATCCGTGCCCGTGCAGTCGCCTGAACTCCTCTTGCAACCTCTCGTAGTATTGTGGTGCGTTCATACCTATGAAGTTGAAATTCCGTTTTCGCTTCCGAATTAGCGAACTTTGCGAACCATCTTCAGACTTGGCTTCGCCGTCCGTCAGGCAGATCGCCTGTTCTCCCGCCTCCACCAGTGGTCTCAACGTGACCGATTGTTTGCTGCAATCGCGGTTCTGCGCCGCGAAACTTTTTTCCAGCCCGCCATGCGGGCGGTAGTTCTTTGTCAGTTCACCGTGTCCGAGCACTCGCCAGCCTGTTCCCGCAGTTCGGCTTCGCGCTCAAGCTCAGCCTCGTACCACTCCTGAAACTCCTCTTCCTTCGCTTCCTTCTCGGCTGCCTCGTAGGCTTCGCCAACGGCAGCCCTGATCTTCCCCGCGATGCGGGCGAGAGTGTCGGCGTAGCGCTCGGCTTCCTCCTGCGTGTAGTCGCCGTCCTCAACGCGGTGTCGCAAGTCTTCCTTACTCTCAAGGTCGTGCTTGGTGTGCCGCGACATCTCTCCAAGGGAGAGGCAGAAGCTCTCCAGACCCTCGCGGTGGTCGGAGTCGCTGATCATCGTGTCCCCGTCAGAGCCGAACGGGTCGCTCCCGCCGAAGCTGCTGAGCGCGTCAAGGGCAACCCTCCACTCAAAGTCGGTCAGCGGAATCCTGTAGCGCGTCATTGGTCCGAGGTCAAAATCGTCAAGATCGTCTTCGCGTTCTCCGCGCAAGTCTCGGAAGTCCGTGGACTCAAGGCTCAGTTTGTCTTTGAACTTTTTCATTGTGCTGCCTCCATTTTTTTCTCCAGTCTTGCGATGTGTTCCTTGACCACCGTCTGGTCGTACCTCGGGTTGCCGAGGAATTTCTCTTTGAGTCTGGCGAGGTAGTCTTCCACGGTGGGGTACGTGCGCACATCGCCGTCGCCGAAGTCCATCGGCTTGCCGCCAAGTCTCACGAGTGTCTCAATCGTGTAGAACTTGCCCATAACTTTCGCCACGCCCATCTGTCGGATCAGGTACTTGCGGTCGTACTTGCGATTGTCGTCTGCGCACTTGGCGCAATACTTGTAGCCGTCGCTGTTGAATTCCGTGACGCCGACAACCTCGGTCGCCAGCGTGCCGTCGCAGCAGGACTCGCATTCGCCCAGAGAAGCCGCTGGCGCTGGCTGCGCCGCTGCTTTCTTTGCTGCCCTCGTTGCCGCCGCCTTCTTCGCCGTTGCGCTGCGCTTCGCCTTCTGCTGTTCAGGAGTGACGATGATGATCTTGTCTTTTGCGGTCACGTTCCAGCCTTTGTCTGCCTTTGAGACTTCGTAGCCGTCTGGAGAGATGAGCGCCAGAAATTCCACGAACACCTCGTTGATGACGGGGTCAGGGTCAGTACGTTCGTAGAGAGCTTTGAAGTTCACTCCTTGGTCGCACTCTTCCTTGAGCGGTGCGTTTCTCTGGCGCTGGAAGTCCGCCAGCCTCTTCTTGGCTGCGTCGCAACGAGCGGCGAACGTGGCAAAGTCTGTGTCCTTTTTCTTCTCGCTGGTGCGCCGTTCTGCGTTGCGCTTGTGCTTCTTTTCCTCGCCCTCAAGGAGGTAATAGGCGAGCCGCCGTGACTTTCCCGTGAACGAGGTGAACCATTTGTCAAACGACTTGTACCCACGGATCGTCAGGTATTCGCCGTTGACCTGCCTCTTGCGGTCAAGCAGGCTGAACCTGCGCTTCATTTCCTTGACGAGGTACATCAGGCCAGAGACGGTGCCCACGGCGTTGTCCCAGTTCTGTTCCACGTACTCGCCAAGAACCTCAGCGTCCATCTGCGTGCAGGTGAGTGACAGGTTTGCGAGGTTCGTGCAACTCGTTGCACTGTCCTCTTTTTCTCTGACTGCCAATGCGTTCGTCATTTTCGTCTCCAGAAATAAAAAAGCGGGCGACCCTCATTTCTGAGGATCGTCCGCTGTTTAGTCCGGCTGGGCTTTCACCCAGCTAATTGCGTCATAGGGCTTCGCCCTTACGGGCTGCCTGCTGCTTGTTCCTGTCGTATAAGATGCACGGTCAACGCAAAACGCGTCAAGAACCTCTATATGGCTGACATAGCCCATGCTTGCTAGAAGGCCGCGCTTAAACGGTCGTGGTTCAGCAGCCCCATGTGCCTTTGCACCGAGGCAAGGTCGCGCCAGCCCCCGAGGCGGTCCGCCGACTGCCAGAGCGCGGCTTTTCACGCGAGCAGCTAATTTGAAGTTTTTTAGGGCACCGCTCTGCAACTTGACGAGTTTTAAGCCTCCGTTACACGGATCGCTGCGGTCCCGCCAGCCATACCCCAGATTTCCTGCCGGATTTCGTATTTAGATAGTGGGCAGCTACGTGGTCTCACGATGACCAAACGCAGCGCAACACCGAAGGATCGTCCGCTTGGAACAGACTCTTCACATCTCCGGCTCTATACCCCTGCTCACTGGTGGTGTGATCCTGTTATCGCCTCGCTTCGTCGGCGAGGGTGTGCTGACCCTCACTTCGCCAACGGCTGAGAGTTTTTCCGGGCAGCCGATCTCCGCGCCACTCGCCGTCAAACTGCTTCATACGCCACGACCACCGATTGAATTTCCTTGCGGCGTGCATGGCCTTGTCGGGCGGCAGGGAGTCTCTGGTAGCATCGGCACGCCGCCAATTCCAGCGAGAAAGCGTGGTAAACGCATGTCTCGCAGGAGTGGGCAGAATCCCTCCGTCCGAAAGCGGTCTAACCGGACGAAGGGCGTGAAAGAGTATTTCTTCCAATACTGGGTGGATGTCCCCGGTCAGGAAGAAAGAAAGCGTGAAACGGAAGTACTCGGGCCTGTAAACAGCATGACGAAAAGCGAAGCCGAGCGGAAGAAACTGGAGTTCATTACCAAGCTGGAACTCAACTCCAGCGCCTACCGGATTCCTTCCGCAAAGACTTTCGCACATGCAGTTAAACATTACCGGGAAGTTTTCGCACCAAGGATGCTTCGGTCATCCACGTTTTCTATCGCGGACGGCCATCTCAAGACTCATCTTGAAGCGGATTGGGGCGATGTTCCGGTGGAGCAAATCAACATTGATTCCGTGAACGAGTGGATTTGGAAGAAGCGGAATGCAGGTCTTTCATGGGTCACAGTCAAGAACATCCTTCGCACAATGCAGCGTGTCCTTTCTGCGTCCTCGAAAGACAAGAAGCCGCCATTCTCCCAAAGCGGACTCGCAATTCCTGAACGCGATAAGTTGCAGATGAAGATGGAGAGTCGTGAGGAAATTTCCTTTTCGTGGCAAGACACCAAGAAGATTGCGGTACAAGTCCGCAAGCTTGAACGCTTGGGGCCTACCCGGAAAGATCAATACGCCACGCTCTTTCTTCTAGCATCCGCTTCGGACGTGCGTTGCAGCGAACTGTTTGCCTTGAGGTTGAATGATGTAGATTTCAAGCGAGGCACGATCCGCGTGGACGAAGCTTCAGATCAGCGTGCCAGACAAGGGAAGATTGGCCCGTGCAAGAACGTGGCTGCGTATCGCACCATCCTATTGCACGACGCCGAGGGGAAAGAAGCGTTGGAGACGCTGAGGGACTTCTTGAAAAAACATCCTCAACCGAATCCCAACGGGCTTATTTTCCATTCCCGGCACAATACTCCACTCCGCGAAAACAATGTGCTGCACGATGGCTTGCACCCGGCTTTGCGGGCACTCGGTCTGCCGCGAGCTGGCTTGCACGCCTTTCGTCATGGCTGCAACCGAAGGTGGGAGTTGTCCGGTTTGAATCCCGCCGTCATTCGTCAGCAGATGGGGCATAGCTCTGAAAAGATGACGGCCCATTACACCGGGCAAATCCCACTGGAAGAGGTCAAGGCAGCATTCTCAAAGGTCCAATTTTCCTCGAAGTCTGGCAACAAAATTGTAGTTTTGGAAAATATGGAAAATGAGCCTGCTGCATAAGTGCTTTAGAATCTGGAGCGGGCGATGGGAATCGAACCCACGTCCGAAGCTTGGGAAGCTTCTATACTGCCATTGTACGACGCCCGCTCTTCTTTATAGCTTGTTGATTATACACAACTAAGCGACCGCACGAACAGCGCGGCCATTTTCCATATTTTCCAAAACGACGCAAACCATTCTTCTCTCGCGACAAGGAGTCAGTCAAGCTGTTCGGGCAACTTTTTCGTAAGCCTTCTACAGAGAGCAACTTAGAGAAAATGTTCGCGGATCCGACCCTGATCTCGCCCTAGAACAGAAGCTCGCAGCGCTTCGGATTTGGGACTCGAGCTCGGCGATTGCCTGTATTCGCCAAATGCAGTCAAGCCGGGTGACGTTCTTCGGAGGGAATTGTGACGGAAGCCAAATCGGGCCCATCAAAAGCTGATGCAGCGGCTGCGCGGGCCGCCAAAAAAGGCTGCGGATGAAGCCGAAGAGGAGCGCGTGGCGAAGGAACTCCGAACCCACCGAACTACGCAGCTAGAAAACTCCGAAGCAGCAGACAAAAACTTGAAGGAGAACTAAAGGCTACCCGGAAGACAGCGAAACGTTGTGAAACGCTCTCAAATCACTTGCGCCGCTTTCCGGGCTTCCGCAGAATCGTAGCTCTCACCATATATCGCGGGAACTTTGCCGCCCATCGGCCGCAAATAGGTTGAGAGTTGCCCGCGATGGTGAATCGTATGGTTGCTCGAAAACGCGAAGTACAGGACCGCCGGCAACTGAAAGATCCCGCGAAAATCGACTGGCTTCGTCAGGTCGCTGGCGGACATTTTTTCGATGCGCTCCACATGCTGAGCCACCGCTTCGCCATACCAGCGCGCGACGTCGGCTGAGTTTCGCAGTTCCGCCGGCCGGTGAAACGGCGTGAAATCGAACGCGCCCGTCGCAATGCCGCCTAGAAAACGGTTTTCCGCCGCCACAATGTGCCACGCCAATTCCAATGCCGTTTTCGCTACCGGCTCTGGACGATAGTCTCCTTTGTCCAGCGGAATCGCTTCAATTACTTTGCGCGTCACGGCGTGCTCATTTTTGAGCGTTGGCAGCGCTACCGCATTCAACAGAAACACCGCTTGCTCTGGTTGCATGGTTTGCATGATGGAATATCCTTTTTCGCTTCCGTATCCTGCGCGCGGCGAATCTTAATCTCGCCGCCAAATCATACTACTCTGTTCCTCCGTCGTTCGGTGCGCAGTTTTTTCGAGGGTTTAGCGAATCGTTGCCGCCTTGGCCGCCACTCTTTCTAGCACCTCTGGCGGAAGAGTCGCATACCCCTTTTCATGCGCGATCCTTTGTCCGTCGCCGTAAACCCACTTCAAATAACTGGCCAATGCTCTCCCGCGCGATGGATCCGCCGCCACCACGGGCACGTATAGCCACGTGAAGCTGCTGATCGGGTAGCTTTCTTTCCCCGGCGCATTCGTCAGCGAAATTCGAAAATCGCTGTTCATCTTGCTCCCGCTGGCGCTGGCAGCTGCCGCGATTGAGCTTGCCGACGGCTTTACAAACTCGCCCGCGGCGTTTTTGATACTGGCCGTCCGCACGCCAGACTCTGCGGCCAAATTCAGCTCCGTGTAGCCGATGGCTCCTGCGGTAGTGCGCAGCTTGGCCACCAACTCTTGCGAACGCTGAAAACTCTGACCCACCGGCCATTTGGGCGATTCGCCGCGGCCTGCCGTTGCCAGAAATTCTGCGCTGACCTTCGCCAAATACTCCGAAAGAATGTAATTCGAGCCTTTGCCCTCGCTCCGATGCAGCACCTGAATAGGAATGTCCGGCAGGTGCGCGTCCGGATTCAGCTTCGCAATTGCCGGATCGTTCCACACTTTGATCTTGCCGAGAAAAATGTTCGCCGCTACTGGTCCACTGAGCCTTAAATCTTTCACTTCCGGCAGCTGGTAAATGATCACGATGCCGATCAATACCGCCGGTAACTCTACAATCGAGTTTCCCGCCGAACCCATCCGCGCTTCGGGAATCGGCGCATCGCCTCCGCCAAAGTCCCCGGTATGCCCCAAAATGCTGCGCGCGCTTTCTTCGCTGCCCGTAACCATGTAGCGAATTTCCGTGGCATCGTGCGCTTTATGAAATTCGTCGATCCACACCTGATAGAGCGGTTCCGGCATGCTGGAACCCGTCTCGACCAGCACCGTCTTTTCGTCGTCCGCATTGGCGGCCCGAACCAACAACGTGCACGCTAGTAAAGCTACCGATATTCTCAACAATTTTTCGCGCACACAATCCTCTCTAAATTTCGGAAACCGCAGGCGAGTTCCGTTAGTCGCCATCCCAGCGTTAACGATGTATTTCTCGAGCGTACGGTAAGCATGGCCATCGCGGCAATGAAGCGCAGGCACTTTTGTGCGGAATGAAATACTGTACGGATGTACGGAAGTGACGACCTGGCCGCCTCGACATGCCTTGCCGCGAACGTTCAAGGTACTGCCCACGGTCCTGATATAATCATTTTTCAAGCTAAAACGCTTCGGCCCAGGCTAGTTTTTTAGCAGCCCAACTGAGGGACCACCATCGATGTTCGTCGTGCGACTTATCGGCGTGCTTGCGCTTGTCGCCCTGAACGGCTTCTTCGCCGCCACGGAATTCTCGCTCGTCGCCGTTCGTCTTTCGCGGATACGCCAACTCATCGCCGGTGGCGACGCCCGCGCAAAAATTGTCGAATCCCTGCTTAGCGACTTGCAGCGCGTGGTTTCCGGCGTGCAACTCGGCATAACTCTTACCAGTTTGGCGATCGGTGCGCTCGGCGAATCGACGCTCGCCAATGGTTTTCGCGGCATCTGGTCGGGAACCGCCGGCACCTATTCCGTCGTTCTCTCGCACGCTCTTGCGCTTACCGCCGCGTTCATCCTCCTCAGCGCTCTGCACGTGGTCATCGGCGAACTCGTTCCGAAGAGTATCAGCCTGGCCCGCGCCGAACGTGTCACTTTGCTCGTCGCGCGTCCGTTTCGCTGGTTTCTCAACACCTTTCGTTGGGCGATTTCGCTCCTCGACACCGTCTCGAGCGCTCTCGTTCGCGCGCTCGGCATCACTGGAAAACAAAAACACGGCGACGCGCACACCACGGAAGAGCTGCAAATCCAAATCCAGCAAGCGCGGGAGCGTGGCCTGCTCGCCCCCGGCGAAGAAAAATTCATCCTCAGCGCCATCGAACTCGGACAAATCCAGGTTCGCGAAATTATGGTTCCCCGTCCCGATATGCACACGCTCCCGGTCGAATCCTCGCTCGACGACGTGATGCGCGCCTTCGCCACCACGCAGCGTTCGCGCATTCCTGTCTATCGCGGATCCCTCGATCACATTCTCGGCTTCGTGCACATTAAGGACATGCTCTGGATCTTGCAGGACCGCGAACTTCATCTCGAAGATCAACAGGCGCTCCCGCCCTTTGATCTGCGCCGCATCCTCCGGGAAGTTCTTATCGTTCCGGAAACCAAGCCCGCCAGCGCGTTGCTTCTCGAATTGCGCTCGCATCACGTTGGTCTCGCCATGGTCGTCGATGAATTCGGCAGTATTCTGGGCCTCGTGACTCTCGAAGATATCCTCGAACAAATGGTCGGGGAGATTCACGATGAATTCGACGTCGTTGAGCGCCCGCTGACGCTGGCGGACGGCGCCGTCGTTTTCGACGCGGCCCTAAACGTTCGAGATCTCGAAACGCAATACAACATTACGATTCCCGAAGATCCCGCCTACGCTACCGTCGGCGGCTTCGTTCTAGATCAGCTCGGGTTTATCCCCAAGGGCGGCGAAAGTTTTGACTTAGGCAATTCCCGTTTCACGGTGGCCGAAATGGATGGCAAGCGCGTGGCGCGGGTAAAAATTCAGTTGCTGCGCTCCGTGAACGCGGACGCCAAACCATCGCCCGCTCTCGCAAAACTTGAATCCGTCAGTTCCCAAAATTTGCGGCCGTCTGCCGCTCCGCAGCAGCTGAGGTCGCTTGCGCCCGCGCAGCCGGCGCCGGAAAAAACACCGCCAACAGAAAACAAATCGCCATCGGCGAATTCGCCGGCGCCGAAACCGGAACCAGCGAAGAATGACGCGGAATCGACGGGGGTCCGCCACTGAAGCAATTCCTCCGCATCGCCCGCCACTTCGCCCAGCGATTCCTGTTGACGCTCCCGGCTCTCTGGCTCGTCCTCACTTTGGTTTTTCTAATGATTCACATCGTCCCCGGCGATCCCGTCGAACAAATGCTCGGCGAAGGCGCCGCTCCCGGCGAACTCGCGCAACTCCGCCACGCTCTCGACCTCGACCAACCGCTGCCGCAGCAATACGCGCACTATCTCGGACGCCTAGCGCACGGCGACCTTGGCCAGTCCCTCAAATATCAGGCTCCCGTCCGCCGCATTATCTTCGAGCGCTATCCCGCCACGCTGCAGCTCGCGTTACTGGCGCTCCTCGTCTGCGCGGCGATTGCCATCCCCGCCGGCATTTTCGCCGCACATCGCCGCGGCCAGGCCGCCGACCGCGCCCTCAGCCTTTTCACACTCTTTGGCCTCGCAGTTCCCAACTTTGCCCTCGGCCCGGTTCTGATTTTGCTCTTCTCCATAGAACTCGGATTGCTGCCCGTCTCCGGCCGCGGCGGTCCGCTCCATTACATTCTTCCCGCGGCAACGTTAGGAGCGGCGCTCGCTGCCATCCTCACACGCATGGTTCGCGGCGCCATGCTCGAGGAACTCTCGAGCGATTATGTGCGCACCGCGCGCGCCAAAGGTCTCGGCACCGCCGCTGTTTTATTTCGCCACGCTTTTCGCAACGCGCTGATTCCCGTCATCACCATTCTCGGCCTGCAATTTGGCACGCTGCTTGCCGGCACCATCGTCACGGAAACCATTTTTTCCTGGCCGGGAATCGGCCGCCTCACCGTGCAAGCCATTTCCTCGCGCGACTACCCTTTGCTGCAGGGCTGCATTCTCGTAATCGCCGTCTCGTACGTGCTCGTCAATCTCCTCACGGATCTGCTCTACTCTTTCATCGATCCGCGCGTGCGCCTCGCATGAGCAGCGTCGCCACGCCGCCGCCGGAAAAATTATCTCCGCCAACACGCGCGGCAGAGCGCACAGATTCCCCACTCTCCACGCTGCGCCAATTCGTCGGGCAAAGCGCCCTCGCGCGTGTCGGCTTCATCGTCGCGGTGCTGCTGCTCCTAGCCGCGCTTTTCGCTCCATGGATTGCTCCCGCGGATCCCGCTGCGCAGGATCTTCCCTCGCGCCTCGCGGCACCGTCGCGGGCGCACTGGATGGGCACCGACGAACTCGGTCGCGACATTTTCTCTCGCGTCTTATACGGCGCGCGCGTTTCTCTGTTAGTCGCCGTGTGCGTGGTCTGCGGCTGCGGAACTGTGGGCCTACTGATTGGAATGCTGGCGGGTTATGCCGGGGGCTGGTTTGACAAGCTTGTAAATCTTTTGTTGATCAACGCGTTTCTGTCTTTCCCGGGAATCCTCTTGGCCATTGCCTTCGCCGCCTTTCTAGGCCCCGGAATTGGAAAAGTCATTTTAGCGCTGGTAATCACAGGATGGGCGGGCTATGCGCGCCTCGCCCGCGCACAAGTTCTAAAAGCGAAGGAACTCGAATTTATCCTGGCCGCCCGTTCGCTCGGCGCTTCCCACTTCAGAATTTTGCGCCTTCATCTGCTGCCGAATATTTTGCAGCCGATACTGATTCAAGCGACCATCGGCCTCGCCGGCGCCATCCTGGCCGAATCCACGTTAAGTTTTCTTGGACTCGGTGTTCTCGCTCCGCTAGCCAGTTGGGGCGCCATGCTCAACGATGCCCGCAATCACCTCTTCGACGCGCCACACATGGTAATTTTTCCCGCACTCGCGGTAATGACCGCCGTCTTAGCCTTCAATCTGCTCGGCGACGCCTGGCGCGATTGGCTCGATCCGCGCACCCGTTCCCAAATGGCGGCCCTCGACGCCAGCCGCTGAAATATCGGCGAAATAAAAATAGTTACCCCGAGCGCAGCGCGGGATCTGCTTTTGTGCAGATGAAGGCCCTCTTGCCGCGTCTCTCGTCTTAGTTCCCCACCACTTCGTCTACGCCTTCAGGACCACCGCTGCGCCCCGGCCAACCGCCAAAGCCTGCGCCGCATTCGCCTTGTTCATGGCAATTTCTACATAACCGCTCGAACCCACAAACGCCACCGCCTCGCTCTTCTTCCCCAGCGCAAACGTATCCACCATCCGCGTCACTTCGTGCGTTCCCACCTGCAAATGTATTTTCCCGCTAGCCAGCGCATCCGCTGGCAAATCTTCCACTCGAAAATTGGTCAGCAAATTCCCAAAAGCGTCGATGCGCATCACCACGCCCTTCACGTGCCCATTTGAAGCCTTCGGCCGCGGCATAGCGAACTTCTTGTGATCCTGAATCTCGTCGCCCATGCTCGCGATCTGCGCGCCCTTGGCTAACCATGCCGCAATCGGCGCGAAAATATCGCGTCCATGAAACGTCTTGCTGAGCGGCTGCAAATAATAATGTTCTACGTTGGCGTGCCGCACCACCACATCCGTTTCGCGCTCGTAGATCACCGAAAGCACGCCGTTATCCGGCGCGACAAAATATTGATTGCCCGCGCTTACCAGCAGCGGCCGGCGCTCCGTCCCCACACCAGGATCCACCACCACCACGTGAATGGTGCGCGCGGGAAAATAGGAATACGCCGAGCCGATCGCCAAAGCCCCATCGAGCAGATCAAACGGATTAACGTGATGCGTGACGTCCACGACGGTAGCATCTGGAACAATTTTTAGAATGACCCCCTTCAACGTACCCGCCAGGTGGTCGTTCGTGCCGTAATCGGTCGTCAGCGTAATAATTGGGTTAGCCACTGGTGCTCCCACCTCGGAAGAATAAAGGAATCGGCGAATTGGGGAGACGCATCGCCACTCTTGACGCTAACGGAGCGCAGCCGCGTCGTCAACGGTACGTAAGGCCAGCGCTGCGCATTCAGCAATGGGCGATACGGTTTGGCTGCCAAATCAATGGGAAAATGTGACGGACCCAAACTGGCAAGACGCTTCGTGAAAAGAGCACGGAGAGGATCAGTTCTATAACGCTCAGGGCTTGGGAAGCGTGTAGTCCCTACAGTTGCAGTTCGGAAAATGGCAGGGGTGATGAATCTTTACGTTCACGGTTTCCGCGTAGTGAATCGTCTTGCCGTGATTGCATTGACAAGCCTGCTTGTTGTTGATGCGCCGCCGCACTCCTAAACACTAGCACGGACCGTCGCGCCTCCTCCCCGCGCGTCAACTCCCTATGCCGTAAACGCCTAGAGGCGTCGCGCAGCAAGCGCCTCATACCATGTTTCATTGCTGTTAAAGGGTGCGCTAACGCGCTGCCGCGGCTTCCGGCCGCCATTTGCGCCAGACCTCGCGCAATGTGAGAATACCTGCATGCGAATACATCTACATCACATGGCATCCCTCGCGGCGGCTGGAATGATTTTTTCCGGCTCCGCCGTGGCTCAAACACCAGCGCCGACAGCTTCTAGCCCAGTTCCAGCGGCTACCACTTCGGGTAGCACTGCACCGCCGGCAAAAGCACAAACAGGATCGGGCGCCGACTCCGGCACTGCTTCGAAAACCCCGGCAACAAAAACTCCCGCGAAGCCGGGAACTGCTGGAACGCGCGCACCGCTCACGCTGAAAACCCAAAAAGACAAGGTGAGCTACGCCATCGGCTTGAACATCGGCAAGAGCATGCACAAGGACGGCGTCGATGTGGACACCGCAATTCTCGCCCGCGGCGTCAAAGACGCGCTCGCCGGAGGCAAAACCCTGCTCACCGACGAAGAAGCCAAAGCCTCCCTGACCGCGCTCACCGCCGACTTGCGAAAAAAGGCTGAAGAAAAAGCGCAGGCCATCGGAGTCGCAAACAAGGCCGAAGGCGCCGCATTTTTGGCGGAAAACAAAACCAAGGAAGGCGTCGTCGCGCTGCCCAGCGGTTTGCAATATAGGATTTTGAAAGAAGGCACGGGACCAAAACCCACCGCCGCGGATACCGTCGTCTGCAACTACCGAGGCACGCTCATCAACAGTACGGAGTTTGATAGCTCCTACAAACGTGGCAAGCCCGCAACGTTCCCCGTCGGCCAGGTGATCAAGGGCTGGACCGAAGCGCTGCAACTGATGCCGGTCGGCTCCAAGTGGCAGCTGTTTGTGCCGTCAGATTTGGCGTATGGCCAGCGCGGAGCCAGCGCGGAAATCGGCCCCAACTCCACACTGATCTTCGAAGTGGAGCTCCTTTCGATCGAGCCCAAGGCGGACCTAAAAACTCCTGCGTTGGCCGCACCGCCGGCAACGCCTGCCACGCCGCCAACACCGAAACGATAAAACCGGGCGGCTCGGTCTGCCGCCGCAACGCCGCAAGTTTCAGTGAGGGTTAAATAAAGCGGGGCACGATTTCTTGTGCCCCTTGGTTTGTTTCGTCCCCGTGGTGCCGCAGCAGCTAGCGCCACGCGCAAGAACTGCATCGAACCACCATGGTGCGTGTGAACTCCGTCCGCCTAATGACGTTGCATGGGCGCGAAGCGTGCCTTACACTCAAATCTTGCGCGAAAAATAATGGGAGTGGCCTTGCGAAAAATTCTTCGCTTGTTTTACTGGCTGTTTGCCATCGCCGTCCTCGCCGTTGCAGCTACGGTCTGGTGGTTCGTCTTCCGCCCACTCCCGCAAATCGATGGCTCCGTCCGCGTCGGCGGTCTGCAAAAAGAGGTCACCGTCGAGCGCGATGGCTGGGGCGTGCCGCATATTCGCGCCGCCTCGGTAACGGACCTGGTCGAAGCCCAGGGTTACGTGATGGCCCAGGACCGCCTGTGGCAGATGGATCTGCTCCGCCGCGCCGCCCGCGGTCAGCTTTCGGAAATCCTCGGCGAAGCCACGCTAAAAATTGACAAGGATTTTCGTACCCTCGGTTTCAGCCGCATCGCCGACCGCGATATCGCGCTGATGGACCCGGAATCCCGCGAAATTATGGAAGCCTACGCCCGCGGTGTGAACCGTTTCATCGAACAGCATCAAACCCGCTTGCCTCTCGAATTTTCCCTGCTGCATTACAAACCCGCGCCCTGGCAAGTCACCGACTCGCTGGTGATTTCCGGCTACATGTACCGCACGCTGACCTTCACCTGGGATGAAAAACTCGCCCGCGCAAAAGTCACGGAGCGCGTGGGCGCGGAGCGCGCCAAAGAACTTTTTGCCGAAGATGCCGCCATGGATCACTTCGTGATTGGCGATCCCGATGTCCCCAATGACGGCGCGGCAGGCGCACATAAAAAAGCGGACGCAGACGGCGATGATGACGACGATGATGACGACGACGATGACATGAAGCCCGATACCGTCCTCAAAGCCGGCGGAGCGCCAATTTCGCCAGAGCTCACCGCACCGCCCTTTGTCGATCTCACCTCGGCCCTCGATTCGCACAACGCCGCAGGTGCCTTGCTCGCGCCCTCCGTCAAAGAATTTTTGCGCGATGTCGATGGCGAAATTCGCCACGGCATGGGCAGCAACAATTGGGTGGTCAGCGGAGCGCACACTGCCACGGGAAAACCTCTGCTCGCCAACGACACGCACCTCGAACTCACCATTCCTCCGATCTGGTACGAACTGCATTTGACTGCCCCGGGGTGGAATGTCAAAGGCTTCACGCTCCCCGGCGCGCCCATGGTCGTCATCGGCCACAACGATCGCATCGCGTGGGGCTTCACGAATAACGGCGCCTCGGTACAGGATTTGTACGTCGAGACGCTCAATCCCGCGGCTGCCGACGAATATCGCGTGAACGGCGCGTGGGCCAAGGCGCAACTCTTCGATGAAGTTATAAAGGTGAAGGACCATCCCGACGAACATCTCAGCATCATGGTCACGCGTCACGGTCCCGTGGTGCATCGCGACGGGGCCAAGGCCTACGCCTTGCGCTGGACCGCCACGGAACCCGGTGGCCTCGCGAACAGTTACAGCTACCTCGGCAAAGCCAAAAACTGGGAAGAGTTTCGCGAAGTGATGAAAAAAGTCTGGGGCCCCGGACAAAACGCCGTATACGCCGACGTCAAAGGAAATATCGGCTACGTGATGGCCGCGCGCGTTCCCATTCGCAAAAAAGGCCACGGCGAAGTTCCGGTGCCTGGCGACACCGATGACTACGAATGGACGTGTTACGTTCCCTTCGATCAGTTGCCGCAGGCTTTCAATCCTGAAAGTGGATTGATTGTTACCGCCAACGCCCGCGTGGTCGGTCCAAAATACAAACCGTATCTAACTGACAATTGGGAAGAACCCTATCGCACCGCGCGCATTTACGATCTCTTGCACGACAAGCATGATTTGCGGCCGGAAGATATGTTGCGGGTGCAAACCGACACCTACAGCTACCCGCATGTTTTCCTGAGCGAGCAATTGCTCGCCGCCGCCCAGAAAGCGCAACCCAAAGATGCGCGAGCGAAAACTCTGATGGAATCCCTAAAGGACTGGAGCGGCATCGCTGATGCCAACTCTCCGGAGGTGCCGTTTCTTGAAGGCACGCGCCGCGCTGCGCTGCGCTTGATTCTCCAGCCATACCTCGGCAGCGAAACGAGTCTCTACGAATGGCGCTCCACCGCTTTTCTGCAAAAGGTTTTGACCAACCGTTCGCCCAAATGGCTTCCCACCTCATACAAAAGCTACGACGACCTGCTCATGGACGCCGCGGACCAATCCGTCGCCAAAATGGCGGACCTTACGAAAAGCCAACGCGTACAAGATTGGCCGTGGCGACGCTTTGATCCGCTAGAGATGAAACATCCCATCGGCCAGGATGGTTTGCTCAAAAAACTCTTGAGCATCACCGGCAAACCGCAATCCGGCACCCGCTACAGCGTGCGCGCCGCCTCCGAGCATCACGGTCCCGCGATGCGTTTTGTCGCCAATCTCGCGGATTGGGACGATTCCATTTTGCTGCTTCCCGCGGGCCAATCCGGACAGCCCGGCAGTTCCCACTATTCCGATCAGTTTTCCTATTGGTACGAAGGCAAAGAAATTCTTGCGCCCTTCAGTGATGCCGCGGAGCTAAAGATGCGCAAACACGTTTTGACACTGCAGCCGTAGGCGCTGCTCTCCGGAATGATGGCATGCCGCGGATGGCTATAGCTCTGCTTCTCGAAGGCGGGGACCGCCGCTCCATCGGCCGCGCAAATCACATAGCCGAATTTAGTGCTACGCCGTCCCCATCCTCTTCGTGAATTGTTGAAATGCCTGTGGAGCGGCGAAGCCGTCGTGCGCATGCGTGCTGCGGATGCGGCGGAAAAGATTTCGCCGTTTAATTCCCGAACTCCTGGGGCTCGCGGACGAGGGTACATGATCGCGAAGTTTGTGCCGCGCATTTTGCTGAAGCTGGCACAAAGCATTTGTGCACTTTCGGCGCCGTAGCTTAGAATGCTCGCTGGACGCCTTGCGCCGATGAGCGCGCTCGGAAAAGGATCGACGGCGTGAATACACCTCCGATCACGAAGAAACTCGAAGCCCCCAAGAAGCCGGATTTCGAGCGCTCGCTGGCGCGGCTCGAGGAAGTGGTGCGCAAACTCGAAAGCCCGCAACTCTCGCTGGACGACGCTATGAAATTATTCGAAGAAGGTGTGGAACTTACTCGCGAATGCCAGAAGCAACTCGAAGAGGCCGAGGGCCGCGTCGAGATTTTGCTAAAGAAGGCTGACGGAAAACTCGTCGCAGAACCTTTCGATCCCGAACCGGAGACGGAATCGTGACCATTCGCTCGGCGCGATACCGCGCCAACGCACTGGACCATTCCCCGCCCCGATGAAACTTCCCGGTTTTTTTGAAGAAGATCGCATCGCGGTGGATGCCGCGCTGGAGCGTCTGCTGCCGGCGGAGGCCACTCCGCCGACTTCCATTCACTCCGCCATGCGCTACAGCGTATTTGCCGGCGGAAAACGCATCCGTCCGATTTTGTGTCTCGAAGCCGCCCGTATTTTTTCCGAGGATGTAGCTCCGGCGCTTTATCCCGCCTCCGGCATCGAATGCATTCACACCTATTCGCTCATTCACGACGATTTGCCCGCCCTGGACAACGACGATTTGCGTCGCGGCAAACCTACTTGTCACAAACAATTTGGCGAAGCCACTGCAATTCTCGCCGGTGACGCGCTTTTGACCCTGGCATTCGAATTGGTGGGAGGAACGCCCGTCGATGCCGAGCGCCGCGTCGCCATGCTCATGGAAGTAGCCACTGCGGCGGGCACCGTGAACGGCATGGTTGGCGGCCAGATGGCGGACATCGAAGCCGAAGGCAAACGCATCGGCGCAAAGATGCTTGAATATATTCACCGCTCGAAAACGGCTGCGCTCATACGCGCATCCGTAACCGCGGGAGCGATTTGCGCGGGCGCGGCGGCCAAAGACGTAACCCGGCTGCGGAAATTCGGCGAAACCATCGGTTGGGCATTTCAAGTAACCGACGATATTCTGGACGTTGAAGAATCGTCCGCGGCTCTTGGAAAAACTGCAGGAAAAGATGTCGCGCAGCAAAAGGCAACCTATCCCGCTCTGTACGGCTTGCCGCGTTCCCATGAAATCGCTACGGAACTCGCCAACAAGGCCATCGCTGCGCTCGAGCCGTACGAAGAACGTGCCGCACGCTTGCGGGAAATTGCCGAATTTTTAGTGCTGCGCCGCACCTGACATTCATCCTTCGCCATGGCCAGCAAAGCATTGCGCAAGCGGCTCGACAGGTTGCTCGTGGAACGCGGCCTGGCGGAATCTCCACAAAAAGCGCTCGCCATGATTCTTGCCGGCGAAGTCCAGGTCGACAAACAACGCGCCAGCACCGCTGGCGCGCTGACTTCAGATTCCGCGCGTATTGAACTAAATAGCCGTGCGCGACAATATGTCAGTCGGGGCGGCGTAAAACTCGAGGGAGCCCTTGACGATTTTGCGATGGACCCGCGGGGACGAATTTGCCTGGACATTGGAAGCTCCACCGGAGGATTCACAGACTGTTTATTGCAACGCGGAGCCGCGCGAATTTATGCCGTGGACGTGAATGTTGCGCAACTCGCTTGGTCGTTACAGCAAGATCCGCGTGTGCTTCGCGTCGAACGTAACGCGCGCGCGCTCCTGCGCGCGGACGTTCCGGAACTCGCGGATCTCATCGTCTTGGACGTTTCGTTTATTTCTGTGGCGCGTGTATTGGCTCCCGCCGCGGCCTGCGCGCGCGACGGCGCCGATTTTCTGATTCTGGTTAAACCACAATTTGAACTGCGTCGCGAAGAAATTGCCGACGGCGGAATCGTCGCGGATCGCAGCCTGCACGAAAAAGCAATCGCCAGTGTCCGCGAAGCGTGCGAAAAGACCGGCCTTCTTCCTTTGCACGTTCACCCCAGTAAATTGACTGGCGCCGAAGGCAATCAGGAATATTTTCTGCACGCGCGGAAAAACCCGCTGGAGTAGAATCGCTGGCACATGGCTCCTTCTCAACATTTTCAAACCATCGGAATCATCGCTCGCCCGCGCGGCTCGAACCTCTCCAAAGTCGCGCCACCACTTTTGCGCTGGCTCGAAGCGCGCGGCATTGGCGCGCTCTACGACGAAGAAACCGCTGCATCCTTGCCGCCAGAAACACCGCGAGGAAAAACGCGCGAAGAAGTTGCCGCCGCTTCGCAACTGCTTTTAGTTCTTGGCGGCGACGGCACCCTGCTCGCAGCCGCGCGGGTCGCCGCGCTGCACGGCATTCCCATTTTGCCCATCAACATGGGTAGCTTGGGATTTCTCACCAGTTTCACGCTGGAAGAACTTTACCCGGCACTCGAAGATACCCTCGCCGGGCGCTATTCCGTCAGCGAGCGCGTGATGCTGAAAGTGGATTTGGTGCGCGGCGGAAAAATAATCGAAACGCAACGCGTGCTGAATGAAGCGGTGGTCAACAAAAGCGCGCTCGCGCGCATGATCGATGTGGAATTGCGCATCGACGAAGATTTTGTTTGCCGCTACACCGCAGACGGATTGATTGTCGGAACGCCGACAGGTTCGACGGCGTATTCGCTCTCCGCGGGCGGTCCGATTGTACATCCCGCGGTGGAGGCTTTTGTGATTACGCCGATTTGTCCGCACACTTTGACGGATCGTCCCGTGGTCGTGCGCGATTCGTCATCCATCGAGATGAAATTATTCGCGAGCACGGAATCCGTTTTCTTGACGCTCGACGGCCAAAAAGGAATCGTGCTGCAAACGACGGACACCGTGCGCATTGCACGCGCCTCCGAAGTGTTACGTTTAATTCAACCGCTCAAAAAATCTTACTTCGAAATTCTGCGCAATAAATTGAAATGGGGCGAAGCATAACTCTGGGTGTTTGTCCGCAACCCACATAACGGTCATCCCGAGCGAAGCGAGAGATCTGCTTCTATCCTCGCCAAAGAAAGAACGCGCACAAAACGTCAAACCTCATGGCGTAGTAAATCGGCGCGCGTCTCACGCCGGCGAATTAATTTTGTGCGGCGGCCCTCCACCAGGATTTCCGCCGCACGGCACCGTGCGTTGTAGTTGGAAGACTGCGCCATACCGTAAGCGCCGGCAACGGAGATGGCGAGAACCTCGCCGGGCGAAACTTTTTCTCCCAGCGGCCAATCCCGCAAAAAACAATCTCCCGTCTCGCAGACCGGACCAACGATGTCAACGCGTTCGGCAAGGCGTTCTTTGGCGCGCCTCGATTCGTCGTCTCTTGACAAGGAAGTACGCTTCACACGAGTAATGGGATGCGTAGCGCCGTACAGCGCTGGCCGCATCAAGTCATTCATGGCGGCATCCACCACAACAAACGTTTTGCCGCGGTTCGTTTTTGTGTACAGCACGCGGGTGAGCAACACTCCCGCTGCGGCGATGATCGAGCGGCCCGGTTCGAGCAACACGTGGAGGCCAAGAGGTTTGGCGGCGCGGGCGATCATGGCTGCATATTTTGCTCGCGTGACAACTTTTTCGTTGGTGTAACGCGTACCGAGTCCGCCGCCAATGTCCAGATAACGTAGATCGATTCCGGCGCCGCGCAACGCTCCTGCGTAGCTTGTGAGACGCTGGAATGCCAAGCGGAACGGATCGAGTGCGATGATTTGCGAACCGATATGCGCGCTGATTCCCTGCCAGGAAATCGTTTTGCTGTTTTTGTGCGCGAGATACAGACGCTTCGCGTCGACCCAATCCACGCCAAACTTGTGATCGTGACGCCCGGTGGAAATATGCGGATGACCGCCGGCGGCGACATCCGGATTGACGCGAATGGCGACGGCAGGGACAGCAGCATTTCGGCGCCGTAGCGCGCGCGAAGATTCCTCGAGCAGCACTTCGAGCTCGGCTTCCGATTCGATGTTGAAAAGCAAAATGCCGGGCGCACCGCGTTTTTGTGCGCGGTAATTTAAGGCTTCGCGAATTTCCTCGCGAGCTTTTCCCACGCCGGAAAAAACGATGCGTCCGCCGGGAACTCCGATTTGCGCGAGACGGTAAAGTTCGCCGCCGCTGACGATATCGAAGCCGCTGCCAAGTTTCGCGAGGCGCCGCAGGATGGCGAGATTGCCGTTGGATTTCACAGCGAAACACAGGGTGTGCGGCACGCCGCGCAATCCCGTATTTAGTTCGCGATACGCATCGGTAATTGCGGCAGCGCTGTAAAGATATGCTGGCGTGCCATATTGTTCCGCGGCGTCTGAAAGCAAAACATCTTCGCAAAACATTTCATCGCGGCCGTCCGCGGCGGCTTTCCACGCGAAGTGTGGAGTGAATTCCGTGGGGTCCACGAACGGCGTTGCGATTTTTTTCGCACGCTTTTTGTTGCCTTGCGAGGCGTTCATCGGACTTTTGCGATCACCAGGGTGCGGTCGTCGGAGAGCGGAGCGCTTTGCGTGAAGAGCTCGACTTCGCGAAGAATGGCGTCGGAAAGCTCCGTGGCAGTTAATTCGTGGCGCTGCTCAACGAGATTGCGCAAACGTTCGGTGCCGAAAAATTGACCTTCGGAGTTGGAAGCTTCCGCGAGGCCGTCCGAGTGAAATACGAGGATGTCGCCAGCATCGAGGGTGACGCCCCACTCGTCGTAGGTGGCTTCTTCAAAAATTCCCAGGGGAAATCCGGTGAGTTCGATTTTTCCGCAACGGCCCGCTTTGTACAGCAGCGGTTGCGATTGTCCAGCGTTGGCGACACGCAATTTCTGGCGGCCCTTTTGCCAGGTGGCAAAACACGCGGTCATGAAGCGGCCCTCGATGCGTTGCTCACCGACTACGTGATTCATTTCGCGCAGCATGTCCGCGGGCTGCAGTTTTTGCGGCGCAAGACTGCGCATGATTCCGATGGCGACGGCGCCGTAGAGCGCGGCAGCGGTGCCTTTGCCGCTGACGTCGCCGAGCGCGATGCCCAGTTGCTGCGGACCGTAACGCAAAAATTCGTAGAGGTCGCCGCAAACTTCGCGCGCGGAAAGATAGCGCGCGGCGATATCGAGGCCGTAATCTTCGGTCGGAACGGGACGGAGCAACGCGCCTTGAATGCGTTTGGCGGCTTGCAGATCGCGGTCGAGACGAGCCTCATCGCGCGCGACTTGTTCGTAGAGGCGGGCGTTTTCGAGCGAAACGGCCAAATTCGCGGCGAGAATCGAAAGCGTTTGTACGTGATCTTCAGTGAAATAATTTAATTGCGGGCTTTCTAGATCGAGCACGCCGATGACTTTGCCTTTGTGAATCATGGGGATGGCCAGTTCGGAGCGGGTTTCCGGATTGACCATGAAATAGCGATCGTCCACGGTGACGTCTGGAACGATGACCGCTTCCCGGCTGAGGGCGGCGGCACCGACGATGCCATCGCTGGCGGCGACGCGCAGCTTGGATTGCACGCGCTGGCCGTGTTTCACGTCGATGCGATGACGAAAAACTTTTTGTTCCTCGTCGTACAACATAAGACTGAGAATTTGATAGTCGATGACGCGTTTGATTTGTTCGGCAGCGCGCCGCAGAAGTTCTTCAACGTCCAGGATGGAGCTGGTTTCACGGCTGACTTCGTTGAGAAGCAAAAGCGTGTTGGCCTGCAGCCGGACGCGTTCAAAAAGACGCGCGTTTTCGATGGCTACGGCGAGCCGGCTGGCGAGCAGCGTGAGAATGCGTTGCTGATCGGGGGTGAAATATTCGGGATGGCGGCTTTGCACATCGAGAACGCCGATGACTGTGCCTTGCAGCATGAGCGGCACGGCGAGCTCGGAGCGCACGTGGTCGATGGCGTTGATGTAACGCGGGTCGTTGGTGGTGTCTGAAACGCGCACGGAGCGGGCGGTGGCCGCAGCGGTTCCGGTGATTCCCTGTCCCATGGGAATGCGCAGATTTTCCGCGAGATTTTGCGGATAGCCGATGGCGAAGCGATGTTTGAGATAGGTGTTGTTGCCTTCGGTGAGCAGCACGCCGAAAATTTCGTAGTCGATGTGGCGTTTAATCAGGGCGGCGGCGCGGGCGAGAACTTCGTCGAGGTCGAGAGACGCGTTCACTTCCTCGCCGATTTCGGCAAGGGTGCTTAGAACTTCGGCGGAAACGGCTGGCGCGACTGCGGTGACCGCCGTGGGTGATTGAGCTTCAGAGGACATTAGCAATTAGATCCCATTATAGCAGGCGACGGCAGAGGAACGATTGTGGGACGGAGAATTCTCGCGAGACAAATTTTGCGGTAGCCGTGTGACCCCCATTACGGGTGTTTTTCGTAAGAGCGTGCTGCGCAAGGAGTTGGAGGGGAGCAGCGAGAGAGATTCCTCGGTCGCGATGCTCCTTCAGGATAGGAATTCTGGCCGGGATTCCTAGTTAACGCAGGCGGAACGCGACCTCGACGCCGGTGCAGGTGGGGACGGGTTGATCGTCTTTGGTGGCGGGACTTAATTGCCACCGGAGGACCGCTCTTGCTGCTTGGTCGGAAAGTCCGTAGGGGGCCGCCCGAGACAACGACGGCGGACGTCGGATGGCCTTGCTCGTCTATCTGGACCAGAAACAGGACATGGGAATAGTCAGCTTCTGCAAACGCGCATAGACCCCCTGCACAATCGACAAGTATTGAAAGTCGGCATCTCGTCAGGAAATCAAACGCTGACAGTCATTGTAAACGTTTCGCTGTCCAGCTCCGGACGACACAATGTGCAAAAACGACAAAGATCGGAGGGACGCTCAGAGTCGGGCGGCTTGATCTAGGAGCGTTCGACCTTGGGCGTCGACTGAGCTCCCAGCGGTTCGCGGAAAGGATCCATCGGAATCGGCGCGTACTCGACCTCGATGATCTTGAGGTGCTCCGTCTTTCGTGGCGCAAGCAGGTTCACGCGGTCGCCGGGGCTCGCCTTCATCAGCGCATTAGCGAGAGGCGAGCGCCAGCTGATGTAGCCGCGGTCGAGGTCCACCTCGTCGATGCCGACGATCGAGACGACGTGTTCGAGGTCGGCAGCGTCCTTGTAGGTCACGGTTGCGCCGAAGAAGATGCGCGTCGCGGCTGACCCTGACCGCGCAGCGGCGGGATCGGTGACCACGGCTGCGTCAATGCGTTTCGTGAGAAAGCGAATCCGCGAATCAATCTGGCCTAACCGTCGCTTGCCGTAGAGGTAGTCGGCGTTTTCGCTGCGGTCCCCATTACTAGCAGCCCACGCTACGACTTCTACCACCGCGGGCCGCTCGCGCCTCAGTAGGAACACATGCTCGTCTTTCAGCCGCTGCAATCCGGCGGGCGTGATGTAGTTCTTGAGCGTCGGCCCCGCTGGCTCCGGCCGAGGTCCTCGGAGTGGCCGCTTTTCTCGCATTTGCCAATCTGTCATGGGATTTCGTGTACTTGCGGATGACCCAACCTCGGAAGTTCCGCGCCTCGGTCCCGATAATTCTTCGCACGGTGAACGCGATGTGCGCGGGCTAGATGTCGAATGATACATCGGTCTTTCCTGTGGCACTCTTAGAAAATGCGGTGAACCGTCCGATTCCATATCATGGCGAAGAAGTATGCGGCTCACCTAAGCGGTGAGCCGATGAAGCGCCCGTTTCCAATGAATTGTTTGTCTTCGACCTGTTGGACTGAAGCCGCGTTACCGGCGAGCTGACAGCACTCGTTGGCGCGCGCGTAATGGGAGAACACCGCCATCCTAGGTGAGGATGTCGGTGACGCTCTCCGGACAGAAGCGCTCGTAGAGACCGCGATAGGTAGCCGAAGTCCTATTCGTGCAGTATCTGATGAATTAAACTAATCGCAATCGAGCCTTCGCCCACAGCCGAGGCGATTCGCTTGGTGTTTCCAGAACGAACGTCACCCACGGCGAGGACACCAGGCAGGCTCGTCTCATACAGATGCGGCGCCCGCGCCAGAGGCCAGTGAGCACTTGCGAGCTCTTCCGGCGTTAACGCCGGTCCCGTCTTTAGGAAACCCTGCATGTCCTGTGTAGCACAACCGTCGAGCCACTGCGTATTCGGACTCGCTCCGGTCATCACAAAAACGTGCCGGATAGATCGACCTTCGGACTTTCCCGTTTTCTTGTTTCGCCACTGCACGCGCTCGAGCCGGCCATTTCCCTCTAGTGCGCTGATCTCTGTATTTGTGTGCAGCGTTATGGCTGGATTTTCTTCGATTCTGCGAATCAGATACCGGGACATCTTGTCGGATAAAGCTTCCGACCTTATCAGCATGTAAACATGTCCTGCAGTGCCCGACAAAAATACTGCTGCTTGCCCTGCTGAGTTGCCGCCGCCGATCACGACTACGTCGTCACGACCACACAACTGCGCTTCGATAGAAGTCGCTCCGTAATAAACACCGGCCCCTTCGAAGTGAGACAGATTCTCAATCGGCAGCTTGCGATACTGAGCTCCTGTCGCGATCACGACGGTGCGAGCAGCAAACCGCAAACCACCGTCAATCTCGACCACGTACGGCTTGCGGTCGCACGTCAGTCGTACGGCCCGCCGCGAAATCATTGTTTCCGCTCCAAATTTCTGGGCCTGAATGTAGGCTCGGCCCGCGAGATCTAGGCCGGAAATACCCGTGGGAAATCCCAGATAGTTTTCGATCTTCGAACTTGAACCAGCTTGTCCGCCGGGCGCTGTCGTCTCAACAACCAAGGTACTGAGTCCCTCCGAAGCCGCATACACAGCCGACGAAAGACCCGCAGGTCCCGCACCGACGATGATCACGTCACGCAAATGCCCCTGGTCGATTCCTTCATTGAAGCCCAGGCAATCGGCGACCTGCTCGTTCGTAGGATTCCGGAGCACGAGCTTGCCTAGGCAGATCAAGACCGGCACAGAGCTCACGTCTACGTGAAATCTATCCAGAAGTTCCTGCACGCCGGTATCATGATCAAGGTCGATGTAAGAGTAGGGATGACCATTTCGCGAAAGAAATTCTCTGATCCGCAGCGTCCCCGCAGAATTGTTTGATCCCAAGACCACAACGTCTCCCCAACCATGAGCGATCAACTCGATGCGCCGCAGAATAAAAGCTCGCATGAAAATGTCGCCCAGTTCGGCATCGCTTTGCACCAGTCCTTGCAAAGTTATCCGATCGATTTCGATGATTTCCCCTGCATCCCGCATGCGTGCCCGCATAAGGCTGCGACGGCTGGAGAGCATGGTCACGTCACCGAGAAAATTTCCTGCCCCGTAAACGACGATCAGTTCCTCGCCTGCGCCGGTGCTCCGCACAACCTCCAGCACGCCAGAAATAACTACCACGAACGGCAGATTGTAATCGCCCTGTTCGACCAGCACCTCTCCCGCAGACGCCTGACGCTTTTTCCCGTGTGCGGCAACCCGCGCAATCTGGGCAGGAGTCAACGTTGGGAATAGCTTTTCACGCTGTTCGGGAGAGATCGTTTCCCATGGGTTTTTTTGCGAGGCAGAGTTCATCATAAAAAAGCGGGAGACCCCATCATTGACTTTCCCTTTAGCGGCCGCCACGATCCCTATCTCCGATCGCCGTCACAGCCAGAGCTGTCAGTCGCGGGTAACTCCGTTCCTACGTCAGTAGCTCAGTTAATCTTGGGGGCTTTCGGGTGCTGAATCCACGACTAGCGCTTGGAAACGCGGGCGCGGAGTTCTCCCTCGGCACGTAACCAATCTTCTTCCGGTGATCCGTAAGGACAGCCTCTGGCTTGCCAGAGTCCATGGGCGAGGGTCGCAATTTCGTCGTGTCCGAAAGCTATGACACCATGCGCGACCGCTACCGCCTTGCTAAACTTGTTAGCCGCTTGCGAGTGCTCCAATGCTTGGCGTGAATGTTCGTGGCCCGTCATTCCTTCGCCCGTTTCGTGCTTTTGGGCGACGCGATGGGCCTGCGCGGCACGGTCGTGTAATTCGGCCGCGTGATGGTGCTCATAGGGGAATTCACGGTCACGACGGGCAGACAGAAGAGATCCTATCTGTCCCGACTTCGAGTGGGCTTCTTGCGCAAGTTTGTAAGCGTGATCGGAATACTCCAAAGCCCGCTGGAAATGCCAGTTTCCCAACTCGTTTTCCCCTTTTTCATTATGTTCGGCAGCGGTCCGATGAGCTTGCGCCGCAAGTTCGTGCTGCTCGGCGGTTTTTTTGTGCGCGTCGTGCACGTTTTCCTCCAGAGGGAAGCGTAACTCAACGATTTGATCGAAGCCAGGAATCACTCGCCCGGCCCTTGCCGCTATTCAGATGGAGCCGTGGCTGCCGGCATTCAGTGGTGGGCGTAAGACATGGTCCATACAGCCTTGTCGCCCTCGTGGTATTCATTGCCTTCCCACGGGGTGCCGCAGACGTGTAAATACGCGTAAGGGGTTCCCGCAAACATCACCCAAGCGCCTTTGTCACGAACCGTGGTCGGAAGTCCATTTGCCGCAGCATCGAAAGGCCATGTGATCATCCAGTGCGGTCCTATCGGGATAGCGGGACTGGTTTTGTCCGAAGGATTGGTATTGCTTCTCTGTGTGGCGCCGCACAGCATGTAAATCATTCCCGGCGCTGTGTTCGTGGGCTTCGGCTTTCCTTGCAGTGCATCCATCATCCATCTCATACCCATGGGGTTCATGCACATCGGTGGGTCGCCGATTTTGTTTTCGTTTCCTGGTGTACAAACCCATTCGTTCGTTCCTTTGACTAATACGGTCATGGTGCCGTCGGCAGCCATTTCGGCGACCGTCGCGTCTTTGGCTACATGTTCGGGTCCGGAGAGCCGCGCTCTCCTAATTCTTGGGTCTTCCGCGTTATCAGTCATGTCTTGGCCTCCTGGAGTCCAGTCATTGAATATCGTATCTTTCCGTCTGCTCTCAGCCGCCATGGAAAGTCCAGACAGCGTTGCTGAAGCGGCTATCGTAGTCGCGAGGAACTCTCTTCGGGTTTTCATCGATGCTCATTTCTCCCGTTAGCGATTTTCGATCCTGAAAGTCATCGGTCAGGCCATTTATCCGCGGATCGCTGCCTAATGTCCGTCTCCTCCGTGCCTTGAATCTACTCCCGGCATTTGTCCCTGAGCGGCAACCTATATCCGGCCGCGCCGGAACGCACTTTCTCGGCATATTTCAATTTTTCACCTTTAAAATTTTCCGTGCTGAGCTGAGTAGTTCGTCGGAAAGTGTCGGATCACTTTTTTTCACGGCACGGGAGAGCATCATTGCGCCCACTAAGCCACTAAACAAAGCTATAGCTTGTTGCCTTGCTTCCTGCTCGTCTCCACCCATTTGCGCGGCGATTATATCGAGATAGGTTTCAACGCCTTTGACGAAAGCAGTTTGAATGGTTTTTCCATTACGCGCGGCATCGACGGACAAGGCTGATGCTGGGCATCCTCCAGATTTAGTGTCGCGATGCTGGGGACTAAGATATCGCGCGACGAACGATGAAAGCGATTCTTGTGGATGTTTATCGGAGGCAAGCTTTTCCGATAAATCACTTGCGACAACGTCGAATGCAGAAGCAATAGCTTCAGCCGCCAACGCATCTTTGGATCTAAAGTGGTTGTAGAATCCGCCATGTGTAAAGCCGGATTCCTTCATGATGTCGGCGACGGCGACATTTTCCATGCCATGCAATCTGAACATCCGCGATGCAGTTTCGACAATCAGATGCCGATTTTGTTCGGCTTGTTCTTTAGTTAAACGCAATCGTTACGCTCCTTCTAAGCTTCTAGATCACTTGACATGATGACAGCGTATCACTAATAATGATGAGTGTCATCATTATTCGGTTTTAGGCGAGAGCAGCCTTTTTCTCACTAGCGGTAAGGAGTGCTTATGCAGTTCACGAAATTTGGTCAGACCGGCTTAACGGTCTCGCGCATGATCCTCGGAACGGGAACATTCGGAAAGCAAACGGATGAAAAAGAGGACTCGCCTCTCTCGCCATTCAACTAAACGCAGGACCAATGTTTTCTGGGGGGAGCCGACGGGCTACGCCCTGAACATCACAGCGGATGAGAGGAAGTTCATGTCAATAACGAGCTTAGGAGAGAGGAATCAATGACAACAATAAAGGCGATTCGGCTGGCGTCGGTGGTCACGGCAATCAATGTCCTGGTCGCGAGCGGCTTTTCGATCGCGGCGATCATCCGTCCGCAATACCTGGTCCCTGCCGAATCCGTTCCAACGGAGGCGTCGATGCTATTGGCGATGTACGCGGCGGCGCCTAGAATTCCTCTGGCTTTGTTCGTATTGGGGGCGATCTACAAGCAGGCGACGCCTGCGTTGTTGATCCTGGGTGCGCTCGCCGGCGCCATGCAATTGCTGGATGCCGGAATCGGTCTGTTTGAGCATGATCTTGGGAAATGCGCTGGGCCGCTCTTTATCGCCGTCCTCCAATTCTTCGTGGTGTATCTGCTTCACAGATCCGTGCGGATCACGCCGCAA
>Ga0182024_10003429_pt1 | contig 37776 bp, 39 predicted proteins | sample P32metaG_FD_120480 | JGI IMG/M metagenome (GOLD analysis project Ga0182024, IMG submission 120480) | Permafrost microbial communities from Stordalen Mire, Sweden - P3-2 metaG (Illumina Assembly) | ecosystem: Environmental > Terrestrial > Soil > Wetlands > Permafrost | place: Sweden: Stordalen...
GAAGATAGGTCACCAAGGCCGAGGCGCGTCTGGAACCGCATCCCTGACGCAATACGCGAGAGGATTGTTCAACTGGCGTTGGATGAGCCTGAGCTATCACCACGGGAACTGGCCACGCGCTTTGCCGTTCAGCACGGCATGCGCACCGCGCGGCGCGAATACGGCAACATCGGTACCGTGCATGCGTTCAAGAGCAACCGACGGGAGGAGTGCGTCCAAATGCCAGCCAAAATAGCCAGATCAGCCCCTCGACCACCGTTCGGGCTGCCCGAGTTGACGGTAGCCGTCCGAACCTCGCTTCTGTCTTGCAGGAAGGCCGGAAAAACGCGAATATTCACGCCAGATCGGGTATCATATGGGGAATCCCAGCCTAAATCTCATTCCGGACATTCCGGCCGCATTACGTTGGCCGGCTTTCGTCGTTGTTCTCCTGCTCGCATCAACGCTTACCAATCTCCTGGTCGAACAGCCGATGAGAGCGAAGATCAGAACTCTTGGGACATTCTGTAGGCGCGAGCCTCGATTAGCTTCGGCGAGCATCCAGCCGAGCAAAGGCACCCCCCTTTGGATTGAAAGCTCGCCGGGGGCCGTTGCAGCCTCTGCAACCAAGCAAGCCCTCACGTGATGGACTCATGTGGACGCCAGTTCGCGCGCCAGCTTATCGAGTTCGGCGGCGACCGCCGCCTGCCAGTGCGGCATGGCGATGCCGAACACGCGCCGCAGCCGCTCGAGCGCGAGCCGCGAATTGAGCGGCCGCCTGGCGCGGGTCGGATATTGCTCGGTCGTGATCGCGGTGAGGCGGGTCGTGCGCAGAGCGACGCCGCGCATTCTCAGTCCCTCGACGATGGCGGCAGCGAATGCGTACCAGCTCGCCTCGCCGGCCGCGCAGAGGTGGACGAGCCCCTGCGCGGCGCTAAACGATGCCGCCAGGCCGGTCGCGCCGTCGAGCAGGCCCGCGACCGCATCGGCGATGATCGCGGCCGATGTCGGCGCCCCGACCTGGTCGGCGACGACGCGCAGCTCGTCGCGCTCGCGCGCGAGCGCCGCGATGGTGCGCAGGAAGTTGCGCCCGGCCGCGGCGTAGACCCACGAGGTCCGCACGATGAGGCAGGCCGCGCCGGCGGCGCGGATTTCGTTCTCGCCCGCGAGCTTTGAAGCGCCATAGACCGAGAGCGGGCCCGGCGCGTCGTCCTCGCGCCACGGCCGCGTGCCGGCGCCGTCGAACACGTAGTCCGTGGAGAAGTGAACGAGCGGCACGCCGCTCGCCGCCGCCCAGCGCGCCAGCGCCGCGGGCGCGCGGCAATTGACCAGCATGGCGAGGTCGGGCTCATCCTCGGCCTTGTCGACGGCGGTGTAGGCGGCCGCGTTGACGACGAGGTCGGGCCGCAGGCCGTCGAGCGACCGGGACATGGCCTCCGGCCTGGTGAAATCGATGATCGAACGGTCGGCCGCGATCACGGCGCGGCCTTGCTCGCGGCATGACTGTTGCTCGCGGCCTGACTGGAGACGCGAGACCAGCGCGCCGCCTACCTGCCCGGTTGCGCCGGTGACGAGAATGCGCATGCGTCGTCCCGATAATGCGGCAGCCGGTCGATCAATTCCGACAGCGTCGCCCCGGCGCTGTCGCGGGCGGAAAGCTGCGGCGACTCGCAGCCCCATTCTATCGCCAGTTGCGGGTCGTTCCAGCGCAGCACGATCTCGTCGGCGGGACTGTAGTATTCGTCGCACTTGTAGAAAAAGTCGGCGAATTCGGACAGCACCAGGAAGCCGTGCGCGAGGCCGCGCGGAATCCAGATTTGCCGGCGCGTCTCGTCGTCGAGCTTGATCGCGGCGTGCCTGCCGAAGCTCGGGCTGCCGCGGCGCACGTCGACCACCACGTCGAGCACCGCGCCGCGCAGCACCGTGACCAGCTTGCCCTGCGGCTTGGCGGCCTGCAGGTGCAGCCCGCGCAGCACGCCGCGCGCCGAGCGCGAAAGGTTGTCCTGCACGAAGCGCGGCCTCACGCCATGCTCGGCGTAGCGCTCATTCTGATACAGTTCCACGAAGAAGCCGCGGACATCGCCGAAGACGTCGGGCTCCAGAATCAGGGCGCCCTCGATTGCAGTTTCCTTAACGCGCATCGGTCCGGTCGGTATTGGAATTAGAGCAACCTGCATATATCCTCCGCGCCGAGCCGGCAAGCAGCGGCCGAACGGGGCGATCGAGGACGGAATGAAAGGCATTATTCTTGCCGGCGGCTCGGGCACGCGCCTCTATCCGATCACAACCGTCGTCTCCAAGCAGCTGCTGCCGGTCTTCGACAAGCCGATGATCTATTATCCGCTGTCGATTCTCATGTTCGCGGACATACGCGACATTTTGATCATCACCACGCCGGAGGACCAGCATTTGTTCAAGCGCCTGCTCGGCGACGGCTCCGACATCGGGCTGCGGTTCTCCTATGTCCATCAGGAACAGCCGCGGGGGCTCGCCGACGCCTTCATCCTCGGCGCCGACTTCATCGGCTCCGACCGGGTCGCGCTGATCCTCGGCGACAACATCTTTCACGGCCACGGCCTGCCCGAGGTGCTGGCGCGCGCCACCGCGCGCAACAGCGGCGCCACGATCTTCGGCTACACGGTCAACACGCCCGCGCACTACGGCGTGGTCGAGCTCGACGCCTCCGGCCGCGCCGTCTCGATCGAGGAGAAGCCGCTGCGGCCGAGATCGAACGTCGCCGTCACCGGACTTTATTTCTACGACAACGACGTGGTCTCGATCGCGCGGTCCATAAAACCGTCCGGCCGCGGCGAGTTGGAAATCACCGACGTGAACCTCGCTTATCTGCAGCGCGGCAGGCTGCATGTCGAGATATTGGGACGCGGCTTCGCCTGGCTCGATACCGGCACGCATGCCTCGCTGGTCGAGGCGAGCTCCTTCATCCAGATCCTCGAGCAGAGACAGGGCACGCGGGTGGCCTGCCCGGAGGAGATCGCGCTGCGGCTCGGCTACATATCGCTCGACCGCTTCCACGAGCTGGCGCAGCGCTGCGCCAAGAGCAGCTACGGCGAATATCTTCTGAGCATTCACGCTTCGATGGCGGCGACCGGCCGCCTGGACGCCTAGGCGATGCGCTTTGCCAACGCCACGATCATAGTGACGGGAGGTGCCGGCTTCATCGGCTCGGCGCTGATCCGGCATCTGCTCGCCGACACCGAAGCCTTGGTCGTCAATCTCGACAAGCTGACCTACGCGGCCAATCTCGCTTCGATCGGCGAGGGCGCCCCGGCCGCGCGCTATCGCTTCGTGCAGGCGGACATCGGCGACGCCCGCGCGCTGCGCCGGCTGTTCGAGCAATACCAGCCCCGTTACGTGATCAATCTGGCGGCCGAGACCCATGTCGACCGCTCGATCGACGGACCGGGCCTGTTCATTCGCACCAACGTGGTCGGCACCTTCACGCTGCTCCAGGAAGCGCTGCGGTTCTGGCGCGGCCTCGCACCCGACGCGCAGCGGGATTTCCGCTTCCATCACGTCTCGACCGACGAGGTTTTCGGCTCGCTCGGCGACGGCGGCGGCCTGTTCGCCGAGACGACGCCGTACGCGCCGAATTCGCCCTATTCGGCGTCCAAGGCGGCCTCCGACCATCTGGTTCGCGCCTGGCGCGAGACCTACGGGCTGCCGACCATCACCACCAACACGTCGAACAATTACGGGCCGTTCCAGTTTCCCGAAAAGCTCATCCCGCACATGATCATCAGGAGCCTGACCGACCAGCCGCTGCCGATGTACGGCGACGGTCAGCATGTGCGCGACTGGCTCTATGTCGAGGATCACGCCCGCGGGCTCACGCATGTGCTCGAGCATGGCCGCGTCGGCGAGACCTACAATATCGGCGGCCGCAGCGAACGGGCCAACATCGCCGTCGTCACGTCGATTTGCCGGCTGATCGACGAGCTGCATCGGCCGAGCGGCGCGCCGCGCGAGGCGCTGATCACGTTTGTCTCCGATCGGCCCGGGCACGACCGGCGCTACGGCATCGACTGCGCCAAGATCGAGCGCGAACTGGGTTGGAAAGCGACCCACGAATTCGAAGCCGGATTGGCGAAGACGGTCCGATGGTATCTGGAAAACCGGGCGTGGTGGCAGGGCATTCTGGATCGCGGCTACGACGCCCGGCGCATCGGGTCGGCCGCCGGGCGAAATCCGGCGTGAGACATCCGAGCCGCTGCGTCATCCGCGACAGCTCATGCCGGTCACGCCGCGCCTGGATCGACTGCTGATCGATCGGGCTCGCAGAAGGTACCTCAATGAGCGACGGGCAGACCATCCTCGCCGTCAACGACCGCTATCAGAACTATCTCCGCGCGGAGATCGCAAAACAGGTCGATCCGCATGACGGCATGTACAACGCCGTCAACGACATTCCGGTCTATCTGGCGGTCGGCAAGTCGGCGATCGACGTCGTGATGCACGCGATGATCCTGGCCGACAAGCCGGCGGCGAGAAGCGTGCTCGACTTGCCGTGCGGCGGCGGCCGCATCACGCGGCATCTCACCGCCTTCTTTCCCGACAGCGAGATCTTCGCCTGCGACTCGGATCGGCGTCTTGAGGATTTTGTGGTCGAGACGTTCGGCGTCAAGCGCTTTCACACTGCCGCCGATTTTTCACAGCCGCCGGAGCAGCAATTCGATCTTGTCTTTGTCGGCTCGCTGGTCACCCATCTAGACCAGCCGAGGTTCAAGCGCGCGGTGAGCTGGTTCATCAGCGCGCTGGCGCCGGATGGTCTCCTGGTGCTCACCACCCACGGCCGCCAGCACGATCTCTATCAGCGCTACGTGCGTGAGTTCGTGCCCGCCGGCACTTGGGACGCCGCGCGCAAGAAATTCCTGACCAAGGGATTCGGCTACGTGCCGTATAGCGGCCCGGAATACGGGCTGAGCATCTGCAAGCCGTCATGGCTGCTCGCCGTGGTGGAAAATGATCCCTCGATCAGGATCCTCGCCCTGCAGGAGGGCGCCTGGAACCAGCACCAGGACGTTCTGGTCGTACAGAAGAAGGCGCTGCGCCCGTTCTAGGCCACGCCGCCCGGGCACTGACGCGTCAGGCGATCACGAATTGACGCGCGTCACCGAGCTCGACAGCCGCGGATAAAAGAAGATGCTCTGGTACATGGTGATGGTGCCGGTGACGACGTAGCCCATCTGCGGCTTGTACGGGTAGCTCACTTCGCCCCAGATCAGGGAAATGTTCGGCGTCTGCAGGCTGGCGGGCAGCGTGATGACCGTCCCGACCGTATGCGCCGTGCCGTTGAGCGAGTCGCTCCACGTAATCGTGGCCACGCCCTTGTTGTTGATGGTCACCTCCGACACCGTCACGCTCATGTTATTCGCCGAATACGGCGCCACCACCGTGGTCGCCGCGCCCAGGATGGTGGACATGGTCGAGTTGTCGATGGTGACATACTGCGAGGCAAGATCCGCCACGGTGCGGGCGCTGATCGTGGACTTGAAATTGATGCCAAAGCCGTCGCCGAGCTCGACGCCGCCGAGATACAGCGTCAGCATGATCGGCAGCATCAAGGCGAACTCGACGGCCGATACGCCCTGGCGATTGCCCGCGAAGCGGCGCAGACAGGCGCGGAGCGCGATGAGGGATTGCGCGATCGTCATCAGTAAGGCTCGTTCTTGAATGCCGCGGTCGCCATCAGCAGGCGGTTGCCGTTCGACAGGTTGGAGAGAGTGAAGCCGAGCGGGCCGAGCACGACCGGCCATTGATACATGATCTGCACGATCACGATGTCGCCCGGGCTGCCGGTGTTGTAGCTCCAGTTGTTGGTGACCGCACCCGAGCTGTTGTAGGTCAGCGTCGGCATCGTGGTGCTGGCCGACGCAAACGAGTCGTAGTTCTGCACGTTGATCATGAAGCTGCCGCAATTGAACAACGCGAAGGTGTTGTTGCAGACCCAGGTGGCGAACTGGGATGCCGTCATGTTCGTGGTTTGCGCCTGCCCGGTCATGATGACGCGGCTCGATTCGCTGACCACCTCGTCAAGCACGCGCTGGGCAAAGAACACCAGCGCCGACTGGAACAGGGCGACGATCAGCGCCAGGAACGGCGCGGCCACCAGCGCAAACTCGACGACGGTGGAGGCCTTCCGGCAGCGGACGAACGGCTTGCAGGACGGCAGCAGCTTTGCGCCGCGGGACAGCTTGTCGATGAATGTTGCGAACATCGCGCCTGTGCTCCAACACAGCGCTTCTAAGATCAAAATGCTAGGAATTGGTTACCCAATACAATGACTTGGAGTTAAAGATTTATAGTAATTGGCCGCCCGCGATCAGCGTTGCGCTCAGCGTTTGGCGGCGAACCGGCGCGCCAGGAATTCGCCGCCATGGCGCAGCCCCTCGGCGTCGATGCCGTGGCCGGTGCCGGCGGACAAGTGCCACTCGGTCGGCACCTCGAGCGCGGCAAGACCCTGGGTCGACTGGAACAGCGCCTGCGGCGGGATCAGATCGTCGCGCTCGCCGTGCACCAGCAGCACCGGCGGCCGCGATTTGATCTCGGCGGCGAAGGCTTCGGCATCGAGCTCGGCCGGCGCCACCAGGACGCCCGAATAGCCGACGATGGCCGCGGGCGGCACGGCGCGGCGCAGCCCGACATGGAGCGCCATCATGGTGCCCTGGCTGAAGCCGACCAGCGCCAGCGCCGCGGGCGGCAGCCGGTGGCGCGCCAGCTCGGCATCGAGGAAATGCTCAAGCCGCGGCGCCGCCTTGGTGACGCCGAGCCAGCGTTCGTTCGGGTCGCGCATGGTCAGCGCGAACCATTGCCGCCCGACCGGGGCCTGGGCGCACGCCTCGGGCGCGTGCGGCGAGACGAACGCCGCCTGCGGCAGGTATTGCTGCCAGGCGCGGCCGATGTCGATGAGATCGTTGCCGTCGGCGCCGTAGCCGTGCAGGAACACGACCAGCTGCTGCGCGGTCCCCGAACGCGGGGCAAGCCGTGGACCGTCGAGCTCAGCGGCCATTCGCGCCTCGTTTCGGCTTGGTCGGTTGAATGGGCGCGCCCTCGCGCCCCTTGAGGGCGCGATAATAGGTCCACAGCACGCGCGCCGCCACCCCGCGCCACGGCCGCCACGGTTCGGCGAGCGCGACCATCTCCTTGGCGTTCGGTCGCGCCCGCAGTCCGAAGGCGGGGCGCGCCGCTTCCTGGAGCGCGAGATCGCCGGCCGGCCAGGCGTCGGCATGGCCGAGGCAGGTGAGCAGATAGATGTCGGCGGTCCATGGCCCGATGCCGTGGAGCGCGGTCAAGGCGGCGTGCGCATCCTCGGCGGCAAGCTCGCCCAGCGAGGCGAACACAAGCTTGCCGCGGACGACGGCGCGCGCGATCTCCTTGAGCGAACGGATTTTCGCCGCGGACAGGCCAAGCCGCGCCAGGCGCGCGGTGCGGGCCCGCGCAATGGCTGCCGGCTCGAACGGATCGAACGCTGCCGTCAGCCGGCCCCAGATCGCGCCGGCGCTCGCCGTCGAGAGCTGCTGCGCGCAGATGATCGCGGCCAGTCCCGCATAGCCGGCGGGCCGGCGGCGCAGCGGCGGCCGGCCGCCGACCTTGACGAGCTCGGCAAAGCGCGGCTCGGCCGCGACCAGCAGCGCCAGCGCCGCGTCAAGGTCAGCCTCGGTATGAATGCGATGGTCCATGGCGGTCGGGAACCGGGAGTGGCAAATCGAAAATTGGGAATCGGAAGCCGGAAATCAGCGGTCTTTCTCGCTTCTGCCCTTGCGATTTCTGTTGTCTGATTTCTGAACGCGGAAGAAACGTCAAACCTTCGCCCAGTCGGCCGGCGGTGTCTTGCCGGGATGCACGGTGCCGCAATTCGGGCAGGTGCGGGCTTCGGTATCGGCGTAGAACGCCCGGTAGAGCGGCGGCAGATCCCTGACCACGTGGCGCACCTCGGCCTCGACGCGGTGCACGAGCGCGGCGCAGGCGAAGCAGTACCAGTTGAAACCGTCGAGCTTGCCGGGCCGCGCCGCCTCGACCACGAGTCCGATCGAGTCCGGCTGCGGCCGCTGCGGCGAATGCGGCACATGCGCCGGCAGCAGCAAGACCTCGCCCTCGCGGATCGGCACATCGTAGAACTGGCCGCCGTCCACCACCTTGAGCACCATGTCGCCTTTGAGCTGATAGAAGAATTCCTCGACCGGATCGTCGTGGAAGTCGGTGCGCTCGTTGGGCCCGCCGACCACCTGCACCGTCATGTCGCCGTCCTCGAACACCTTCTTGTTGCTGACCGGCGGCTGGAGCAGGTGCCGGTTGTCGTCGATCCACTTCTGGAAGTTGAACGCGCGCAGCCTGCCGGCCGCCGATGTTCCTGCAGTCATGCGATTGCTCCCTATGCCGCGCGTTCGCGGGCGCCGCGGCGCCCGATCCGGTGTCGCCATTCTGCAACGTTTCGTCCGGTTTATCACGTGCCGTTGGCGCGCGCTGTTGACCGGGAGGTGCGCTTCGGGCGAGCATGCCCGGGGTGACCATGTACACGCGTATCTTCCGCTTCGCACCCAGTCCCAACGGGTATTTGCACCTTGGGCATGCCTACTCGGCATTGCTCAATGCCGACATGGCGCGGCAAGCCGGCGGGCGGCTACTGCTGCGCATCGAGGACATCGACCGCGCCCGCAGCCGGCCGGAATTCGAGGCCGCGATCTACGAAGACCTCGAATGGCTCGGCATCTCCTGGCAGGAGCCGGTGCGGCGGCAGAGCGAGCATTTCGACGATTACGAGGCGGTGCTCGCCAAGCTCGACGCCGAGGGCTTGCTCTATCCGAGCTTCGAGAGCCGCACCGAGATCGGCCTCATGGTCGCCGAGCGCGACCGCGGCGGCGGCCGCTGGCCGCGCGATCCCGACGGCGTGCCGCTCTATCCCGGCTGCGCCCGCCGGCTGCCGGCGGCCGAGCGCGAGCGCCGTATGCGAGGCAGCGAGCCCTATGCGCTGCGGCTCGCCATGGATGCGGCGGTGGCGCGCGCCGGCGTCCTGCACTGGACCGAGGCCGCCGCCGGGCCGCACGACGCCACCGCGCTCGTCACCGCGGTGCCGCAGACCTGGGGCGACGTCGTGCTGGCGCGCAAGGACATGCCGACCAGCTATCACCTCGCCGTCGTCCTCGACGACGCCCTGCAGGGCGTGACCGACGTCGTGCGCGGACAGGACCTGTACTGGTCGACCAGCATCCACCGCCTGCTGCAGGCGCTGCTCGGCCTGCCGGAGCCGACCTATCACCACCACCGGATCATCATCGACGACGACGGCCGCAAGCTGTCGAAATCGACGCGGGCGACGAGCTTGCGCGAATTGCGCTCCGCCGGCCTCGCCGCCGGGGACATCAGGCGCATGGTGGGAGTCGGGCGCTGAAGGTCGCCCCGGCGCGGATTGGGCCGCCTGGCTGGTTTTGTTCGCTCCGCCGTCATGGCATGCTGGGCGCGGCGCCGGGGGGCCGCCGCCATGGCGCGATCGAGGACCAAAAAGTCCGGGAAGAAGCCTGCCGCCAGCTTGGCGCGCGGCCGGGCGCGGCGGCGCGCGCTCAAAAGCGCCGGCGCGGCCGAGACCGCGCTGGCGGCTTTCGCGCACGACATCCGCACCGCGCTCACCGGCATCCTCGCGCTCGGCGAATTGCTGGCAAGCTCCAATCTCGGCGACCGCGAGCGGCGCTGGGCCTCGGGCATCAAGGGCAGTGCCGAGCATCTCGCCGCGCTCACCACATTGGTGATCGATGCCGGCAGGGTCGACGCCGGCGCGCTGACGCTGCAGCAGGAGGTTTTCCGGCCGCGCCGCCTGATCGAGGCGTTGGCGGAGTCGCTTTCGGCGCGGGCGCAGACCAAGGGTCTCGCCACCGAGGTGGCGGTAGCGGACGATCTGCCGGAGCAGCTGGTCGGCGATGCGGTGCGGCTGCGCGCCGCGCTCGAGAATCTCATCGACAATGCGGTGAAGTTCACCGAGCAGGGCGTGGTGCGGCTTGAGCTGAGCACGGCGCGTGCCGCACGCGGGCGCGTAAAACTCGTATTCACCGTCGCCGACAGCGGCATCGGGCTCTCCCGCGCCGAGATCGGGCGGCTGTTCCGTCCGTTCACGCAAGCGAGCGACGACATCGCGCGCCGCTACGGCGGCGCCGGCCTCGGCCTCGCGGCGGTCAAGCATCTCGCCGCGCTGATGGGCGGCGAGCTCACGGTCGCGAGCACGCGCGGGCGCGGCTCGCGTTTCCGGTTCTCCGCGGTGCTGCCGCTCGCCTCCGCCGCCGCGGCGGCAGGCACCCGCCGGCAGGAGCCCGCGGCGCCGGCGCGGCCGCTCGCGATCCTGTGCGTGGAGGACAATCCCTACGGTCGCGTCATCCTCAACACCATCCTCACCGAGCTCGGCCACCGCGCCGACTTCGTCACTTCGGGCGAGGAGGCGGTCGCCGCCGTCACGCGCGGCTACGATGTCCTGCTCATGGATGTGACGCTCCCCGGCATCGACGGCCGCGAAGCGACGCGGCGCATCCGCGCGCTCGCTGGCGCCGCGGCCGCAACGCCGATCATCGGCATCACCGGCCGCACCGAAGCCGGCGACGAGGAGGCGGCGCGCGCCGCCGGCATGGATTTCTATTTGCGCAAGCCGGTGAGCCCGAGCGCGCTGAGCGAAGCGATCGCCAAGGTAGTGCCGCCGCACCGGGCCTAGCCCTTCGTAGCGCACGATTCGAACCCTCAGTTTAGGGCTCGGAATCATGCGATTGGGACAGTCTAAAGCAGCTTGCGCCCTGTCTTAGAGGCCGTTTCGAAACCAGCGGGCTTAGATCATCCTAGCGCAACGATGCCCACAAAAAGATTAGGGTTGCGGCAAAGCCGAGCGCGGTACGAACAGCATGAAGCCTTGACCATCTCTCTATGAGCTTACGACTTTCAGGCCCAGCGGCTGCGGGATCAGTAGCCATAAGGATGTTGTTGGTCGGCTTGATGCCGAGGAGGGTATAGGGCCAATTCGCAATGAGAACCACAGCCCCAAGAAGCCACAGCCAGCCACCTACCTGCCACCACGCCAATACTCCCAAAAGAAACCCGACGATGGCGAGCGAGGCTTGCATCGCGAACCCCCGCTTGTACGCGGGTTTCCATTCAATCAGCAAAGATCGGTCATCGAGACTTAGCCGCGCCGGCTGTTCCGCAATGTTGATATAAACGGCCGCGCCGGCGAAGAGGGCAGCGACAACAAGTGCAAGCTGTCCGGCAACCATGACCTCCTCCAAGCTGTGTGCCTTCTTCAACAACAATAACGTTGTCTGGCGAGGGTCAAAGTGATTCCAGGGGGCGAGACCAACCCCGGAGTTGCCATGTGGACCCCAACCACTCGAAAGCAGCATAGCCGTAAGAGCTTCCGATACCAAACTGATGTGACCGACGAGGAATGGTGCGTGATTGAGCCTCACTTGCCGATGGCGAATAGCACCGGGCGCCCGCGCACCTGGCCAATGCGCGAGATCATCAACGGTATCTTCTACGTGATGCGGTCTGGTTGTCCATGGCGTCTGCTGCCGAGCGATTTGCCGCCGTGGGGTACAATTTATCGCTGGTTTGCGAAGTTCCGCGACGAAGGCTGCTTCGAGAAAATCAATCACGCCCTGGTCATGCTCGACCGCGAACGGATCGGACGCCACGCCATTCCCACGGCGGCAATCATTGATAGCCAGAGTGTCAAGACGACCGAGGCTGGTGGGCCCCGCGGCTACGACGCGGGCAAGAAGATCAACGGACGCAAGCGCCATGCGCTCGTTGACACTGATGGCCGTGGCCTCGTGCTCGAACCCCATCCGGCCGGCATCCAGGACCGCGATGGTGACGGACCGCTGCTGCGGGCCTCACGTAGTATCTTCCCGTTTATTCAGCGGGTCTTCGCCGACAGTGGATACGCGGGTGAGAAGGTCGCCAAGGCCACGTTGATTGCAGTCGAGATCGTGCGCAAAAACCCCGATCAGGTCGGCTTCGCTGTCAACCCGCGGCGCTGGGTCGTCGAACGGTTCTTCGCCTGGATCGGGCGCAATCGGAGACTGGCAAAGGACTTTGAGGCTACCGTCGATTCCGCGCGCGCCTTCCTTTACGCCGCTTCGGTCATGCTCCTCGTACGTCGGATCGGGCGGCCTTCATGACTTGCGAAACCGACTCTTAGGCTTCCGGTGGCGGACCCGAAAGATGGTTGACAAGGAAACTTGTATTGATATAGTTTCCTAGTCAACAAGACGAAGGTCAGCATATGCGCTCCATTTCCGATCTTGAGTCTCACCTTGGCTATTGGCTGCGATACGTCAGCAACCACGTCTCACAGACCTTCGCCCGCAAGGTAGAGGCGCATGGCGCGACGGTGGCGGAATGGGTGCTGATGCGGCAACTGCTGGAAGAAGAAGCCCTCGCGCCCAGCCGCTTGGCCGAGCGCATGGGGATGACGCGTGGTGCAATCACCAAGCTCGCCGATCGGCTGATCGCCAAGTCGCTGCTGACGCGAAAAGCCGATCCCGGCGATGGGCGGGCGCAAACTCTGGCGCTCACCGTCAAAGGCCGCAGGCTGGTGCCTGAACTAGCGGTGCTGGCCGATGCCAACGATGCCGAATTCTTCGATCACCTGGCGCCGAAAGACCGCGCGGCCCTGCTCCGTATGCTTCGGGGAATTGTCGAGAAGCGCGGTCTCAAATCCGTGCCGGTCGATTGACGATGGACATCCCTCAACCCCACCACGCAAGGACGATGACATGAACACGAACTGGAAAGATGTAGCCCGCGCCACCCTGGAAGGCTCCGAATCGGGCGCGATGACCTTCCCGCAGAACGTGCGGATGCTGATGGAGGTCGGCTTCGACGGCTATGGCGTCGATTTCCGCCGCTCCACCCGCACCTACTATTTGCCGGATGGCGAGTTGATCGAGCTGGAGACGGAGCGGATGCCGGCGCCGGTGGCCGCGCGCTTCGATGCCGCCGCGATCAAGGAGGCGCTCCGAGAAGCCCAGGCGCTGCTGCCGGGGTACACCTACAAAGGCTTTTGCGAAAAGGTCGCCGGGGCGGGCTGCGCCGGCTACCTCGTCTCGCTGCCGGGCAAGCGGGTGCTCTATTACGGCCGCACCGGCGAGACCCACACCGAGTACTTCCCGAGCACTCAACCGGAGGCGCAATCATGAACGCCGCCGGCGCCACTCTGGTCTCGTTCTCCAAATAAATTTCCACCTGTACGGGCGAAAGGAGGTCGCCATGCTCGACCATGCCCACGCCACCATCCGTTCCATCACCAAGACTGTACGCATCGACTGCGACCCCCAAGCCGCTTTCGAGTACCTGGCCGATCTCGGCAACTGGCCGCACTGGGCCGTTGTCAACGTCAAGTCCACTCGCCGTACCGATGATGCCGACTGGTGGGACATGGTCACCCCGCATGGCGCAGCTCGCCTCCGGATGCGCGCCGACGCGCGCCACGGCATTCTCGACCATGATTTCGTCGACCCGCAGGCGAGCTGGACGGTGCCAGCGCGGGTTATCGCGAACGGCGGCGGCGCCGAGTTCATGATAACCTTCTTTCAGCCGCCTGGCTTCACGGACACCTTCTTCGACGAGCAAATCAAGCTTGTAGACATCGAGTTGGCGAAGCTTAAGGAACTCTTGGAAGCGCCATCACGCTGACTAAGGCCACGGCGAAGTAGCTTTCAGGAGCGCGATCGAGCGAGGGTGTTGTTTGATACAGGGCATCCAGGAGATCAAACGCACCTGATCTGGCCGCTCAATTATTTATTGAGCGCACGGCCTAGATAGTGAACCTTGGCGTATTGGGACGCATCCCGCCCAATTAATTTTTTGGTAAACAAATCGCCTTACCTTAATAATTCGTGAAAAGAGTGCACTTATGACAAATGACGTCGCCCTCCGACGTTCGATGCGGTTACTGGATGTTGGCGTCATCGCAACTCTGATCTGCGCGGGCTTAATCTCCATATTACGAATTGGTCTGGTACCGAACGATCCCACCTCTGGCGTTGCGGTCGTCTATGCACCATGGACGGCGGCGAACGAGACTATGGTTCGAGCCGTTAGTGCTGGTGCCCAATTTGTGCGGTTCGGCGGATTTCAGTTTATCGCGGTCGTGATGCCGAAGCGGCCCGACTACGTGGAACAGGTTATGAAGGGCTCCGCCTGGCTCGTCGTCGATCCACAAGCCCTTGCAGCTTGCCTGGGTTCCTCGACTTTCGCCAAGGGCAATGTCCAATGACCGCATTGGAGAAATTTCGACAATCAGTCGCCATGGCGCTGGTGGCACTGGGCATAATCCACGTGCCGATATTCGCCGCAATATGCGCACTGCTCGGACGGAACGTCACCGACAACACGTTGGCTTGCCTCGGCTTGGCAGCCGTGCCGGCGGTGCTGCTTTACGCTAGGCGACCGATCACAACCGTCGCCTTCGCCATCGCGGTGGTACTCGTCGCGCAGACCTCGCTGCTAGTGGCCGCATTCAATGGCCATCCTTGGCAGATCGAGATGCACTTCTACTATTTCGCGGTGCTCGCAATGCTGTCGGGATTTTGCGATTGGCGCGTCCTTATGCTGGCAGCCGCACTGATCAGCATACATCACTTGGGCCTCAACTACATTCTGCCCAGTGCAGTCTATCCCGGCGGCGGCGACTTGGCACGCGGTATCGTTCACGCCTGTTTTGTTGTGATCGAAGTTACCATGCTGACCTTTATTGGACAGACAATCAAACATTCATTCCTGACAGCCGAGCAATCGCGCCACATGGCCGAGAATACAGCGGCGCAGCTTGCGAAAATTGGAGCTCGGCGAGAACAGGACTTGGCCGATACAAATAGGCGCGCCGATAAGTTGAGCGAGCTGCTCAATAGCTTCAAGGCTGAGATGACGGACTCAATGAATGCTTTGAACTATGCGGCGCATAACCTTGAGGCAAGCGCTAACACACTCGGAGCATCGGCGGATCGTGCCAAGACGCAGGTAATTGCAGCGGCTTCGACATCTGCGGAGACGACCGCCACAGTCGCAACTGTTGCGGAAGCTGGAAATGAGCTGGCCAGGACCATTTCCGATATTGGCGGGACCATTACGCAATCTTCGCGACTGACCAGCGAGGCAGTGAGCCGCGCCGATAAGGCGAACATCACAATCAATGAGTTGACCAAGGCCGCGACTGAGATCGGCGATATGACGGGCCTCATCAACGGCATTGCAGCCCAGACGAACCTCCTGGCCTTGAATGCAACCATCGAAGCGGCGCGCGCCGGTGCAGCTGGCAGGGGTTTCGCGGTTGTGGCCCAGGAGGTCAAAGCTCTCGCTGAGCAAACGGCGAAAGCGAACCACGTTATCCGAGACAAGACAGCAGAAATCCAAAATGTAACAGAGCAATCAGCCGCGACGATCGCGGCAATCTTGGACACAGTCCACGAGCTTAATCAGTTGTCCACCCGGATTTCTACGGCGATCGATAAACAGGCTTCGGCGACGCACGAAATTGCACAAAATGTTGAAGCGACGGCCACGGGTGTTAGAGAAGTCGCCGTTTCGTTTGGAGAGATTGAGATAATGGCGGACGAAACTGCCAATGCGACAACGGTCATTCGGCACTCGGCTGGGGAGCTTGTAGCCCACACCCGTAGCATCCAAGAACACATCATGAGCTTTACGGAGCGTGTCCGCGCGGCTCAGGCGTGACTGCACTGATTGTCTCCTTTTTGCCCATCGCATCATTTCGCTGCCGCGCGGCAATTCGGTCGCTTCCGGACACAAGCGACACTGGGCCGGATTTATGAGTGCACGGCCTACTCAGTTGGCAGTCGATCCTTCCACAATCCGCACCAGGTCGGCCATGATGCGGTTGAGCTCGAAATCCTTCGGGGTGTAGACCTGCGCGACGCCGGCGCTTTTCAGCGCGCTGGCGTCCTGCGGCGGGATGATGCCGCCGACCACGACCGGCACGTCTTCGAGGCCGGCCGCCTTGAGGCGCGCGATGACGTCGCGCACCAGCGGCAGGTGCGAGCCCGACAGAATCGACAGGCCGACGACGTGCACGCGCTTCTCCGCCGCCGCCGCGGCGATCGCCTCGGCGGTCAGCCGGATGCCGTCGTAGACCACCTCCATGCCGGCGTCGCGGGCCCGCGCGGCGATCTGTTCGGCGCCGTTGGAATGGCCGTCGAGGCCGGGCTTACCGACCAGCAATTTCAGGCGCCGGCCGAGCTTTTTCGAGACGCGGTCGACTTCGGCGCGGATGTCGTCGAGCCCCTCGGCATCGTTGCGCATGGCGGTGCCGACGCCGGTCGGCGCGCGGTACTCGCCGAACGCGCTGCGCAGCGCAAAACCCCACTCGCCGGTGGTGACGCCAGCTTTGGCGCAGGCGATCGAGGCCGGCATGACGTTGGCGCCGCCGCGCGCCGCCTGGCGCAAGCCGGCGAGCGCCGCGGCGACCGCCTTGCCGTCGCGCGCGGCGCGCCAGGCGGCAAGCCGCTCGACCTGACCGGCCTCGGCCTCCGCCGATACGGTGACGACCGCCTCGGCGGCGTCGGCGAGCGGCGACGCCTCGGTCTCGACGAAGCGGTTGACGCCGACCACGGTCTGCTCGCCGCGTTCGATCGCCTCGACGCGGCGCGTATTCGACTCGACGAGCTGCTGCTTCAGATATCCCGACTCGACCGCTGCGACGGTGCCGCCCATCTTCTCGATCTGCTCGAGCTCCTCCTTCGCCGCCGCCTTGAGCTCGGCGACCTTGGCGGCGATGGCGGGCGAGCCGTCAAAGACGTCGCCGTATTCGAGGAGATCGGTCTCGTAGGCGAGAATCTGCTGCATGCGCAGCGACCATTGCTGGTCCCACGGCCGCGGCAGACCGAGCGCCTCATTCCAGGCCGGCAGCTGCACGGCGCGCGCCCGCGCGCTCTTCGACAGCGTGACCGCGAGCATCTCGATCAGGATGCGGGCGACGTTGTTCTCCGGCTGTTGCTCGGTGAGGCCAAGCGAGTTGACCTGCACGCCGTAGCGGAACAGCCGCTGCTTGGCATCGGTGACGCCGTAGCGCTCGCGCGTGATCTCGTCCCACAGCTCGGTGAAGGCGCGCAGCTTGCAGATTTCGGTGATGAAGCGCAGCCCGGCATTGACGAAGAACGAGATGCGGCCGACCACCTCGCCGAATTCGCCGGCGGCGCACTGGCCCGAGGTCTTGACCGCGTCGAGCACGCCGATGGCGGTGGCGAGCGCGAAGGCGAGCTCCTGCACCGGCGTCGCGCCGGCCTCCTGCAGGTGATAGGAGCACACGTTCATCGGATTCCACTTCGGCATGTCCTTGGTGGTGAACAGGATCACGTCCTTGGTCAGCCGCAGCGACGGCGCCGGCGGGAACACGTAGGTGCCGCGCGACAGGTATTCCTTGATGATGTCGTTCTGCGTGGTGCCTTGCAGCTCTTTCCGCGCGACGCCCTGCTCGTCGGCCAGCGCGACGTAGAGCGCGAGCAGCCAGGCGGCGGTAGCGTTGATGGTCATCGACGTGTTCATCGCGCCGAGCGGGATGCCGTCGAACAGCACGCGCATGTCGCCGAGATGCGAGACCGGCACCCCAACCTTGCCGACCTCGCCCTTGGCCTGCGGGTGATCGCAGTCGTAGCCGGTCTGCGTCGGCAGATCGAAGGCGACCGAGAGGCCGGTCTGGCCCTTGCTCAGATTCTTGCGATAGAGCGCGTTCGAGGCGGCCGCCGTCGAATGCCCCGCATAGGTGCGGAAGATCCAGGGTTTGTCGCGTGCCGGCTGGTCGCCCATCGGTCTTGCTTGATGACTGATGGGACCAGTGTGAGCCGAATTTTATTGCAATGCAACATGGCAGCCGGCACGCAAAACAAGTGCGTTCGGCGCCAAGGCCTGCCGGCCTTGCGCGCCGCGCCTTGCGGCGGAACGCGTGTCGAGGCTGTTAGCGCTTTATCAGGCGCAGGATGAAGAGAAGGATCACGGCGCCGATGAAGGCGTCGATGATCGCGGCGATGATGCCGCCGCCGATCGCGATGCCGAGCTGCGGCAGCAACCAGCCGGCGATGACGGCGCCGATGATGCCGACAATGATGTCGCCAACGAGCCCGAAGCCGCCGCCCTTGACGACCATGCCGGCAAGCCAGCCCGCAATCGCGCCGCCGATCAGCCAAATAATGATGCTTTCTGCCATGGTATTCCCCCTAGCTCCCGTCCCGGCAATCACCGGGCCCTTGATGCGCAACCATCGCGCTCGTTTCAGCATAGAGCGCCTGACGGAACCTGTCAGCACCCGGAACCGGTTTGCGCGATACTTTTTCACTTCTAAGTATTTGTTGCACCGCAACATTAAGTGCGGCACACTGGCTTTCCCCACCGCCGCCGCGGTGTCGCGAGATGCGGGAAACCCGTCATGGCCGTTGCGCAGAAAAGATCGTCGGCAGCGCCGCTCAAGGATCTTTACGACATCGGCGAGGTTCCCCCGCTCGGCCATGTGCCGGCACAGATGCACGCCTGGGTAATCCGCAAGGAACGTCACGGGCCGCCCGAGCAGGCCATGCAGCGCGAAGTGGTGCCGACCTGGCCGATCTCCGAGGACGAGGTGCTGGTCTACGTCATGGCCGGCGGCGTCAACTACAACGGCGTGTGGGCCGGGCTCGGCCAGCCGATCTCGCCGCTCGACGTGCACAAGAATCCGTTCCATGTCGCCGGCTCCGATGCGTCCGGCATCGTCTGGGCCGTCGGCTCGAAGGTGCGGCGCTGGCATGTCGGCGACGAAGTCATCGTGCATTGCAATCAGGATGACGGCGACGACGAGGACTGCAACGGCGGCGACCCGCTACTGTCGCCGTCGCAGCGCATCTGGGGCTACGAGACGCCCGACGGCTCGTTCGCGCAGTTCTGCCGCGTGCAGTCGCGCCAGCTCATGCGCAAGCCGGCGCACCTCTCCTGGGAGGAATCGGCGTGCTACACGCTGACGCTGGCGACCGCCTACCGCATGCTGTTCGGCCATTCACCGCACACGCTCAAGCCCGGCGACAACGTGCTGGTGTGGGGCGCTTCGGGCGGCCTCGGCGTGTTCGGCGTCCAGCTCGTCGCCGCCTCGGGAGCGAACGCCATCGGCATCGTGTCCGATGCCTCGAAATTCGAGTACGTGTTCAATCTCGGCGCCAAGGGCGTCATCAACCGCAGCGAGTTCAAGTGCTGGGGCCAGATGCCCAAGGTCGGCACGCCCGACTATGACGCTTGGGTCAAGGAGGCGCGGCGCTTCGGCAAGGCGATCTGGGACATCACCGGCAAGCGCGACGTCGACATCGTGTTCGAGCATCCGGGCGAGGCGACCTTCCCGGTGTCGTGCCTGGTGGTCAAGCGCGGCGGCATGGTGGTCTTCTGCGCCGGCACCTCGGGCTACAACATCACCTTCGACGCGCGCTACGTCTGGATGCGGCAGAAGCGCGTGCAGGGCTCGCATTTCGCGCACCTCAAGCAGGCCAGCGCCGCCAATCAGTTCGTCATCGACCAGCGCATCGATCCGTGCATGAGCGACGTATTCCCGTGGGACAAGATCCCCTATGCCCACGAGCTGATGCGAACGAACCGCCACAAGCCCGGCAACATGGCGGTGCTCGTCAACGCACCGCGGCCCGGGCTGCGCAACTTCGACGACGTGGTGGAGGCGGCCTCGGTGCCGGAGCTCAACCGCCAGTCCAGCCGGTTCTGACAGCGCGATACTTGTCACCTGGAGCTTGGCGCGCGCGGATAGGCTCTATGGGGCGTCCTCGCGCAGCCGCGCGATCGCGGCATTGAGCTCGCCGCCGTAGATGAAGATCCAGGCGGTGAAATACAGAAACACCAGGGCGATCATCGCCGAGGCGAGCCCGCCGTAATAGGTGACGTAGGCGTACGAGAAGGTCGTCAAATAGCGGCCGAACACGAAGCCGCAGGCGAGCCACAGCGCGAGCGTTGCGACGATCCCGGGCCACACCGCGCTCAAGCGCCGCCGTCCGGCCGGCAGCCAGACATGCAGGATGAGCAGCGACGACGTGAGCAGGACGCTCGCGACCAGGAAGCGGCCGATGTTGAAATGGCTTTCGAGCTGATCGAGCCAGGGCGCGTGGGCCACCGCCGTCTGGAACACCAGCGGGCCCAGCACCACCAGAAAAGCCAGCGCCAACAGCCCGACCGCGCTGACGAGCACGTAGCCGATCGATTCGAGCCGCAGCAGCCACCACGGCCGCGGATCGTGCAGCCCGTACGCGCGGTTGAGCCCGATGCGCAGGCTCTCGACGCCGCTCGAGGCGAAGTAGATTGCAAACACCGCACCGACGGTGAGCACGTCGCCGCGCGCCGTGGTCAGGACGTTGTGAATCTCGCCGGCGATCGGGCCGGAGACCACCCGCGGCCAGGCTTCAACGATCATCCGCGCGACCTCGTCGGCGAGGTCCTCCGAGCCGATGAAGCCCGCGATCGCCGTGACCAGGATCAGAAACGGGAACATCGACATCAATACCGACAACGCTATGTGGCTCGCGATCGCCCAGCCGTCGTCGGCATTGAAGCGATAGAAGGCGTCCATGGCGACGCGGTAGCACAGCCGCAATATGCTCAAAGCCGCCGGTCTCCGCCGCAATTTTTGGGCCCCTTGAGATACGTCATTCCACGGCGCGGGCGAAGGCGGCGTGAGCGGGGCGGGACGCGGGGACGCGGTCACGAGCGGAACAATCGCGTGTATTGGGTTTCGTGCCGCATGCTCGCCAGATCGGCGCGCCAGGCGCAGCCGCCGACCTCCTCGAGCGGCGTGGCGAGCGCGCGCGTTGCGGCCGTGGCGACGGCGGGCTCCAGCGCGGCAAGAATGCGCTGGCCGTCGGTCTGGCCGAGCGGCACGAGCCGCATGCCGGCGGAAATCCAGTTCGCCGCGAGCGCGTGCAGAAACGCGTGCAGCGACGGCTCACACGCGATGCCGTGCCCGGCGCAGGCGACGCCAACCGCGACCGGCAGCGCCACCGGTCCGTCCCAGGCCGCAGCCAGCCGCGCCAGCGCCGCGCACGGCCATGCCGCCCGCGTCGCCTCGAGAAAGGCGCGGCCCTGCGTCGTGGTCTCGAGCAGGCGCTCCTTAGACGGCACGAAAGCCGCGGCAAGCTCGGCGACCGCGCGCAGCGCCGCATCGTCGTTCGCCGCGACCGCCCGGTGGGCGTGAACGAAGAACACCGCATCGCAAAAGCCGCCGCCGTCGCCGATCATCACCGCGAGCCAGCGCCGCAGCGTCTCGGCGTCGGCGATGTCGCCGGCCTCGACCGCCCATTCGATGCCGGCCGAATACGAGAAGGCGCCGACCGGATAGGCCGGCGACAGCCACGCCATCAGCCGGTAGAGCGCCGCGGCATCGAGCGCGGGCTGCTGCTCAGGCTGCGGCTCGACGCCGGGCCGCATTTCAGACGTGGAACCGGTCATGATCGTGGGCGGCGTGGTAGGCGCCCGGCTCCGGATCGAACGGCGCTTCGATGAAGGCGAGGCGGGCGCCGAGCCCGCGCAGCATATCCTCGATCACATGATCGCGCCGGATGCGCAGCCGGTCGCCGACGATCTGCACGTCGGTGTGGCGATTGCCGATATGCCAGGCGAGCCGCGCCAGTTCGTCGGGACTGGCCGCCGCGACCTCGACCAGCAACTCCGGCCGGCCGGCCACGCGCACGATGGCGCCGTCGTCGAGCAGAAGTCCGTCGCCGTGGCGCAGCGCCGTCGCGTGCGGCAGGTCGAGCAGGAACGTGGTGCCGCGCTCGCCGGTCAGCACGATGCGCCGCCGATGCCGCTCATGCGCGTCGAGCGCGACGCAATCGATCGCGCCCGCGGCGTTCCATTCGCCGGCGGCTTTGATCTCGCGCGCGCGCCGCATCAATCTGAAAGATCAGAAATTCGCGGCGCGCTTTTGCTCCCGCTGCGGCGCGCCGCTGCCCTTCGGCAGGTTGTACATGCCGCTCGGCAGCTTGCCGAGGAAGTCCAGCACCTCCGAGGTTTTCACCACGTCGGCATATTTGGCGTTCATGTCGCACAGATTGATGGCGTGGCTCGCCTGCGAACGGTCGAAGCAGCCCTCCTCGGCGAGCGCGATGCGGTAGTTGAGGCTGAAGGCGTCGAGCACGGTAGCGCGCACGCAGCCCGAGGTGGTGGTGCCGGTGACGATGACGCTGTCGCAGCCGAGCAGCGTCAGGTAGCTCGCCATGTTGGTGCCGAAGAAGCCCGACGGCTTCTGCTTGAGCACCACGATGTCCTGCGGGCCGGGCGCGATCGGCGTGACGATCTCGTTGCCATCGAGGTTGGTCACGATGGTCTCGCGGTCCTCCTCGTTGCGCGTGTTCTTCCAGGCCCAGGAACCGGAATCCCAATTGTCCTCGCGGCGCACGCCGGTGGTGTACATCACCGGCACGCCCTTCTCGTGACACTTGTCGATCAGGGAACGGATATAGGGCAGCGCCACCCAGGCGTCCTCGCCGCAGGAATTGCGCCAGCGCTTGATCGATTCGAGGATCGGCTCCGGCCGGTCGCCGCAGAACGCCCAGTTCACGTCGATGATGAGCAGCGCCGGCCGCTTGCCGAAGCCGCCGCGCGCGCCGTAGCCCGAGGTGTTGAACACCGCCTTGTCGCGCTCGGTGAGGAACTCGTTCCAGATGGGTTCGGACATGATGTTGCTCTTTCGCGGGTTGTCAGGATTTCACTCTAGCAGCTTTGCCCGCCGAGATCATACCGGCCTCGCGATTTTCATCGTTCACAACGTGGCGCGAAGGCCGTCGACGTAGCTCATGTCGATGATCTCGGCGTAGGTGACGTCGGTCTTGAGGATGCCCGCGCCCATGACCACCGATTTCGCGGTGTCCCATGCGGCGGGGCTGATGGCGCCGTCCTCGCTCCACATCTGGTCGGCAAAGGAGCGCTCGAGCGTGGCCTTGAGATCGTCGAGCGACATGGTCGGAAACTGCTTCTTGGCGATCTCGGCGGCCTCGTCGTGATTGGTGTCGACGAATTTCAGCGACTTCATCATGCCGCGGACGAAGCCGCGCACCAGCTCCGGCGTCTTCTGGATCGAATCGAGACGCACGTTGAAGGTCGAATAGGCGTATGGACCCAGCATCTTGGGAATGTTGATGAACGGCTCGCCCCAAACGCCGGCGCGAACGCCCTGGGTGATGAAGGGCTCGGTCGAGCAGCCGATCTGCGCCTGCTTGTTCTTGACCACCGGCAGGATCGCCGAGTTGGCGGTTTCAACGAGCGTGACGTCGCGCTTGGCGTCGAGCGACCATTTGTTCAACAGATAGCGCGTGATCGAATTCGGCGTGCCGCCGTAGCCGCTGGTGGCGACCGTCTTGCCCTTGAAATAGCTCGCCCAGTCGTCATTGGCCGGGTCCTGGCCCTTGGCCGCGCAGAAATAGACGTTGCCGCGATCGACGCAGTTGACCACGGCGCGCAGTTCGGCGCCCTTGACCTTGGCGAAGGCGCAGTGCTCCGGGCCGCCGATGAAGGCGAAGGCCTGGCCGGACAGCACCGCATTGGTGTGGCCGGCGCCGGTCTCGATGGTGACGATCTTGACCGACACGTCCTCGAACAGGTTCTTGGCGATGCCGATGTAGAGCGGCAGGTAGCCGGTGCCGTGGACCGGCTCGGCGATGAGCACCTCCTGGGTGGCGGCGCGCGCGATCATCGGGCGCGCCAGCAGCGCCGCGCCGGCCGTCGCCGCCGATCCGAGCAACCTTCGTCTCGTAAGCTTGCGCATGTTCATGACGACCTCGCTTGTTGAACTCCGGGGCAGCATTGCGGTCACGGCCTATTGCTTGACGCCTTTGCGCAGCACGCTCTCGATCCAGGACACGATGGCATACATGACGACCGCCAGGGTCGAGAGCACCCCCACCGCGACCCAAACGAGCGCGATGTCGTAGGTCTCGCCGGCATAGAGGATCTGCCGGCCGAGGCCGTGCTGCGAGGCGATGAATTCGCCGACGATGGCGCCGGTCAGCGCCAGCCCGATATTCACACGCAGCACCGAAATGATCCAGGGCAGGCAGAACGGTACGACCAGCTTGCGGAACACCTGCATGCGGCTCGCGCCGAGCGAGTAGAACAGCTTTTCCTGGTCCGGGTCGAGCGCCTTGACGCCCGCGTAGGTGGTGAGCGTCGAGACCACGACCGTGAGCGCGGTGGCCACCACGATCTTGGAGGCGAGGCCGAGCCCGAACACCAGGATCACCAGCGGCGCCAGCGCGAGCTTCGGCAAGGTCTCGAAGCAGATCACATAGGGCTGCACGATCGCCGCGTAATTGCGCGACCACCAGAACGACAGGCCGAGGAGCGAGCCGAGCGTGGTTCCGATCAGGAACCCGAAGATGGTCGAACGGAAGGTGAAGCTGATGTCGGTCCAGGCGTCGCCTTCGGTGAAGAACGTGATCAAGGTGGTGAAGATCGCGCTCGGCTTCGACCAGAAAAAGCCGTCGATCCAGCCGTGGTCGGCGGCGGCCTGCCATAGCGCGATGAGCCCGGCCAGGATGCCGATCTGCGCGACGATGATCGCCCAGAGCGGCCAGTCCCGCTGCACCGGCAGGCGGCGCACCGCATTCGTGGACCGCGCGGGCGGCGGCGGCTGCACCGGCGCGAGTTCCGCGGCGACGCCGCCGCCCCCGACGCGCGATGTGTCCTGGACCGTCATGCCGGTTTCGCCATATCAGGCCGCCTCGCCGAGCGCCGCGTCGTGGGCGGCGCTCAACAGCGCCAGGCAGCGCTCCTTGATCGCGATGAATTCCGGCGCCAGCGTCACGCCGCGCTGGCGCGGCCGCGCGATCGGCACCGGCATCATGTCGACGATGCGGCCCGGCCGTGTCGCCATGACGTGAACCTCGTCGGACAGATAGATCGCCTCCTCGACATCGTGGGTGACGAACACCACCGTCTTGCCGAAGTCGGCCCACAGCCGAAGCAGCCATTCCTGCATCTGCGCCTTGGTCTGCGCATCGAGCGCACCGAACGGCTCGTCGAGCAGGATCACGTCGGTGTCGAAGAGGAGCGTGCGCAACAGCGCGGCGCGCTGGCGCATGCCGCCCGACAGCGCATTCGGATAGAGATATTCGAAGCCGGACAGCCCGTAGCGGCGCAGCAGCGGCAGCGCACGCTCGCGCGCCCGGCGCAGCGGCACGCCCTGGATCTCCATGCCGAGGATGACGTTGTCGAGCACCGTGCGCCAGGGCAGCAGCAGGTCCTTCTGCAGCATGTAGCCGACCCGGCCGATGGTGCCGGTGGCGTCGGCGTCGTCGATCACGACCTGGCCGCCGGTCGGCTCGATGAGGCCGGCGATGATGTTGAAGATCGTGCTCTTGCCGCAGCCCGAGGGGCCGATCAGGCTGACGAAGCGGCCCTGCGGAATCGACAGCGCGATCGGCGCGAGCGCCTGGAAGGCGCCGTTCGGCGTACGGAACGACTTGCTGACCTGGTCGAGACGAAGCTTTGCGGCGGCCATGGCGCCGATGATATCGCAAGAACTATGCCAGATGTAGCCCGAGCAGTGCCGCATCGAAGGCGCTGGCGATCGCCGGCTTGCTCTTGCCGGCGCGCGCCGCGTCGCCGATGACCGTCACGATCTGGCCCGGCCGTGCCAGCTGCGCCATGCGGCCGGCGGTCGCCCGTCGGCCCCGGTGATAGAACCAGTCGCGCAGCCTTGGCGACGAGAACAGGCGCGCAAAGCCCGGCGCGCGCGCGACGCCGCGGTCGAGCGCCCACGCGGCGAGCGGGCCGAGGCCGAAGCGATAAGCGGCGCCGCTCGCGATCACGATGCGATCGAACGGCGCCAGCACTTGCGGGGCGGTGGTCACGTCGGTCGTGAAGCGGAACGCGACGCCTAGCTGTTCGCAGGCGGCGACGAGATCGGCGATGTAGCGCTCGAGGCTTGTTTCGTTGGCCTCGACCTCCTGGAACAGCGGCGCCTTGCCGGCATAGCGGAAGGCGCCGCCGGCGCGCGCCTCCTTCTCGAATACCGTCACGGCGTTGCCGTCGGCGACCAGCGAGGCGTAGGTGAGGCCGGCGGGGCCGGCGCCGATCACGGCGATGCGCTCGCCGCGTGGCGGTGTCGGCGCGGCGAACACCGCCTCGCGGCCGGCCGCGCCGTTGACCACGCAGCCGATGCGGGCGCCGCCGCGCATCTCGTTGATGCAGGTGTTGCAGGCGAGGCAGCGCCGGATCGGCACGGCGCCGCGCACCTTCTCAACCCATTGCGGATCGGCGATCAGCGTGCGCCCGAGCGCGATGAAGTCGGTCTTGCCATCGGCGACCGCGGCCTCGGCCGTCGCCGGATCGCCGAGCCGGCCGACCGCGATCACCGGCACACCGACGTGTTTTTTCACGTCGGCCGCGAAGTCGAGGAAGGTCGCATCGGGAAACGCCATCGGCGGCAGCACGATTTGTGCCGACGGCAGCGAGCGGTAATGCCCCGCGGTGACGTGCAGCGCGTCGGCGCCGGCCGCCGCCGCCCAGATCGCGATCTGCCGGCCCTCGCTGTAAGGCAGGCCGCCGGGAAAATAATCCTCGACCGAGAGCCGATAGACCACGCCCAGGCCGGGCACCGCCGCCTTCACGGCGCGCAGCACGTCGAGGCCGAAGCGGGCGCGGTTTTCCAGCCTGCCGCCGTATTGGTCGCTGCGGCGGTTCTCGAACGGCGCGTGGAACTGCGAGATCAGGTAGCCGTGCGCGGCATGGATTTCAACGCAATCGAACCCGGCCTTTTGGGCGCGCTGCGCGGCGGCGACGTAGGCGGCGGTGGTCTGCGCGATGCGCGCCGCGGTCATCTCCTGCGGCACGATGACTTCGAACGTCGTCTCATAGACCGGATGCGGAATCGCCGAGGGCGCGATCGGCGTCTCGCCGCAGATGTCGCGGCGGGTGTGGCCACCGCCGTGACCGAGCTGGATCGAGGCCTTGGCGCCGCCGCGATGGATGTCGGCGACGAGGCGCGTCAGGCCGGGCAGGAAGCGGTCGTCGTAGATGCCAACCTCGTGGCGACGATGCCGGCCGCATTTCTCCGGCGCGGCCATCTCGACCGTGATGAGGCCGACGCCGCCGCGCACCCGCGCCATGTAGTAGGCGACCGAGTCGTCGGTGACGAAACCTTCGGCGTCCGAGGTGCGCGTCGTCATCGGCGGCATGACGATGCGGTTTCGGATTTCGACCGGCCCGATGCGCGCGGGGGTGAGCAGGATGTTCATTGCGTGATTCCTGGCGTTACTCCAGCGCCGCGCTTCCTACAGCACCGCGATCTCGCCGCCGTCGAGATCGATGGTCGCGCCATGCAGCCACGTGGCGCGCGCCGAGACGATGAAGGTGACGAGATCGGCTACGTCCTCCACGGTGCCGAAGCGCGTGATGCCGGTGTCGCGGGCCAGCTGCTCGCGGACCTTGTCCTCGGGAAGCCCGGTGCGCTCCACCTCGGCCCTGATGCGCCGCCACTGCCGCTCGGTCTCGACCAGGCTCGGATGGATGCAGTTGACCTGCACGCCGTCCGTCTTGCCGCGGTCGGCGAGGCATTTGGTGAAGGCGGCGACCGCGGCATTGACCGAGCTGCCGATGGTGAAGTCGGCGTGCGGCTTCCTTCCGCTGGTGCCGCCCATGGCGACCAGCGAGCCGTGCCGCTCCTTAAGGAGCGGCCAGGCGGCGCGGGCGAGCCGCACATGGGCAAAGAACTTGAGCGCGTAGCCTTCCTCCCAGTCGGCTTCGGTCAGCGCGAAGAAATCGCCGCGCTTGGTGGTGCCGGCATTGTTGAACAGGATGTCGAGTGCGCCGAACTCGCGCCGCACCGCGGCGACGAGCTTGTCGGGGGCGTCCTTGTCGCGCAGGTCGAGCACCGCGACGGCGGCGCGGCGGCCCTTGGCGCGGATCGCTGCCGCCACCTCCTCGAGCGCCTTGGTGTCGCGCCCAGTCAGCATCAGGTCGCAGCCGGCGGCGGCGAGCGCCAGCGCCGTGCCGCGCCCGATGCCGCGGCTCGATCCGGTCACCAGCGCGATCTTGCCCGTCAATCCCAGCTCCATCCTCGGTCCCTTTCGTCTGTCCTGCCGGCGCAGCTCCGTTGTAGCGCGGATGGAGCGAAGCGACATCCGGGGGCTTCAGTCAATCAAGCCCGGATTTCGCGCTCGCTCAATCCGCGCTACGGTGCAGCGGGCAGGGGAAACTCCGGCATGACCATCAAGGGCAAGGCCTATATCGCGGGCGCGTTCGAGCATCCGACGCGGCATGCGCCGGACAAGACGGTGGCGCAGCTTCATGCCGAGGTGGCGCTCGGCGCGCTTGCCGACGCCGGCCTCGCCCGCGAGGACGTCGACGGCTATTTCTGCGCCGGCGATGCGCCGGGCCCCGGGCCGGCCACCATGGCCGAATACATGAATTTGAAGCTGCGCCATGTCGACTCGACCGAGCTTGGCGGCACGTCCTACGTGGCGCTCGCCGCGCATGCCGCCGCGGCGATCGCGCTCGGCCAATGCGATGTCGCGCTGATCACGCTCGCCGGCCGGCCGCGCAGCGAGGGCATGGCGACCGGCACCACGCCGCGGCTGCGCGATCCCAACCAGCCGGAGGCGCCGTGGGAGTTTCCCTACGGCCTGACCACCGCCAACGGCTACGCCATGTGCGCGATGCGCCACATGCACCAGTACGGCACCACCAGCGAGCAGCTCGCCTGGATCAAAGTCGCCGCCTCGCACCACGCCCAGCACAACCCGAACGCCATGCTGCCGGAAGTGATCACCGTCGCCGACGTGGTGAACTCGCCGGTGATCGCCGAGCCGCTGCATCGGCTGGACTGCTGCGTCATCAGCGACGGCGGCGGCGCGCTCATCGTGGTGCGGCCGGAGATCGCCCGGCAACTGCGCCGGCCGCCGGTGCGGATCGTCGGCGCCGGCGAGACAGTGAAGCACCTTTCCGGCGGCACCTTCGATCTCACCACCTCGGGCGCCGCGCGCTCCGGGCCGACCGCCTTCGCCGAGGCCGGGGTCGCTCCAGCCGACATCAAGTACGCTTCGATCTACGACAGCTTCACCATCACGGTGCTGATCCAGATCGAGGACCTCGGCTTCTGCGCCAAGGGGCAGGGCGGCAAGTTCGTGGCCGACGGCAATCTCATTTCCGGCGTCGGCAAGCTGCCGTTCAACACCGACGGCGGCGGGCTCTGCAACAACCATCCGGCCAATCGCGGCGGCATGACCAAGATAATCGAGGCGGTGCGGCAACTGCGCGGCGAGGCGCATCCGGCGGTGCAGGTGAAGAACTGCGATGTCGCGCTCGCCCAGGGCACCGGCATGCAGCTCGGCACGCGTCATTGCAGCGCCACGCTGATCATGGAACGGGAGTGAGCCGATGCCTGACGCCCGCAAAATTCCCTCGCCGATCGTCAGCGTCGAAGGCAAAGCCTTCTGGGACGCGGCCCGCGCCCGCCGCTTCGTGGTGCCGGCCTGCACCGCCTGCGGCAAGGCGCACTGGTACCCGCGCGCGATCTGCCCGTTCTGCGCCAGCGACAAGATCGAATGGCGCGACGCCTCAGGCCGCGGCGCGATCTACACCTTCAGCGTCATGCGCCGCGCCAAGGAGCCCTACGCGATCGCCTATGTGACGCTCGCCGAGGGGCCGACCATGATGACCAACATCGTCGATTGCGACTTCGACGCGTTGCGCATCGGCCAGCCGGTCACCGTCGTGTTCAAGGACACCGAGAACGGCCCGCCGGTGCCGATGTTCCGGCCGGCGTAGTTCGCTCTGTTCCGTCACCCTGAGGCGCGAGCGCAGCGAGCCTCGAATGGCGACGGCCCGGGCGCCTCGGCCGCATCCTTCGAGGGCCGCTTCGCGGCCGCCTCAGGATGACGGGGCATTGCGTCACTCGTTCGCAAACGCCGCTGAGATAAGCTACATTGCCGGCCGCAAACGCACGGGAGCCGGCATGCGGTTCGGTCTATTCGGCAGCGCCACCGCCCGCCACGGCGGGCCGGACGTCGATTCCGGGCAGGGCTACAAGCAGTTCGTCGACTACAACGTAGAGGCCGAGGCGCTCGGCTATCACTCGACCTTCCTGGTCGAGCATCATTTCACCGGGTTCGGCCAGGTCTCGGCCAGCCTGGCGCTGCTCACCTGGGTGGCGGCGAAAACAAAAACGCTGCGGCTCGGCACCGCAGTGCTGGTGCTGCCGTGGCACAATCCGGTGCTGCTTGCCGAGCAGGCCGCGACCATCGATCTGTTGTCCGGCGGCCGGCTCGACTTCGGCGTCGGCAAGGGCTACCGCCACAACGAGTTCGCCGGCTTCTGCGTTCCGATCGAGGAAGCCGACGCGCGCTTCAATGAATCGCTCGACGTCATCGTGAAGTCGTGGACCACGAAGCAGCGCTTCTCGCATCACGGCAGGTACTGGAATTTCGAGGACATCATCGTCGAGCCGCCGACTGCGCAGAAGCCGCATCCGCCGATGTGGATGGGCGCCGGCAGCCCGCAATCGATCCGCCAGGTCGCCGCGCGCGGCTATAATCTCCTGCTCGACCAGTTCGCCTCGTTCGAGACGGTCGCCGAGCGCGTGGCGATCTTCAAGACGGCGGTCGAGGAACGCGGCCGCGTCTTCGATCCGCTCGAGGTCGGCGTCGCGCGCGCCTTCTACGTCGCCAAGGACGCGGCCGACAAGGAGGCGGCGCTGGAGCGCCGGCTCGAGGCGCAGCACCGCCTCGCCACGGTGTCGAACGCGCCCGACGGCACCAAAAGCAAGGCCAGCATCATGGCGTTCTCCGACACCCGCGAGGCGAGCGAGGAAAGCGCGCTGTACGGCACGCCGGACGAGATCGCGGTCAAGCTCGACAAGCTGCGCGGTCTCGGCGTCGAATACGTGCTGCTCAACGGCGGCGGCGGCCTTGCGCACGACAGCCTGCACCGCTTCGCGCGCGAGCTGATGCCGGCCTTCGCCGGCGGCTCGCGCATCCGGGTGGTGGGTTGAAGGATGTGGTCCGTCACGCGCCTCGCCATGACTGACCGGCGATGATCAACAAGATCGTGCAATCGATGGCCGACGCGATGGCGGGCATCCGCGACGGCTCGGTCGTGCTGGTCGGCGGCTTCGGCAGCATCGGCCAGCCCAACGCGCTGATCGAAGGCCTGATCGAGCAGGGCGCCAAGGATTTGACCGTGGTCGCCAACAATTCCGGCGTCGGCCATCTCGGCCTCGCCAAGCTTCTCGAAACCGGGCACGTGCGCAAGATCGTCTGCTCGTTCCCGCGCACCTCCGATCCGGTGGTGTTCGAGACGCTGTGGCGCGAGGGCCGCATCGAGCTCGAAGTGGTGCCGCAGGGCACTATGGCGGAGCGCATGCGCGCCGCCGGCGCCGGCATCCCGGCGTTCTACACGGCGACCGCGGTCGGCACCAAGCTCGCCGACGGCAAGGAGCAGCGCGAGTTTGCCGGCCGCGGCTATATCCTGGAAGAGGCGCTGCCCGGCGACGTGGCGCTGGTCGAGGCCTGGGAGGCCGACCGCTGGGGCAACCTGACCTACCGCTCCTCGGCGCGCAATTTCAATCCGGTGATGGCGGCGGCGGCGAAGTTGACGATCGTGCAGACCCAGCACATTGTCGAACTGGGCGCACTCGATCCGGAGAAGATCGCCACGCCCGGGATCTACGTGAGCCGCGTGCTGCACGTGCCCTATGGCGAACCGACGGTGACGTGAGGGGAAGGCCGTGAACGTCAAGTCAGCCAGCAAGCCGTTGACGCGCCTGCAAATGGCCGAGCGCCTGGCGCGCGACATCCCGGAAGGCTGGTACGTCAATCTCGGCATCGGCGCGCCGCTGCAGGTCGCCGACTACGTGCCGCTCGAGCGCGAGGTCGTGTTCCATTCCGAGAACGGTGTGCTCGGCATGGGCCCGGCGCCGGCGCCACACCAGATCGATCGCTGGCTGATCAATGCCGGCAAGCAATACATCACGCTGCGCAGCGGCGCCTCCTACATGCATCACGCCGACAGTTTCGCGCTGATCCGCGGCGGCCATCTCGATCTCTGCGTGCTCGGCGCCTTCCAGGTTGCCGAGAACGGCGACATCGCCAACTGGTCGACGTCCGACAACGACAGCGCGCCCGCGGTCGGCGGCGCCATGGACCTCGCCGCCGGCGCCCGTCAGCTCTGGGTGCTGATGGAGCACACCACCAAGACCGGGGAGAGCCGGCTGGTGCGCCGCTGCAGCTATCCGCTCACCGCGCTCGGCACCGTCAAGCGCGTCTACACGAATTTAGCGGTGCTCGACGTCATCGACGAGGGATTCGCGGTGCGCGAAATGGTGGATGGGCTTACGCTCGACTCTTTGCAGGCCGTGACCGACGCTCCGTTGCGCCGGTCGAGGACCTAGAAGACGTTGGGTTGTGTGCGACAATTTGAGCTTCAAGCGAACGGAGGGGCATCATGGCAATTGGCGTGGTCTTCGAATTTCCCGGCGTCACCCAAGCGAAATATGAGGAAGCCATCGATCAATTCATGGGCCACGGCCGTCAGTTCAGCAAGCTCGCCGACTGGCCGGTCAAGGGCGCGCTGATGCACCTGGCAGGACCGATGCAGGGCGGCTGGCGAGTGGTCGATGTCTGGGAATCGGAGGACGCGTTCCGCCGCTTCGGAGAGGTTTTGATGCCCGCGCTCGGCAAGCTCGGCTTTCCAATGACGGAACCCAAAATCTTCCCGGTATTCAAGTTCGTCAAGGACTGACGCGAGGCGGCCAAGGTTCGGGAGAAGAACCCGAGCCCGTTGCCATATCGCGACTGCCGCCGCAAAGGATCGCGCGCTACTGCACGATGACCGGGGTGCCCGCCGGCACCCGGCCGTACAGATCCACAATGTCGTCGTTGATCATGCGGAAGCAGCCGAACACCACGGAGGTACCGATGGTCCGCGGCGCATTGGTGCCGTTGATGCCGGAGCTGCCGTCGTCGAGCGCGAGGAGGCGCGCGCCGAGCGGATTGCCGGGACCGCCGGCCAAGGGGCCGGGCTTGGCGAGCTTGCGACCGACCATGTCGGGCGGCGGCAGCCATGCCGGCCACTCGGTCTTGCTGGCGACGCGCCGCAGTCCGGCCAAATCCTCGCACTGCCCGCCGAGCCCGATGCCGTAGCGAAGCGCCACGTTGTTGGGCTGCGTCAGATAGAGAAAGTGCTGCAGCTTGTCGATGATGATGGTGCCGGGCGGATTGGTGGTGCGGTAGAAGGTGGGCTGGCGCCGGAACACATAGGGCAGCTCGGCGTCGTTCGAGCCGCCATCGACGCCGGGGGCAAGATCGCCGTCCTTTTCGGTCGGCAGTTCGGGCGCGCGCGCGGCCTGCTTGGCGGCGCCGGGAGCGTCCGTGCGGATCGCCGCCGCGGTCTGGTGCGCGGTCCTCGGCCAGAACGCGTAGGCTCCGGCCGCGACTGCCGCGACAATCACGGCGAGCGCCGCCCAAAGAAGCACTGGCTTGAGCGCAAGCGGCTTCGCCATTGTCTGCGGCCGCGGCTCGACCTGCGGCGCCCCGGCAACGCCGCGCGGCCGCGCGTCGACGCGCGGCTCGGCGACTGGTGTGCCAGTGAGTTGCGCGCCGGCGCCGGCTTGCGACAGCTCCGACTCGATCTGCCCGATGGCGGCTTCGAGCTTCGATTGCTGGGCCCTGATCTCGCCCGGCGCCGGCTGCGGACGGCGCGCGCGCAACTCGCGCAACAGGGTCTGCCGGGCGCGATCGTAGATCACGCGGCGCCATTGCGTCCCGCCCGCGCTCGGCGCGGTCACGGCCTTCGACAGGATCGAATAGTAATCGCTCATCGATCGATGCGTCCTAAGGCAGAATCCGCGGCAGGGAAAGCCGGCTTTGTGGAAAGATCATGCGGCCGGAGCCTTGACGCTCTGCAACAGCTCCACGACGCGCGCGTTGGTGGCGTCCTCGGTCTGCCGCTCGACCGGCACGTCCCAGTATTGCGCCGACGGCAGGCATTCTTCGAGATAGCGCGCCGCCGACGTTGCGTGCGCGGCGTCGTGGCCGGGCACGATGAGCGCCGGGATGTCGAGACGCATGAGGTCCTCGGGCTCGGCGCCGGGCGCGGTGTCGCGGTCGAACAGGGCGCCGCACATGGCCTCGCAGATGCGCTCGTATGGCTCGGGATCCTGGGCCGCATAGGCGGCGGCGAAGGCGCTGTCGCGCCTGATGACCGAGGCCCACGGACCGCCGCGCGGGTCGGCGCCGAACGGCTTGCCTTCGCTCACGACCAGCGCGACGACGCCGTCGAGCCCGTGGCTGCGCACGAATCCGAGATGCTCGGCGAAACGCGCGTGGCTCGACATGCGGTATCTGGCGCCGCCGACCGGCCAGTACAGCACCATGCCCAACACCATGGCGGGATGCGCGACCGCGAAGGCCGCGACCGGCGCGCAACCCATGCAGCCGCCCATGAGATGGGCGCGCGCGATGCCGAGGTGGTCGAGGAGTCCCTTGCCCTGGGCGACGTAGTGCGCCCAGGTGATGCGCTCGACGCGGCCGCCCGACTGGCCGCATTCGCGCCGGTCGAACATGATGCAGGTGAAATTCTCCCGCAGGTGATCGGTGAACCTGAGCTTAGCGTAGACGCCCTGCGTCGACCACGCCTCGACAATCGCGTTGAAGCCGCCGGGCGCGTACATCAGCAGCGGCGGCCCGGAGCCGACGATCTCGTAGCGCGTGGCGATGCCGTCGATGACCGTGCTCGGCATGCTCAGCCCTTGATCTGCCGGCCGGCGCGGGCGTCGGCGATCAGCGCGCCGAAGGCATCGAGCGCGGCCTTGGCGGTGTTGGCATAGGTCTCGGTCTTGGCGTCGAGCCATTTTTCGGCATAGCCGATGGCGGTGTGGGCGAGCCGGACCCGGCCGTCGAGCCACGGCCCGCCGCCGAAGCCGCCGATCACCGGAATCCGCACCGCCGCGACCACGGCGGCGCCGGCGACTGGCCCGGAATTGGTGAAATCAAGGAGCGCGGCGCCGGCATCCTCCAGGAGGTTTGCTTCCGCGACCAGCCGGTCCGCCGCCTCGGCGCTCGCTTGCGCCGCCGGTGAGTTCTGGGCGCTGTACGGAATGCCGTATTTGATCGCGGTCTGCGGCGTCAGCCCGAATTGCGCGAACACCACGATGCCGGCGTCCGCGAGCGCGCGCACGGCCTGCGGAAATTCGGCGGCGGCATCGAGCTTGACCATGTCGGCGCCGCCGTCATCGACGAGGCGCCGCGCCGCGGCGAGCGCGCTGGCGACGCCCTGCTGCGCCGGGCCGTAGGGAATGTCGCAACTCACCAGCGCGCGCGCGACGCCGCGGCGCACCGCGCGGCAGCACACCAGCATCTCGTCCATGGTGACGTCGGCGACGTCGTCGCGGCCCCACAGATTGACGCCGACCGAATCGCCGACCGAGACGAAATCGACCCCGGCGCGGTCGGCAATGCGCGCGATCTGATAATCCCAGGCGACGACGCCGACGCTTTTCTTGCCCTCGCGCTTCATCTGCTGAAGCACGGCAATCGTCATCCTGTCGTCCATGATCGATCTCGGCTAGAAAATAAAAAAATAAAAAAAAGGCAGCGTTTGCGGCTGCCGCACCAGAAGGCGTCACTGCTCCGGCTTCGGCGCCGCATTGGCGGACGCCGGATGCGCCTTCTTCTTTTTCGGAGCCGGCTTGTGGCCGGCCGCAGTCGCGCCAGGCTCGCCCTGCGGACTGGCGGCGTGAGCGCCGTCGCCAGCGGCCCTGGCGGTCCCGGCCTTCTTCCTGGCGGGCTTCGCGGCTGCGGGCTTCTCCGCGGCGGCGCCCGCGTCCGTCGCGGTGGCATCGTCGCTCTGGTCGGCGGGCTTGGCGACGGCGGTCTTCCGGCCGCCCTTCTTCTTGCCATGCGGCAGTCCGTCGTCGGCGCCGGCCTTGGCCAGCTGCTCCGGGGTGCGGGTCGGCCCGGTATAGACGACGACCGGCACGATCGGCCCGGAATCGTTCAACAGGTTGGCGTTCTTGGGCGTCGGCGCGCGCAGCGCCGAGAGCAGTACCGAAAACTGCGGCGTGGTCTCGGCGGCGGCGGTGGTGTTGTCGGTCTCGTTATCGGCGTCGGCGTCCTCGTCCTCCTTCGCCGGCTTCTTGCGATGCCTGCCGCACATCTCGTCCTTCAGATTGGGCGGCGCGGCATCGATGGTGGCGAGCTCGTCGACGGTGCCGAGCGAGGGCGTCAGCCAGGAGATCGGATTCTGCGCGAAGCCGCTTTCGAGCATCTCCGCTGCCTTGACGGCGCGCGAGGCGCCCGAATGCGCGCCGAGCACCACGGCAACGAGCCGCTTGCCGTCGCGCTTGGCCGAGGCGACCAGGTTGAAGCCGGACGCGCAGATGAAGCCGGTCTTCATGCCGTCGGTGCCGGGATAGCGGCCGAGCAGCGAATTGTAATTGCGCACCACGCGCTTGCCGAATTTGATCGCCGGAACGTGCCAGTAGAAATCGTATTGCGGGAAGTCGCGGTACAGCGCGCGTGCCAGAATCGCGAGGTCGCGCGCCGAGGTGATCTGGCCGTCGGCCGGCAGCCCGTTGGGATTGACGAAACTCGATTCCGTCATGCCGAGGTGATGCGCCGTATTGGTCATCTCCTCGGCGAAATTGTCGACCGAGCCGGAAATGCCTTCGGCCAGCATCACCGCCATGTCGTTCGCCGACTTCACCATCAGCATCTTGAGCGCGTTGTCGACGGTGACCTGGGTGCCGACCGGGAAACCCATCTTGGTCGGGGACTGCGCGTTGGCGGTGCGCGAGACCGTGAACAGGCTGTCGAACGTGACGCGGTGGTCCCGCACCGCGGCAAGCGTCATGTAGAGCGTCATCAGCTTGGTGGTGGAGGCCGGATACCAGGGATAGTTAGCGTTCTCGGCGCGCAGCACCTTGCCGCTGTCGATATCGACCAGGATGGCGGATTCGGCGCGAGCCGGCGTCGCGGCGGCGAGCGAACCGAGGATGGAACCCAGCGCGATGCCGAGCGCCGGTGCCCCGAAAGTTAGCATACGATACACGTGTCGCGGTCCGTTCGATTGGTCGGCCCAGAGGGCCGCGAGAGGGTCACGAAGGGTTCGTATCGCTGGGCGCGTACCTATCTAAGCCAAGGTAGGATCGAACGCAAAGGCGTATCCCGATATCTTTGCGCAGCGTGGCTTTTGGGCAGCGAGCCAAGTCGAGCCCAAGGTAAAGCCAAGAAAAAGCGACTAAAGTTCGGCAAGGAACGATTTGGCAACGGAGCGATCATGACAGCCTGCATCGTGGGATGGGCACATACGCCCTTCGGGAAGCTTTCCGGGGAGACCGTCGAGAGCCTCATCGTGCGCGTGGCGGGCGAGGCGCTTGCCGATGCGGCGGTCGCACCGGGCGACGTCGACGAGATCGTGCTCGGCCATTTCAACGCCGGCTTCTCGGCGCAGGATTTTTCGGCATCGCTGGTGCTGCAGGCCTCGCCGGACCTGCGCTTCAAGCGCGCCACCCGGGTCGAGAACGCCTGCGCCACGGGGTCGGCCGCCGTGCATCAGGGCCTCAAATCGATCGCGGCGGGCGCCGCGCGCCTGGTGCTGGTGGTCGGCGTCGAGCAGATGACGACGACGGCGCCGGCCGAGGTCGGGCGCAATCTGCTCAAGGCCTCCTACGTGCGCGAGGAGGCCGACATCGACGGCGGCTTCGCCGGCATTTTCGGCCAGATCGCCGGGCTTTACTTCCAGCGCTGGGGCGACCAGTCCGACGCGCTCGCCCGCATCGCCGCC
>Ga0182024_10003430_pt1 | contig 37758 bp, 36 predicted proteins | sample P32metaG_FD_120480 | JGI IMG/M metagenome (GOLD analysis project Ga0182024, IMG submission 120480) | Permafrost microbial communities from Stordalen Mire, Sweden - P3-2 metaG (Illumina Assembly) | ecosystem: Environmental > Terrestrial > Soil > Wetlands > Permafrost | place: Sweden: Stordalen...
GTAGCGCATGGTCATCGCGGGATCGGTGTGGCCGAGCAATTTCATTACGGTCGCGAAGCCCATGCCAGAGCGAAGCATTTCGGTTCCGTAGGTATGTCTCATTTGGTGCGGAACGATATCTATCGGAAGACCGACGGAGTAGCAGACCATGTGCAGGTACTCGCGAAGCCGGGCAAGGAGACCTGCCTTGCTTCCAGACCATGCCAGCAGCCGTCCATCGACAGGCAGCGGGTCCAGCGAACGGAAGAAGCGCAGGCGGTGAACGAGTTCACGAACGAAGGAATCGACTGGGACCATGCGTTCGGTCTTGAGCTTGCCGAGAGGGACATGAATGGCCCACTGATCAGGACGAGTAGAGCGCAGGCAGTCATAAGACAAGTCGGCGCACTCGCTGATGCGCATGCCGGTGTGGCGGATTAGCAGGAAGACGTTTCCGGCCAGGTCGTTGCGGCGAAGCAGTTCCTCCTGCAGGCGTTGATCCTGCTCTGCAATAAGGGGTCGTGGCAGACTCTGCGGTGTGCGCGGGATATCTTCGCGCCGCACCAGGTGTGCGAGTTCAGGAAGTTTGCTTGTCCATGCAAGTTCGTTGAAGACGGCGCGAAGAGCGATGAGCCGGGCGATGCAGGTCGTGGTTGCAAGGGGAGGAATTTGCGCACGCAGGCGTGACATCCATCCGAGGGCATGCGGATCGCGGCGCAGTTGCTCGAGACTGGTAACTTCAGGGTGCTCGGCGGACAGATAGACGAGGAAGTTACGCACCGTAGAACTGTAGTGACGATTGCTCGAAGGGCTGAGCGCGGTCGAGAGAGACTCGACGGCACGCGCGAAGACTGGCGCGAGCGGATGTTGTAGGGGAGGGTGTTTCCAGCGCTTCACGACGGGATCCTCGACTGGGGTCGGATGCACTGTGCTGCGGCACGGGCATACTGCAGATAAACGTCCTGCGGAGAGACCTGCACATAGAGCATGGTGGTCTCGATGTCGGAGTGCCCCATCAACTGCATCAGCGCGGGCAGACTGATGCCGGCGCGCACCATGTCCGAGGCAAAGGTGTGCCTGAAGCGGTGCGGGTTAGCGATCTTCACGCCTGTAGTCTTGCGATGGTAGCGGAAGAGGGAGCGTAATCCCGCGGGCGTCATGCGGGTGCCGCGAGCAGGTCCCTTGAGCACGACGAACAGTGCGGCGGAACAGCGGTCGGGCCGTTCCAAGCGCAGATAGTGGTCGATCAGTTGCGTGGTCTCAGGCGCCAAGGGGAGAAAGCGCATCTTGCTGCCCTTGCCGCGCACACGGAGTTGGCCTTCGGACAGCAATACATCGTCGCGGTTCAAGCCCATGACTTCGGCAGAGCGGAGTCCGTGCATGAGCATCAGGCCGACGATGGCCAGGTCGCGCGCGTTGCGGAAGCTGGACCAGAAGCGCGCCACTTCATCGACCGAGAGTGGGATGATGTTGCGCCTGGGCTCCTTCACGCGCAGTCTGCTTAGCTCGAACCTCGGACGGCCCAGGCCCATCGGTCTGCGGTGCAGAAAGGGCTGATGAAACCCGTGCGCCAGCTGACAGGGAGCGTCGGGGAACTGGTTGCGGATGGCGCGATCGGCGGTAGCGACGCGGTCGTTGATGGTGGAGGCAGAGGGCGGAGGTTGCCGGCTGGACTGGAAGCGCACGTAATCGAGCAGGGTCGATTCGGTGAGGTCTGCACTGGAGATATCGCCGGTGTGATGAACGCTCTCCCACCAGCGCACGAAGTGCAGCAGGCTGTGCGCGTAGCTGTACAAACTCTTATCTGCAAGACGGCGGACATACTCGCGGTCGAGGAAGCGGTTGATCCAACCGACACCCCGGCCTGTAGGTTGCTCCACCACCTGAATCGGGCTGTGCGCACCCGATGGGGTCTTCTGGCGAATGACGCGGAACTTCATGGCTGAGCGGCCTCCAGCAGAGACTGGAACTCGAGTGCATCGCCGCCCTGAACAAAGAAAGAGTTGGGATCGTGGCCCTCAGGCAGCATGACGCGGCGAGCAGCGACACCCTTGGCATAAAGACGATGCGCTAACTGTGAGGCGGCTTGCCGGCCGCTCTGGTTGGCATCGACATCGAAGGTGATATAGACGGTGCGGGCTCCGTCGCACAACTGCCGGAGCTGGTCCGTGCTGAGATGTGTGCCCAGCGAGCAGGCGACGTTGTGAAAGCCCGCCTGCCGCAGCACAGCATAGTCGAACAAGCCCTCGACAAGAATCACCTCAGGGCAGTGCCGGGCCTTCTCCCATGCATACAAGCCGCCCTTGTTGCCGGGCAGGAAGCGATGGGCGAAGGCGGCGCCGATGCCGCGGCCGTAGAGGTTATCGATCTGTTCGTTCTGACGCAGCGGGAAGACGATGCGCTGATAGAAAGCGTCGGATCCGTTTACGTTCAGCAGGCCGGACTGCCGCAGGAGATCGAAGGAATAACCCTGTGCAGTGAGATGACGGCGCAGACATCCGCCGGGGGCATATCCGATCTCGAGTTCCTTGATCAGGATCGGATCGTCGAGACCACGCCTGTTGAGATAGCTCAGTGCCTCGGGGTAGTGATCGAGTTGCTGTTGATAGAAAGCGGCAGCCTGCGTAAGGACGGTGGCCGAGTAGTCGGAAGGAATGTTCTGTGGAGTGAGGCTGGCGAGGCTCTGGCTGAAGGACAGATGGCGGGATAACTGGATAAAGCGAAGCAGGTCGCCACCCTGGCCGCAGCCGTGGCAATAGAAAACATCCTTGCGTGCGTTCACATAGAACGAGGGCCGGGTCTCCTCATGCAACGGACAAAGCCCGACGAACTCCGAGCGACTGGCAGGATGGCCAGCCCAGTCATGTTGCCGCAGATAGTCCAGCAGCGGCATCCGCCGCTTGAGTGCTTCTACGTCTTCGCCCACAACGCTTTTTCGCCTCCGGAGGCCAGCGTAGGCGGGTGACGCTGCCAATCCCAGGCAAGGATGGTGGGTGAAAGGATTTTTTCTTACAGACGCAACGGCCAGAGAACGTCGAGAACCGGAGCTATCCAGGACAACGGCCCCGTCTGGTCGAGAACCTGACGACCGCGAGATAGCCAATGAGTCACGCGAGTGACGGTCTGGCTGAGAAAGGAAAGAGCCGGTTGAGGAAACTCCACACCGGTTGACCAGCGGCGGACAGTGGAGGGATCGGGCAACCGATCAGCGTCCTTGATGTGCGGCAACGCCTTCTCCCACGAACAGCGCTCCGCAAAGCGTTGCTGCAAAGCCTGACAGCGCGCAAGCAGACTGAAATGCGTGTAGGGAAGAGAAAACACAGGAAGGAAAGTGAACGTCGTCCCGCAGTCGGCGCAGCGACCGCGATGGATCCCGATCCAATCGTGATGCTCGTCATGCGCCTGCTTGCGGCGACGTCCGTGGCCAACGATCGAATCGCGTTTACAAATCGGACAGAGGCGTAATACGATCTTGTCGCAGTCTTCCGCCCAGTTGGTGGCAAGCTTGTCCAACGGCGCGGAGACTGGGATAAAGAGGACCGTAACCGCAAAGGGGCTTCGCACACCGACGGACCCGCTAAGATCTCAGCCGGCAGCGAAGCTCCTCCTCCTAAAGAAAAACCAACTGAAAGAGAATAAAGCTTCTTACTGCCAGTCTCTATAGCGTGGTTCAGCGTGTTGGCCGGTTATCTGCCTGATATCGCCAGTTGACGCTTTAACTGAGTCGAATCCTATCTAAGTAGTGAAGCGGCCAGCCCTGGTGGACTGGCCGAGATTCACTTGACGTGTGTGGCTCGATGGATTACTTACCCAGTGATTCCGAGGTTCGAAGGTTAAGGAGGGCCTGAAAACCACTCTGCTGTCCCTCACTGCTGGCCATCTGATCGTGCTGTTTCGAAAGCTCCTGCGACTTGGCAGCCAGGTCACTGAACTTCTGAGCGAAGTACTCGCAGTGGTTGACAGTGCTGAAAACAACCTTGTCGTTGTTACGCATCGGATTGTTCCGAGACTGTTCAGCCTCCAGCGCATGCTCCTTCGACTGAGCCAGGTAATTCTGTGCCTGCGACCGATAAAAGTGGGCGATGCGCTGATGCTCCGCTGGCGTCTTTGCAGTAGCAATCAAGGTGTTGAGTTGATGCTTGGTGAGGTGCTCGGCTGCGGGTATCTGGCCCAGACTCGCTTGCTTGGTCAAGGACTGGTGTCCGTACTGCGCCTGATACCGTTGCTCGAACCCGCCGTTGGCTGACGCTGCGACCGTGGGCGTCGCTTCAGGGGATGGTGAGTTTATTTGTTGGGTCTCCAGACGCGCTTCCTCGGTCGGCGAGGGGCGACCGTACTTCGCGCGATACCACTGCTCGAATCCACCATTCGCAGACACTACGACCGTGGGCGGCGTTGCTTCCGTGGATGCAGCAACTACTTGTGGGGTCTTCAGACGTGCCTGCTCTGTGGGTGATGGACGACCGTACTTGGCGCGATACCACTGCCCGAACCCAGCATTGCTTGTCTGCGCAACCATTGAGCTGCTGGCTACTATCGCGAGGATGCCTGTGATCAGAGTGCTTCTTACGAACGTTTTCATGAAAATCTCCTTGGCAAATCAAGTGTTTGAGGGAATGCGTGCCGCGCGGACTCGTGCCAAAGTGGCATTTCGAGGTCTTGAGGGCAGAACTTTGCGCTCAAATGCCAGGAGAAAATTAGATTCGGAGGACTTGAAAGAGAGCGTACCTTGCGGGTATGGGAGCAACCGCATCTCTGGAGGTCAGAGCCGCGCGCACAGGAACGATGACCGAGAGCAATCCGCGAATCGGCACGGAAGCTGCTGTCACGTTGACTTTAGACTTCGCAGGGATTGCCGCCTGCGCTGTGGTCCGGGCTGAAACGACGCAGCAAGGTTGAGAGCTGCAACCTGATTCGGCCAGTACGGGTTGCGGAAGTGTCTGCCAGGATGCACCCGTAGAATCCATCGCTGGGTTGGCCGACATGTTCCGCATCGACCCATCTCTTAAGGGCGGGCAGCAATCTGAGGAGTGGTGACCGGCTCCGCACAGCCTTTGCGTGCAAGTCAGGGTCGCCAAGGCGGGCTGGAGGGCGAGAAGCACCGCAAGTGCTAGAGCAACGAATTGGAGCGACCTTTTCATAAGCTGAACTAGCTCTGACCTACTGTTGCTGACGCATGAGCAGGCACAGTCTTACAGTAGGCTTCGTCGACAGGTGCAATCGAGGCATTTGTGCTCTGCACATGCGCCACAGACCGCCGTCAGTTTCTTCGCGAGCGCCTTCCGTGCACGGTGCAGTCGTACCGAGGCGTTGTTGGCCGATGTCGCCTGGGATTGAGCAAACGCTTCCACTGTCATTCCACCGAGGTCAACTTGTTCAATCGCAGTGCGATACTCACTCTTCAGGCCGTGGATCACGTCTCCGATGCAGGCACAGACTGTCTGTCTAACCTCAGCCTCGTAACTGACCGGTGCTTCGGCGGCGAACGCCTCCTGGGCGCTGGTACGAGCAGCTTTTCTCCGATAGTGATCCGTTATCGCGTTCCGAAGGATCCGATAGAACCAGGCGACTGTGCTCTCGTCGTCACGGATCTCGGAACCATGTTCCACGGCCTTCACATAGGCAGACTGGAGGATGTCCTCGGCAGCCGCCCTGTCTTCGACACGGGCCGACAGAAAGCTCAGAAACTTTGACTGATGAGCTGCAATACGTTCCACTCGCCCGGAGAGACGGGCGGTGTCGGTCGCAACTTTATCGGTCGTCAATGTCGCCTCCTGCTCTTCTTCGCGATGGCTCACCATCACGCAACCATTTGCAAGGTCCGAGCCGATTACAAAGGGTCAAGTGTCAACAGCAAGCACAGCCCTCTCCGCGCATCGCTGCTTTGGCTTCCCTGATTAGAAGTGGAACGGCGATAAGAGCAGCAACGGAGTCTAGCCACTGAACATGGAATAGAGCGTTCGCGGCCAGGCCGACCAGGGTTATCGCAGCAAGGTACGCACAGGTTGCAGACTGAACCGCATCGGCGGCCAGGGCGGCGTTTCCTGTCGTCCGAGCCAAGGTGCGCTTCCTCCAAGCCAGAACAGGCATCATGACGAGTGCCGCAGCAGTGATGCCGATGCCCGCAAGGCTCGTCTCAGGCCGTGCATCCGTTACCCAACCCAGAATAGAGATGAGGACGACTACCCCGGCGAGCACGTAAAGAAGTAACCCAGCGGCTTTGCCCGCCCGCGCACTGTTGAGCCGAATGGAAGGCACGAATTGGAGCAATACCACGGTCGCCGATAGAAGTTCGACCAAGCTGTCTGAGCCAAACGCGAGCAGCGAAGGACTGCATGCAGCCCTTGCGCTCACCAGTGACACGGCGCATTCCAGCAGCATCCAGCCAATCGTGACGAGTTGAAGCCACAAGATGCTGCTGCTGCGAGCAGGGGAACCCGCAGGGCTGCACGGAGACCTGATGAGGTGAACTTGTCTCTGAATATTCAGCCATGCGGGAAACCTCCAGATAGAGTGATGCGCAGAGAAAGGCCCGGCTTACTTCGCGACTTTGATTGATTCCATCGTCACCGTAGTTCCGCTGGTCTTACCTTTCACGATGACGTTTGCACCCGCAAATTTGTCGATCGCTGCCTTGTCGCCCTTGAGCGTGTAGACTTTGTCTCCAACCACGAGAGCATAATCGGATCCCTCTTTAACGCACGCCCGGGTGCACTCGGCTGCGCTCTTACCCGCCATCATGTGTTTTTTGCCGCACATGGAATCGCTCACGGTTCCGGTCAGCGTTTTAGTCGCTTGAGCGACAGCAAAGGGCGCAGTGAGCAAGAGTCCAGCCGTTACGAAAGACAATGAATTGAATCGCATTAGATTCTCCTTGAGATCGAGCTTACAGAAGTTGAGGTTGAGGTTTCGACAGTGAGGCTCTGTCCGTTTCGGAGGCGGGGTGAAGTGTTCCCTTGCGTAAAGCCCGTTCCTTCATCATCACGAAGAAGACCGGTACAAGGATCAAGACATGGATGGTTGAGGTAATCATGCCACCCACGATTGGTGCGGCAATCGGTTTCATGACATCGGAGCCGATGCCTGACTCCCAGAGAATCGGAGCCAAACTTGCGAGAACAGCGATCACGGTCATCAACTTGGGCCGAAGGCGCTTGACCGCGCCTTCTATGACGGCCTCTTCGAGGTCCGCATTGGTGTGAATCTTCCCTTGCAACATCCTCCGTTCCAGAGATTCGTGGAGATAGACGACCATGACCACGCCCGTTTCTACAGCGATGCCGAAGAGCGCAATGTATCCGACCCACACGGCAACGCTGAAGTTGTAGCCAAGCAGCCATTGCAGGAGCAAGCCTCCGGTCATGGCATAGACGGTGGGCAGAATCAGCACTACCGCCTCGGTCACCGAGTGGAAGACCATGTAAAGAAGCAGGAAGATCATGAAGAAGACGATAGGCAGAATGAGCTTCAGTCGCTGCTTTGCCCGCAGCTCAAACTCGTACTCTCCAGACCACTTGTAGCCGTAGCTTGAGGGAATCGCGATCTGGCTTCGCAGTTTGCGATTGGCTTGGTCCACAAACCCTCCATAGTTCGTTCCATTCAGGTCGATGTAGACGTAGCCGGTGAGTTGGCCGTCTTCATCCCGGATCATCGCTGGACCGTGCGAGAACGAGACCCTGGCGACCTGGCCCAGCGGAATCTGGGCTCCAGTGGGCGTGGCGATCAGGACGGTACGCATCCGGTCCACCGTGTCACGGAAGTCCTGCGAGTAGCGCACATTGATGGGGTACCGCTCGCGTCCTTCGATATTCTCCGCGATGTTCTGCCCGCCGATGCCGGATGAGACTGCGGTTTGCACGTCGGCAACGCTGAGACCATAGCGTGCTGCTTCAGCGCGGTTCACTTCCACGTTGACGTAAAAACCCTGCGAGACGTGTTCCGCGAAAATAGAACGTACTTCCGGCATTGACGACAGCACTCCTTGAATCTTCGCCGCAAGCTGTTCGATACCGTCGACGTTGAGACCCTGTACTTTGAGCCCCAATGGCGTTTTGATGCCGGTCAGCTCCATATCTAGGCGGTTCTCGACCGGACTCGTCCATGTATTCGCCAACCCAGGGAACTGCACCTTTTCATCCATCTCCTGAATGAGCTTGGTGTAGGTCATTCCGGGCCTCCACTGCTCACGTGGCTTCAACATGAGCGTCGTGTCGTACATATCGAGGGGAGCGTTGTCGGTCGCACTGTCCGACCGACCGACCGTCCCGAACACGCTCTCTACCTCAGGGAACGTACGCAGGATGGCATCCTGCTTTTGCAACAGCGACTTCGCCTGTTCGATTGCTATGCCGGGAAGTGCGGTAGGCATGTAAAGCGCAGAGCCTTCAAAGAGCGGAGGCATGAACTGACTGCCGAGCTTGAATGCAACGGGGAGCGTGGCAACCAGAAAGATTAGGTTGATCGCAATCGTCAGCTTTCGATACTTCAGGCAGAAACGCAGGATCGGCAGGTAGATGGCCTGCGTGAAGCGGGAGATGGGGTTCGCACTCTCCGGCTTGAGCCGCCCTCGGATCAGCATCACCATCAGCACCGGGACGAGCGTGATAGCAAGGATGGAGGAGGAACCCACGGCAAGCGTCTTCGTCCAGGCAAGGGGCCGAAACATCCGCCCCTCCTGTGCTTCGAGCAGAAAGACAGGTAGGAAAGAGACGACGATGATGAGCAAGGAGAAGAACAGCGCCGGTCCAACCTGCTTTGCCGCATTGATGAGAATCTCTCGACGCTCAGGCTCGGAGACCGGTGTTTCGTCCGACGCGTGCCGTTCCGAGAGATGGCGGTAGCCGTTCTCCACCATCACGATCGCGGCGTCGACCAGTACGCCTACAGCAAGAGCGATCCCGCCAAGCGACATGATGTTCGAGGTGACACCCAGGAAGTAGATCGGTATGAACGAGACCAGCACAGCAATCGGCAGCGCAACGATTGCGATCAAGGCCGAGCGGAAGTGAAAGAGGAAGACGATGATGACCAGGCTGACGATGATGGCCTCTTCCAGCAGGTCACGCTGGAGAGTAGCGATCGAATCGTTGATGAGGCCGGAGCGATCGTACCCCGCGACGACCTGCACTCCGGCTGGAAGCGATGGCGCGATCTCGCGGAGCTTTTGCTTTACTCCTTCGATGACGTTCAACGCGTTCATACCTTGCCGCATGACAACGATGCCGCCGACCGTCTCCCCTTGCCCATTCCACTCGGCAACACCTTCCCGGATGTCCGGCCCGAGGCCCACACTTCCGAGGTCACACAACAACACTGGAGTTCCGTCTTTGCTGCCCACGGCAATCAGTTCAAGATCACTGGTTGACTTCAGATAGCCGAGGCCGCGAATCATGTACTGTGCGCCGCTGAGATCGAGCACCCTACCGCCGACTTCATTTGTGCTGGCCTTTACGCGGTCGATGACCATCGACAAGGGAATGTTGTAGGCCAGAAGCTTGGCCGGATCGAGTCGTATCTGATACTGGCGTACGTAGCCGCCGATGCTCGCAACCTCCGAGACGCCGGCGACTGTCTCCAATTGATAGCGCAAATGCCAGTCCTGGAGAGTGCGAAGGTCCGCCAGGCTATGCTTCCCACTCTTATCGACCAAGGCATACTCAAAAACCCAGCCCGCGCCCGTTGCATCTGGCCCAATCGCTGGATGAACGTCGGCGGGCAGACGGCCTCCGATCTGCTGGAGGTATTCGACGACCCGGGAGCGTGCCCAATACAGGTCGGTACCGTCTTCGAAGACGACGTACACGTACGAGTCGCCGAACATCGTTTGAGCCCGTACGGCCTTCACGTGAGGAGCAGCAAGAAGACTGGTCACGATGGGGTAGGTGACCTGGTCTTCGATGATGTCCGGAGGCTGACCAGTCCAGCTCGTGTGGACGATCACCTGGACATCGGAGATGTCAGGGAGCGCATCGAGCGGAATGTGTTCCAAAGACCAGATGCCGCCAAGGGTCAGCAGCAGGACAATCGTAAATACAAGGAAGCGATTTCGAGCGCAAAGGTCAATGATTCTGGAGAGCATGTCACATCCCTCCTTCGGCGTTGACGCGCATCTGCTTCGTTCCGATGGTCTGGCCGTTCTGCTTCGCCGTTATCGTGACCTGCCAGGTTCCGCCGGACTCAAGCACGCCCGTTCCGTCGTAGACGCCTGCGCTCTTTTCGGTAAGCTGCGTGGTCACATTCATCGCCCCCATGCCCATTGCTGGCATGGCGGCCATGAAGAACGAGACCGTGATCTGCGCCCCGGCAACGGGCTGTCCGTTCGCGCCACTCAGCTTGACGTGGAAGGTATTGGCTCCTTTGTGAGGAGGGTTCGGGTCGGTTGCGAGATCAATCGTGACTGCGGACGGGGGTTTTGCTGATGTGTTCGCGACCTGTTGCCCAGCGCCGGGAGGAGGGGGAGTGTACGACCCCGCCGCAGCCTGCAACTGGCTCTCGGAGTCGAGCAGGAAGTTGGCGGAGGTGACAATCTGCTGATGAACTTTCAGCCCCTTCAGCACAACGAAGTCATCTCCGACCTGCGCACCGAGGCTGACATCCTTCGGCTCCAGGCTGCCGTTCCCGTGATCGATGAAGATCACTTGCCGTAGGCCGGTCTGGAAGACTGCCGAGGCGGGAACAACGAGTTGACGCCCCAGGCCTGACTTCAAATCGACGTTCACGAACATGCCGGGCTTAAGCGTGACGCCGGGATTACTCACCGCCAGCCGCACCTTGACGGTGCGCGTTGTCATATCGACTTGCGGCAGGATCTCTTCGACGCGGCCATGAAAAATACGCCCTGGGTAGGCGTCCACTGTGATGGCTGAGCTGTCCCCGCGCTTCAACCGGCCCACATCGTTCTGAAAGACTTGCGCGTTGACCCAAACCTGCGACAAATCGGCCAGCGTGTACAATTTCGTCGCCGGTTCGACATACATATTCGGGAGTACGTTGCGTTCCATAACGTAACCGGATGCAGGGGAGTTGAAGGTGAGTTCGTTGATGGCCTTGCCTGTCTCCTGAAGCTTCTCGATCTCGCTATTGGGGATGTCCCACTGGCGCAGGCGCTGCTCCGCCGCCGTGGTCAAGGACGACGCGCCGCTTGCGACCCCATCGACGGAACTTCCGCTGAGAGCGGTTTGATTCCGCCGGGCCAGCAAATACTCTTCCTGCGTCGCCACCAGGTCTGGGCTGTAGATAGTGAAGAGCGGATCGCCCTTGCGCACATATTGATAGGTGGCGTCGGCAAAGACCTTGCGAATGTAGCCGGAAAACCGCACCTGCACGGACGACTGGAGACGCTCGTCGACATCAACCGTGCCAGTCGCCCGAATCTCATCGTTGAGCTGTTTGTATTCGACGGTGCCTGTCCGTACTCCAATGTTGTTCATCTGCGCATCCGTCAGTTGAACCGGGACCAGGGGAGCTTCCATCTTCGTAGCAGGCGAGGATGCATCTTTGCTGGGGTCTTCCATCGGACCCGAAGCGATGGGTTGAACACCGGCTGGAGCAGAGGCAGAGATGGAATGAACTGTCGCTCGGTTGCGGTAGACATACACTGCGGCTGCAACGGCGACCAGCAGAAGCCAGAAAAGTGAGGTGCGAACGATATATCGGTTCATCGCAGTTGTGCTCCCGTCAGTGTTTCGAGGCGTGCCAAGGCTGTTTCGTGATCAAGCAGGGCTTGTTGAGAGTCGTGCTCAAAGGTCAGTACATCGAGCAGAGAGGAAAGCACCGGAGCAAGCGTCTCTTTGCCGGATTGATAGGTAGTCTGCTCGGCACGAAACGTGGCTTCCGATTGCGGCAGAAGGCCGTCCTGGTACTCCTTCAACAGTTCCGCAGTATTCGTCACGGCGATGTACTGCTTTTGGACCTCTGCGAGCTGCTGCTGCACCTGCGAGTCGAGTTCCTGCTTGGATCGCTCCAGCGACTCGGCAGCTTCCGCCACACCCGCTTCGACACGCTTTCGCCGGGGTAGACGCACATTGACCGTTAGCATGTAGTAGTCACGGAAGCCGCCACCCGTCTGCTGAAACATGTACCCGACGTTGAAGTCCGGCTTGCCCTCGCGCTGTGCCGACTTCAATTGGGCGTCCTGCTTGTGAACGTCCGCAGCATCTACGGAGACGGCAGGGTTGTGAGCCACAACCAGAGCCTGTAATTCCTCTGCGGTACGTTGCAGGGGAGTCAGCATAAGCGGCCCTGGGATGATATCGGCGGAGGTCTGGGAGCGGTGCAGGAGTTCCTTGAGGCTGGCCTGAAGCTGCCCCATCTCCTGATGGTGCATCGTCACTTCGCGGAGGATCTTCGTATGCTCGATCTGCGCCTTGAGCACATCTGCCTGGCTACCCTGCCCAAGGCTGTACCGGGACAGACCCGTCTCAATGATCGGTTTCAGAACGGCATCGTTCCGCCCCAGGATCGAGAGTGTCGCGTCAAGATAAGCCAGCCGCAAGTAGAGAACCTTCACCTGGTCCGTGATCGAGGTACGCAAAAGGTCTGCTTGCGCCTGCTGCATATCGGCGTCACGGTTGGCTACTTCCCCTTTGAGGCGAAGTTTCCCGGCGTAGGGAATATCCTGCGACGCTCCGAACCCGATGTATGCGAAGTCGCTGTTGCTGAAGCCCGCAAACGGCTTTGGGCTGCCGACACTGTACGACTGAACCGTGAACTGCGGATCAGGGAGTGTAGTCACGTGCTGGGCAACATGAGTCGCCGCCTTCCAGGCATGGTCTGCGGCGGAGACCTGCGTGTTGTTCGACTGCGCTTCTGAAATCAACGTGGCAAGTGGTGTAGGCATTCCGGTCATCTCCTGCGCGTACGCAGAGACTCCCATCGCCATCACCAATGCGGCGGTCCAATACAAGGCCACCTTCATAGGGAAACTCCTGTCTCGATAGCAGTTCAGACATGAGCACGCGCAGTGGCGCGGCTCGAATCTCAAACGAGAGAGGAGCGAATCAGATTCTTAGTATGGTGATCGCTGAGGGAGGAGACTTTGGCGGCGAGTGTTCCGGGCGTTGAATCCGGCCATTGCTCGCGTCTTGAGGAGCAAGCACTTCAGAGGAGTAAACCCAGACGACGACGAAAACAACAGGATGGTATGACACGGATTCCGTCTTCAGGGCATTGTCGCGATCACTCGTCGAAGTCTTCTTGCAGCAGTCGCGAGAGGACGGCATCTCCATCTGTCCGCATTGACTCTTCATCATGCGGCAGCAGGCACGCTCTTCAGTCGTCATCTGCGCGTCAGGAGCCATACACGCCATCGCCGGAGCCACACAGGACACCAGCAGCAGCAGGATCGCTCCGAATTGGCGCAGAGACTTCACTTGATAGGAGAATACCCTGAGTTCAGGATTGCTACAACAGGATCACGCGCTCGCCCCAGCAACCTGCTCTCGATTAGGGCATAGGAAAATAGCGATGATCTAATAGGTTACCTCTTGATGATCGGGGATCGCAGATCGACTTCATTGGGCAGGAAGCGGCTGCTTAGAGTGTCTATGAAAATCAAACGCGTGTTGTCAGCCGATTGGCGAACGCAGAAATTGGAAGAACTCTGGCGGGAAACTGCACCGCTAGATTCCGCTCAATTCGACGGTTCGCTGCACGACTTCCTTGAATACTGCTGCTTACTCAAGAGCGTCCGAAAGCATTTTGAGGCAGACCGCCTCTCGCACGAATTTGATGGGCATTTGTTCTTCCTGCGGGGTGGATACTTCGCGTTCAAGTTTCTCAATATGACCAGTTCATTGGCGCTACAAGCTACGATCTTTGGCGGACTAAATCACGGACGGCATCCGAGCTTGGAACTGCCTTGCTACATCAGCGAACTGCGATACAGAGCCCTTTCCTTGGCTAAGGCCCGCGTCGAGTTGCTGATCGTAGACGAAGTAGAGTCTGGTACCGGCATGGGAACCATTTTAAATATCGTAAAGAACACGATGAACACATGGCCAGGTTGGTCCAAGTGCAATGTGAGCATATCTTTTTATGCCATTCGCCCAGGCCCGGCACATGAGATGACAAATGATCTTGGTTCGACCGTGCAGAAGTGGCAGGGTAAGCACGAGACGAAAGGAGGGCTTCTGACTGTTGATATTAACCACTTTGTTGGTCACTTGCCAGGTTACGATTCCGATCGTCTTTGCGGGGTCAAGCGGGTTAGTAAGAATACGGACGAAATAGAGGCGTACGAGATTTACAAGTCGACTGGCGGCACGGTCACTCTATTTTGTGAAGAATCTAAGAAACAAGTCTTCGAGGCTTTACTCGACAAAGGCAGCCTCGTGGAATTCCTGTCAAGTTGCACCGTGGCATGGACTGCTGCCACCGAAAGTGTTTTACGCGAAAATCTTGACAGGAAAATTGAACTGTACGGATGCGCCCGTTGCAAAGAACTCTTTCGCGAAGCCGCGGCTTAGCATGACAATCAAATGTCGCCATTGTTCTTCACTCCCGAGGCGAGTTAGCGAAATTCGGCAGTTCTAAAATGACTCGCGGTTGCGGTCCGAAATGATGCTCTGGTGTTGGCCTGTGTTTGCCAACGTCGATTTCCAGCTTTGCGAAACAGGCCAATGCGTTTATCTACCATGTTGCGTGCCAGCTTACATCCGTACCGATAAACGCCGTTCTGTTGACCTACTCCGTCCGTCATGGCAAGCAACCTGCCGCCTGCGATCCAGTTGCCACATCGGAGATTCGCTAGACTGCGCTGAGTCGACACGGTTCGTGGTGGGTTGTGTCGTGCTACGGCATTAAAACGGTGGTTAGAACAACTTGCTGAAGTTATAGTTCAAGGTTGGCCCATGGCCGGCGCCCCATGCGACATACGTTTGGGCGACGACGTTTTTCTGGAGGCTAAAGGTAGCGCCGAAGCCTGCGTCCTGGCGGAGATGGGAGAAAGTGAGATCGGACAGCGTGGAGCTGACGCGGCCTGCGTCGTAGAAGAGAAGCAGGCCGACAGGATCGGCGATGGGAACGGAATATTCGGCCTGGGCGAAGACGGCATTACGATCGCGAAAGCGATAGTTGGGGAAGCCACGGAGACTGACCTGCGAGTTGATGTCGGAGCCACCGACGGTGGACTGCAGATAAAAGGGGATGACGGAGTCAGTGCCTGCGTTGGAAACGGCCAGGTTGGAGCGGAACTCGACCTTGCCGTAATTGCACTGCTGCGTGACCTTGATGACATAGTCGCTGGGGGCGGTGAGTCTTTCGTGACCGTTCCCGCAGGCGTTTCTGAGAATGTAATAGAAGAGACGCGATCCGAAGCTGGGTCCGATGTCGGCGACGGTAACATAGCGGCGGACATTTGAGCCGATGGCGATGGACTCGTCGCCGGAGAAAACGAACCGCTCGAAGGAACTCGAGGTGTTGTTGACGGCGGAGTACCAGTGGTAAGCCGCCTGGTTGATGAAGGTGAACCGGATGTTGCGTTTCATGAGAGGACCGGTGTGGTTGAGCGGGTCGTCGTCGGTGCGGGGGTTGGTGAGGGCGCTGGCAGTGGTGATGATTGCGATGTTCGAATGCGTGAAGAAAGGCTGAGATTGCAGGCCTGGTGCTGTGAGGTTGGTGAAGTTTTTGCTGACTGAGAGGGGGTCGGTTGTGGGTGGGAGATCGGGTTGGAGTAACTCGAGGCCACCGCCGAGGGCGAGGTGATCGGTGAGTGGGAGGCTTGCGGTGAGGCCGCCGAAGGTGTCGTTCTGGTGAAAAGTGTGTTTGAGTGCCGGCGAGAGAGGGCCGAGGCCATAGAAGGAGATGGTCTGCAGGCTGCGATGGATCCCTTGGGCGTGGAGGGAGAGCTGGGTCTTGGTGCAGAGGATTCCGAGTCGCTGACAAACCTCGTTGCCCTTGTTGCGATCAGGTCTGTAGAGGGGCGGTGTGAGATCGAAGATGCCAGAGGCCACCCAGCTCTGGTTGACTGAGCCGACGACGGAGAGCTTGGCTTGCTTGGAAGATAGCTTGCCGGAGCTGGAGGTGTTGTCGACCTCATCCTCGAACATGCCACCGAGAGCGAAGCCGTTGCCGGGGGGAAGGCCGGAGAAGGTGAAGTGGAACCTGGGGTCAGAGAAGAGCGCTTCGGCGCATTCGACACGGGTGTGAAGCTTGGCCGTGGAGTCGAAGAAGGTCTTGCACATGCTTTTGGATTGGGCGTGCAGCGAGGCTGCCAGCGCGAAGAGCGCGACAAGAAAGAGGAGTCTGAGGCGGGCGCTCATTTGCCTGCCCCAGCTATGACGTTCTGTTGAGCCTGGCGAAGATACGTTGAGACGTCGGCCGCGTTGGTGAGTGTGCTGACATCTCCAGCCGACTTGAGGTTCGCCTGGGCGAGAGAGTATTGCATCGCCCTTGCCATGAGAACGGAGAGGTCAGTCGCGCTGCGCTGTTCGGCGGAGGCCTGAATCTGAATGCCGCTGGACACCACGGGCGTGGGAAGCTTCACGACATCGGTGCGAATGGCGTCGCCCGTAAGGGTGAGGACGTCGTCGAAGGTCGGTGCCTGAGCTTCGCGCCAGGTAAGCGGCTTACTGCCAGGGCAGAAGAGTTTTCGGACGGTAGCGACAACGGAGGAGTGCTCGTAGTCGCGGTCGTGCAGGACCGTGTTGGGAGGAATGCACGGGGAGACGAAGACGGCCGGCACTCGAACCCCGAAGCGCGTGAAGTCGAAGGGCGGGTCGGGAGAGGGTGTGACATCGGGAACCCCTGCCGACGAGGGCTGACGAGTAACGGCGGGAGGCGTGACGTGATCGAAGGTGCCACCATGTTCGTCGTAGAGGATGAGGAAGAGGGTGCTCTTCCAGCCTGGGCTCTTCGTGAGCGCGTAATAGATGTCGGAGATGAGTGACTCGCCACGGTCGACAGGAAAGTCGGGGTGCTGGCTGTTGGCGAAGTTGCCCTGGCCATCATCGTCATAGGTGGGTTCTATGAAGGTGTAGGCGGGGAGATTGCCAGCGCGAGCGTCAGCGGCGAACTGGGAGTAAGGGAAAAACTTTCCCTGATGCAGCATGAGGTACTTATTGGCGATGAGGATCGATGCGCCGTTGGCGTAAACACGGAAGTCGTAAGGGGTAGTCTCGTCGAAGCTCTCGAAGATGGTGCGAAGCAAAAACGGCGCGTCGATGGCGTCCTGATTGACGGAGCCTACAGAGTTGGCGCCATGCACGAACATGCGGTTCGGGATAGTGGAACCCGGTACGGAGGAGAACCAGCGGTCGCAGACGGCGTACTGGGTAGCGAGCGCGGTAAGGACCGGGAGTGTCGCCGGAGTGAAGCACTTCATGACGTTGCCAGCGCGGACGGGGTCTTGGGTCAGGGTGTAGTAGTCGCGGACGAAGCCGCGCATGTCGGCGGAGCCAGTGGTGCCATTGCTGAAGATCTGTGCGGTGACGTCGCCGAAATCGTGGTGAGGGTCGGGGGTGAGGTCGTGGACGTCGCCGGCGTCGGGAGCGACGACGACGTTGGGATCGAGCTCACGGGCCGGGTAGTTCCACTCGTCCCCGTTGAGGCCATCGATGGCGGGGTTGAGGGACTTCATGAAGCCAAGCATGTGATCGAAGGAGCGGTTTTCCAGCATCAGGACGACTAGATGCTTGATCGGGGTCGGCATGGTCAAGTACCTCAAATAAACTCTGCAGGGACCGAGGCTGATGGGGCACATCATCACATACGCTCGGACTACCGTAAGATTGCGCCCGGAGGTCTCACCCCTTATCGGGCCGTAAGATTCGGGCAGCTCTTCGAACTGCTTCTTCACTCACTTTGCCAGTTTCTTCGCGCATCGTTCCGAGAGTAGCATCCGAACGGAACTGTGGAATCGGCCTGCTCAAGTTCCGATTCAAGGTATCGCTTCGTTTCTGTTGAATCTCGCCCGCTTTCGGGGGAGTCTTGTCACGGTGACGATCATCCAGTCCTGGCTCTTTCATCTGATTTCCTCCTGTTATTTCCTGCTAAAACGATAGCCAAGTGCGATCAGCGCGGAGCGACAACATCTTTATCTGTGTCGATACCGCCCCCCTCAGCCGCGGTTCTTAACCGAAAAACCCACGATCAATATGTTGTCTGTTCTCCTCTTTCGCCAGCCAGTGGAGTGTGATTGCAAATACGATCGCAATCACCAACACACCCACCCACATCCTTGTGTTTCCGCCGGCCAACTTTAAACCGTGCGTAATGCTCGCTGCATTCATGGGCCCTCCAATTACGAGTCAGTGTAATGTCGCTAGACCGCCCGCCAGTGATCAGGCCTTTTCTTGTCGTTCAGGTGCCGGACACGAGCAACATGGGGAGAGTGGCCCTTTGCTTTCGCCCAATCAATTGCTGCTTTCTGAGTGCTAAAAGTGCCAAGCACCTGGTCGCCTTGGGTCTCGACCACATAATCATCGATGCGTGAGCCTTCAGGGCGGCCTATAGGCCTAGCTTCAACGTAGACGTTTGCCATAATCTCATCTCCTTATTGTTTGCAACGGTTGCTTCGTGCCTCGCTGCGGCTGGCCGCTGTGGCAGAATCTCCCTATGCACTCCCACAAGTGGCGCGATAGATGGTATGTTTCAAGCATGCAACATGTATCTCTTGGGCCCACTTTTGAATGTAGATCTAAACCCAACCGGCTGTCAATAGCTGCAACATGTTTCTCTGGAGAGACGGCGTGAACATTCTCAAACTCAGCAAGTTGCTGATCGAGAAGCGCGCTGAGCGCGGTGTGCGTGAATTTGCCCGCGAAATCGGTATTAGCGCTGCGACGCTCTCAAGAATTGAACGCGGCAAACTTCCTGATATTGAGACGTTTGGGAAACTGTGCTCAGTGCTCAAACTTGACCCAGCCGACATCCTCGAGATCGAGGATATCGAGGCCCGACCAGCCACCACCTCCCCGCCAGTGGTCGCAGCAGTTCATTTCAAGGCGGACGCCCAATACAGCCTTCAGGCTGCCCAAGATCTCGCCGCCCTGATTCTGGCGGCACAGGCGTTCGCAAGCTCGAAAAACTAAATGTTCAAGAGAGGATTCAAAACCTGGTGCGAGCAAACTGCCGAAGCTGCACGTCGGCAGCGCGGCTTGCAGCCTTCGGAACCTCTGAGAGCTCGCGCATTAGCTGAAAGCCTGAAGGCGACCATTGTCACCCCGCAGGACTTGCCAGCATTGCCAACTGATGTGTGCCGTCGGTTGCTGTCCGAGCATGAAGACATCTGGTCGGCAATTACGATCTCCACTAAACCTCCGTTGATCGTTTACAACCCAGCACATTCAGAAGGTCGACAGAATAGCGACTTGATGCACGAGGTCGCCCATCTCTTAATGGAGCATGTCCCAGGAACCGTATATATCGATCCCAAGAGTCGACTTGCCCTGAGACATTTCGACGCGGATCAAGAGGAGCAAGCCAATTGGCTATCAGGCTGCTTGCTTTTGCCGCGAGCGGCCCTTCTGCGTATTCGGCAATTAGGCTGGTCTAATGAACTGGCGTGTGAACAATATTTGGTTAGCTCCAAAATGCTGAACTACCGGTTGCACACTAGTGGCGTTAATATCCAATACGCACGACGCCGCGCTTAGGCTCGTGCATCCGTAATTCATCCTCTCTTGAGTTCTAGATGGTTGCATGGCGTCGAACCATTCCGAACTCTTCGATGGGTAGCTGAGCGCATGATTAGTCCTCGCAAACGCGCATTGAGCCCACGATCTTCGATCCCAGACTCAGTCAAGAATCTCATGACACTGGCCGACTTATGAGGACAGATCAGCATCTGCACCAGCAGCAAAGCGTTCGGAGTGAGGCTTCCACAGGAACCAGAGTCCTGCAGCAGTCAAAAACATTCCCGTGAAATATCCAGCGTATCCAATGGCCTCTGTGTGGGGAACATAGCCTACGTCAACAAGAGGTTGAAGGATACCTGGCGCTTCTTTCAATCCAAGAGCCCACTGGCCAAAGTTGAAGGCTGCGTGAAGTCCAATCGGGACAGCGAGGCCCCGTGTTGCAAATGCGGCCACGCCGAAAAGCACAGCGCCGCCGATCGTCCCGAGCGCGCGCCCAGGTGTCCAGCCTGCGGCGAAGTGCTCTAAGCCAAAGATGAGGATCATGCAGAGAAATGCAGGAAGCATCCCCCAGACAGAATTAAGGCGGAATAAGAGATAGCCACGAAACGCGAGTTCTTCGCGGAACGCGAGCAGGACGAATCCACAGAGGGCAATCACCACCGTTCCGAAAGGTAAACGCGGTCCAACAACCCAGCGAACGTGGCCGTCCACAAGAAGAAACGCGACCTGCGTTGCGAGGACTGCCATACCGATAACGAAGCCGGTGAAGAAACGCAGCGGGCTGCGTGAGGTGACGGCCGCACCTACTTCAGCCAGAGGACCACCGTCCCATCGTGTGAATGTCCACGTGAGCATAAAAGTGAGGGCACTCGATACGGCACCCACGACAAAGGTAGCGGTCACGAACGAAAGTGGCTTAGTAATGGAACCGGTGACGATGAGCACTACGATGCAGAGAATGAAGAAAAGAAGCGCTCGCCCAACGACCCTCGTGTTGTTAACCGCGCTCATGCGGAGATTTTACGTAATTGGAACCAGTAAGTTCCTCAATTGAAGCCATGTCGGGGAATCGAGCATTACTGGTAGCGATAAACGCCCTAGGGACCTGTGGCATCGGCCGAGGGGTTCCTCAATTTATGCAAAATCGCGTTACCGTGATTTCAGAGAGAACCGGCGCTGGAAACGTGAAATGGCCTGTTAGCGTAAACCGAGAAACTCACGGCCCGGTCCGATCAGCGGAGCCTTGCCGTTTTTCACGACTAATCCAACTTCTTTGTTCCGTTGAGGCGAACAATTGCTCGATGAATATGCTCCCGTCAACAACCGGGCCGCACGAAACTCAGGATGTCCAAGGCGATGCTTATTCCAGAAGATCATCTCCGGCAATGAGCGTGAAAACCGCGGCCTTTGAACGAATTGGGAGGATCGGTTATGCTTTGTAGCTCGATGTTCCCAGAAGCCACTTGCACGCATCAAGGAATCTAATTGTTCATGAAAGACCATTACTACTTCAGGGCTCAGGAAATAGGGGTAAGAGGTGTGGGCAAAACGTGGTTGAAGCCAAGACGCTTCAAACGAAGCATACGGGCGCGCGACGGCGGAGAAAGGTCGATGATTGATCAGTCCAACTGAATTGCGGAGTGTCACGGCTTTTACGGGCCTGCCGGAGGACCAGGTCGAGTGGTTTCTGAGCCATGCGCATGATGTCTCTGTCCACGCCGGGGAAACCTTCGTTCAACAAGGCGATCCAGCGGAATGGATGTTCGTCTTTGTCGAGGGACGCTTTCAGTGGAGTGGGGAGTTTGGCGGCGATACTGTTTCGCTTCCGGCGCACGCGGGTGAGGTCAGCGGCGTGTTCCCTTTCTCCAGAATGAAACACTTCACCGTGGGCGGGCGAGCCGTCACCGATGGCCGTCTCCTCAAGTTTCCATCCGCTCTTTTCCCCCAACTCGTTCAGAGAATGCCAGAACTGACGACAAGACTGGTCGCCATGATGTCGGACAGAATTCGGGAAGGAACACGAATCGAACAGCAGCGCGACCGTTTGGTCTCATTGGGTAAATTGTCCGCCGGGCTTGCACACGAATTGAATAACCCTGCGTCCGCGGCCAAGCGGGCGGGCGATCAAATGCGCGACACCCTGGCACGATTGCGCGAGGCAAACTCCGAATTGCTGGGCTGTTCGCTCAGCCACGTGGACAAAGCGAAAATCGAAGGAGTTGAAGCCTCGCTGCTGCAATCAGAGATGGCTCCGCCCGATGGGCTTGCCCTCAGCGACCAGGAAGAAATACTGGAGTCGATCATACGAAGTTACGGCTATTCCAATCCGTGGGAATTGTCGGCCGCCCTGGCAAAGCTCAATATGCCCCCGGCCGCACTCACCTCTCTGCTGAATCAACTGGATCCTCACACGGCTCGGGTTGCGCTGGTGCGAATCGCCGCCTCTGCGGAGTTGTCTACCCTTCTCAGGACAATCGAGGACAGTACCACCCGGATATCAAAGCTGGTTCGGACCATCAAGGACTACACCAACATGGACCAGGGGCCGCAACAGAATGTCGATATCGGGTGCAGCCTTGATACGACGATCGACACATTGGCCCACAGACTGCAAATGGGAATCACGGTTCAGCGTAAATATGAACCTATCCCGCTCCTGGTGAACACGGTGGGCACGGAGTTGAACCAGGTCTGGACCAATATCATCGAAAACGCCATCGACGCCCTGCAGGGCGAAGGCGAACTATGTGTCCGGACGTTCCTTGAGGACCAGTTTGTGGTCGTCGAGATCAGCGATAACGGCCCGGGAATTCCTCCCGAGATAAGGCCTTTTATCTTTGATCCATTTTTCACGACCAAAGGCGTTGGTGAAGGAACCGGCCTGGGGCTGAACACCGCACAAGTCATTGCAAGGAAGCATGGCGGCAACATCCAAGTGACTTCCAAGCCGGGCGAAACTCGTTTTCAGGTACGGCTGCCGTGGGCAGACCCGTCCGGGAACAGTCATCCCAGTTTGTAAGCGACTCAGGATGGCGCTCAGGATTTGGCAACAAGGAACCACTTGGGCTGGAGGAGCAAATGCCTAAACTTCTGTCCGTCAATGTGGGCCTTCCACGTGAAATCGCGTGGCAAGGCAAAACTGTCCGTACCGCGATCTGGAAAAGCCCCGTCGCCGGGCGCGTCTTTGCTCGACGGCTCAATCTGGACGGCGATGGCCAGGCCGACCTCGCAGGCCACGGCGGCGAACAACGGGCCGTTATGGTTTATCAAATAGAAGCCTACCGGTATTGGGAGCGCGAACTCGACCGAAGTGACTTCGAGTATGGACAGTTTGGAGAGAATTTCACCGTCGAAGGTCTACCCGACGGTGAGGTTTGCATTGGGGACCGATACAAGATCGGCTCTGCGGTCTTTGAAGTGACGCAACCGCGTGTCACCTGTTATCGTCTCGGAATTCGAATGGGTAATCCCGAGATGGCTTCTCTGGTCGTTTCGCATGGGAAGCCAGGGTTCTATCTCCGAGTTATCACTGAAGGCGAAGTTGGCGCCGGAGACGAGATTGAGAAGGTCGCGGACGGACCAAACAATATCTCCGTCGCTGAAACTGATTCTCTGCTCTATACCTCGAACCATGATCTGAAGCGCATTGCGATTGCCGCCCGTATACCGGCGCTGAGTCCGGGATGGAAGGGCTCATTCGACAACTTTCTCCAAGCAGACAAGGACGGAATCCACAATGGCAATCCGGGGCTCACTTCATCCGCTTCGACTCTGCCTGCGTGGGAGGGTTTCCGCTGGGTACGGGTAGGTGAAGTGAAGCGGGAGACCGACGAGGTTGTGTCAGTTGTTTTTGCAGATATTGAAGGGGAACCACTCCCACCCGCGCTTCCCGGTCAATTTCTGGCGCTGCGGTGTCTGCCCAATAAGAACTCGCCGCCTGTAGTGCGCAGCTATTCGATTTCGGGGGCTTCTGATTCGGGCACTTATCGAATCAGCGTGAAGCGGGGGACAGGTCCGGGTAGCCAATATCTTGTCGACGCAACGCAGGTCGGCGACAAGATGGAGATCAGCGCGCCGCGCGGCGAATTCATTTTGCGTACTGGTGGGCAACCGGTTGTCCTATTGAGCGCCGGAATTGGCATCACCCCAGTCCTTTCGATGCTTCACGCTCTTGCGTCTGGGATCGCCAAGTCTCCTCGGGAGGTGTGGTGGATTCATGCTGCTCGCAATGCGACGGAACAGGTCTTTGCCCAGGAAGCCCGGCAACTGCTGGCCGCTATTCCGGGGAGCCATTCGGCAATCGCATACAGTAAACCGGATCCGGCTGACCGGCCTGGCAACGACTTCGACGTTCAAGGGCACTGGGAACTCGCGAGTTTGAAGAAGCTCGCCATTCCCGTCGCAGCTGACTTTTACGTGTGTGGACCACCCGCCTTCCTGAGGGATATGAACCACAATCTCATCTCGTTGGGGGCGCCACAAGATGCCATCCATCACGAAGTCTTCGGACCGGAGGACAGCATTGAGCCAGGCATAACGAAGGCAGAAGTAAAGCCCCCGCATTCTCCTCTTCCTCTTGGAAACGGACCCATCGTGTCATTTACGCGAAGCGGTTTAGCTGTGCCATGGGACCCGCGATTCAAGAGCATACTCGAATTGGCTGAGGCGTGCGACGTCCCTGTCAGGTGGTCCTGTAGGACAGGCGTATGTCACACGTGTGAGTGCGGCATTCTCGACGGCCGGGTCCGGTATGCACCAGAGCCACTTGACCCACCGGTACTGGGCAATATTTTGATCTGTTGCTCGGCACCAGAGTCACCAATTGAGTTAGACCTATAGTCGTCACCGCTCGATGCCATTCATCTTCACCGAAGGAGTCCACCCATGCGTTCCGACATCGTTCCTGGGAGCATTTTCCCTGACTATCAACTGCCCGATCACACGAGCACCCTGCGGAAGCTTAGCGAATTGCAGGGAGATGACCCGCTGATCCTCACGCTCGCGCGCGGCCACTATTGTCCAAAGGAGCACCAGCAACATCTGGAGCTGGCCTCGTTCTATCCGAAGATCGCTGTGGCGTACACCCAGATCGCTACGATCTCGACCGACGACCATCACACGCTGCAAGAGTTCCGCGCGTCCGTCGGCGCCCAGTGGCCGTTTCTGTCCGATCCTGAAAGAAGGGTGCAGAAGGACCTGGACATTCAGGAGTACACCGATCCCGAGCACGATCCGATGATTCCGTTCACGCTACTGCTTAAGCCAGGTCTCGTCATTCACCGCATCTACAATGGCTACTGGTTCTGGGGACGGCCGTCGATCGCCGATCTCTGGCACGACCTCCGCGTTGCCACAAGCGAGATTCGCCCTGACTGGGACCTAAGCACCCCAGGGCTGCGCGAGGCGTGGAACGCTGGCGACCGATCGGCATTTCATGGCTGGAACAAGGATGCGAAAACTTAAACAGTTGGATCGAAGGAAATGCGCTGATCAAAGAAGCGATCTGTACGGCGGCTCATCGCTGATCGCGCCGCCCGATACCAAGGTATCGACCGACACCATCGTCTAATTGTTCCTTTCCCGGACTTCTGGTGTGATCGGTTGGTGCTGGCGACCGATTCAATCGCAATGTGCCGTCGGGGACCCAAAGCAGGAGTTGAAATGGCAAAGAGAAAGACAGTCCTTGTAACGGGCGCTTCGCAAGGCATTGGAGCTGCCATCGCTCAAGCCTTCCTTGATCGGGGCTATAACGTCGTAGCAACCGCACGCAATATGACTAAGGCTGGATTCGCGCCATCTGCGCACCTAGCACTCGTAGACGGAGACATCGGTCGGGCAGCGACGGCTGAAAAGGTAACCCAGACTGCAATGGCCAGGTTTGGTTCGATCGACCACGTGGTCAATTGCGCAGGCATCTTCTCCGTCAAGCCTTTCACGGATTACACCGCCGACGAGTTCCATGGTTTTGTGTCCACCAATCTGGAAGGATTCATCTTGATTACCCAACTCGCGGTCAAACAGATTCTGTTGCAGGGGACTGGCGGTAGTGTAACGACTATTACGGCGGCGTTGGCCGACAACCCCGTGGTGGGCAGTCCGGCGTCGATTCCGATGATGACCAAGGGAGGTCTGAATGCGGTCACTTTGAGCCTCGCGAGCGAGTATGCGAAGAACAATATCCGCTTCAACGCAGTCGCGCCCGGCATTGTCGACACGCCTCTGCACGAGGGCGCAGCGAAGGAGTCTCTGAAGACCCGTACCCCGATGGGTACGATTTCAGCGCCGAAGGACATTGCTGAAGCTGTCATTTACCTTACGGAAGCCAGTCATGTTACCGGGGAGGTGCTGCACGTCGACGACGGTGCGCACGTGGGCCGATGGTGACCGGCAAAGGCTCGCAGTCGGCCGGCGCGGATCGGCGGCTCGAGGACCTTGGCATTCAACTCCCGGCGGCGCCGACACCGTTTGGCACCTACGTCGAGACACTGCAGACAGGCAACCTGCTTTTCTTTAGCGGGATGCTTCCAGTTGTCGGCCATAAGCCGAAGTACGTTGGTCGGCTTGGGAAGGAACTCAATGTGGAGACGGGACGGGATGCGGCATACACAGCGGCCTTGGGCGTTCTCGCGGCGGCGAAGAAACATCTGGGCTCACTCGACAGGGTCACTCGCGTCGTTCGGCTTGGAGTGCTTATCGCAACCTCCGGAGACTTCTTCGACCAGCCAAGAGTCGCCGACGCTGTGTCGGATCTGTTTCGTGATGTCTTTGGCATCGAGAAGACCTCGACTCGACTGGTGATCGGAGTTGCCAGCCTTCCCCTGGGGATGCCGATCGAGCTCGATGTCATCTTTGAGGTTGCCGAGTAGCACGGAAGGAAGCAATGTGAGGCCGCCCAGATTCATAGAAAGGAGTCTCCGATGAAAAACGGGATTCTCTACCGGTCCATAAAGATCGATGGTCTCTCCATCTTCTACCGGGAGGCGGGGCCGAAAGATGCTCCCACGATTGTTCTGCTGCACGGTCTTCCGTCGTCGTCACGGATGTTCCAGCCGCTGGTGACGAGGCTCTCAGATGGCTACCATCTTGTGGCTCCCGACTATCCGGGTTTCGGGCACAGCGATTGGCCCGACCCCGGGCAGTTTGCGTATACCTTTGACCACATCGCTTCCGTGATGGAGAACTTTACGCAAGCGCTGGGCCTGTCGCGTTACACGCTTTACATGCAGGACTACGGAGGACCGGTTGGCTTTCGCATGGCATTGGCGCATCCAGAGCGAGTGCAGTCCCTTATCGTCCAGGATGCGGTCGCGCACAACGAAGGCCTTGGTGAGAACTGGGCGACACGGCGAACCTTCTGGGCGGATCGGCCTGCTCATGAAGAAGCCATGCGCAAGAATCTTCTGTCGCTGGCAGCCACCAAGACACGCCACATCGGAAATGACCCGAACGTTGAATTGTATGACCCCGATCTATGGACCGATGAGTATGCGTTCCTGAATGCGCCTGGCCAGGCGCAGATTCAATCCGATCTCTTCTACGACTACCGCACCAACGTCGAGGCTTATCCGATGTGGCAGGCATGGATGCGGAAGACGCAGCCCAAGCTCTTGGTGCTCTGGGGCAAACACGACCTCTCGTTCGACCTGGGCGAGCCGGAACGTTACCGCAAGGACGTGCCGAACGCGGAGGTCTGCGTGCTCGATGCAGGTCACTTCGCGCTGGATACCAAGGCGGATGAGATTGCAACGTTGGTGCGCCAGTTCATCTCATCCAGCGCTGCCAGCCACACCAAGTAATACCAAGGTACCGACCGACACCATCGTCCAATAGCCTCCCCCATATTCTTCTGGCTTAATCGCAATCGTGTAGTTGCTGAATCCTCAAAGAACACAGTGCATGCAATCGCTTCTTGCTAAGGAGAGCACACCATGAAACCACTCGGAACCGTCCCGCCCGCCACGAACGCGCACACTACTGCGATGATTGCCAGCCCCAGCCGACGCAGCTTTCTAGCCACGTCAGCAGCCGCGAGCGCACTTAGCCTCTTCGGCTTCCCTGCCTCCAGCTACGCCGAGGCCTCGGGCGTCGGCCCTGTTTCCGCTCACCCGCCTGCGGCCGCCGGAGACAACTCGATCCGTCCGTTCCACGTCAGCGTACCGGAAGCGGAACTCGTCGACCTCCGCCGGCGCATTGTCGCAACGCGATGGCCCGGCAATGAGACGGTTGCAGATTCGTCGCAAGGCGTACAGTTCGCAACCATGCAGAAGCTCGCGCACTATTGGGCGACCGATTACAACTGGCGAAAGGTGGAGGCGAGGCTGAACGCCCTGCCGCAATTCGTCACCACAATCGATGGGCTCGACATTCACTTCATACATGTCCGTTCGAAAAATGCGAACGCTTTGCCAGTCATCATCACGCATGGCTGGCCCGGATCGATCATTGAGCAACTGAAGGTGATTGGTCCGCTCACCGACCCCGTTGCTAATGGCGGAAAGGCGGAAGACGCTTTTGATGTCGTCATCCCTTCGCTGCCGGGTTACGGGTTTTCAGGTAAGCCGACCACGACCGGATGGGATCCCAACCGCATCGCAAACGCCTGGATCGTACTGATGAAGCGCCTGGGATACACGCGATATGTGGCCCAGGGCGGCGATTGGGGAAACGCTATTACGGAGATGATGGCTCTGCAGACACCTCCGGACTTGATCGGCATTCACACCAATATGGCGGCCACTATTCCAGCAGACATTGAGAAAGCTCTGCAGTCGGGCGGACAGCCGCCGTACGCCCTCTCAGACGATGAGAAGCGCGCATGGGACCAGCTTGATTTCTTTTACAAGCACGGCCTTGGCTATGCCGAGGAGATGGCGGGCCGCCCGGAAACGCTGTACGCAATTGAAGACTCTCCGATCGGTCTGGCCGCCTGGATACTCGACCACGACGCAGCCAGTTATGCGCTCATCGCACGCGTTTTCGATGGTCAGACCGAGGGCCTGACGCGAGACGATATCCTTGAGAACATCACGCTGTACTGGTTGACCAGGACAGCGGTCTCTTCGGCTCGTCTCTATTGGGAATACAAGGGCGGCTTCTTCGACCCTAGGGGCGTCTCCATCCCGGTCGCCGTCAGCGCCTTTCCCGCCGAGATCTATCAAGCCCCGAAGAACTGGGCAGAGAAAGCCTATCCCAAGCTGATTTACTACAACCGACTCCCGAAAGGCGGACACTTCGCCGCGTGGGAGCAGCCCGAACTCTTCAGTTCCGAGTTGCGAGCAGCGTTCAGGCCACTGCGCCAAAGAACCTAGCCTCACGTTACCTAGCCCGCCATCAGGGAGGACGTTATGATTTCGCCACAACGAGTCCAGACTTCACTCCCGATGGCTTCTGGCCGCGAAGGCGCCGATTCGAGCGAAAGGTGCGAGCGACAGTTTGTTAATGCGAAGAGAGAGATGGGAGCTTTCGTTACGGCTGTCCGCAAGCTCTATGGAAGTGCAGAGGCGGACCGTGCGGCCGAGTATTGGATCGAACTGGCAGAGAGTACGAGAACACCATTGATCGATGGATATCCAAACTGGCGGCACATCACGATTGAAGCTGCTGGCCAACTTGCGAAGGACCACTTCCCGACTGGCCTCTCGGCAAGGACCCGACACGGAGCCTCGCGGCCATCTTAACCAGATCGGGGAGAGAGTCGGCATTCATCTTGCGCATCATCTTACCCCGGTGTGCCTTCACCGTGATTTCGCTGATGCCGAGTTCATCCCCAACCTGCTTATTCAAGCGGCCAGAGACCACCAACGCCATGACCTCCCGTTCCCGGCTAGTGAGTGACGCGTAACAAGTCCGCAGCGTCTGCATCTCGGTTTCGCGACCTAGTGCATTGTGGCTGCGGGCGATAGCGTGCTTGATCGCGCCTAGCAGCACATCGCCGTTGAATGGCTTGGTCAAGAACTCGACCGCTCCGGCTTTCATAGCCTGAACCGTCATCGGCACATCACCGTAACCCGTGATGAAGATGATGGGCATGTCGGGGCGTTCGCCGGCGACGCGCTTCTGCAGATCGAGGCCATTGAGGCCCGGAAGGGAAACGTCGAGTACGAGGCAGCTGGGAACTGGGATTCGTGGGCGGGCGAGGAACTCCTGGGCAGAGGAGAAAGTCTCTGGCTGCCAACCCGCACAGCGGATCAGTAACTCGAGCGATTCGCGTACCGAAATGTCATCGTCTACGACGAACACGATTGGTGTCGCATATAACATGCAAAACGACCTCGATTGGGGGTCCGTGCGGCCGCTAAGCTCGTATATATAATCTGTTCCTCATTAAGTTGCAAGTGGGGCTTGTTTCAATTTACCCGAAGTGCGGCATTCAGGGCATCTAGTAAGTCCGTGTCACTGAAGGGCTTAAGTAGGCACTCCGCGACCCCCTGCTCGAACACCCGCGGGCGAACCGACTCCTCTCTGTAGGCAGTGATGAAGACGATGGGCATTCTCTGCCCCCGAAGGGCCAATTCCCGTTGGAGATCGGGTCCGGTCATTCCTGGCATGGCGATGTCGAGGATCAGGCAGCTGGTCTGGTCGACGTAATCGGACGTGAGAAACTCCTCCGCCGACGAAAAAGCCTGGGCCGAAAAACCGAACTCCCTAAGCAGGTCAGGCAGTGACTCGCGTACTGATTCATCATCATCAACCACGGATACAAGTGAGCGTTTGTTAGTCACGGATTCCTCATGTCGTTCTGGGTGTCCGACAATGCAGACGTCTGAATTGCGCCAAGATCGCCGGCGCCCGTTGCACCCTCGGGTGCATACGGGATAGAAAATGCAAAGGTGGCCCCGGGACCATCGTTGGATGCTGCCCAAAGACGGCCATTATGCCTTTCGATGATCGAGCGGCAGACGGATAAGCCCATCCCCATACCGGAGCTCTTGGTGGTGTAGAACGCGTCAAAAAGTCGGTCCACGTTTTGCGGGTCGATACCGATCCCCGCATCCTGGACGTTCACTCGAACGGCATCGTCGCCATCGCGTTCAGTTCCTATCACCAACTGTCTCGGGCGATCATCTACGCCGCTCATCGCATCTGAGGCATTCCGCAGCAGGTTCAGGATGACCTGCTGAAGCTGAACACGATCGCCAAGAACAGAGGGAAGATCGTCGACAAGATCCGTCCGCAGGATCACACGGTTTCCTTGAAGCTCAGTCAGCGATAGAGCGACGACCTCCCTGGTCGCCTCATTGAGATCGACCAGTTCGGTGGGAGCGTCGGCCTTACTGAAGAGCGCACGCAGTCGCGCGATCACGTCAGACGCGCGATTCCCATCGCGAATCGTGCGCCGGGCAGTTTCACGCGCGCCATCGACGTTGGGCGGGTCGGCAGCCAGCATACGCAGACAAGTGCTGGCGTTGGTAACGATGCCCGACAGTGGCTGGTTGACCTCGTGCGCGATCGATGCGGTCAATGCTCCCAAACTCGTCATTCGTGTCATGTGAGCAAGTTCTGATCGGAGTTTGGCCAGCGCTTCTTCCGAGAGCCGGCGCTCGGTCACATCCTGAACTGCGCCGATATACTCCAACTGTCCTTCGCTGGTTCTGGTCCCGTGAGCCATCAGATGCAGGTATTTGACCCTCTTGTCGGGCATCTGCAATCGATGTTCATACTCGAAGTCCTTGCCGGCTTGCGCTCGTTTGACCATGTCCCACATGAGCGGGAAATCTTCCGGGTGCACTCGAGAACCGATCAGCTCAAGTGTCACGGGCAGATTCGAATCCAACTCAAAGACGCGATAAACCTGCTCTGACCACCTGATTTCTCCGGTATCCAAGCGCCAGGAAAAGCTGCCGGTCTTACTGAGGCGTTGGCCTTCCGAGAGAAATGCCTCACTGCGCTGCAACTCTCCCTCCGCCTGTTTGCGTTCCGTGATATCGCGCAGGTAGCCGGTGAAAGCTGGCGGTCCGTCCGACTGGATGCGGGTGATGGCGAGTTCAACCGGGAACTCGCGGCCGTCGGCACGTACCGCGGTCATCTCGACTCTCTTGCCGAGCACACGTGCCTCACCCGTCGCCAGGTAGCGTGCGAACCCGCTCCGGTGCTGCTCCCGCAGCGACGGCGGAATGATAATGTCGGCAATGTGCTTTCCAATCACCTGGTCCCGGCGATAGCCGAAGGTGCGCTCGGCTGCCGGATTGAACTCAGTGAAGCAGCCCTCGTGATTGATCGTCACGATACAGTCGAGCGCCGAGTTCAGGATCGCCGTCTTGCGCGCCTCACCACGACGCAACTCTTCCTCAATCCGTTTTCGGTCGTCGATGTCCGCCTGCAGGACCCTCTTTCGCTCGTCAATATCGCTGGCGATTCCGCACCACTTGGCGACTTGTCCTGATGGGTCGGCTAACGGGCGGAAGCGAAAGAGAAACCAACGATAGGTTCCGTCAAAGCGCCGTAGGCGTGCCTCTATCTCACCAGGCTCGCCCGAACCCAGAATGGACTCTACCCCTTCGAGCAGCTTTGGCAGGTCATCGGGATGAGTCGCAACCTGCCAGCCCGAACCACAAGCTTCATCAACACTGAGACCCGTGTATTCGCACCACCGCTGATTCAGGAAGTCGATCTGGCCATCTGGTCGTGCAGTCCACACCAATCCCGGGAGCGCATCGACAACGCGGCTGAGTTCATCCTTCACTCCGGTCCCTTGCACCCCCCGATTCATGTCCATAGGATGCGCGATTTTGCCGACGGATGTCCATAATACCTTGGTATCGATTGCGTCGGGTTCACGACCCATCCGCACGGGTGCAACCAATACCAAGGTGCCGATCGATACCTTCGTCCAATAGAATTCGCCTCACTCCTCTGTTCTGATCGCGAATGTGTCGCGCATCCAGACTGCTCGGAACCATCCAGCGGGCATTCATATCGCTACTCGAGAGAGCGAAATGTTCTGCGAAATCACTCATGATCGCCGCCACTTTCTTTGCACGGCAGCTATGACGGTCGCGGCTGCCCAACTGGGCATGATCGGTTGTGCGAAAGCGCAGTCTGCCGCAGCGAAGCGATTACACGAAGAGGGCGATTTCCCTTCTCTCAGCGGCGCAACTGGATGGCTTAACATGCAGCCATTAACGGCCGCCGGCCTGCGCGGCAAGGTCGTCCTCATCGACTTCTGGACCTACACCTGCGTCAACTGGCGCCGCACCCTCCCCTATGTCCGCGCCTGGGCTGAGAAGTATAAGGATCATGGACTCGTGGTGATCGGCGTGCACACGCCTGAGTTTTCCTTCGAGCACAACGTGGACAACGTTCGCTGGGCAATCAAGGACATGAAGATTGACTATCCCGTCGCGATCGACAGCGACTACGCGATATGGCGTGCCTTCAATAACGAGTATTGGCCAGCCCTCTATTTCATCGACGCTAAGGGGCATATTCGGCATCATCAATTCGGCGAGGGCGAATACCTGCAGTGCGAAGCGGTGATTCAACAGCTGCTCGCCGAGGCAGGAATCAGTGGATTCAGCCGCGAGCCGGTTTCAGTCGCCCCCTATGGCGCCGAAGTCGCCGCCGACGGACACAATTTGAGGTCTCCCGAGACCTACGTCGGCTACGAGCAGACCCAGAACTTTGCGTCCCCCGGTGGCGCCGCACGGAACAAGTCCCACGTGTATGCTCCCCCCGCCGGGTTGAGCCTCAACCATTGGGCCCTCGCCGGCAATTGGACGGTGGGGAAAGAAGCCGCTGTATCGAACCAGCCGACCGGACGAATCGCGTACAACTTCCATGCGCGGGATGTGAATCTCGTCATGGGACCGGCAGCGCCAGGAACCTCCATACGATTTCGTGTGCTGCTTGACGGACAACCGCCAAGCGGCGCCCATGGAGTTGACGTTGACACGCAGGGCAATGGCACGGTTGTCGAACAGCGGCTATACCAGCTCATCCGGCAGCCTGAACCGATCGCCGATCGTCAGTTTGAGATCGAGTTTCTCGATTCCGGCGCAGCGGCTTTCGATTTTACGTTCGGCTGATCGAGATCATGCAACTTAAAAAGGGAGATCTACCGTGAAACATGCAGAGTCAATTGGAATGTCACGCCGTCAATTCGCAATGGCCGGACTCTCGACCGGAGCCGCACTGCTCGCACCGGGCGCGCACTTCGCGGAAGCCGTCCAGCCCCTTTCCAGCAAGGCGATCTTCGCAGATCTGCCCGCCATCAAGCCCGGAACGAATACATCGTTCGCTCCCCTAAAGCAGATCGACGCCGGCCTTCTCAACGTTGGATACGCGGAAGCTGGACCCGCCAACGGCCCAACTGTACTTCTTTTGCACGGCTGGCCATATGACATTTACAGTTTCGCCGACGCCGCGCCCTTGCTGGCGGCCAAAGGCTATCGCGTGATTGTGCCCTATCTGCGCGGCTTCGGGACCACGCGGTTCCTGTCCGCCGATACGATGCGCAATGGCCAGCCGTCTGTGTTCGCGCTCGACACCATCGCCTTGATGGACGCCCTGAATATCCCGAAAGCCGTCATTGCCGGCTTCGACTGGGGCACGCGCACCGCCGACATCGTCGCAGTGCTGTGGCCGGAACGGTGCAAGGCTCTGGTTTCCGTGAGCGGCTATAGTGTCGGCGTCCCCACCGCCATACCGCAGGCTCCCGAGGTGGAGCGCCAGTGGTGGTACGAGTTCTATTTCGCCACAGAGCAGGGCCGGGCCGGCTATGCCAAGAATCGGCACGACTTCGCCAAGCTGATCTGGCGGCTGGCCTCGCCGAAGTGGAATTTTGATGACGCCGTCTACGATCGCTCCGCCGTGGCGTTCGAAAACTCCGACCACGTCGACATCACCATTCACAACTACCGCTGGCGGCAGGGGTTGGTGAAGGGTGAAGCGAAGTACGACGAGCTTGAAGCACGTCTGGCCCCGGCGCCGACAATCAAGGTTCCGACCATCGTGCTCGAAGGCGACGCCAACGGCGCGCCGCACCTTCCGGACGACAAGCTTTATCGCCAGAAATTCACCGGCGGATACGCGTTCCGGATGCTCTCGGGCATAGGACACAACCTGCCGCAAGAAGCTCCACAGGCTTTCGCCCAGGCCATCGTTGACGTCGACCGCGACTGAGAGAAACGTCTGATCATCGAAGAGTAATATTACGGCCAACGCAAGCTAACCATTCGACTGGGCGGCCGACGGTTCTAAGCCCAGTCGCCCCACGAGTATGACATCGGCAATTCCTATGGCGCATACAGAACTTCAGATAAAGCGCGTTTACGCAGAACCCACTCAAGAGGACGGTAAGCGCATCCTCGTAGATCGGCTGTGGCCAAGAGGCTTGACGAAACAGAAAGCCAAGGTGGATCTCTGGTTGAAAGAGGTCGCGCCGAGCAACGAGCTTCGCAAATGGTTCTCCCATGACCCAAAGAAATGGCCCGAGTTCGAGCGCAGGTATATCGAAGAGTTGAAGACTGTCGGCGAGCCGCTCGCCCTGTTGCGGCAGCAGGTGAGTCAGGGGAGGGTCACGCTGCTCTATGGTGCGCGCGACGAGGAGCACAACGAGGCCGTTGTTCTCTTGAAGATACTGCATTGACCAAATATTGCGTCTCGGTCGCATCGCACCCGCTTATGCCTTATGAAACCAATACCAAAGCACAATTGACATGCTTCGTGTGATCGCGCATCTTCTTCTCACGAGGTACGGAGGAGGCGAACAATGCCAAAGGGGAGCAGTACTGACGCTGGTAGCGCGGGCGTCGGCATGAAGCTCGAAGTTGTCATCATTCCTGTCTCCGACGTCGACCAAGCGAAGGAGTTCTACGCGAGGCTCGGATGGCGGCTCGACGCCGACGTTGTCTCCGGAGCCGGTTCGCGCTTGATTCAGTTCACGCCCCCAGGCTCTGGCTGCTCGATCCAATTCGGCGCGAACTTATTCGGCGCCACCGTTACGACATCAGCACCCGGTTCAGCCCAGGGCCTTTACTTGATTGCCTCCAACATCGAAGCGGCCCGCGACGAGCTCATCGCGCACGGTGTTGACGCCAGTGAGGTGTTCCATTGCGCAACCGGATACGCTTGCAGGTTTCCCGGCAATAATGGACGTGTCAGCGGCCCGGAACCCGAGCGAGGCAGCTATGGGTCATTCGTCTCCTTCCGTGATCCCGACGGCAACGGCTGGCTGGTGCAGGAGGTCACGACACGGCTTCCTGGGCGCGTCGAGCCCGCTGCAACTTCGTTTGGCTCCGCAAGCGACCTGGCAAGCGCGCTAAGGCGCGCGGCGGAAGCCCACGGCCAGCACGAGAAGCGTATCGGTCACGCCGATCCGAGCTGGCCCGACTGGTACGCCGACTACATTGTGCGCGAGCAGTCCGGCCTGGACTTGCCTCAATGAATGACCAACCGGGACGTCGTCGATATCTCAATACCTCCTCGGAGATAAAGCATGAAAGCAATAGTTATCCACGAATATGGCGGCCCAGACGTACTGAGGTTCGAGGAGTACCCTGACCCGGTTCCGGGCCCGGGCGAGGTGCTGGTGCGGGTCGCGGCTGCGAGCGTGAATCCGATTGACTACAAGCGCCGAGCCGGATTGACGAAAGACTTTTATCCCATCAAGTTTCCGGGACTGATGGGAGTGGATATCGCGGGAACCGTGGTGAAGCCTGGTCCGGGAGTGGAAGGCTTCTCCGTCGGCGACCGGGTGTTCGCTATGGCGGACAACACCTACGCCGAACTCTGCTTGGTGAAGGCGGACGTTCTGGCGAGAGTTCCCAAGGGACTCGACTTGATCGAGGCAGCGGCGTTGCCGCTGGTGACGACGACTGGCAACCAGCTGGCTTCCGCTACGCAAATCAAAGCGGGCCAGACCGTGCTCGTTGCAGGTGCTGCAGGAAATGTAGGGCGTTCGGCGGTGTTCACAGCGAAGCAGCTGGGAGCGACCGTGATTGCAGGAGTCTTGAAAAGGCAAATGGAGGAAGCGAAGGGTGTCGGCGCGGACCATGTGATCGCAACCGACGACGATCTCGAGATTGCGAATCTTCTGCTGCTCGACGCCGTTGCCGATACCGTGAATGGCAAGACCGCCGAAAAATTGATTGCCAAGGTGAAGCCGGGGGGAGTGTATGCATCGGTTGTCGGAGAGCCCGGGAATGCCGCGAATTACCCCTCTGTAAAGGTCGCGGCAGTGTACTCGACAGCCGACAGGAAAACTCTGGAGCTCATGGCCGAAGCCGTCCGAGATGGCAAACTGGTAATCCCGATCGGCCGCAAGCTGCTACTCAGCCAGGCCGCCGAAGCTCAAGCCGCCGCGGAAAAGGGTGGTATCGGGAAGGTCTTGCTGTTGCCTTGATATTCTTTTTGCGAACAGAGGAAGGGAAAATCGGAGATGAAAAAGGATGTGCGCGGAATCAACCCCGCTTCCAAGCCGAGTGGACGTGGATGCGTGGATTGCCTGGCATCACGCGTAGGTTGGTGGTTTCACCTCCGCCGGTGTGTGGAGTGTGGGCACATCGGTTGCTGCGACAGTTCTCCGAGCCAACATGCATCCAAACATGCGGCGACAACAGGGCATCCGATCATTGCCAGCTTTGAGCCGGGTGAGGATTGGTTTTACGACTACGAGCAGCAGAAGATGATCCAGGGTGTGAATTTGCTTCCGCCGCATTCGCATCCGGTAAATCAGCCCGTTCCTGGCCCATCCGGAAGGGTTCCGGCCAACTGGGAATCGTTGCTGAACTAGCGGCCCCGATATCGAGCAGCCGGCAGACGAAACGCTTCCGTTCGAATGCAGGCCTTTCCGGCCAAATCCAGGGCGTTACCAAACAACGGGCCATCCGGACCGAACGTCAGCCGTATGTCTGGTCGGTGCTCTGTCCGACCTCGATGATATAGCCGTCAGGATCGCGGATGTAGCAGCGTATCTCGCCGTACTTGGGGATCGGCGGCGTGATGAACTCGGCTCCTCGACTTTTCCATAATTCATAGCACGCTTGAATATCCGCAACCCGGAAATTCATAAAGCTGTTGATGTGATTCGGGTCGGGGACGCTGAGCGTTACCGTCGGCTTATCCGGAGTCGGCCCGCCCCCGACGTTCAGAATCATCCAGATATTCGCGAGCTGAAGGTACGGAGGCGCGTTGCCGTCACCCATGGTCAGAATCCGAGCGCCGAAGACCTTTTCGTAGTAGCGAGCCGATCGCTCGACGTCGGCGA